>Ga0081455_10006403_pt1 | contig 12633 bp, 5 predicted proteins | sample TabmetS3T2R1_FD_70207 | JGI IMG/M metagenome (GOLD analysis project Ga0081455, IMG submission 70207) | Tabebuia heterophylla rhizosphere microbial communities from the University of Puerto Rico - S3T2R1 | ecosystem: Host-associated > Plants > Roots > Rhizosphere ... | reverse complement strand
ACCCTGGTAACCGCCGCTTACGACGATCGCGTTGTGATCGCCTGGCCCAGTGACGCGGGCGCGTTGGGAACCGCGATGGCGCGCCGCAACTATGGAGAAACTCTTGAATTCGTCTCCACCTCCAGTTCGGAATATCACTGGGTGAATGGCGCCATCATGAAATATTGCGGGGAGCTGATTCCGGGCAGTTACTTCCCTCGCAGAGTGGAGTTGCTGGATGTAGACGCTCATTCGACGACCTCGTTGATCGCCCCGCGCGCTGTGTTCGCGACCAACGGCACTGACACGCCGCCGGGATTCGGCGACGCATGGGCTGACCCGCGCGGCTGTTTCTTATCGGGCCTGCTCGCATCTCCCGTCTGGAACCTGCTCGGCTGGCCTGGGCAAGTTATTCCGGAAGGCACAGTGTTTACCTCAGGCCCCGACGAGTCTATTGGCGGCACCCCTCCCTTCAACATCGCCTTCATTGACGGCGCCGTCGGTTGGAGACGCCAGATTGAAGGGCACACTCCTGTGCCGAACTGGCCGACATTCGCACAGATGGCCGCCAGGTACTTAAACGACAGTAGACCAGTTGTGCGCCCGCCACAGCCCTTTACTTTGGGCGAAGGGCCGGCCAATGTGGTGGGCGAGCTACAAGCGACGGACGCCGACGGAGAAGCGCCGGGGAATTGGCAGATCAAGGGCGGCGGCGGGGCGTACAAGTTCGCGATCGATCCCCAGACCGGACAAATCACGATAGCGGATGCGGCGGCCATAGATTTTGTGAACGTGGACAGCTACGACTTGATTGTGATGGTGAGTGACGGGAAGCTGCCGAGCAAGGACGAAGTCGTCACGATCAACATTCCGACCAAGGTCAATGTCTGCCATAAAGGTCGCAAGACTCTGAACATCTCCAAGGCCGACGTCCCCGATCACTTGGGACACGGCGATGGCGTTGGCAAGTGCGTTCAATAAACGAAGAAGTTGGGCGGACTAAAGTCCGCCCGGCTGATGGGCGGACTTTAGTCCGCCCCACAGGGTTAAGTCATGAAAGGATCATTTGCATTGATCATCGCCGCCTCGGCGCTTTTGGCGCCGGCGGGCGCCGCGCTGTCCGCCCAACAGCCGCAGAGGCAGTTGACGCCCGAACAACAGGCGCAGCAAGAAGCCACCAGGCAGGATCACCAGCGCATGCTGGAAGCGCTGAAAATCACTTCACTGCGACAGGGCGCCAATCCCAATAATCCGCAAGCGCCCAACGCCGTCAATTACGACGAGTCTAAAGCGAATCCCTATCCCAAGCTGCCAGACCCGCTGGTCTTGAAGAACGGCAAGAAAGTCACTTCGGTCAAGATGTGGCGTCAACAACGCCGTCCGGAGATCGTCGAAGATTTCGACCGCGAAGTATATGGCCGCGCGCCGAAGAACGCGCCCAAGGTGACCTGGGAAGCGACGACGACAAGTGAGACAAAGTTCGACATCCCAGTCGTCACGAAACAACTCATCGGCCACGTGGATAATTCGGCCTACCCGCAGATTACCGTCAATATTCAATTGACGCTGGTTACTCCGGCGGGCGCGAAGGCTGGCGCCCCAGTGATTATGGAGTTCGGGTTCAATGGCCCTCGTCCCGGCGCTCAGCCTGTCGCAAACAGGCCGGCTGTCGCGCCTGGCGGCGGCGCGCCCAATTGGCAGCAACAACTTCTGACGAAGGGCTGGGGCTACGCCGTCATCGTTCCGACCAGCATTCAGGCCGACAACGGCGCGGGTCTGACGCAAGGCGTCATCGGCCTGTGCAACAAAGGCCAACCGCGCAAGCCCGACGACTGGGGCGCGCTGCGCGCCTGGGCTTGGGGCGCGAGTCGCGCGCTCGATTATTTCGAGACCGACAAAGCGGTGGACGCCAAACAGGTCGGCATCGAGGGGCTTTCGCGTTACGGTAAAGCCGCGCTGGTCACGATGGCTTACGACCAGCGGTTCGCCATCGGCTTTATCGGCTCTTCCGGCGAGGGCGGCGCGAAACTCCACCGCCGCAATTTCGGCGAACTGGTAGAAAACCTCACAGGCGCCGGCGAATATCATTGGATGGCGGGCAATTTCATCAAATATGGCGGGCCTTTGACGGCGAATGATCTGCCGGTGGACGCGCACGAATTGATTGCGCTGTGCGCGCCGCGTCCGGTCTTTGTCAGTTACGGCGCGGCGGAAGGGCCTGGGGCGGAAGGCAAGTGGGTGGATCAAAGGGGGAGCTTCATGGCCGCCGTCGCTTCCGGGCCGGTCTACAAATTGTTAGGCAAAAAGGATCTCGGGACGACGGAATTTCCACCAGTGGAAACTGCGCTCATAGATGGCGATCTGGCCTGGCGCCAGCATAGCGGTGGTCACACTACTGGCCCGAACTGGCCGACATTTCTATCGTTCGCCAGCCGTTACATCAAAGGGCCGCCGCTTTCGCAGCCGCAGACTGAATCGAGATAATCGATCCAAGGCTTTGTTTGAAAATTAGTTGATGATTTAGAACGCCCCATTAACCGCAAAGGCGCCGCAGAACGCAGAGGTCACGCAGAGAAGAGGAGAGGACAAGAGAGTTTTCCACTCTTCTCATCCTCTTCTCCTCTCCTATCCTCTCTGCGAAACCTCTGCGTTCTGCGGCGCCTGCGGCGGTGGGACGGATTTCAATAGCGTGGCGTGACTTTTCCTAGCCACACCACTTTTCAGAAATCATGACTAACAGACTATTGCGCCAGCATTGGATAGTTGTCTTCGCCGCTGTTTGTGTTTTCGCATCGGCATTGCCCAGTCCAATCAGCGTCGCACAGCCGTCTTCGCTCCCACACCTCCGCAAACAAGGCGCGGCGACGCAACTCATTGTGGACGGCGCCCCTTTTCTCGTTCTCGCCGGCGAGCTGGGCAATTCGTCTTCTTCGAGCCTCGAATACATGCGGCCCGTATGGCCGAAACTCGTCGCGCTCAATCTCAATACTGTTCTGGTCCCTGTCTACTGGGAATTGATCGAACCGGTGGAAGGCAAACTCGATTTTACGCTCGTAGACGGCCTTATCCAGGAAGCGCGGAAACACGGGCTGCGTCTCGCGCCATTATGGTTCGCCTCATGGAAAAACAGCATGTCCTGCTACGCCCCGGCCTGGGTGAAGACCAACCAACAGCGTTTCCCTCGCGCCGAGGACAAAGCGGGTAACGGCATGGAGATCCTTTCGCCGTTTAGCCAGGAAAACCTCGACGCCGACGCGCGCGCGTTCGCGGCCTTTATGCGCCATCTGCGCGAAGTGGACGGCCGTGACCACACCGTCATCATGGTTCAGGTCGAAAACGAGATCGGCATGATTCCCGACTCGCGGGACCGTAGCGCCATCGCCAATAAGATGTTCAATCAATCGGCGCCGCCGGAATTGATGAACTATCTGGAGCGGCGCCGAGACGCGCTGATGCCGGAACTTCGCGCCGTGTGGGCGACGACGAATTTCAAAACTCGCGGAACGTGGGAAGAGGTCTTCGGCCCGGCCGTGAGCGCGGACGAAATTTTCATGGCCTGGCATTTTGCGCGTTACGCCAATCGCGTGGCCGAACTCGGCAAGGCCGAATATCCGCTGCCGATGTTTGTCAACGCCGCGCTCATTCGCCCGGGCTATCAACCCGGTCAGTATTCGAGCGGCGGGCCGCTGCCACATCTGATGGACGTCTGGCGCGCGGGCGCTCCGCAGATAGATTTTTTATCGCCTGACATCTACTTCACGAATTTCGCTGATTGGTGCAGGAAATATCATAAGTCCGGCAATCCGCTCTTCATTCCCGAAGCCATCCTTGGACCGCTGAGCGCAGTCAATGCGCTTTACGCCATAGGTCAGCACGACGCGATTGGCTTCAGCCCATTCAGTATTGAGTCGGTCGCGGAGCCGGCGCGCAGCTTGCTCGCCGGCAGTTATGATGTTTTGACGCAACTCGCGCCGTTGATTCTCGATCATCAAGGGAAGAATGAGATGGCCGGCTTTCTGCCGGAGGGCCCCGAGCAGCGGGCGCCGCAGCAAGCGCGGTTGGGGGGGTACACACTGAACGTAACCTACGAACGTCCGTCCTCGCCTGCGACACAGGGCGCTCAAACTTCTGACGCGGTTTCCGGAGGGCTGGCGATCGCCGTAGGCCCTGACGAGTTTATCTTTGCCGGCACAGGTTTGGTCATAACTTTCGAGGCCAACGCGCCAGGCCCGCCGCTCGTCGGCATCCTTTCAGCTCAAGAAGGAAAATATGTGGAAGGTCAGTGGCAGCCCGTACGTTGGCTGAACGGTGATCAAACCCATCAAGGGCGGCATCTGCGGCTGCCGCCGGGCAAATTCGATATTCAGCGGGTCAAGCTTTATCGCTACCGCTGAGACCCTATTTGCTTGCAAGCCCCGGGCGGCGGCTGATTTGCTACGCCGAGAAAATGGAAATCAAAGCAGGTTGAAACGAAGAGTGAATGAGAAATTCGCGCCAGCTGTGGGTTGATGATCTTTGAGATTCATATTTGGAGTGACTACTTGGCCCTCTGCTGCCGCGTCAGCGGCGCCTTGAATTTAGCCGTGGGTTTTAACCCACGGGATGTTCGGCGAGTGTTTCCGCGTCGCGCGAGCGACGGCTGAATTCAATCGTCGCTGACGCGACGAGGAAAATAATTCCTCGCCACCGTGGGTTAAAACCCACGGCTAAATTCAAGGCGCCGCTGACGCGGCAATGGAGCTGGGCAATTACTATTTGGATTTATCTCTCAAAGATCATAAACTCACGGCAAAATTCAACCGCCGCAAGCGCGGCGCCGTTTCCATCTCATCACCACAAATGCAATTGCGACGTTTAACTGACGGAGCTAGGACTATGTCACAGGCAAACAACAACAGGCGCGATTTTCTCAAAACCACCGCCGCTTCGGCGGCCGGGATCACTGCAAGTTCTTTATTGCCCAAGCGGACGCGGGCGGAAGGCGGGCGCATTCGCTTTGCCGCCATCGGCCTGAACCACGGGCACATCACGGGACAGACGCGCGCGATGCTGCGAGGCGGCGCAGAGTTGGTCTCGTTCTACGCCAAAGAGCCGGAGCTGGCCGCTAATTACAGCAAACAGTTCCCACAGGCCAAGCAGGCGAGGAGCGAGGCCGAGATTCTCGAAGACAAGTCAATTCATCTGGTCATCAGCGCCTCGATTCCGAGTGAGCGCGCGCCACTCGGCGTTCGCGTTATGCGGAGTGGCAAGGATTTCATGGTCGACAAGCCGGGCGTCACCTCGCTCGGGCAACTGGCCGAAGCGCGCCGCGTACAGCGGGAGACGAAGCGCATCTATTCGATCATGTACAGCGAGCGCTTCGAGAATCCCGCCACCGTCAAAGCCGGCGAGCTGGTCAAGTCCGGCGCCATCGGCAAAGTCATCCAGACTATCGGCCTCGGCCCGCATCGCATCAATCCGAGCACGCGCCCGGCCTGGTTCTGGGACAGGAAGTATTTCGGCGGCATTATCTGCGACATAGCGTCGCACCAGTTCGATCAATTTCTCTTCTTCACCAATTCCACACGAGCCGAAGTGGTCGCGGCGCAAGTCCGCAACGTGAATCACCCGCAGTATCCAGAATTCGAGGATTTCGGCGACGTGATGCTGCGCGGCGACGGCGGCTCCGGCTATATCCGAGTGGACTGGTTCACGCCCGACGGGTTAAACACCTGGGGCGATGGGCGGCTGACGATTCTGGGGACTGAAGGGTTCATCGAAATTCGCAAGAACACCAACCTCGGGAGCGAGAGCCCCGGAGGGAATCACCTCTTTCTCGTCAATCAAAAAGAGACCCGTTATTTCGATTGCAGCAAGGAGCCGCTGCCCTACGGCGAGCAGCTCATCAACGACATTCTCAACCGCACTGAGACCGCAATGACGCAAGCGCACTGCTTTTTGGCCACCGAGCTGGCGATCAAAGCGCAACAGCAGGCGCGCAGGCTGGGCAGTTCGTAGTCCCGCCTTTAGGCGGAAGCATATGGAGTCACGGAATGGATCTGCATCCGGCCCTTCCGCATAAAGGCGGGACTACGAACTGCTTTTCCGCAGGAGACGAAATGAGACGAAAGTTATTGTGTCTGGCAATTCTGATCGTCGGGTTGGCGCCGATTTGTTCGGTCTGCCTTCAGGCGCAAACCGTCACGCAACCAAAAGAGGTCGCCGTCACAATCGATGATCTACCCCTAAACGGCCCACAGTTCGACGCCGGCAGATTGCGCGCGATGACTGACAAGATTCTGGCGGCGATCAGTAAACATCAGATTCCGGTCGTTGGATTCGTCAACGAATCGCTCCTTCATGTCTCCGGAGAGGCAGACGCGCGAATTATGATCTTGAAAGCCTGGTCTGACGGCGGGGTCGAATTGGGAAATCACACTTTCTCTCATTTGGGTCTCAAGGACGCTCCGCTCAATGAATATCAAGATGACTTTCTGCGTGGCGAAGTGGTCACAAGATGGCTGCTCAAACAAAAGGGGCAAAGGATCAGGTACTTTCGCCACCCGTTTCTTCAAATGGGGCCGACCAGGGAAATCGAGCAATCCTTCGAGAGCTTCATCGCGGAAAGAGGCTACAAGGTCGCGCCTGTGACCGTGGACGTAATGGACTGGATGATCCTTTCCGCTTACGCCGGCGCGCGGACGCAGGGCGACACCGAGATGATGAAGCGGGTCTCTGAGGAATACTTGAAATTCGCCGAACGTAAATTCGAGTTCTGCGAGCAGGCCGCGAACGACCTGTTCGGGCGTCCGATCAAACATATTCTCTTGTTACACGCCAATGAACTCACCGCCGATAACCTCGACGGATTGGCGGCGATGCTCAAGAACAAAGGCTATCGTTTTATTACATTGGAGCAGGCGCTGAAAGACCCTGTTTATCAGGCTCCGGATAAATACAGCGCCACTTCCGACTGGCTGTCGCACTGGGCGTTCAGCAAGGGAAAGAAGCTCGCTCCGCCGACGCCGCCGGACTTCATTCAGAAGGCGTACCTGGACAACCAGAAAAAAGCGACGCCGGCGCCGGGCTCCGAGCAGGCGCCGGCGCTCGGCCCAGACAAATGGCCCGACTATGCGTCGGCTGATTACGACATACTGCCGAACATTACTTACTCGATAGCCAATAATACCGAGTTGAAGCTCGACCTATACCTGCCCAAGAACCGCAGCGCGCCGAACCCGACTCTTATGCTGTTTCACGGAGGCGGTTGGGTGGACGGGCAGAAAGAGCGCAATGTTTTCCAACTCCTGCCGTATTTGTCGCTCGGTTGGGCGGTCATCAATGTCGAGTATCGTCTGGCGCGCAACACCCCGGCGCCGGCGGCGGTGGAAGATTGCCGCTGCGCGCTCAGGTGGGTGACATATCATGCGAAGGAGTACAGCCTGGACACTTCAAAGATCGTGTTGACCGGGACCTCGGCGGGCGGACATCTTTCGTTGATTACCGGGATGCTCCCGGCGCAATCGGTTTTCGACCGCCAATGTCCGACCGACAGCAACGCTCGATGGAGAGAAGGGACGGAGCCGAAAACGAACGTCGCCGCCATCATCAACTGGTACGGGATAACCGACGTGGCCGAGCTGATTGACGGGCCGAACGCGAAGCATTATGCGATGGAATGGTTCGGCAGTATGAGCAATCGGGAGGAGCTCGCGCGACAGCTTTCACCAATCAGCTACGTCCGCGCCGGACTCCCGCCAATCCTCACGATTCACGGGGATCAGGACGACATTGTGCCTTACAACCAGGCGGTGAGGTTACATGCCGCATTGGACAAGGCCGGCGCGCCAAATCAGCTTGTCACGCTGCGCGGCCGCAAGCATGGCGGTTTTAACAGGCAAGATTTAGTGAACAGCTACGCAGTCATAAGGGAATTTCTGCGTAAACATAATCTCTTGAATACGGAGCAATGAATAACGACATCCCGCGCTGGATTCAGTTCCAATTGCGGGTCACTTTCTGAATCGAAGCGACCGAGAGTGGGGCAGACTTCAGTCCGTCCGCCCCCAGTTCAGACTACGGGCAGACTGAAGTCTGCCCCACTCTCAGCGCGCTGATGGTCTCCGAACAAATAGCGCAACAATTTCGCAGGCGCTGATCTCCCCGACCCCGATCATTTCGGAGCCGGAATCACGCAGGGATCAGCCCCTCGCGATGAGGGCATTGTTGCGCTATTTGTTCAGAGGCCATCAGCCCGCTACTAAAACTGAGGAGGCTCACAAATGTTCCATCTCACCAGACTACTTCGGTCACGTAATACTTGTCGCAGAGGCTATGCCGTCCGGGCCTGCGTGGTTGCGCTCGGCCTGGCGTGCGCTCTGGCGCTCTATTTCCTGTCGCCGCTCGGACGCCGCGCGGCTATTGCGCAAACCAGCCCCGTCGTTCAGAACGATTTCGAAGACGGCACGTTGCAAAGATGGATTCCGAGAGGCCCCGTCACACTGACGAACACGGACGAGGTTCCCGCACATGGCGGGACGCGCAGCTTGAAGACCACTGGAAGGACTGCCGGCTTCCACGGCCCCAGCCTGAACGCGTTTGGCCTGCTCACCAAGGGCGCAACCTATCAGGTGACGGCTTGGGTCCGCCTGGTCGCCGGAGTGGCGCCCACACAAATTAGTGTCACGATGCAGCGAACGGTAAGCGGCAGCAATAGCTTCGACAACATTGCATCCAGCTCTGCCACGGGCGTAACCGACGCCGCTTGGGCGCAGTTGACCGGGCTGTATGCGTTTAGCGGGAATGATCCGTCCGCGCTGCTGCTCTACATCGAATCTTCAAGCGCCACCGCTTCTTACTATGTGGACGATTTCTCGATTGTTAAGATTGCTGATCCGCCCGGCCCTCCCCCCAACACCGACGGGCTGGTCAGCACGTTTGAGTCAGGCGCGAGAGAGGGCTGGGGTCCGCGTATTGGCGATGAGACTGTTACAGTGACCTCTGCTGACGCGCACAGCGGTTCCAACAGTCTCCTGACTACCGGCCGTACGACTGCTTTCCGCGGCGTCGCCGTCAACGTCACCAACATTATGTTCAACGGCTCGCGCTACAAAGTTTCGCTGTGGGCCAAGCTGGCGCCGGGCCAGGCGCCCACGCAATTGCGAGTTAGTTTGCAGCGTAACGCCGGCACGATTACGACGTTCCATCAGGTAGTCGGAAATACAAACGTCACCTCCGACGCCTGGGTGCGGCTCACAACTACCTATGACGTGGCCCTGGCCAACAGTTCGCTCATTCTCTACGTGGAGTCGGCGACTAACCAACCGTTGTCCTCCTTCTACATTGACGATGTGCAGATCACGTTCGTGCCGCCGCCTACCATCGAACCGGACATCCCTTCTGTCTTTCAGGCCTATGCCGACTTCTTCCCGGTGGGCGCGGCGGTCACTCCACTTGAAATCACAGGCGTACATGCCGATTTGCTGAAGAAGCATTTCAACAGCATCACTTCCGGAAATGACTTCAAATGGGACGCGACCGAACCTGCTGAAGGAACTTTCCGGTTTACCAACGCCGACGCGCAACTCAGCTTTGCGCAAGCTAACAACATAATCGTGCGCGGGCATACTCTACTGTGGCACAACCAAATCCCGGCATGGGTTTTTACCGATCCGGTAACCGGCGCCACGATGCAACCGAGCGACGCCAACAAAGCGCTGCTCACCCAGCGACTGCAGAACCATATTCGAGGCGTTGCCGGTCACTTCGCCGGCAAGTTGTATGCCTGGGATGTGGTGAATGAGGTTATTGATGAGAACCAGCCCGACTGTTTGCGGCGCAGTACCTGGTATAACATCATCGGACCGCAGTATCTCGACATCGCCTTCCAGACCGCGCGCGAAGTCGATCCGAACGCCAAACTGTTCATCAACGAGTTCAACAGCACTTTTGGTAACAAGCGGGCCTGCTACTTCAATGTCGTGAGAGATTTGAAGGCGAGAGGCGTTCCGGTGGAAGGTGTCGGGCACCAGATGCACAACAACTTTGAATTCCCGCCAGTGCAGGGATTCATTGATACCATCAACATGTTCGCCACGCTCGGGGTCTTGCAGCACGTCACCGAGATGGATGTCAACATTTATAGTGGCAGCGCCAACACGCCGATTCCGAATTACGACGAAATCCCGCTCGACCGGCACGTCAGGGTGGGGTACCACTATCGTGACTACTTTGAGGCCCTCAAAAAACTCAAGGACAAGATCCAGTCAGTCACTATTTGGGGCTTGGCGGATGACAACACCTGGCTCAATAGCTCCGGACGGATCAACGCTCCTCTCCTCTTCGACGATCAGTTGAAGAAAAAGTTCGCTTATTGGGGCGCCATCGACCCGCTGCAACTCCCCGGCGCCGATCTCTCGACTGACGTCAGCGCCGATTCCAACACTGCGCTGAGCGGGCATGATCTCTCCTACACAATCACAGTCAGGAATAACAGGGATAATGATCAGGAACCCTTCCTGCCGGCGGATGACGATCTTCCGGCCGAAAACGTGTCGCTTGTCGACGCGATCCCGGCGGGGACTGTGTTCAAGTCTCTGTCTGCGCCCGCGGGATGGTCTTGTACCACGCCTGCGGCGGGCGGCGCGGGAAATGTGAATTGCACGAGCGCTTCGCTGGCTCCGGGCGCCTCGGCGCAATTCAATCTGATAGTGACAGTAGCCTGCCCGACGCCGAACAACACTGAGATCGCCAATTCGGCCATCGTCGCTTCGACCACCCGCGATCCCAACACGGCGCCGAACAACACGGCGGCGGTCAACGTCCGGGTGTCCAATCCGCCGCCGGTCATCTCCGGCCTCTCTGTAGACAAGCCCGTGCTCTGGCCGCCGAATCACATGATGGTACCCGTCGCGCTCAGATACAGCGTCAGCGATAATTGTGACGCGAGTCTTAAGCCGGTCATCACGATCAGCAGCAACGAGCCGTTGGACGGGACCGGTGACGGCGACACCTCTCCCGATTGGGAGGTGATTGACGTGAATCACGTCCTGTTGCGGGCCGAACGCGCGGGAAATGGCTCGGGCAGGATATACACTATTACACTGACGGTTACAGACTCGGCCGGATCGAGTTCCAGCAGTTCGGTGACTGTCAATGTGCCGCATTCGTAGTAACAGGGCAGTGCGAATGCAACACGGAAATAATCAGACGGAAAAATGTGCTTAAGGTTCGATCACTTTATCGTGGATTTTCAAATTCGATTCCCATGCCGCGGAGCGGCGTTTGAGCCTAGCCCGGCGTTTGAACGCCGGGAACGGCGCCATCTCGATCATTTAGTCGCGGAGCGACGATTGAACGGAGGTTTTCAGGAACAAAGAGGTCGGACGACTCGGTCACATGGAGATGTTGTCCGCCATCTTGGCTGGTCAACCGTCGCTCCGCGACTAGGGAAAACTATCGCGCGCTTCCCGGCTTTAAAAAGCCGGGCTAGGCTCAAACGCCGCTCCGCGGCTGGAAGACCGTCATTTCAAAAACTCGTAAAAAGTGGTCGAACCTTAAGTCTTTGGCTGAGTCTTTTCATAATGGCGGTCACGCTGCAGGTTACTGTAATAGCCGAGGATGGCTATCGCCTCTGGCTGCGCTACGATCCACTTCAGAAGGAAACGATCGAAGTTTACCGGCCTCGCATCACTTCCATCGTAGTGACGGGCAACTCTCCGACCCTCGACGCCATTCGCAGCGAACTCATTAATGGTTGTGCGGGCTTGCTCGGCGGCGCGGTCTCCGTTGCGGAGAAGGTTGACCGCGACGGCGCGATAGTTGTGGGAACGCCGAAGAGTTCGCCTTTGATAGCTGGCCTCAAATGGGGGCGTCAGCTCTCCAATCTTGGGTCTGAAGGGTTCCGTATCCGTTCTCTGAAACTCGGCCCTCACGAGGTGACCGTGATCGCGTCCGACGGCGAGGTCGGCGCGCTCTACGGCGCTTTCCACTTCCTGCGCCTGATGCAAACGCTTCAGCCGATTGACAAACTGGACATCAGTCAAAGGCCGCGGCTGCAGCGGCGCATGCTCGACCATTGGGACAACCTCGACGGCAGCGTCGAGCGCGGTTATGCGGGGCGGTCGCTGTGGGATTGGCAATCTCTGCCTGATAAAGTCGATCCTCGCCTGCGCGATTACGCCCGCGCCAACGCGTCAATCGGCGTCAACGGGGCGGCGATCAATAACGTCAACGCCAATTCGCGTAGCCTGAGCGCCGAATACCTGCGCAAGGCCGCCGCCATCGCCGACGTCTTCCGCCCGTACGGCGTGCGCGTCTATCTCTCGGCCCGCTTCTCCGCTCCGATCGAACTGGGCGGCTTGAAGACGGCCGATCCATTCGATCCCGATGTGGCGGCGTGGTGGAAGAAGAAAGCCGACGAAATCTACGGCCTCATTCCTGATTTCGGCGGCTTCCTGGTCAAAGCCAACAGCGAAGGACAGCCCGGCCCTCGTACGTACAACCGCAACCACGTCGACGGCGCCAATATGCTGGCCGCCGCTGTCGCCCCTCACGACGGCGTGGTCATCTGGCGCGCGTTCGTTTACGACATGAAAGAGGGCTACGACCGCGCCGGGGCGGCCTACGAAAACCTGCAGCCCTTCGACGGCAAGTTCGCGCCGAACGTCCTGCTGC
>Ga0081455_10006402_pt1 | contig 12633 bp, 9 predicted proteins | sample TabmetS3T2R1_FD_70207 | JGI IMG/M metagenome (GOLD analysis project Ga0081455, IMG submission 70207) | Tabebuia heterophylla rhizosphere microbial communities from the University of Puerto Rico - S3T2R1 | ecosystem: Host-associated > Plants > Roots > Rhizosphere ... | reverse complement strand
GACCGATCAAGCCGGTCCGTCATGGACGGCCGACGAGTCCGATATTTCCGAGGAATGCAGCGCCGGGGCAGGACCTCGGGGCTCTCGCTGTCGCGGCAGCCCCGAGGTTTGGCTATTCGGCGAGCGGACGGGGCGTGACCGGGCCGGCGGCGGGAGACGAGAACGGCCCGCCGCGCCGGCGTGTCAGCATATCGCCGTGCGACATCCAGCGTGGCAGCGGCTCGCCATCGCGATGGCGGCCGCCGGCGACCGCCGCCGACCACGCGGCCACCGCGCCCAGCAGAAGTGCGGCTGCGGCGGAGAACGCGAGAATGACCGCGGTCTGACGCGATTTGCGGATCGCCGTCCGCGATTTGCCGAGAACGTCGTCGACGCGGCGTTCGGCGTCGGCCGGCGGCAAAGCGGTGAGGCCCGCCACCTGTTGCACGAGATAGCTGCGGTCTTCCGGCAGCACGCCGGTGTGACCCGCCGACGTCAGCAGGATGCGACCGGCTTCGGCGCGCTCGGCTGTCAGATCGACATTGGCCGGCCGTCGCGGCGCGCGAAACAGCCGGTCAAGTTCGGACGACAACAGCGGCTCGGCCGCCGTTGCCGAGGGCGCCGCGACCCCGGCTTTGCCTGGCGCGCCGATGCTTGTCGCGAGCGCGGCCAGCGCAAGGCCGAAAATGACGGCCAGCGCCCAGCTCAACAGACCATGTACGCCGTCCGCACGCTCGGTGACGTCGGGGGCGCCAGCCGAAAACGGGCTGCGAATCCGTCCCGCGAGATACCCGCCGAGACCAAACGACAACAGCGCCTGCAGGATCAGATAGATGCCGGACAACAAGGCCAGCGCCGCTGACGCATCGCGCCAGGTCGGAGCGGTGGAGGCCACCGACAGGCCGATGGCAATGCCGAATCCGAGCAGCACCGAACTCAGCGCCGCCGCGGAGATCGCGCCGCCAAACACCGCGCTCCAGCTCGCGAGGCTGCCGGTGGGTTGTTCTGACAAGACAGCCATGATGTTCGCCTCAGCGCAAACCGAAGAATGAGAGAATTGCCATGATGATCACGATCAAGCCGATCAGATAAATAAGCCCGTCCATCGCGGTCTCCTCCGTTAGATGGCTGAACAAAACCCATCGGCAGCCATTGTTCCGGGGGAAACTCTCATCGTTCAATTTATCCGTGGTCTCGTCATACGTCGTGAGCAGCGCGACGCAGCAAATAGAATGACGAAGCCGGAACCGGCGATGACCGGCGGCATTTGCAGTGCACGGTCGGGCTGGTCCGGTCGTGGATGGAGAAACCGCATGAAATCATCGCATAAGGCGCTTTTGACCGCCGGCTTGTTGCTCGGCATCGCCGGTCCGGCGCTCGCGCAGACGGTTGGCGTTGCAGTCGGCGTGGCGCCGGAGGAGCGGACGCGGATCAAGCAATACATCGTGCAGGAACGCGTTGCCCCGGTCACGGTGAAGGAGCGCGTCACGGTCGGCGCAAAGCTGCCGGCCGACATCGAGCTTCGCTCGGTCCCGGGCGCCTGGGGCCCGAACCTGACCAAGTATCGCTACGTCTATTCGGACAACCACGTCTACCTCGTCGAGCCCTCGAGCCGCGAGGTCGTCGAGGTCATCGAATAAGGCTCCAGATTGGCATCGACATGCGGCGGCTCCGGCTTGATCGGGGCCGCCGCTTTCGTTTTGGGCATCAGATGTCCAGGCTGCGTAAAGGCCGGCTCGAGGTCGCATGCCTCGCCCGCCCGGCTCGCAAACGCCATGAAGGCGCAGCTGACACGCGCAGCCGCGCGCAAGCTTTCGCCACCGCGGCCGATCTTGGCCGGTCACAGATCGTCACTGTCCTCGATCGGGACACAGTGCCTGGCATAGGGCTCGCCGTTATGCATTGCAGCACTCGCCGATGGGTGTCGGGGACGCAGGCGCGCCAAGTCTTGAATTTAGACGTGAGCGGGAGCAGGCTACGTCCGTCAGCGGCCGGCAGGTCGTGAAATTGCTGCCGAGCTGGGGGCCATAAAACTTACAATCCGTAACGAAACGCTGAAACGAAAACGCTGATCGTCGTCCAAGAGGCAATGACTGCACTCAGAGGTCGGTCAGGCAGTAAATCACGCGTCCTGGAGGAAACAATGTCGAATGCAATAAGCCGCCGAAAATTTGTCGCCGCGTCGGTGGCCGGGGGACTCGCCACGCTGGGCTCCAGATCTTCAAGAGCGCAGACCGACAAGCCGATCAAGATCGGCGTTCTGAACGATGCGTCCTCGGTTTACGCGACCCTGACCGGCAAGGGATCGAAGGTCGCGGTCGAGCTCGCGATCGAAGATTTCGGCGGCAAATTGCTTGGCCGTCCGATCGAACTGCTCCACTCCGATCACCAGAACCGGGTCGATCTGGGCACCAGCATCGCGCGACAATGGCTCGATGTCGAAGGCGTCGAGGCATTGTTCGATATCCAGACCTCGTCCGTCACGCTCGCTGTGCTTCCGCTGATCGCCAAGGCCAACAAGATCGGCGTGGTGTCTGCAGCAACCTCTTCGGACGTGTCCGGAAAGGGATGCACGCCGGTGACCTTTCAATGGACCTATGACGCCTACGCGCTCGCGCGCAGCATGCCGGCGGCCCTGGCCAAAGCCGGCAAGACAAAGTGGTTTTTGATCAACATCGACAATGCCGCGGGTGCCTCGCTTGAGGCCGAGCTTGGGAGGGCGCTCGCGCAATTCAATTGTCAATTGATGGGCAAGGTCAAGGCGCCGTTCGGATCCAGCGACTACACCACCGTGCTGCTCGCGGCACAGAGTTCGGGTGCGAATGTCATCCAACTCGGCGCGTCCGGCACGGACATCATGAACGAGCTGAGGCAGGTGAAAGAATTCGGCATCGATCATACCGCAGCCATTGCCGCTACGGGGACCGGCGTGATGGAGGTGCATTCCATGGGCCTCGCTGCGACGCAGGGCCTGCTGCTCACCGAATCCTTCTACTGGGATTTGAACGACAAGACGCGTGCCTGGTCGAAACGGTACATTGACCGCATGGGAGTTCCGGCGACGATGTACCAGGCCGGCAATTACAGCGGCGCGCTGCATTACTTCAAAGCGGTGACGAAAGCCGGAACGACCGACGGAGCGACGGTCGCACGCGTCATGAAGAGCATGCCCGTTGATGACATGATGAGCGACAACCTCCAGGTCCGCGAGGACGGTCGCGTCGTCAGAGAAATGTACGTCTTGAAGGTGAAATCGCCGGCCGAATCCAAATATCCGTTTGACTACTTCAGCGTGGAAGCCAAGGTGCCTGGCCCTGACATCGTCAAGCCCTTGAGCGAAAGCGAGTGTCCGTTCGTCAAGAAGTAGCTTCTCGGCGTTTCGATTCACAGGAAGGTCGCGGACCACGCCGTGGTTCGCGACCTTTTCGTTGGTTGCGGTCTCTGAGAGCGGGGCGCAACGCCAGGATTTCGGCGATCTCGATCAAATTCCCGAAGGGGCCGCAGAAGGCGGCGGGCTTGCGGCGGATCGCCGCTCCATAGCTCGAAAGATGCTCTAATCGACCGCCTGCCCGATCAGATAGAATCCCAGCACCGTGAATGCGACTGCGGTGCCAGGCGCCAGACTCAACAGCGGGTTGAGCGACAGATAATCGAAGCCGGTCTGGACCATCGTTCCCCAATCGGCAGCCGGCGGAGGCAGGCCGAGCCCGAGAAAGCCAAGGCTCGCGGCGGTGAAGATCGCGCTCGACACCAGGATGGCGAACTGCGCTGCGATCGTGCGCATGATGTTGGGCAGGATGTGGATCGTCAGCAGCTGAAAGACGCTGCAGCCCATGGAGCGCGCGGCTTCGACAAAGAACACATCGCGAAGACCGAGCACCAGGCTGCGCACGATCCGGGCCATCTCGGGCCACATCACGAAGCCCAGCACCAGCACGAGATTTTGCGCCGTTGCGCCGACCATCACAGTGATCATGAGCGCGATGATGAGGCCGGGCATCGCGATGAAGACGTCGATGCCCTGCACCAGCAGCATGTCGATCTTGCCGCGCGAATAGCCGGCAACCAGGCCAATCGGTGCGCCGATCGCCAGCGCGACGAGCGCCGCGGCCGGGCCGATGATCAGCGAGATGCGGGCTCCGTACAGAACACGTGAATAGATGTCGCGGCCGAGTTCGTCGGTGCCGAGCCAATGCGCAGCCGAGGACGCGGCCAGAATGTCCGAACTCGAGGCGTTCGGGTCCACCGTGCCGAGCCACGGCGCAAAGGCGCCCGCGGCCCCGACGATGAGGATGATGGCAATGCCGAAGCCGCGGCGCAGAAATTTGCTGAGCCGGGTCACAGGCGGATCTGGGGGTTGAGGCTGGCCAGCACGATGTCGGCCAACAGATTGCAGATCATGACGCTGGTCAAAACGATCATGCCCATCGCCAGCACGACAGGAAAATCATAACTGGCGATCGCTCCAACGAACAGGCGGCCGAGGCCCGGAATCGAGAACACCGTTTCGGTGACGACGGCGCCGCCGACCAGCCGGCCGATGGAAATTCCGATGAAGGTCACGACCGGCAGGACCGCGTTTGGAAGAATATGCCGGAAGGAAACGCGCGTCGGCGAAAGCCCCTTCGAATGGGCCACGCGAACATAGAGCTGCTGATCGACCGCGCGATATTCCGCGCGATAAATCATGCTGAAGGATCCGAAGTAGTAGGCGAACAAGGTCAGCACCGGCATGATCAGGTGCGTGAGATGGTCGATGACGCCGCTCTGCCACGGGATCCAGCCGGCGGTCGGCAGCCAGCCGAGCTTCACGGAAAAAACGTAGATCAGGATCGCGCCAAGCATGAAGTTGGGAAACGTGATCCCGACGATGCTGAAGCCGGAGCTCAATACGCCGATCACGTGCCGCCCGACGGCGAGGCTGTTGAGTCCGAGCGAGGTGACGAGCGCCAGCAGGATCGCCCACGCGGTCAGCTCGAGCGTGATCGGAATCGCCGGCAGGATCATCGCGCTGACGGCCTGGTGAGACGCATAGGAGCGGCCGAAATCTCCGGTGAGCGCAGCTCCGATCCACCGCAGATATTGCTGCCAGGTCGGAAGATCGAAGCCGTAGACCGTGTTGATTTCAGCGATCGCCGCCGGGGACGCGTCGCGGCCGAGCATCATCGCCGCGGGACTTCCCAGCCAGACCGTGACGGCCGCGAACAGAACGAACGTCAGGATGACGGCGTTCGGCAGGAACCACATCAGGCGCCGCAGAATGAACCCCGCCATCCCCTAACCCGCTTGCGCGACATGGCGGGACGCGCTCGCTTGATCACGCATTTCAGGCCGCGTCATTTCACCTTCCATGCGTAGCGGAAGCGTGGATGGTTGTCGGGCATCCAAACCACGCCGTTGAGCTTGCTGTTGTAGCCGGCGAACTCCGCGGCGAAGAAGATCGGAATATATGGCAGATCACGCATGATCTGATCCTTGATTTCGGCATAAATCTGCTTGCGGCGCTCTCGATCCTGCGTGACGCGCCCGCTTGCCAGCAGCTCATCCACCTTGGGATTGTTATAGCCGGTGACGTTGGCGAAGCCCTTGCTGTGAAACAGGATGAACAGAAGGCCGTCCGGATCGGCGCGCTGCGTCCAGTTGGTGATCGAGAAATTGATCGCCCGTGACACCTGCCTTGAATAGAAGTCGGATATGGCCGCCGGAATGATATTGATCTTCAATCCGATCGCCGCCAGCTGCTCGGCGACAAGCTGATTCAAGCGTCGGTCGACCGGCGTCGGCGTCGTCCACATCGGGATTTCCGTGCCCGGCGCGATCCCTGCCTCCGCGAGCAGCTTTTTCGCTTTTTCGACGTCGTAGGGATAAACGACGTTGTCCGGCGACGACCACCACAGTCCCGATGGAATCGGGCCGTTGGCAATCGTCGCCTGGCCCTCCATCGTGATCTGATTGAGGCGATCCCGGTCGATCGCGTGGGCGATGGCCTGCCGCAGCTTCGGGTTGTCGAATGGCGGCTTGTCGACCTGCCATTCGTAGGTGTACCAGCGCCCGATCTTGCTCTTCTCGGTTTTGATCCCCGGCTTGTCGCCGAGTTGACGCAGGGCATCCGGCTGCAAGCCGTAGATATAGTCTATTTCGCCGACCATCAGCCGCTGAACGCCGATGGCGGTGTTGGGGTTGGCCTTGAACACGATGGTGTCGAGATAGGGCTTGCCGCTCTCCCAATAGTTCGGGTTGCGCTCCAGCGTCAGCTCGGTGCCTTGCGTCCATTGCTTCAGCTTGAACGCGCCGGTGCCGACCGGATTGGTGCCGAGGTCCTTGCCGTATTTCTCCGCGGCGGTCGGCGAGATCATGAAGCCGACGCGATCGGCGAGTTCGGCCAGCAATCCCGGACTTGGATTTTTGAGGTTGATCGCGAACGACAGCGGCGACAGCACCTCGACCGAGTCGATGATGGGCGCCAATTGCGTCCGCTGCGGCGAGGCGATCTTTTCGTCGAGCCGCCGCTCGAAGTTGAACTTGACCGCGGCGGCGTCAAACGGCGTTCCGTCCTGGAACTTGACGTTGTCCTGCAGCTGGAAAACGTAGCGTTTGCCGTCGTTTTCGACCGTCCAGGATTTCGCGAGCTCCGGCTTGAGGCTGAAATCCACGTCGATCGTGAGCAGCGTATTGTAGAGCAGGTGAAGGATCTGACGCTCGGCCTGCTGGATCGAAAACGTCGGATCAAGCGTTTTCGTGTCGTCGTTGATGCCGATCGTCAGCGTTCCGCCGCTTGTCGGCGTACCTTGCGCCATCGCCGGCCACGATACGCCAGCCAGCCCGATCGACCCCATTCCCGCCAGTACGTCGCGTCGATGAAGGGTGTTCATTGCGCGCTCAACCTTTCCAAGTTCGGCCAAGTCCAAGTTCGGCCATGAGCCGGCTACAGATGTCGGAGACCAATGACTAACCGCGTGGCGTCGCCCGCAAATTCTCGCGCAGAGTCGATCCGCGATACGCCTTGCGGAAAATGCCGCGCTTCTGAAGCTCTGGAACGACCGAGCGGCAAAACTGCTCGATCGACGTCGGGAATGCGAGCGGCGACAGGATGAATCCGTCGCAGCTTCCTGCCTCGAAAAGCTCCTGGAGCTGATCCGCGACGCTCGCCCCGGTGCCGACGATCACGTCGCGCTTGGTACTCTTGGCGGCCTCCGCGAATGAAAGCCCTTCCTTTTGCATGACGGTCTGAACGCGTTCCAGCGAACCCTGCATGCCCTGGCTGCCGCGGGCGACGGCGGCTTCGCTCACGCTTTCGACCGGCTTGCTGAGGTCGACGCCGATCTCGCTCGATCGCAGCGCGGCGACAAGTTCCGGATCGATCAGGCTCTGAAGATAGGCCGCCTTGTCCTCGGCCATGGACTTCGTTTCTCCGAGCACGACTTCGATCGAAGGCAGGATCGCGCATTCCCGCGGATCGCGGCCGATCGCCCGCATCCGGTTGTGCATGTCGGTATAGAATTCCTTGATGGTGCTTCGCGGACCGAAGATCAATTCGGCCCAGCGCGCCGCGAACTCGCGTCCGCGGGGCGACGAGCCGGCCTGCATCAGAACCGGCCGGCCTTGCGGAGAACGCGGCATCGTCAGAGGGCCGCGGGTCTTGTAATATTTGCCGACATAATCGGCGTAATGGACCTTGCGGGCATCGACCATGATGCCGCGCTCCTTGTCCATGATCATGCTGCCGTCGTCCCAGCAATCCCAAAGCGCGCAGCACGCCGCGACGAAATCGTCGGCCATGTCGTAGCGCAGATCCTTTTGCGGCAGCTCCTCCATGCCGAAATTGCGCGCCTCTTCGCGCCGCGTCGACGTCACGATGTTCCAGGCCACGCGACCGCCGCTCAGGATATCGAGCGACGCCAGCATGCGGGCGAGAGAGTAGGGCTGGTGAAACGTGGTCGAGAGCGTCGTTCCGATACCGAGATGGCGCGTGGCCCGCGCCATCAGAGGCAGCACCATCATTGGATCGAGAAAGCTGATCTGGCCGCCCAATTCCAACCGCGTCTGGAAGCCGCCCTTGTAGATGTCGTGGAGCCCAAGGCCGTCCGCGAAGAAGCAGCCATCGAAGCAGGCGGCCTCAAGCACGCGCGCGATATGCTCGTAACGCTCCGGGCGCAGCACGTCGTCGAGAGCGGAGTCCGGATGCCGCCAGGCACCTTGGTGATTGGCGGTGGGGCCGGTCTTCAGATAGGCGACCAAATGCATTTCGCGATTGGCCATCAGAGACTCCACTGGCCGTTCGGATTTAAAAATCTCAAACTAAGTATGACGGCGGTGCGAGCCGCCTCGGTGCTGGAGGATTGCCGGATTTCTTTCCCACGGCAAGAGCATTGTATCAAAAAAAACACAATGTATCAAAAAAAATACGATGGGCTTGCCGCGGCGGCAGCTTCCGGGTTGCATTGTTCACCGCCCGCTGCGTCCGGCTTGCCGCGCGGGCGTAATGCGTGGGTCGACCGGCCGATCCATGCTGGCAAGGTGGCAGAGGGATCTGTTCATGACCGCTCCCATTCTCTCGGTTCGGGATCTGCGCGCGTCGTTCAAGACCGACGAAGGCTGGCGCGAGGTGGTCAAAGGCATTTCCCTCGACATCATGCCGCGCGAAACGGTGGCTGTTGTCGGCGAGTCCGGCTCGGGCAAAAGCGTCACCGCTTTGTCCTGCATGCGGCTCAATCCGTCATCCTGTCGAGTCGCCGGGCAGATCATGTTCAATGGGCGGGACCTGTTGCGCCTCTCCGAGCGCGAGATGCGCAAGGTGCGCGGCGATGATATCGCCATGATCTTCCAGGAGCCGATGACGAGCCTGAACCCGGTCCTGACGATTGGCGTGCAGATTTCAGAGGCACTGAAGCTTCATCGCGGCCTTTCGACCAGCGCGGCCGAGGCGGAAGCGGTCCGGCTGCTCGAGAAAGTCCGTATCCCCGGGGCGCGGCAACGGCTCCAGGACTATCCGCATCGCTTGTCCGGAGGCATGCGCCAACGGGTCATGATCGCCATGGCTTTGGCGTGCCGGCCGAAATTGCTGATCGCGGACGAGCCGAGCACGGCGCTGGACGTGACCATCCAGGCGCAGATCCTGGCGCTCCTAAAAACGCTGCAGGAAGAGGAGGGCATGTCCGTCCTGTTCATCACGCACGACATGGGCGTGGTCGCCGAGATCGCCGATCGCACCATCGTCATGTATCGCGGCTGCGCGGTCGAAGAGGGACCGACGGACCGGATCTTCGCACGGGCCGAGCATCCCTATACGCGGGCCCTGCTGGCCGCTGTGCCGCGCCTTGGCTCGATGGCGGGTTGCAGTCGTCCGGCCCGTTTTCCGATCATCGATCTTGCGACCGGCAAGGCCGATACTCCGGCGGAAATCCCCGACACCGTGGCGACGTCGGCGCCGCCCGTGCTCGATGTGCGCGACCTCACGACTCGATTCGAAATTCGCGGTGGCGCTTTCGCCCGCCTTCGCGGCCGCGTCCATGCGGTCGAAAACGTCTCGTTCTCTGTAGCAGCCGGAGAGACGCTGGCGCTGGTCGGCGAATCCGGCTGCGGAAAATCGACGACGGGACGTTCCGTGCTGCGCCTGATCGAGCCCTTGTCCGGCTCCGTCCGTCTCGACGGCGAGGACATTCTCAAGCTTGATCCGCAGGCGCTGCGGGAGCGCCGCAAGCGCATGCAGATGATTTTTCAAGATCCCTTTGCCAGTCTCGATCCGCGCATGTCGATCGGGCGGGCCATCGCCGAACCTCTCCTGGTCAACGGCATGGCGAGCCGCGAGGAGGCGCGTCAGCACACGGCCGACTTGCTGAAAAGGGTGGGGCTTTCGCCGGACATGGCGCGGCGGCATCCGCACCAGTTCTCGGGCGGGCAGCGCCAGCGGATCTGCATCGCGCGCGCGCTTGCGTTGCGTCCGCGCCTTATCGTGGCCGACGAGGCGGTGTCGTCGCTCGACGTGTCGGTCAAGGCACAGGTGGTCAATCTGATGCTCGACCTGCAGGCTGAGCTCGGCCTCGCCTATCTGTTCATTTCGCATGACATGGCGATCGTCGAGCGCGTCAGCCATCGCGTAGCTGTGATGTATCTGGGCGAGATCGTCGAGATCGGCCCGCGGGCCGCCGTGCTGGCCGATCCGCAACATCCCTATACCAGGAAACTTTTGGCCGCGGTGCCCGTGCCCGATCCCGCGCGGCGGTTGCAGCCGCGGGCGATTTCGAATGACGAGATCCACAGTCCGCTGCGGCCGCCCGATTTTGTCGTGCCCCCGCGCCGGTATCGCGAAGTCTCGCCGGGGCATCTTGTGCAGGTGTGGGGCGAGGAATGGGAATCGCGCGCCGTTCCGACGGCCGCGTGAGGGAGCGCCACTGGAGTGTCAAGACACGCCTTCAAAACCGGATTCGTCCAGCACTCGATCCAAGCGTGATGGGGCTAGGTTAGCTTGGCTGCGTCATTGCGAGGAGCGCATAGCCGTTCGAAGAACGGCGTCGCTGGCTCGCCTATGACGAAGCAATCCAATTTTCCTTAAAGGTCTGGATTGCTTCGCGGAGCCAGTCATCGGGCCGCGCGTTTAGCGCGGACCCGTTGGCTCGCAATGACAGATCATTCTGGTTCAACCTGATTTCATTCCGCTTCAAGACAGGATGCGGATGATCTCGCCGACATCCGTCAGGTCTTCGAGATGATCGACCATGTGGATGACCTGATCGATGTCCGCCGCGCGCAAGGGTTTTGCCGAGTAAGAGACGCAATCCCTGAATTTGTCGATGTGCTGCTGCCGGCTCATGGGATTTGGTCCATAACCCAGGGCAACATCGATCCTCTTTGAATAAGATTTGCCCTTAATTGTCCGGATCTCGACAATGCCGGGAGGAATGCCGGTCCAGCCTCGCCCGGCGGGAGCGAGCGCGGCGTCGAACACCGGCCTGACCCTCTTGGCAAGACGCAACACGTCGGGATCGCTGATTCCGCGCGGCGTGAAATCAGCGATCGTGACTTTCCCTTTGCGTGCGGCGGCTGCCACGATGAAGGGGATGCTCCATTTCGCGTCCATCGGCGTTTGCGGATTCTGGCGGATCGGCAGCGGATCGCAAAGCAGATTGGCCATGTCGGCGACCGTCACGACGATCTCGTCGATGTCGTCGGATTTGATGTCGTGGCCATGGATCAAATGAAGCGTGGCCTCGATATAGGGCTTGGCCAGCCCGGAACACGGCCAGGGTTTGAACCCGGAATCGGTGATGAGAAATCGTTGGCCGAGATCACCCACCAGGAAGTGCCGGTCATATTCGCCGCCGAGATAGGATTGATACAACGCCGCCTTGCCCTCGAGGCTGCTCTTGCTGCCGCTGATGCCCTTCTCGGCCATCAGCGCCGACAGCACGCCTGTTTTGGAGGTGAAGGCCGGCCACAGTCCGCGGATGACGGAGCCGGTGCCGAGGATGGGCTCGTAGCTGCCGGAGACCTGCATCAGCGCGATGCCGAACGCATCGACAAGCCGGTCTGCATCGAGCCGCAACAATTTGCCGCAAACCGCGGTGGCGCTGAATGATCCGTAAAGCTGGCCCGGAAGCCATTTGAACGAGCCTTGCCCCTTCTTGCCCGCATAGGCCAATCTGAGCAGCACATCCGCGCCGAGACAAATCGCCGTCAGGAAGTCCTTGCCGCTCACCTGGGTCAAGCGCTCGGCGATGGCGAAGCCGGGCGGTACCGTGGCGACCCCGGGATGCACCGCAGCCGCGTCGTCGATGTCGTCGTAATCGAGCGCGTGGCTCATCGCGCCATTGGCGAACGCCGCCATCCAGGCCGGCACCTTGCCGCCAAATCCGAGAATGGAGCTTTCCGCCTTTCCGCCGCCGTCCTTGACGAGGTCGACCAGGTCTTTGCAGCCGGCGCCGATCGTTCCGCCCGCGAGCGTGACGCCCAAAGTATCGAGGATACTTCGTTTGGTCATTTCAATCGCGGCTGCCGGTATGCGGTCATACGTCGTCTCCGCCACGGTTTTGGCGATGTCGATGATTGCGTCCATTGATCTCTCCCCAGGATATGCCGGCTTATCTTTCTTGATGGGGCGAGCATATCCGCAATGCGCGCTTGCGGCGACGCCTTCGCGCCACGGCCGATGAAGGTGATGCTGCTCTTTCGCCGTGGCGCGCGAGCGCAAGCCGGTCTCTCCGGCGGTTGCGGTTCGACTCGGCAAGTTGTTTGGCGACGGCGCTGGGGTCTGGGTCCGCATGCAGGCGGCTTACGATACGTGGCACGCGGAACGCGCGGAGGACGTGAACGGCATTCCCACGCTCCGTCCGAGAGCCGCATAAGCGTGAGCACCGCAGCAGCGCGCTTTAGAACTGGCGCACCCGACACGATTCGAACGTGTGACCTTTGCCTTCGGAGGGCAACGCTCTATCCAGCTGAGCTACGGGTGCGTGCGAGGGCTGATGTAGCCGATCCCGGGGAGGCGGGCAACGGCGAGATCGCCCGGGCCAATTCCCAAACAGGGGCTTCGCAGCACGGGCGATGACGCTTTGGTGGCAGATGAGGTCGGCCCGAGCCTGGCTCGATCAGGCCGGCACGGTCCAGCCGAGCTTCTTCACGGCCTGATCGACGAAGCGCATGTCGACGACGTTGGCG
>Ga0081455_10006401_pt1 | contig 12635 bp, 15 predicted proteins | sample TabmetS3T2R1_FD_70207 | JGI IMG/M metagenome (GOLD analysis project Ga0081455, IMG submission 70207) | Tabebuia heterophylla rhizosphere microbial communities from the University of Puerto Rico - S3T2R1 | ecosystem: Host-associated > Plants > Roots > Rhizosphere ... | reverse complement strand
GTCACCGAACCCGCGCCCCGAAAGCCTGTAGGGCGGCGGCGAGGGCCGGATGGCCCTTTGCGTAATCGGCGAGGCGCACCCCGGAGAGCGCTGCGTCCCAGGCCTCCCTGAGGCTCGCGACGCCTCCAGCCACCCCTGCGGGATGGCCCATGATGCCGCCGCCGGCACAATAGATGAGGTCGCTCGAGCCGAGCGCGGCGAAGGTCGGCTCCGCTTGCAGGGCCGTCTGCCCCGACGAGAAGACCGGCATCGCGGCATAGCCGGCCTGGCTGAACAGCGGCTTCGTGACAGCGATCGCGGAGGCGATGACGGATTCGTCGCTCTCGCTGAACTTGTTGGAGAGCCCGTTGACATGCAGGTGATCGGCGCCGGCCAGGCGCCAGAACTTCTGCCACGCACGGTAGCTGACGCCGATGTGAGGAGAGCGCGAGAACAGCCCCCAGCCGTTGCGGTGGCAATGGAGAGGCAGCGAAGCGTGCTTGCGGATGGCCGTCAATCCGGCCAGACCGATGCTGTGGAGGCTGACCATCAGACAGGTGCCGCCATGGGCAAGCACCAGTTCGCGGGCAATCGCGAGACCCAGGCCGGTGCCGCCGGAGCGGGCGGAGCCGCGAAAGGCGGTGAAGAGATTTTCCCGTGCCTTCTGCGGCATGCCCGGACCGGTGTCGTCGACGGTGATGCTGACGACGCTGCCGATACGGCGCGCCGACACCGTGATGCGGCGGATGCTGTCGGGCGCGGTCTCGGCGAAGGCGACCAGGGCCTGATGGGCATTGCGGCAGAGATTATGGATAATGCGGAACAATTGCTCGCTGTCGGCATCGACTTCCAGGTCCGGGCTCATCTGCACGACGAATTCGATGCCGCTTTCGGGATCGATCGCCAGGATATCGCGCACCTCGTCGACGAGCTCCGCGAGCGCGGGCGGGGCGGGTCGCCCGTCGCCGTGCAGCACCTGGGCGCCGAACGCGGCCAGCACCGCGAGCATCGCGTCGAGGCAGTGCCCGGCCGCGTCCGCCCGCCGCCAGGCCAGGAAGCTCATCGACGGCACGTCGTTCTGGCCGAACCCGCCCAGCGAGAGCAGGGTCGCGCCGGCGTGGGCGCGCGCCTCCTCGGCCCAGCCGGTCTGGACCATGTGCATCGGCTTCATCGTCCACTCGTCGCGGGCGAGCAACTGAACGGTGGACGGAAGCTGGAGGAGCTTGTCGGTCAGGCGCTGGGCGATCTGACAGAGGTCGGCCCATGCGACGCCAAGCCCGTCCACCGCGGCCGAAGCGCGCGCGTTGTGATAGCCGCCGTTGGACAGCACGGCACCGAGCGGCCGATCAGCGTCCGGTGCGATGTAGACGGGGTTGTCGGTGACGGAGCGCAGCGCGACCGCGGCGGCGGCCTCGCCCTCGGCCTGCGCCCGGCGCACTTGGCCGAGGACGCGGGGCAGGATGCGGAAGCTCACCGCTCCCTGGTGCGTCTGGCGATCGCGCGCCCCGCCGGCCACGAGCGCGCGCAGGGAGCGCAGCGCCGCCGCCTCGTGCTCGTCGTCCCACAGCGCCTCGAAGTCCTTCGAGTACGCCTCGAGGGGAGCACGCGCGGCCTCGACCGCGAGCGCGAAGACCGCCTCGGCCAGCGCCAACCGCGCGCGCCCGGCGAGCGCGGCGTCGGCGACCAGGGCCGCCGCGCAGGGCGACCCGTTGATGAGCGCCATGCGCTCCTTGGGCTCGAGCTCGGTCCGCTCGCTCAGGTCGTAGAACAGGCGCCCGAGCGCGAGGATCTCGCCTGCCCCGCCATTGCCCTCCGCGGGCACGGTCGGCAGCGGCTCGCGCAGGAGCGCGGCCACGGTTCCCGCCACCGAGCTCCGCACCGCCGCGTGGCCTTCGACGAAGTTGGCCAGACGCGCGAGCACGATCGCCCGGACGACGCGCTCGGGCAGCGGGTCACCGAACGAGTGGGCGGTCCACAGCCGGGTCGGCCGGCGCGCCTGCGCCTCCGGGGTCAGCGCAACGGCGGCGCCGTCGCCCGGCGCGGTGGTGGTGCCGTAGATGAGCGCGCCGGGATCCTCGGCGACGCGAGCCTCGACGAACGCGGCGAAGCTCGCGTGGCAGCGGTCCATGCGCGCCAGCGCCTCGGGCGCGAGCTCGACGTCCTCGCCGTCCCAGCCCACGCGCCGGACCGCCTCCAGCGTGATGTCGGCGCGCGTCGCGATGGTCACGGGCATCAGAGGTCTCCGCCCTCCGTGGCGAGCCGCTCGAGCTCACGGCCGAGGAGGGCCAGGCGCGCCTCCTTGACCAGCGGCATCTCGCGCCGGACGCGCCGCACCGCCGCGAGGTCGAGGTCGGCCTGCACGAGCGCGGGCGTGTTCTGGGGGGCCTCGACGACGAGCTCGCCTCCCGGCGCGTAGACGTGCGAGCCGCCCCAGAAGCGCAGGCCGGACTCCTCGCCGACGCGGTTGGCGAAGATGACGAAGCACTGGAGCATGCGGGCGTAGAAGCGCGTGATGTCGTGCCAGGTCTCCACGATGTCCGCGCGCCGCGCGGCGCTGTCGGCGGGAACGATGAGCACGCGGGCACCGTCCTGGACCGCCAGCGCGGCGACCGCCGGCTGCCAGGCGTCGGCGCAGAGCAGGATGGCCATGCGCCCGAAGCGAGTGTCGAACGCCCGCAGCCTCGAGCCCGGAGTGAAGTGCTTGCGCTCCTCCCAGATGCCGTAGTTGGGCAGGTAGAGCTTGCGGTGGACGTGACGGACGGCACCGCCCTCGATGTACGCCGCGCTGTTGTAGGTATGCACGGGCCCGGCCTCGGCGAAGCCGACGACGAACGCCGCGCCGGTCGTGGCGCCGAGCTCGGCGATCATGGGATCGCCGGCCTCGAGGGAGACGTCGTCGTCGACGCGCCCCAGGTCGTAGCCGGTCAGCGTGAGCTCCGGGAACACGACGAGGTCGGCGGTGGCCGCGGCCGCAAGCGTCTCTTCGACTCGGCGGGCGTTGGCCGGGACGTCACCAAGGGCGCAGTCGACCTGCGCGAGCGCGACGCGCAGCACCATCTACAGCCGTTCGGCGAACTCCTGGTTCGCCGAACGAAGGCTGGGGTCGGTCCCCAGGGAGTAGTGCTTGGACATGTCGGCCGTATAACGGCTCGCGGCCGGGGTGCGCCCGAGGGCCTCGGCCAGGCTGCGGATGTGGTGCGGCGCGGCGCCGCAGCACACCCCGAGGTAGTCGACGCCGATCTCGAGTGCCTGGCGCCCGAACTCGGCGATCTCGTACCGCGAGCAGGTGAAGGGATCAAGCGCCGTCGGGAACGCCCGCCCGCCCACCGCCAGGTCCGCCGTCTCCGGGTCCTCGAGCGACTGGAAGGTCGGGTGGCGATGCGTCGTGCGATAGGGCACCGGCAGGCCCGCCACCGGAACGGTGACGGCGCTGCGCACCTCCTCGAGCAGCGGCAGCAACGTGTCCGGCCCGCGCGTGCAGTTCAGCCCCACCACGTCCGCGCCGGCTTCCTCGAGCCGGCGACACGCCTCGGCCGGGGCGATCCCCTCCCGAACCGTCCCGTCCTTGTGAATCGCCAGCGTGGCGACGACGGTGAGGCCCGCCTCCTTGACGACCGACGTCGCGACGAGCGCTTCGCCGAGCCAGGAGAACGTCTCGGCGATCATGAAGTCGACGCCCGCCTCGGACGCCCAGCCCACCTGCTCCTCGAACATCGCGCGGACCGCATCCGGCGACTGCTCGTCGTAGACGTTCGTGTTGCAGATGTCGCCGGCGAACATGGCCCCGGTCTCGCGCGCGACGTCACTGGCGACCTCGAGCGCCTGGCGGTTGATGCGCTCGAGCACCTCCTCCCGGCCGACGAGCCGCAACTTCTCGCGGTGCGCGTAGTAGGTGAACGCCTCGACCACGTCCGAGCCGGCATGGACGAACTCGCGGTGCAGCTCAGCCACCTTCTCCGGGTGCTCGAGCACCACCTCGGGCACGAAGCCGCCGGCCTGCAGGTACCCGCGGCGCTCAAGCTCGAACAGGTAGCCCTCCGCGCAGATCACCGGGCCTTGCGCGAGGCGCTCGAGTAGCTCAGCCATGCTTCGTCTCCTTCCATCGACGATGTCCCCCGCCGGCGAGCACGCCGACGAGACTACGCCCCCCGGGCCGCGGTGACCGCGCGTCCGAGCCGCTCGGCGGTCGCGCGGACCGCCGGCAGCAGGGCTCGCCGGCGCGCGGCGTGCAGCCGCCCCGTGGGCCCGCTGACGCCGACGAACGCGTACGGCGTCGCGTCGGCGGTCGGCACGGCCACGGTGATGCTCGCCAGCGACGGCTCGAGCTCGTCCTCCAGCTCGGCGTAGCCCTGCGCCCGGATCCGGTCGAGCTCTGCGCGCAGGCCTCGCAGGCTCGTGATCGTGCGCGGCGTGAACCGCTCGGGGCGCGTGCGCTGCACCCAGTCGCGCAGCTCTGCCGCGTCGAGCCCGGCGAGTACGAGTTTGCCCGGCCCCGACGCGTGCAGCGGGAACTCGCGGCCGACCCAGCGGCTGACCCCGAGCAGTCCGGGAGCGTCGGCCTGCGCGATCACCTCCATGGCGGGGCCCGGACGCGCGACGCCGACCGCCGCGCTCTCGCCCGCCTCTGCGGCGAGCTCTTCGAGCAGCGGCGGCGCGGCGGCCAGCAGCGCGCGGTCCGGATCGGCCGCGCGCGCGAGGCGGACGAGCGGCAGCCCGAGGGTCCAGCCGGTGCCGTCGGGCGATCGCTCGACGAAGCCCTCGTCGGAGAGCGTGGCCAGCAGACGGGCGGCGGTCGCGACAGGGAGGTCGCAGCGACGCGCGAGCTCGGCGGTCGAGGCGCCCGTCGCGAGCTCCCCCGCCGCAGCGGCGCCGGCCGCCCGGACGAGCTCGGCCGCGCGCGTCAGCGACTGCGCCCGCGGCAGGCCGGGCGCGTGCTTGCCCCGCGCCGCACCTCGTGGTTCAATCGTCGCGGCCATCTGATCGAAGTAGATCACATCGTGATCGATGGAGGCAACCGTGCTGATCGACTGCGACATCCACGTGGGCTACGAGACGCTGCTGGATCTCGCGCCCTACTTGGACCCCGCGACCCGAGAGCTGGTCGTCAACTGCGGCACGAACGGGCTCGGGATGCCGAGCTACCCCTGGTACCACCCGACCGGCTGGCTGCGAACCGACGCCTTCGACCGCGAATCGACCGCGGTGGGAGCGCAGCTCGTGGGCCAGACGCTCGACCGCGTCCGCGAGAAGGTGCTCGAGCCGCTCGATCTGGCCTACGGCATCCTGACCCCGGACGAGGCCGCGGCCTTCTCGGTGCTACCGAACGGCGTCCTCGCCGCGCACCTCGCGCGCGCGTACAACGACTGGCTGTTCGAGCACTGGCTCGAGCCGGAGCCGCGCTTGCGCGGCCTGATCGTCGTTGCGGCACAGCATCCGGAGGCGGCGGCTGCCGAGATCCGCCGCGTCGGCGAGCGCGACGAGTTCGTCGGCGTGTTCCTCCCAGGCGGGGCGCGCGTGCCTTACGGCAGCCCCGTCCACGACCTCATGTGGCGCGCCTGCGACGACCTGGGCCTCCCCGTCATCGTGCACACGCACTTCGAGGGCGTGGGCATCGCCGGGCCGGTGACCGCGGCGGGCTACCCGGACCACTATGGCGAGTACCACGCCCTCTGCGGCTCGGGGATGCAGGGCCACTTCGCCTCGATCCTGTGCCACGGGATCCTCGAGCGCTACCCGCGTACCGGGCTGATGATGATGGAAGGCGGGCTCATCGGGTTCGTCGGGCTGCTGTGGCGACTGGACACGGTATGGCGCTCATGCCGCAGCGAGATGCCGTGGTGCGTGCGGCCGCCGTCGGAGTACGTCTTCGAGCACGTTCGGTTCACGACGCAGCCGCTCGAGGAGCCGCCTGACCAGCGGCTGCTCGCTCCGGCGCTCGAAGGACTGCACCCCTGGGACACGCTCTGCTTCTCGAGCGACTACCCCCACTGGGACTACGACGAGCCGCGCCAGACGCTCAAGCGCCTCCCCGCGGACTGGCGCGACGGCATCGCGCACCGCAACGCGACGGCGTTCTTCGGACTGCCGGCGGCGGTCGCGGCGTGAGCGGCGAGCTGCGCCTCCCGCTCGCGGATGCGCCCGCGCAGGGCGAGCGGCGCATGGTCGAGGTCGGCGGTCATCGCATCGGGTTGTTCCGCGTGGGCGACGAGCTCTACGCGCTCGCGGACCGCTGCCCGCACCGCGGGGCGCCGCTGTGCTCGAGCGGGCGCGTGGCCACCGGCCTCGAGCTGCGCGAAGGCCGCCTGGCCCTCGGCGAGCCCGACACCGTTGTCCGCTGCCCGTGGCACAAGTGGGACTTCGACATCGCGACGGGCCGATGCGCGGTCGACGCGCGGTTGCGCGTGCGCCGCTACGCGGTGCGGGTCGACGGCGAGGAGGTCGTCGTCAGCCTTCGCCACCCGCCCGCCGCTGACCGGCCTACCTCGCCGTGACCAGCGCCGTCCCCGCCAGCAGCAGCGCGAAGCCAAGCAGCCGCGTCGGCGTCAGCCCGATGCGCTCAAGGCCGAGGACGCCGAAACGGTCGAGCAGCGCTGAGACGACGAGCTGCCCGCACAGCAGCGCGGCGACAACGCCGCCGGCACCGAGCGTCCGCACCGTCACAAGCGACACCGTGATCAGCGCCGCGCCCATCAGCCCGCCGGTCAGGTAGACGACCGGGATGTGCGGGATCCGCCGGACCTGACCGGCCTCGCCGAGCAGGACGACGAGCACGCCCAGCGCGACCGCGGCGAGGCCCGTACTGATGAAGGCCGCGGCGAGCACTGTGGTGCGCTTGCCCAGCTGGGAGTTGACCACGGGCTGGAAGGCGACCAGCGCGCCGGCGGCGAGGGTGGCGACCACGGCGAGCAGACGGGGCATGACGCTCCATTCCCCGAGGGCAGCCCGTACCCTGCCGGTTGCACGATGACGAGCGCGCCGATCACCGTCGATCAGCTGCTTGCCGACGCGCGCAGTGCGCTGCGCCGGCTGACTCCACGCGAGGCGCACGCCGAGATGGCGCGAGGACTCCGGCTGATCGACATCCGCTCCGACTCCCAACGCGCAGCCGACGGCGTGATCCCCGACGCCATCCACATCCCGCGCAATGTGCTCGAGTGGCGCCTCGATCCTGCCTGCCCGCATCGCGACCCCGGCCTTGCGCACCGCGCGGCGCGCATCGCCGTCATCTGCGACGAGGGCTATCAGTCGAGCCTGGCCGCCGCGGTCGTTGCGCGCTTCGGCCTGGACGAGGCGACCGATGTGATCGGCGGCTTTCGCGCCTGGTGCGCGGCCGGCCTGCCGGTCCACCACGCATCCAGCCGGTGATCCCTCCCGACTGGGACGACCATTAGGCGCTCGAAGCGCGGGTTAGTACTCTCAGCGCCGTCGTACCAAGTGGGCCTCCCTAGCGAGGCTCGGAGGCGGGCGGCTTCCCCGCCGGGACGCGCCGCCCGCCTTCGCATCCGCGAGCCCATCCACGCCGACACGAGTCGAGAATCCCGGGGATCTCAGCGGGACGGCGCTAGAGCTCGAGCATCGCCGCGGCGACCTCGTCGGGGATCGCGGTCGCGGCGCGTTCGAGTACGAGCAGTCGGGCATCGGGGATCTCGCGCGCAAGCGCTTCGCCGTTGCCGACCGGGAAGATGGGCGAGGGCAGCCCGCGCTGGGGGTGGGGGTCACTCCGAGTAGCTGTGCAGGGGTCGCGATTGGCACATCGGCCTCTTCACAGCATCCCTCCCGCCCACCCTGCCACGGGCCGTGGTGAGCCGGGAAGCTGTCAGCAACCGGCTCGCGCGAAGCACCTCGCACGCGCGCGGCAGTGTGGTGCCGCCTCGCGGCTGGACGCAGGTCAGCACGATGGCGCACCTGTGCGCGACGGGCGACGATGACAACCAAGATGCGAAGACTGCGGAGTGCGCGGGGCCGGCGAGTCCTACCCGGACCTCATGCGGTGCGATACGTCCGGCTCACTGTCGGCTTGCAGAGAGGACGAGTCCGCCGGATCAGGCTCGAGTACGTGCGGCCTCATTTGATCAGGCGCCTGATCAACTCCGTGAAGTGGTAATCGCCGCCACCCGCACCCGGACGGGCGTCTGAGGACCAACCCCGCCGAGGCGTTCGGCCGACGCCCTGCTTGAGCACGCCATCCCCGCGGGGCGCTGCGCCCATGACCAGGCGTTGACTTTGGCCGCGAGGCTCGGCGAAGGTACCGCCCCAAATCGCGCCGAGAAAGGGAGGTCACATGGCGCGCAACGTGTTCTTCTTAGAGGACCGGGGTGTCCACGAAGTCGTCCGACCGACGTTCACGGGCGTCTGCGGGCTGGCCCTGTACCCGATCGAGCCGGGCCCGTACCTGGTCCTGGCGAAGGGCGACTTTGAGCCGGCGTACAACACGGACTACAACGCGAGCTTCGAGATCCGCCTGGAGGTGCTGGGCCCGGGAGAACGGCACGGCGACGTGCACGTGCTCCATACCACGCTCGGCACAGACCAGACCAAATTCATCCTCGGCAGGCCGAACGACTCGGGCCCAGGACGTTCTCGCTCATGGTGCAGGCCACCATTCCGCACAAGGCCCTCGCAGCCGAAAAGCTCGACGAAGTGGAGTACTCGCCTGCTCCACGAGTCGTCGTCTCGGCGCGCGGCGCCATGTTCCAGGATTCGCGCGGGCAGCTCTCGAACATCCGAATCTGTGCCATCCCCGCAGAGGACATCGTCGTGACCACTCTGCCCTGAGCTCGCGGGGTGTGCCGCAGCGACCGGGGCCGGAACGCGCATACAGCTCGCGGGCGCGTGGAGCACCGGGCGACCCTCGGCCAGGGGCGGGCGCGCCGCCCTGGAGCGGTGGGAGCCCTGCTAATAAGGCAGGTGCGCCCCGACGCTTCGCACCGGTCTCGCGCTCGTTGCATTCGAACCCATCGAGGCTGGGCATGCTCGCCAGCGGGTACTGGCGCCGGAATGGTCGAGGGGCCAGCGCACCGGCGGTGCGCGAGCCCGGGAGCGCGGTGGCGGGAGATGATCGAGCACGTGCGTGTTGGCATGCGCGCACCGGTCGGTGCGCGTGGCGAGCGCCTGGCGCCCGCAGGGTGTGCCGTCGCGGCCCCGCGTCTGTTGCCAGCGCGGCCGGCGCTGACTCGTTTTCGTCGGCCGGGCGGGTCGTCGCGCGCCGCTCAGAGGATGCGATGACCGATCCGCTCGCCGTTGCTCTGGGACCCAGCCGACCCGCTGGCCGCCGCAACCGCGATTCGCGGCAGGGTCGTGCGTCTCACCGTTGTCGGCGAGCTCGATCTGAGCACCGCGAACGCGCTGGCGGATGCTGTCCGCCGCTTGCTCGAACGGCATCGTCCGTCACAGGTGATTCTGGATCTGCGCGGCCTGGCGTTCCTGGACTCAAGCGGTCTGCATCTGCTTGCCGAACTTGCCGACGAGGCCCGCGCGAGCGATTGGCGGCTGAGCGTCGTGCGTGGCCCGGACCACATCCAGCAGACGATCGAGTTGGTCGGACTGCTCGAACACCTGGAGATAGTCGACGAGCCGGCCGGGGTCGGCGACGGACGACCGGCGGCCTAGGTGCCCACTCGCGCCGACATCGAGGCGGCCACGCCACGCTGCCAGGCCAGGCGTAAGGAGATCGGCCAAGTGCGCGTCAACTTCGGGTTGCGTGGCGGCATGACGCAGCAGACCATCGAGGCCCTGTGCCTGAAACCCATGTGGTACCAAGCGGCCAACAACACCTGGGCCTGCGAGTGCGGGGCGACGGAGACGGGCAAGCTGCTGGGCGCCCGGGCGGCGGACTTCTACCTGCAGGCCCGGGCAGCGTGATCGCGTGATCCGCAGCTGATCTCGCAGGGATTGGGCTTCCACAGCCGCACAGCCTCGTGGCCGCCGGCGCACCGACTCGACCGGCTCAGCCGGCGGAGCTCATCGGTGGATCTCGGCTTAGATCTCGGGCAGCCACGCCCGGACCGTGGTACCGCCGTCGACCGGGCTTTGGACCTCGAGTCGTCCGCCGAGTGCCTCGACGCGGTCGATGAGGCCACGCAGGCCCGTGCCCGCGTCGGGGTCCGCACCGCCGCTTCCGTCGTCGGTCACCTCGACGAGGACACCGTCCGCCTCGCGGCGCACGATCACGGATGCGGTGCGGGCGGACGCGTAGCGCGCGACGTTCGTAAGCGCCTCCGCGACGACGAAGTAGGCCGCCGCCTCGAGGGGCTCGGGCGGCCGGTCGTCCAGGTGGACGCTGATCTCCACGGGCAGCGGTGCCCGCGCCGCCAGTGCTCCGAGCGCCGCCTGCAGGCCATGGTCGGTCAGCACGGCGGGATGCAGCCCGCGCGCCAGCTCGCGCAGCTCGTCCAGCGCCTCGGACACTTCGGCGTTCGCGCGGGCAAGCGCATCGCGCGCGGCCTCGGGGTCGCGATCGAGCTGGCGTTCGGCGAGCCGCAGGATCACGGAGAGCCCCACCAGGCGCTGTTGGGCGCCGTCGTGGAGGTTGCGCTCCAGCCGGCGGCGCTCGAGCTGCGCGGCCTCGACGAGCCGCTTACGCGAGGCGGCGAGCTCTTCGCGTGCCTCGGCGTTGGCCAGCGCCTGCGCGACGAGTTCGGCGAAGGCAGCCATGCGCTGTTCGGCGCCGGGCGGGAACGACGCGTCCTTCGTGGCGCCGACCACGGCACCCCAGAGCTCGCCGTGGACGACGACCGGAGCTCCGACGGACGCCCGCACTCCCAGCTCGCGCAGCTCCGCGTACATCTCGGCGGGCAGGTCGTCGATGTCGACTCGCGCCGGGCGCCCCGTCCGGTGGACGCGGGCGGCGGTCGAGTCCTGCTCCATCGACACGCGGAAGCCGATGGGCGCCGCGGGCGCCGGCCCGCGGCTCCAGACGCCGACGATCGTTCCGTGGCCGTCGTCGAAGCGGATCATGCTCGTCACGTCGGCGCCAAACAGCCGCCCGACCTCCTCGGCGACAGCCGCGAACACCCCCAGGCGGTCCGTACCGCCCGCCACCAGAGTCGCGACGCGTCGCAGAGCCGCTTGCTCCTCGAGCAAGCGGACGAGCTCGGGATCTGCGGCCTGTGTCCAGTCCACGGCCGACAGTGTGGCGTGTGGAGCTGAATCAGAAAGCGCCTCCGCTGCCGGGTCCGCCGCCGCCGGGGCCGCCCGGGTTCGAGTACCGCCGTGACTCGGCTTCGAGGGCGGCGGCCCGACGCTCGACACGCTCGGCGTTGTCGCGCTCCTTCCGCATCTGCTGCTCCGCTCGCCGCTCTTCGCGGGCTGCTGCGCGCTCATCCCGGGGGAGCCGAAGCTCGCGGAGCCGCTCGAACCGCATCCTCATGGCGTCACCTCCTGGGCGGCCAGCTCAACGTCCCGACCCTAACCTCTCCGCTGCCCACCGGGCAAGGCACACCACGCACGCGACGTGCCCGGTTGACATTGGGCGTGCGCGCCGAGAGTGTTGAATCGACTCACGTTCTCCTCACTTCAAGGAGGAACGCCCATGCGCGCACTTCGCTGCTGGATCGTCCTGGCGCTGCTTGCGCTCGCGGTCGTCCCGGCCGCCAGGGCCTCGCCGCCTTCGCGCCGCTGGCCGAGCCGTGGTTCCTCGTCCGCTGCGTCGACCCGCCCGAGCCCCCGCTCCCGCCGCGCCACGAGCTGCTGCTCGATCGCGGCCCCTACCGGCTCGAGGGCGAGCGGGCGCTCATCGACGTGTACGAGATCGACCTCCTCGTGACCAAGGACTCCGGCGGCGCGCACATCCACGTGAAGGCGAACTACCGCAACGACCTCGACTGACCCCAGGGAGCTCGATTAGCTCCTCGACGGCTGTACGCGCCGTGCCGCTTGCGCCTGTCGAGCTCGGCCTGCGCCTTCCGCACGTCGCCCTCGTACTTGAGGATCACGTTGAAGGTCTGGTTGACCAGGTCCTCGTCCAGCTCCGTCGCCGCCGACACGGGCATGTCCCAGGACATCTCCGCCGCGACATAGGCGAGAAAGGCGTCGACCCCTACCTTCTTTGCCATCGCCGCGTCCTCACTGCGCGTCCAGGAGCTTCATTGCCCGCGCGCGGCGCGCCGCTCGACGAGCCCGGCCTGCATCCATGAGCTCATTCCAGCGTTCACGACGCAACGCGACGACCACCACGTCCCAATACCGGCCGCCGTAATACTCATGCTCGGTGAGCCGGCCCTCGACGTCGAACACCGCGAGATCGACCATGCTGCCGAACTGGGCCAGATTGAAGTCGACCACCTCGGCATACACCTTCCGGAAGTCCCAGTTGGCGAAGAGGTAGTCGATGAACAGCTGGGCTCCCTCCAGCGCCCAGCTGCGTCCGACCCGGTCCGGCCTCACCACCATGGCGACGTGCACATGCCGGTGGCGCAGGTTGGCGTTGAATGCGACCACGTGGCCTACCGGCTCGTTGCTCGCAATCGAGCACACCATGAACTGGGCAATGGTGTTGTACCAGAGCGCATGAGTGAAGCCCTCGGGGCTGGGCGTCTCACCTCGGAATCGCCAGCGGAACCCCGTCGCCTCGTCGGTCGACAAAGCGAACAAGAACGGGTAGTCCGCGTCGGTGACCGCCCTCAGGTAGATCCGGCTTCCCTCGAGCGGCGGGCTCT
>Ga0081455_10006400_pt1 | contig 12637 bp, 13 predicted proteins | sample TabmetS3T2R1_FD_70207 | JGI IMG/M metagenome (GOLD analysis project Ga0081455, IMG submission 70207) | Tabebuia heterophylla rhizosphere microbial communities from the University of Puerto Rico - S3T2R1 | ecosystem: Host-associated > Plants > Roots > Rhizosphere ... | reverse complement strand
CCGCCTGGCGAGGAAGGCTGAACGAACAGATCGCCGACCTGGAGAGCCTCCGTGACGATCTGACGAGCTGCATCGGGTGCGGCTGCCTGTCGCTGCGAACGTGCGTGTTGTCGAACCCAGCCGACGCCGCTGCGCAGCGGGGCACGGGCCCCCGCTACCTGCTGGGCGACGACCCCGACGACGTGATCGCTGAGGCCCGCTGAGGCCGGTTGCGGCGCTGGACGAACCGGGTTAGGAACAGCAGATGCTCGCGCTCACGCTGTACACGTTCCTGAAGTTCCTGCACGTCCTGCTGGCGATCGTCGCGGTCGGGTTCAACGCCTCGTACGGCATCTGGCTGGCGCGCGCCGCGAAGGACCCTGACAGCTACCACTTCACGCTGCGAGGCGTGAAGTTCCTCGACGACCGCATCGCGAACCCGGCATATGGACTGCTCCTCGTCACGGGGCTGTCGATGGTGTGGGTCGGCGACGTCTCGTTGACGCAGCTGTGGCTCGAGCTCGCGATCGCCCTCTACATCGTGCTGGTCCTGGTCGGCCTGTTCGGATACACGCCGACGCTGCGCGACCAGATCCGCGTGCTCGACGAGCACGGCGCCCACTCGGCGGAGTTCCATCGGCTGACGAAGCGCGGCACCACGATCGGCATCGTGCTGGCCGTCGACGTCATCGCGATCGTCTTCTTGATGGTGACGAAACCGACCTAGCTCCCCGCGGAGCTCCTAGGTCTTCACGAACACGAGCCGGAACTCGATCGTGCCGTCGTCCCCCACGTTCACCGGACCGAATCGCGGCGGGTCGATGTCGTAGTCGGCGAACGTGATGTCCAGGGAACCGATCACCTGGATCCCGTTCGAGGTCCACTTCGCCTCCACAGGGACGGTCACGTCCCTCGTGACGCCGTGCAACGTCAGCGAGCCCTGCGCGTCGGCCTGGACGGTCTCGCCCTCGGCCGGGGCGCCGTCGAACGAGATCGGAGACGTGAGCGTGAAGCTGGCCTCGGGGAACGCGTCGGTCTGCAGGCCGACCGTCTGGATGCGCACGTCCCGCATCGACTCGTCGCTCTGCAAGGTCGTCAGGTCGGCCGTCGCCTCCACGTTCGAGACATCGGTCCCCTGCACGTCCATGGATCCAGTGACGTCGGAGGTCCGTCCCACGGCATCGTTCGGCGCCGAGAGGAACGCGAGTCGCTCGCGCACGCGATAGCCGACGAACGAGCTCGAGGGGTCGATCGCGTAGTTCCCCTCCAGGGTGCCGGCCGTGAGCGTGGTCCCGCTCGATGAAGCCGACCCCGCGTCGGAGGCGAACGCCACCGGCGCGGGCGCATCGCCCGCTTGGGCCGCGAGGAGCGCGTACGCCCCCACCCCGATCAACAGGACCGCGATCACGCCCGCGACGACGATCTTCGTTGCTCCGCGCATCCTCAGCCTCCCGGGATCATCGGCCGGCCCCGGTGGGATCCGGACGTTCGCAGAAGTTTCGTGGCCGGGGCTGGGAACCGGCTGGGAGCTCGCCCTGAACCCGAGCAGACCGATGGCGGCCTGGGTAGCCTGCCGCCCGATGACCGCCGACCGTGACCTCCTACAGCGGATCGATCGATACCTCGACGCCGTCCCTCGGACGGTGACGCGCACCGAGACGATCGGTCCGTTCACCGTGTTCATCAATGAGGGACGAGGGTGGCGCTACTACGCGCGGCCGTCGCCGGGCGAGACGGCGTTCACGGTCGCCGACGCCGGGCAGGTCTTGGCGCGGCAGCGGGACCTCGGGCAGCCGACCGAATTCGAATGGGTCGTGGCCACCGCCCCCACCTTGGCCGACACCCTGCGCTCGGCGGCACTGGAGGTCACCACGATGCCGTTGATGCACGTGACGACGGACGTGTTCCGTCGCGCCGCACCGCCTCCGGACTGCGTCGTTCGGCTGGCGAGGATCGACGACGACCTCGCACGATGGAACGCGGTCGCGATGATCGGGTTCGATGCCGCAGGAACCGCGACGGGCCCCCAAGGCGTCGCGGACCTCGACCGGATGGCGGCGCGTGCCGACCCCGACGCCATCGGGTTCGCGCGCGACCGCTTGGCCGAGGGGTTCACGGTCATGGCCGGCGCCGTCGTCGGCGGCGACCCCGTGACGATCGGCAGCCATCAACCCCTGGAGGGCGTCGCCGAGGTTACGGGGGTGGCCACGCTGCCGGCGTTCCGGCGACGAGGCTTCGGGGCCGCGGTGACGTCGCTGCTCGTCCGGGACGCGTTCGACCGGGGGATCACGACCGTGTTCCTGTCGGCGGGCGAGGACGACGTCGCCAGGATGTATGCGAGCCTGGGGTTCCGGGAGATCGGTCGGGTCGGCCAGGCACGCGTGCCGGCAGACGCCGAGCGACCCGCAACGTGAGCGAGGGGGCATCGGTGACGGACGATCGGTACGAGCGAGGGCGGGTCCGGTTCCTGGAGATCCACGACGAACGGGCGCTCGCCGCGGTCGAGGGGCTCGGGGATCTCGGGCGGATGATCGTTGAGGTCGTGTACGGAGAGGCGTACTCGCGCCCCGGATTATCCGACCGAGACCGTGAGCTCGCCGCGGTGGCGGCCCTGGTGTCACTCGGCAGGTCGTCCCAGCTTCCCCAACATCTTCGGGCCTCGCTCAAGGCCGGGATCACCGGTGAGGAACTGCAGGAGGTGATCCTGCAGACGGCGACGATCGCGGGGTTCCCGCCCGCCATGAACGCGATGGCCACGCTGAAGAACGTGCTCGCCGAGCAGGAGCGCACCACCGAGTGAGGGCCGGCGCGTCACCCGCGGTCGCGACCGCGGGTCGCCTCAGACGCGGTCGATCGTGGCGCGCCACGCCCGGATCCCGGGCGGGTCGAGGTTCGTCTCGAACGTCACCGGCACGATCTCCCGCACGTCCCAGGTTTCGACGAACGAGGCCCGGATCTCCGCCTCGCTCACCCGTCGAGGACCCCAGCCGCCCGGCTGCGCGTCGCTGAAGCACAGCAGGTGGAGCACACCGCCCGGCTCCACGACGGCGGCCAGGCTCGCGGCGTACACCGGACGTTCGTGGTCGTCGAAGACGTGGAACAGCCCGCAGTCCAAAGCCGAACCGAACGTGCGACCGAGTCCTTCCAGGGCGAACGCGTCCGCGACGAGGAACTCGGCACCGCCCAGCCCGCGTTCGCGTGCCTTGTCGATCGCCTTGCCGATCGCGCGCGGGGACGCATCGATGCCGAGCACCTGCAGACCGCTCGCCGCGAGCTCGAGCGCGTTCTCGCCGGTTCCACATCCGGCGTCGATCACGGGCCCGGGGAAAGCACCGGCCGCGGCGAGCGCGACCACCTCCGATTGGGGCCGGCCGATGTCCCACGGCGGCACGCCCAGGTACGACTCGTCGAACCCCCGCTCGTACGGTCCCGCCGCCATGGTCGTGCCACCCTAGCCGAGCCCCTGCGATCGCGGGACGCCTCCCTCGGTTGACGCCCTGCCCGCTCCGCATACCCCCCGCCGGCGGGCCCGGATCACGCCCCCACTAAGCTATGGACGTGACGCTGCTGCGGCTCCGAGACGACATCCCACCCCTCACCGCCCCCGTCCTGCTCGGTGCGTTCGACGGATGGATCGACGCCGGGGGCGCGGCATCGGCGGCGGCCGCCCGGCTCGCCGACGACGGTGAGATCGTCGCGGTCGCCGAGCACGACATCCTGTTCGACTACCGATCCCGCCGCCCGGTCCTCGACGTGATCGACGGCACCCTCACGCACCTCGCATGGCCCGAGCTCGCGATCCGCCGCCAGAACACGGGTGAGCGCGACCTGCTGATCCTGCACGGGCCCGAGCCCGACTTCCGTTGGCGGGAGCTCGGGGACATCACGGCCGAGATCGCGGTGCGATTGGGCGTGGTCCAGTGGGTCAGCGTCGGCGCGATCCCGGCAGCGGTGCCGCACACGCGGCCGGTGCCGGTCTTCGGGACCGCGTCGGCAGATGGGCTGCTCCGCGACGACGTGGCGAAGGGTCCCGACGGTCTGTTGCGCGTGCCCTCGGCGGCCCTGTCCGTGCTCGAGATGTCGGTGGCCGGCACGGGCATCCCGACCGTCGGCTTCTACGCGCAGGTGCCGCACTACGTGAGCGGCCCATACGCGCCTGGAGCGATCGCCTTGATCGAGCAGCTCGGACGCCACCTCGGGGTGGAGCTCCCGCTCGGCGATCTGCCCGATGAAGCCGTCGCGCAGCGGTCGCGGCTCGATGCGGCGGTCGGCGACGACGAGGATGCCCAGCGGTACCTCGAACGCCTGGAATCGATCGCCGGGGACGAGGAGGGCCTCCCGTCGGGGGACGAACTGGCCTCCGAGATCGAGCGCTTCCTTCGAGGTGAAGGGCCGGGCCAGGCGGGCGATCCACCCCACGCCACCTGAGCCCGAGGCGCACCCCAGGCCAGGCGAACGGGACCTCGATCGCGCGGTGTTACGGGACCGCCGACGCCGAGGTCGTCGGTGAGGGCGGCGACAGCGTCGGCGAGACGGGCGAGAACGATGGCGACGCGGTCGGTACCGCCGAGGTCGGCGCCACGGTCGGCGTGGGCTCCAGCGCGAGATCCACCGGAGCGGCCGGCACGAACCGCACCACCCCCGCACCGAGCGGCGGCACGGACACGATCGTGCATCCCGGTCCCCCGATCTCGGTCGGCGAGCAGGCGAGCACCGGATCGTCACCCTCGGTCACGAGCACGCTCATGTACCGGGCCCCGCGATCGAGTGAGACCACCTCCCGGATCACCGAGGAGCCGGAGGGGTCGCCGGTCGAGGTGACCCGCCCGATCAAGATCCCGGTCGCGCTCTCCGCCGGGTACTGGCGCATCTCGACCGTCACGGGGTCGTCGGTGGACAGGCCCGTGGTCGTGACCACGACCGTTGCCGTCACGATGCGCTGGCTCGCGTCGAACGTGATCGCCGCCGCAGGAACGGGAGCGTCGGCCGACAGGATCGGCGGCACGAACCCCGCGGCGGCCGCGAGGGCGAAGAGTCCGGCCGTCGCAAGGGTCGCGTACCACATCAGATCCATCCGGCTCGCGTAGTGCCGTCGGAGCACGAACATGTCGTTGGCGTTGCCCTCCGCATCGCTTCGCGAGGCCAACGTGATCAGCCCGACCGCGAACCCGGCAACCATGAGCACGACCGCCAACCCCAGCCACACCGGAGTCTCACGCGCTGCGAGCGCGAGCCCGCCCGAGAGCCAGGTCACGATCACCACGATCGCCGCCGCGATCGCCGTGCCCAGCAGGCCCACCCGGAGCCGTCGCTCGGCGCGCGTCGCCGGGATCGGAAGTACCGCGTCCTGCATCGCCACGCGCTCGAGCACGACGTCGCCTCCGACGGCCGGGACGCCGAGCACCTCCGCAGGCTCGGGCTCACCCGTCCCGGTGAACACGACGAGGTGGTTCGCGGGTGGCTGGCCGGTCGGAACGGGGCATTCCACGACGACGCGCCACGGCGTCCGCGCCTCGTTCGAGATGACCGACCCGAACGACGGCGTGTCGTGGATCGCGGTCACGATCTCATCCTCGTCGGCGGCCGCATCCGCGAGCCGGGTCGAGAGCTCGAGGACCGGATACACACCCTGCGGCAGCACCGTCGCCTCGGTCCGCTGGTGCTGCTGGACCGCGACCGTCTCCACGGGCGGCGGCGGAGGCTGCACGATCGTGCCGGACGGCCCGACCGGGCCCGGTGGCTCGTCATGGAGCACCACGATGTCATCGGACCCCTCGCGAGCCAGGTTCGGCTGCGCGTACCGATCCAGCAGGATGGCGACCGCGCGCTCGGATCGGCGCAACTCGTCCATCTCGTAGAGACCGGGCACGCGATCGATCCGATCGCCGGCGATCAGCACGACCGGCGCGTCCATCGGCGCCGCGGTGCCGGTCAGGATCCGGCGCACGGCGGCGATCCTCTCGTTCGGGTCGGTCGTGCCGAGGTCGCGGACCCGGCGCACCACGTCGCGCGAGTCGGCGAGGTACGCCGATTCCCTGGGCATGAACTCGCGCTCGAGGCGCACCTGCGCGGTGACGTCCACCGATGCCGGATCACCCTGCAGCGCGTGACTCGGGTCGGCGCAGAAGTATCGGGTCACGTGAGGAAGCCCCCTTCGTCGCCCAGGCTCGATCCCCTCGGCGACGGCTCGAGTTGTCGTGCCCCGAACCTATACGAGACCGCCCGCGGCGGATACCCCCGGCGCATCGGCCGAAAGTCGGTAGATCGACGGTGGCGGGCGTCGTGGCGCGGACCCTCCCGACTCTGCTAGCGTCACGCCGAAGCGCGTCGCGGAGGCGAAGCCGGTCGGAATCCGGCGCTGTCCCGCAACTGTAGGTCGACCGCACGAGTTCGCATCCACGCGGTCGGCGAGCCAGGCCGCCCTGCGCGACGCACGGCTGAACGACCCTCGCGGAAGGGACCAGCGGCCGCCGGGCACCGAGCCCCGACGACGACCCGACCGGCATGGGTCGTTCCGTTGGGCGCGCGGACGCCCGGAAAGGAGCCCGTCATGGGCCGGATCTCCCCTGATGCGCTACCGCTTCGCTGCTTGAGCGGGTGGCGGCGCCTCGTCGCACCTCTGCTCACGCTCGCCGTGGTGGTGGCGTTGCCCACCTCCGCCGGCGCGACCCTCACGAACCAGGAACGCGCCGAACGCGGTGCGTCGTTCCTCGCGTTCGCCCAGAAGCCGAACGGCTCCATCCCGGCGTTCTCCCCGATCGGCTCGACCGCCGACGCTGTCCTCGCGTTCGTGGCCACGGGCGTTGGGCGGCGCGATCAGATCCGTTCAGCGCTCGCGTACCTGCGGCGGCAGGTGATCGCCGGCAACGTCGTCGGCGTCGGGCTGCAGGGCAAGGTGGTGATGGCAGCGTCGGCCGCGAAACGTGACCCGCGTGACTTCGGCGGTGAGAACCTCCTCAAGCAGATCCGATCGACGATCGACGACGACGGGCACATGGATGATGCGGCGGTGTTCGATCAGGCGCTCGGCATGCTGGCGATCGAGTCCGCCGGTGTCGATCCCTCGGCGAAGGTGATCGGCTGGTTGCATGACGCGCAGTGCCCCGATGGCGGCTGGGCCTACGACGCCCCGTACGCACCCGCCACCGACGACGAACACTGCGACGACGGCGACTCGGACTTCTTCACCTCGGACTCGAACACCACCGCCTACGTGATCCAGGCGATGGAAGCGGGCGGCGCGGGATCGTTCGACCACGATCCCTTCAGCTTCTTCGACACCGTCCGCGACGGCGACCACGGTGGCTGGGCCTACTCCACCGGGTTCCTCGTCACCGACTCGAACTCCACGGGCCTGGTGATCCAGGCCTACGCCTCGGCGGACGAGCCGCTCCCGTCGGGCGCGCTCGACGCGTTGCGGGATCTGCAGTACCGGCGCTGCGGTGCGTGGGCGTTCACCTGGGACGGTGACGCTCGGACCGAACCCGACGTCGGGGCCACGATCGGCGCCGTGCCCGGGATCCTCCGGACGCCGCTGCCGATCCGCGGGCGTGCCGGCGGAGACGTCGCGACGCCCGTGGAGTGCTGAGGCGATGCGAGCAGTCCGCGCCGTCGCCCTGTGCCTGGCTCTGACCGCACCCTGGCTCGCGCCTGCGGCGGCGGGATCGGGGGCGGCCTGCGCCACGGCGCAGGGCGGCGCGCACGCCGCCCTGATCCTCGGCACCGGCTCGAGCACGCTCACGTACTGCGTGGCGCTCGACGGTTCGACCGTGACCGGCATCCACCTCGTGCAGCTCGCCGGGGCCCAGTACCGGTTGCAGTACCGGTTGGGCTTCGGCGGTGAGGCCGTGTGCCAGCTCGCTGGCGTGGGACCGAGCGGCGGCGATTGCTTCGCCGATTACCCGGATTTCTGGGGGTACTGGCACGGGGACGGCGCGGGCGGTTGGACCTGGGCCGGATCGGGCGCGGGGTCGTCCTCGGTCGGCGACGGCGATGTGGAGGGCTGGACCTGGGGTTCGGGCGACACCGGCGCCACCCACGTCGCGCCGCCGGCCCTCGCGTTCGACGACGTGTGCGACGCGAGCCCCGAGCCCGACCCGTCACCAACGCCCGGCGGTGGCTCCGGCGGCGATGGAGGCGGTGGGGGAAGCTCGGACCACCACGGCGGTACGGGCGGCGGAGCAGGGACCGACAGCGGCGATGGCGGATCCGGCTCGTCGTCGCCGTCATCGGCCGACGAGGCCGGATCCTCACAGGATGACGGCGGATCGAAGGGCGGGAAGGGGCTCGGCGAGAACGACTCACCGGCCGCCACGCTCGTGCCGTCGCCAGCCGCGACCCCCACCACCGAGCTGGCCTCCGGGGTCACGAACGAGCCGAGCGGCGGGAGCCCGACCGGAGCCGTCCTCGCGCTCGTGTTCGTCGCGATCCTCGGTGGCGCGGGCTGGATCACGATGCGCCGGCGGGCTCGCGCGGAGCGCGGCCCGAGCGGGATGGACGGGGAGCGCTGACATGCACCCTGGCGCGTGGCTCACATGGGCGACGTGCGCGGGCGTGGTCACGTTCACGACGACCGACCCCTTCTACCTCATGACCGTGGTGGCGGTGGCGTGGTTCGTCTACACGACCCAACACGTCCCCGGCCCGACCGCCCGCTCGTTCCGGGTCTTCGCGATCGCCGCGCTCGCGACGCTCGCGGTGCGGACGTCGCTCGTGGTGTTCGGCACCGTCGACGCGTCCAACATCGCGTACGCGGCGCTCGAGGGGGCGCGCCTGGCCACGTTGCTCATCGTGTTCGGCACCTTCAACGCGGTGACCGATCCCTACGGAGTCGTCCGGCTCGCGCCTCGCCGGTTCCACGAACCGGCACTGGCCGCGGCGCTCGCGCTCTCGATCGCACCTCGCACCGTCGACGCGGTCGGCCGAGTGCGGGAGGCCCAGCGTCTGCGGGGGATCCATCCGTCGCGATGGCGCTCGCTGCCCTCGCTCGCGATGCCGGTGCTGGAGACGGGCATGGAGAACGCCGTGACCCTCGCCGAGAGCATGGACGCACGTGGTCACGGCCAGGGCACCCGGACCCGCTACCGGCCCGAGCGTTGGTCGATGGGTGCGATCGCGACGGTGGCAACCGGGGTGGCGGCCGCGGCGATGTTCGAGTTCGCCGCATGGACGGGCCGGGCTGAGCTGCACCCGTCCACCTCCCCGTTGTCCTGGCCGCAGGTCGAACCCCTGTTGCTCGCGGCGATCGCGCTCCTGGCCGTTCCCGGGTTCACGAGGCGCCCTCCGCGTGCGTCACTCGGAGGGCGCGGCCCGGGCGACGAGGGGGGACGGTGATGATGCCGGCGCTCAGGTTCCGGGCGGTCGGGTTCCGGTACCCCGACGCGGCGCGGGAGGCCCTGCGCGACGTCACCCTCGACGTCGACGCCGGAACATTCGCCCTGGTGGTCGGTCCGACGGGTGCGGGGAAGTCGACGTTCCTGCGAGCGGCGAACGGCCTCGTACCCCACTTCTCGGGCGGGTCCTTCAGGGGACGGGTCACGGTCGACGGTCGTGACACGTTGCAGTTCCCACCGCGGGCGCTCGCCGACGTCGTCGCCTTCGTGCCCCAGGACCCCGACGCATCGTTCGTGCTGGACCGCGTGGAGGACGAACTCGCCTACGGCATGGAGAACCTGGGCGTCGATCCCGCGCACATGCGACGGAGGGTCGAGGAGATGCTCGACCTGCTCGACATCGAGCGGCTGCGCGGCCGCAGCGTGCGCTCGCTCTCCGGCGGGGAACGCCAGCGCGTCGCGATCGCGGCAGCACTCGCCGCGGGTCCTTGGATCCTGGTGCTGGACGAACCAACGTCCCAGCTCGACCCCCAGGCGGCCGAACACGTGGTCGCGGCCCTGCAGCGGCTCGTGCACGACCAGGGCATAACCGTGGTGCTGGCGGAACACCGGCTCGAGCGGGTCGCGGGATCCGTCGACCATGCGATCGGCCTCGACGGAGGTCGCGCGGAGGCGGGAGCGCCGGCCACCATCATCCGCCGCCTCGCGATGGGCCCGCCGGTCGCGCGGCTGGGGCGGCTCGCGGGCTGGGATCCCGTTCCCCTCACGGTCCGGGAAGCCCGTCGGATCGCGGGTGCGGAGTTGCCAACCCCCAACGGGGCCTCCGCGGCTCCTCGTCTCGTCACGACGAGCGACCGGCGCGCTTCCATCACGATGGCCGGGGTCGAGGCCAGGCACGGCGAGCTCGTGGCCCTGCACGGGATCGACCTCGAGGTCCGACCGGGCGAGATCGTGGCCGTGATGGGCCGCAACGGGGCGGGCAAGACCACGCTGCTGCGAACGATCGCGGGCGTCCACGAGCCGGTGCGCGGACGCGTCCGGGTGGGCGATCACCCGCCCGAGCCCGGCATCGACGTGGGCATGTGCCCACAGGATCCAGAGTCCATCCTGTTCGCCGACACGGTGGCTGACGAGGTGCGAGCGACGCTTCGGGCGAGAGGTCTGGCCACGGGCCCCGATCCGATCCTGGAGGCGCTCGCGATCGAGGACCTCGCCGACCGACATCCGCGGGACCTGAGCGCGGGTCAGCGCGTGCTCGTCGCGGTCGCGGCGGTGGCCGCCGGCATGACACCCGGGCTGTTGCTCGACGAACCGACGCGCGGGCTCGATCCCGACGCCAAGGAACGATTGGTGCACTTCCTCCGGGGACACGCGAACGACGGCGGCGTGGCGATGGTCGCGACCCACGATGTCGAGCTCGCGGCCGCGGTCGCGACACGGGTCGTGATGCTCGCGGGCGGGGAGGTCGTCGCCGACGGTGCGACGGCGCACGTGTTGGGCGATTCCACGGTGTTCGCCCCGCAGATGACGAGGGCGTTCGGTCCCGGCTGGCTCACGCCCGAACAGGTCGCGGCGGCGCTCGCATGATCGACGTCGAGCGGTCGAGCGCTGCGGAGAACGTGCCCGTCCAGGAAGGCCGGCTGCCAGCACCCGGGCTCACGCTGGTACGGCGATCGCGGCTGCGGATCGCCGTGCTGGTCGCGGTCAACCTGATGGGGCTGCTGGCGTTCCTGTGGCCGTTCGTCGTGCCGCTCGCCCCCGGTGTCGACGAGAACCACCGGATCGACGGTCCCGTGATCCTGCTCGGGCTCATGCTGTGTTTGGGTGCGGTCTTGTTCGTCGAGCTGGGGCGGGGTGGTCTCGGGCCCAAGACGATCGCGCTCCTCGGCGTCCTCGGAGCAGCCATGGTGGCCCTGCGCCTGCCGGGGTTCGTCGCGGGGTTCAGCGCCATGTTCATCGTCGTGCTCGTGGCGGGGAACTCGTTCGGGCCGGGCTTCGGGTTCCTGCTTGGCATGGTGGGCACCTTCGCGAGCGGGCTGTTCATCGGCGGCCTGGGACCGTGGCTCCCGTTCCAGATGGTGGCGGTGGGGTGGATGGGGCTCGGCGCGGGCCTGCTGCCGAGGGGATCGTGGCCGGTGCGCCTGGGTTGGCTCGCAGCCTACGGCGCCGTCGCCGGCTATCTGTTCGGCGCGATCATGAACCTGTGGTCGTGGCCGTTCCTCACCGACGGGTCCGCGATCGCGTGGGACCCGGCCGCGAGCGCCGCCACGAACCTGCGTCACTACGCGGCGTACTACGCGGCGACGTCGTTCGTGTGGGACACGTTCCGGGCCGTCGGCAACGTCGTGCTCGTGCTGGTGCTGGGCCGGGCGCTCCTGGGGGCGCTGGATCGCGCGGCGCGGCGGATGCGCCTCGAGATCAGCCTGTGAACCGCGCTCCCCCCGGCGACGCCGAGGGGAGTAGGGTCGACCCGACGACGAGTACGGGAGGAACGCATCGATGTCGACGATCCCGCCGCAGATGTGGGAAGACCCCAAGGCGTTCGAACAGGAAGACGTCCGCGAGACGGACGAGGACCTCGCCGCCGAGGAGCGGGCGGAGGAACGGTTCGAGGAGCTCCGACACCAACACCACCAGGACCACGGCGACCACGAGCACGGCGACGGGTGCGGGCACGAGGCGGTGCCGCACGACGATCACGTCGACTACGTCCACGACGGGCACCGGCACTGGTTCCACGACGGTCACTGGGACGAGCACTAGCGACCCACGCATCGAGGTCCCCGGCTGTGGGCGCAGCCGTCGGCTAGCATCTCGCGGATGTCGAGCGCGCCGACCGAGCGGACCCGGGTTCGCCGCCTCCCCGACAAGGGGGTGTACGAGCCCGAGGCGATCCACGCGATCCTCGACGAGGCGCTGATCTGCCACCTCGCCTACCTCGGGAGCGACGGCGATCCGCGCGTGATCCCGACGATCCACGCCCGGGTCGACGACACCCTGTACGTGCACGGGTCGCGTGCGTCGCAGACCCTCCGCGCGCTCCGTGACGGCGTCCGGGTGGCCGTAGCCGTCACCTTGATCGACCAGATCCGGTTCGCTCGCTCCATGTTCGAGCACTCGATGAACTACCGGTCGGTCATCGTGTACGGGCAGGCGCACGAGGTGACGGACCCCGACGAGCTCCGGCGCGTGTTCATGACGATCACCGACCACGTCGCGGCCGGTCGTGCCGCCGACGCGAGACCGCCCGACGACGACGAGTTGAAGCAGACACTGTTCCTAAGGATCCCGCTCGACGAGGCGTCGGCGAAGATGAGCGCCGGTCA
>Ga0081455_10006399_pt1 | contig 12641 bp, 10 predicted proteins | sample TabmetS3T2R1_FD_70207 | JGI IMG/M metagenome (GOLD analysis project Ga0081455, IMG submission 70207) | Tabebuia heterophylla rhizosphere microbial communities from the University of Puerto Rico - S3T2R1 | ecosystem: Host-associated > Plants > Roots > Rhizosphere ... | reverse complement strand
GGCTCGGCACCTCGCCCAGCGGCCGTCCGCTGAGACCGGCGAGCGTGCGTTCTTGCTCGGCACGGAACGCCCCGGTGAGCGCGGGCGGCGAAGGCCCGTTCGAGACGCCCTGCGCGTGAACGAGACCGCCGACGATCGTCGGGAAGCGCTCGAGCACGAGAGGGTCGTAGCGGAAGAGTGTCACGGCGAGCCCACGCTACCGGGGCGCCGGTCGCTCGGCGTCCCCGGCCGTGCGGGTCACGTTCTCGCCGCCGGATACCGTAAGGAGAAGCACGACCTCGACCTCATCTACAGAAAGGCGCGATGAGCACTTCGACTTCGATCGTCACCGGCGTCGACTTCGTGTCGCTGCCCACGCAGGACCTGGAGGCGGCGATGGACTTCTACGGCAACGTGCTCGGGTTGCCCCGTTCGACCGTGTGGCAGCGGCCGGGAGAGGACCCCGTCGGCGCGGAGTTCGAGACGGGCACCGTCACCATCGCCCTGATCGCCTCCGAGTCGCTGGGCGTCACCTTCCAGCCCCACAAGGTTCCCGTCGCGCTGCGCGTGGACGACGTCGAGGCGGCTCGCACCGAGCTCGAGTCGCGCGGCGTCGAGTTCAAGGGGGAAACGATCGACAGCGGCGTCTGTCACCAGGCGCTCTTCGAAGACCCCGACGGCAACGTGCTCGACCTCCACCACCGCTACGCCCCACGCCGCAGCGAAACCTGACCGGAAGGGCCGGCTACTGCCCGCGCGGGGGCAGGTTCGGAAACAGCGGCCGCATCGCGACGATCGAGTCGGTGTGGGCAAGGCCGCCGCCGGCGCTGTCGATCTTGACCAGAGAAATCGGTTGGCTCGGGTCGAGCTCCACGAGGATCCGCAGCGCCTCCTCCGCGCTCGTCACCTCGGCGAGAACTCTGCCGTCGGTGTCGTCGACCAGCAGGTACGGGACGGCCAACTCTTGGTTTCCCTCAGGCACGAGGGACATACCTGTTGGTACCCGCTCCGCGAAGACCCGAATCACACGAGGTGACGGCCTAGGTCGCGGACCGTCTCGAGCATCAGGTCCGCGTCGGCGGTCGTCGTTCGCCAGTTGACGAAGGCGGGTCGGAAGCCGACGGTGCCCGCCCAGCGGGTCGTTCCGACGTAGACACGGCCGTCGGTGAGGACGGCGCGGGCGACGGCGAGGTTGAGCTCGTCCAGCGACTCCTCGGGCACCCCCTGGGGCCGGTAGCGGAAGCACACGACGTTCAGCGGCGCCGGGGCGAGGAGTTCGAGGTCGTCGGCGTCCTCCACGCGCCGGGCGGTATGCGCGGCGACGTCCAGGGCGCGCTCGACGATCTCCCGGTAGCCGTTTCGCCCGTAGGCCGCGAGCGTTGCCCAGACCGCGAGCGAGCGGGCCCGGCGCGAGAGCTCCGGGGCTCGGAAGGCAAAGACCTCCTCCTGGGGCAGATAGCTCGCCGCCGCCGTGAAGACCGAAGTGAGAAGCGCCGGGTCGCGCACGAACACGAAGCCACAGTCGTGGGGGACGTTCAGCCACTTGTGCCCGTCCGAGATCACCGAGTCGGCGTGCTCGACACCCTCCGCGAGCGTGGCGGTGCGCGGCGAGACGCGGGCGAAAAGACCGAAGGCGCCATCGACGTGTAGCCACGCGCCGTGCTCCCGTGCAAGTCGGCTCATGTCGGCGATGGGGTCGAAATGGCCTGCGTTCACCTCGCCCGCGTTCGCGATCACGATCGCAGGCGCGCCGCCAAGTGCTTTCAGCTCATGCTCCAGGCCGCCGAGATCGAGCTTGCCGGTTTCGTCGGCGCGGCAATAGGTCACCTGGTCTCGGCCGATGCCCAGCATCGCGAGCGCCTTCAGCGCGGTGACGTGCACGAACCCGCTCGTCAGTACCGGCACCTGCGGGAGCCCGGCCAACCCGCGCTTCGCAACATTCACGCCCTGTGCTTCGCCCCACCACTGGCGCGCCGCCCCGAGAGCCGCGAAGGTGGCGGTCGTGGCGCCGGTCGTCAGCACCCCACCCCAGGCGGCGGGCAGGCCGAACAGCTCCTGGAGCCAGGCGAGGGAGAGCCCCTCCAGCTGCGTCGCGATCGGGCTCGAGTCCCAGGCGCCCGCGTTCTGGTCGATCAGGGCCGTGAACCAGTCCGCCGCCAAAGCGGCAGGCGTCGAGCCGCCGATCACCCAGTGGAAGAACCGGGGGCCCCCCGAGCGGACGTGCGCCTCCGTCCCCCCGTCGAGTAACTGCCGGAGCGCTGCGAGCGCGCCGATCCCGTCGTCCGGAAGCGACCCCCCAAAGCTGCGGGCGGCCTCATCGGCGCCGGGTGCCCGCACCGGGCCGTCGAGCTCCGCGAGGTAGCCGCGGGCATGCTCGAGCACGAGCTCGAGCGCGGGAAGGGCCTCCTCGCCTGAGGTCAGCGGATCCGCCACGGTCGGAGGACCCTACCCCGACACTCTCGCGGTCAGCCCGCTCATCCCGAGCTCCTCGGCGAGGGCCTGCGACGATGCCATGAGCTCGCTCGCGCGCTCGGCGTCCCCGGGCCTTGCGTCTTCGAGAAGCATGCGCGCGTAATCGTGCTGCGTCCACGCGAACCAGGCGCGAGCTCCTCTCTCGTGGTTCATCGCCAGCGCTGCCTCGAAATGCAGCTCTGCCTCCTCCCGGCGTTCCGTGGTCTTCGCGAGTAGCCCGAGTTCGCGGGAGATCGAGCCCCTGAACCCCTCGGGCCAGTCCGCGGCATTGAACGCTGCATAGGGCAACAGCAGCTCGTACAGGACCGCCGCGGAATCACCATCGCCAAGGTAGGCCGAAGTATCGGCCAGCAGGCTCATGGCGAACAGCCATTCGTGATCGAACGGCACAGCCGCGAACCGGTCAGTGGCCAGGTCGTCGAGCACGTGCTGCGCTTCGCGCGGGCGGCCCATCCGAGCGTGAAGGTGAGCGAGCGCGCAACGGAAGGCAACTCGAGCCGGATACTCGGCGACCAGGTCTCGGAGCGCCGGCTCGATCTCGAACTGCCCACGGAAGTCGCCCAGTGCAACCTGCTGCATTCCGTGTGTCGGGATCGCAACCTCGGGCTTCGCGCTCTCGCCGACCGCAAAGGCCTGAGCGGTGAGTCGCTCCGCCTCGGCGAGCCTGCCGGCAGCGAGCGCGAGCGCTGCGCGCCCGGCGTGGACGTCCCAGAGCTCGGACGGCTGCTTGAGCTCCGCTGCGATGCTGCTCATCTCGTCGACGCTCGCCTCGAGCGCCGCGATGTCGCCGACCATGACGAGCGCTACGAGCCGGTGTAAGTGGCCGTGGAACGCCCGGACCCTGTCTCCGGTCCGCTCGGACACCTCACGGAGCTCGGCGGCGAGAGCGAGGCACTCATCGAGCGTGTCTGGCGCGACGATCGCCGCGATGCGTCCGTCGAGCGCGTACGCGAGTGCGACGGGGTTCCCCGTGCTCCGAGCGAGCTCGACCGCGTCCGCGCTCAGCCTGTCGCGCCGATCCGGCATCGGCTCGTCGCGCAGGGCTCCTGCCAGCCGGCCGAGCAGCCTCGCGCGGAGCTCGACGTCTCCCTCGTCGAGCACGCCCAGCGCCTCCTCGAGCAGCGGAACGAGTTGCTTGTCGGCCCCGGCCCTCAGATACATGTCCTCGCGCGCGTAGCCCCCGGCCGCACGAGCGAACTGCCGCGACAGGCTGAGGCGTCGAGCGATACCGGCGGCTTCGAGGAATGCCTTCATGGCGGGTTCGGCGTTCCCCGCCCACGCTTCGGCATCTCCGAGCGCGAGGAGCAACTCGCAGCGCGCCTCCTCATCGTGGACGCCCCCAAGCTCGAGCGCCTCGAGCGACGTCTCGTAGAGGCGCGCCGCCTCCTCGTAGGCGAGCAGCGCGAGCGCGTAGTCGCCTGCGCGTCGTCCGTAGTCGAGTCCCCCGGCGAACTCGCGCCCGAGCATCGCGTGGTGAGCGAGCTCGGCGAGGTGCTGCCCGGGCGCTTCGCCGTGGAGCTCTTCGAGCGCTTGGACGGCGTGCCGGTGCAGGAGGACCCGGCGCGCATCCGTCAGCCCCTCGTAGAGCGTGTCGCGGATGAGGACGTGCGCGAAGCCGAGACGCTCTCCTCCGCCGGCGAGGTCTGCGACGATCCTCGCCGCCATGGCCTCGTCGAGCGTCTCGAGGAGTTCGTTCTCCGAGACGTCGCTCATGCGGGCGAGCGTCGCGAAGCTGAACTCCCGCCCGAGCACCGAGGCGTTGACCAGCGCGCGCCTGGAACCCTCCGTGAGGCGGGCAAGTCTGCGCGCGATGACGTCCCGGACGCTCTGCGGGATCGCAAGCCTGGCGGCCGAGCCCGGCTGAACCCCTTCGAGAGCGAGCAGGCGCACAGTCTCGCCGACGAACAGGGGGTTCCCTTCCGTCTCCTCGTAGAGCGCGCCCACGAGCTCCGGAGAAGCGAGGTCCGACGCGGTTAGACCGACGTACTCCGCCACGGCCTGTTCGCTCAGCCCGTCGAGCGCGAGGCGGGAGGTCGCAGACTCGCGCACGACCTCGGCGAGCATCTCGATCAGCGGCTGTGCCGGCAGCGGGTCGACATCCCGGTACGTGCCGAGGACGAGCATCCGCATCGAGCCAACCTCGCGGGCGAGAAACCGTAGGAGGAGCAGGGACGGCAAGTCGGCCGCGTGGAGGTCGTCGAGAACGAACAGGATCGGCCGGTTCTGCGAGGCATTGCGGAGGAACTCGGCGGTCGCGTCGAAGAGCCGGAAGCGCGCTCGCTCGGACTCGACGGCCGACGGCTCCGGCAGATCGGCGAAATGCTGACGCAGCTCGGGGACGATCTGGGCGAGCTCAGCGGCGCCGGCGCCGAGCTCCGACCGTAGCGCGACGGCATCGGTCTCCCGTACATGGCTGCGCAGCGCCTGTACCCAGGGCCAGTAGGCCGGGGCGCCGCCAGCCTCCCACGAGCGGCCGACGAGAACATGTGCGCCTCGGGCTCTCGCATGCGCGCTCAGCTCCTCGGCGAGACGGCTCTTGCCGATGCCAGGCTCACCCGAGAGCAGGAACAGGCGCCCGTGGCCGGCGAAGGCCTCGTCGAGGCCTGCGACGAGCTGCGCGAGCTCGGCATCGCGCCCGACGAACGTCCCCCTGGCATGCTCCTTCGCTCCCGCGGGCTGCGCGTGGTCGAGGGCTGGATCCTGCCGGAGGATCTCCTGGTGGAGCTCGCGCAGCCGGGGGCTCGGCTCGATGCCGAGGTCATCGACGAGCGCCGCCCGTGCCGCCTGATAGACGTCGAGCGCCTCGGCCTGCCGTCCTGCACGGTAGAGGGCGAGCATGAGCTGGCCGCGGAGCCGCTCGCGCAGCGGATGCTCCTTCACGAGAGCCTCGAGCTCGGCGACGAGCTCGGAGTGCCTGCCGCCGGCGAGGTCGGCTTCGAGGCGGTCCTCGAGCGTGACGATCCGCAGCTCCTCGAGCCTGGCGATCTCGGTCTGCGCGAACGGCTCGTAGGCAAACTCCGCGAGAGGGGGCCCACGCCACAGCGCGAGCGCCTCGTGAAGCCGTTCAGCAGCGCTCTCCGGGTCGCCCTGCGCGAGGGCTCGACCTCCTTCCTCGCGCAGGCGCTCGAAGCAGTGAAGGTCGAGCTGCTCGTCCTCGAGCCGCAGCTCGTAGGCCGAGCCGCGCGTCAGGATGACGCCGCCGTCGGCCCCATGCCCGTGGCGCGATACAAGGAGCTTGCGAAGCGAGGAGACGTGGCCCTGGAGCGCTTTCGCCGCAGTTCTCGGCGGCCGCTCGCCCCACAGCTCGTCGATCAACCGGTCGCGGGAGACGGTCTCGTTCGCGTGGAGGAGCAGCAGCGCGAGCAGCGCCCGTTGCTGACCCGCCCCGAGCGGGAGCGTGTGGCCGTCGACTCGCACTTCCAGAGGTCCGAGAATCTGGAACTCCATCGGCTCATGGTGGCAGCCTCACCCGGGCCTTACCACCTTTCCTCCTGCGGTCTGGCCGGGCGGGGGTTGACGCGCTATCGTCCCGAGCGGGGCCGTGGACGTCCAGGATCCGTCCAGCAGCTCGACGCCGCCGCGCCCGCCCAGGTCGGCGAAGGCGACGCGTGCGCCCCAAGCGGAGAGACGCTCTCCAACAGACGGTCGGGACGGCTCTGCGTCGGCGGCCGGCGTTCCTCCCCACGAGGCCGTCGGTGCGAACGTCGAGCAGGTCCTCAGCGGCTTCAACACCCAGCTCCGCTGGTCGTTCCGGATCGCCGCGGTCATGAGCGCGCTCCTGTTCGGGTTCGGCGTCGCTTTCCTGTCCGTCGCCGTCGTCCAGGCGCTCGACGGCGAGCTCGAAGCGGCCGCGGTCGTCGCGGGCATCGGGCTCGCTGCGTTCGTCCTCCTGTACTTCACCCACCCGCGGCGCAACCTCGCGCAGAACCTCGCCGGATCCGAGCAGGTCCACATCGTGACGACCTCGTACCTGGCGGGGCTCGCGTTCGCCGAGAGGCACGACGCGGAGGCGCTCATGCTGCTCAACCAGCTGACCGCCCACTCGATCGTGCTGCTCGAGGACCGCGCGGAAGGACTCTCGGAGCAGAGGCTCGCCGCTCTGCGAGCGGCGACGATCGCCCGCGCGACGCCCGCGGACCAGCCCTGATCCGCCTGCCGCCGGGCTAGCTTCGAGTTCCGGTCAGTCCGGCTGCGGCACCACCCGGATGTACGGCTTCGGCGCCTGCCAGCCGTCGGGGTAGATCTCGCGCGCCTCGTCGTCCGAGACCGAGCCGGCGATGATGACGTCCTCGCCGTGCTGCCAGTTCACCGGCGTCGCGACGCGGTGCTTGGCCGTCAACTGCATCGAGTCGATCACGCGCAGAACCTCGTCGAAGTTGCGGCCCGTCGTCATCGGGTAGACGAGGATGAGCTTGATCTTCTTGTCCGGGCCGATCACGAAGACGTTCCGCACCGTCTGGTTGTCCATCGGCGTCCGTCCGTGCGGGTCGCCGGACGTGCTCGCCGGCAGCATCCCGTAGAGCTTCGAGACGGCGAAGTCACCGTCGCCGATGATCGGGTAGTTGGGCGCGGACCCCTGGGTCTCCTCGATGTCGGCCGCCCAGCGGGTGTGGTCGTCCGTCGGGTCGACCGACAGCCCGATGATCTTCGTGTTCCTGCGGTCGAACTCGGGCTTGATGCTCGCCATGTAGCCGAGCTCGGTCGTGCAGACGGGGGTGAAGTCCTTCGGATGGGAGAACAGCACCGCCCACGAGTCTCCGATCCAGTCATGGAAGCGGATCGGGCCCTCGGTGGTCTGGGCCTCGAAGTCGGGCGCGGTGTCGCCAAGCTGCAGCGCCATACGTGTTCCTCCTTGGGGGGTCGGGAAGAGCCTCTCGCTCTCGTGCCAACGAGTACTTAATCACAAGAGCGGCTGCGCCCAGTTCGAGCCGAGCGATGACTTCCGCGGCAGGCGCCGGTCCATACGACACACACCGCAAAGTGAGAAGGGAGCGCCCGATGGCGATGATGACGTTCATCAACCTGCCCGTGAGGGATCTCGCGAAGGCGACCGAGTTCTTCAGCAAGCTCGGCTTCTCGTTCGACCCGCAGTTCACCGACGAGAACGCGACCCGCATGATCGTGAGCGACGACTCCTCCGTCATGCTGGTCACGGAGCCCTTCTTCCAGGGGTTCGTTGCGCCGCAAGAGATCGCGGACACGTCGAAGAGCAGGGAGGTAATCGTGGGCCTCTCGGCCGAGAGCAAGGAGCAGGTGGACGACCTCGCCGACACGGCGATCGCGGCCGGTGCGCAATCCCTGGGCGAGCCTCAGGAAGACGACTTCATGTACATGCGAGGCTTCTCCGACCTGGACGGCCACCAGTGGTCGTTCGTCTACATGGACATGTCGGCGGTCGGGGAGGGCTAGCTTCCAGCGCCGTTCGAGCGGCGACCCGGCGAGAGTGCCGGGCCGCCGCCTGCTTCGCAGTTATCCGTCGGTCAGGTTCGACCACAGCGCGGCCTGGCCGACTAGCGGCCACTCGCGCTCCGCGTCTCCCCGGGAGAAGGGGTTCGTCGAGAGGGCGAGGTAGCGGCTGCCGGCCTGAGTCGTCCCGTGGACGATGACGGGGGCGCCGGCCGCCTTGACGTCACGCTGGAGCCACAGTCCGGCCAGGAACATGTCGGTGGTGGACGGCAAGTACCGCCCGTCTACCGTCGCGCCGGTCGGAAGCGCGGAGAACCAGGTGACGTTCGACGGCAGGTAGAGGTTGTCGGTGCTCGCGTACCCTCCGGTGAGCGGGCCGTTCGCTCCGACGTTGCTCCACCGCGCGATCCCGCCGCCCGCGTCGTCGCTCGCCTGCGTCAGGTTGCCCTTCACGAGAGCCGGGTGAGCCCCGCTCAGGAACGCGAAGTTGGTCGTCGACTGGCCCGTCGCGATGTAGCCGCCGCCCCGCTGGAAGAACGCCTGCAGGCGCGCCCGTGCGGTGTTGCCGCTCGGGTAGATCTGCCCCGTGTTGTAGATGACGTCGAAGCTCGCCAGGGGATCGGTCGCCGCGTTCTGGAGCGAGTTCGCGCCGCTCACGGTCGAGACGAATCCGACGTCTGGCCCGAAGATCTGCCGTAGCGACCAGGCCGTGTCCGAACCGCCGGGATTCCCGGAGTTGACGAGGATCGCGACTCTCGGGGCCTCGTCGAGCTGCGTGGTCGCCGGCTTCGCTCCGAGGCCGCGCTCGAAGTCGATCCCGGCGGCCGCGCCCGCGGCATTCAGCGCCGCCACGGTGGCCGCGTCGTTGGCGAAGATGAGCGAGCCGGCCGGCATCGAGCCGGCGGAGGCGCTCGTGAAGGAAGCCTCCGCCACCTCGCCGTCGGTCCCGCTTCGCAGCAGGTCGAGGACGGCACGGACTTCCCCCGTGCCTCTCAGCGTTGCCGCGTACCAATCGGCCGGGCCGGCGCGAACGCCGCCCTGGAGCGGGTTGACCTGCTGGGCCGGGACGGTGCTCGGGGCGAACGTGGCGTCCCCCGCCGGAACCTCCAGCACGTCCGCGCCCCACAGGAACCCGTGGCTCCAGGCCCCGGGCGGAGCGTAGAGCTGGCTGATTCGGTTGGAGACGTCCTGTCCGGCGGTCAGGGCCGTGTACGCGAAGCCGCGGAACGCCTGCTGCATGGAGACGACGTACGACCCTGCTGGATAGGTCGTCCCGCGCCAGACAAGGTCCGCGTCCGTGCGGTCGACCCTGACACCGTTGTCCAGGAGCCACTGCACCAGCCGGTTCGCCTCGGCGTCGCTGCGCTGGGCGCCCTGGAACGGGATCAGGAAGGCCTTCGGATACTCGACCATCCAGTTGTGCTGGTCCTCCGTGAAGTTCCGGCCGGCGACGAGCGGGTCGTCGCAGCAGTTCGGCCGAGCGGCGCCCGTCACGCCGCGCCGGAAGATCTCCAGCTGGTCGCGGAGGATTGCGTCCCGGTTCTCGAGCCAGAAGGCGGCCGAGGAGTAGAAGACGACGTACTGCTCGCGCTTCGAGCCGAGCCGGCCGCCGCACGCAGCGTCGTTGCACATCTCGACGGTGGAGCCGTCGACGCCGAAGAACGCGCCGTACGTCTGGCTGTAGAAGGGGCCCCAGTCGTCCCAGCCCTCGGCGACGGCCGGGTTCCCGTTCGTGGTGCCGCTTCTCCCTCGCTCGTCCCACTGGTTGACCGGCCGCTGGATCTCCCGGCCGATCGCCTCGATGGCGGTCTGGTTCGCGTCCAGGCGGCGCTGGTTCCAGTAGAGGAACTTGTCGTACTCGAGACCCGGGTTGTGAGGCTTGGAGAGGCCGTCCACGAGGGTCGGGTTGTAGTAGCCGTGCATGTACAGACCGACCGGGGCCAGCCAGTCGAGCTGGAAGGCGGTGTTCGCTCGGATCTCCGGCTGCGACTGGACGAGGAAGTCCCGGTTGAGGTCGAAGGCGTTCTCGTTGGTGCGCCGGCCGGCGACGCGCCCGTCGGGGTTCGTCGTCGGTATGACGACGACGATCGCGTGGTCGAGAAGCTCGTCGACGAGGTCGTTCGTCCCGTGCGGCAGCGTCACGAGATCGCGGATCGCCTGCATCATCGCGTCGGTGCCCTCGCGCTCGCCGCCGTGGATGTTCGCCTCGACGAAGATGGGCAGCTTGACGTTCTCGCCCCAGGACGCCAGGAGGAGCTGAGCCATGGCGGGGTTGGTGAGCATGACCGCGCGGAGCTGCTGCCAGCGGGCGTAGTCGCGCTGCTGCTCGGGGGTGTCCAGGGCGTTGACGACCACCCCGTACATGTCCCGGCCGAGCTCGGACTGGCCGATGACCGAATAGCTCAGCCGGTCGGGTACTCCGGCCGCCGCGGCCTCGTCCTCGAATCGGTCGAGGGTGCACGCGATGGCCCCGTAGGGGATGAGCGCCAGCGGGTCCGACTGTGGGACGTTCTCGCTCCCCACCGGAGCGCACCACTCCTCTCCGTAGGTCGGGCCGAGCCCCGGGGAAACCGGGTTCCCGTCGAGCGGCGGCGCCGGCTGGGCGCCGGCCGGGGAAACCCCGATCAACACCCCGAGAATCAGTCCTGCGGAGATGGACGCGGACAGCCTGGCCAGTCTGTTGCTCGCTCCCTGCACGGGGCCCCCTTTTTTCGCTCGGCGCGAGACTGTAACGCAATCCCGGCGAGACCGGGCCCGGCTCGGCGGCGCCCGACGGCTAGTCCGGCTTGCCGGTCATCGCCCACACGGCGACGACGTAGGCCGCGAGGAGGACGAGCGAGAGAATCAGGGTCGCCTTGAGCAGGCCGGCGCCCTTCCCCGACCGCAGGCGATACACGCCGACTCCGCCCAGGATGAGCGAGACGAGCAGGATGAACCCGCCGATGTCGGCGATGAAGGCCCCCATGCCAAGCCAGCCCGGGTCGTCGGCGACCTCGTCCCAGCCCTCCTCCGAGTAGATCCATTCGGCGCCGACCCGCATGAGGATCCAGCCCGGCAGGGAGACGGCAAGAAGCGACCAGTAGCCCAGCCGGAGGGACCTCGCCTCGCCCTTGGCGAAGGCGAGCGCACTCGCGCCCGTAAGCAGGCCGCCGACCAGGATCATCGCGCCGAAGACATGCAGGAGGAGCGGGAGGACCGAGCTGTCGGGGCGGACCGTGGCGAGAAGGTTCATGCGCCGGGCTTCCAGATCATGTCGATGAGGATGAGGAGGACGAGCACCGACGAGAGGACGTGCAGGACGGCCCCCCTGGAGGTCCGGTTGAGCGCGAGGAGCTCCGCGGACGGGCCGGTCTGTCCGGCCGTCTGCAGCTCCTTCGCCTTGGTCATGCCCTCCATGTAGGCGGCGCCGGTGCGCTGGCCGACGGCGCCCGAGAACACCCAGAGCACGAGCGCCGCGATGATCCAGCCGTCCCAGATGTTGTACCCGCCGACCGAAAAGGCCAGCCAGAGGCCGAAGACGATCGTGCCGACCATGCCGATGCCGATGGCCGCGTTGCCGACCTTCGACACCGGGTCCATGCGGATCGTCCCCTCCGGGGTGTCCACCCGGCGCACCGCGACGATGAGCACCGAGAAGAGAACCGTGCCGGCGACCCAGGAGAACGCGCTGAGCACGTGGAGCGCGAGCATCCAGTCGTCGAAGCTCACGGCGCGAATCCTATGACGCTTTGCGCGGGCTGCGCTACCCGGCGGTCACGCCGAGCTCCCGCGCGAGCGCCGAGTCCAAGTAACAGTCTGTTACTTGGGCAGCTATGCGCCGGAGGGCGTCATGCCGAGGTCGCGGTAGGTCGCAAGGGCCGTCTCGACGAGCTCCAGGGCGCGCTCGCGGTCGCCGCCGCGTCCGCGTGTGAGGAGCATGCGCGCATAATCGTGCTGGGTGCGGGCCAGCCAGGGGAGCACGCCCATCCTCGCGTTCGCGGCGAGCGCCTCCTCGAAGTGCAACTCGGCGTCTATCCAGCGCTGCGTCGTGGTCGCGAGGAGGCCGAGGTAGCGGGCCACCGACCCTCGGATTCCCTCGTACGCTTCGACGACGTTGAGCTCTGCCCATGGAAGAAGGAGTTGATACAGAGACTCGGCCGCACCGGCGTCGTCTATGAGTGCGGCCGTTTCGGCGAGCAGGCTCGTGGCATAGAGCCACTTCTCGTCGAACGGGAGGATCGAAAAATCGTCCGCAGCCAGCTTGTCCAACCTGCGCCTCGCGTCAGACAGCCGCCCGAGCCGAGCCTGCAGATGGGCGAGCACGCACCGGTAGGCGGGCAGCTGGGGACGCTGGGAGGCAAGCTCGCGGATCTCCGGCTCGACCTCGGCCAGGCCTCCCCGGAAGTCGCTGAGTGCATACCGCTGCAGGCGGTACACGGGAAACGCATGCGCGGGCAGCGCATGCTCGCCGTGCGCAAGTGCTTGCCGAGAGAGATCCTCGGCTTCGTCCAGCCGTCCGGCGGCGAGCGCGAGCATCGCTTTCGCACCGGTGACGTCCCATAGGTGGACGGGCTCTCTGAGCTCCGGCGCGATGCGGCCCGCGGTCTCGAGGTCGCCTTCCACCTCGTCGAGTTTTCCGACGACGACGAGCGCGATGACCCGGTGCATGTGTCCGTGGAAGAAGCGCTCTCGATCCCCGATGCGCTCGGCGACCTCGCGGAGCTCGTCGCTCAGCGCGAGGCACTCGTGAATCGTGTCGGGGGCGAGAATCGTGCCGGCGCGGGCATCGAGCGCGTACGCAAGCG
>Ga0081455_10006398_pt1 | contig 12643 bp, 11 predicted proteins | sample TabmetS3T2R1_FD_70207 | JGI IMG/M metagenome (GOLD analysis project Ga0081455, IMG submission 70207) | Tabebuia heterophylla rhizosphere microbial communities from the University of Puerto Rico - S3T2R1 | ecosystem: Host-associated > Plants > Roots > Rhizosphere ... | reverse complement strand
ATCGTCGTCACCGATGATCAGGGGCGGTACTTGGTTCCAGACCTGCCTGACGGATCCTACGAGCTGTGGGTGCGCGGCTACGGGCTGAAAGACTCGGAGCGCGCCAAAGGGGCGCGCGGCGAGAACGTGAAACTGCAGGTGGCCAACGCGCTGCCGTTCTCATCGGCGCGGCAGTTCACCGGCGTTGTCCCGAGCGCGAAGGTGGAACCGGAGGACGGCGTGCAGATGACAGAGGCGCAACGCCGGATCTGGCTGAGCGCGGGCGGCGAGAAACTCACTGGCGCGTTGCAGGAATTCGCGAGGGCTGCGACCGTGATGTTACCAGGACAAGTGAGCACAGGCGCCGGCAGCGGCGGCACCAGACCGTGGTGGCGCAGAATGTCCAGGAACGGCGCCGCCGGCAGGCCGCGCGCCGACGGCCGCCGAGGCGTAGCGCCGCTCCGTCGACCCGGAACGGCTCGGGTGTCCTCGACGGCCGGACCGGCGCAGGGTGCCGCGATTCGTCAGTGGTCGGCGGCCTGCGGGGGCAGGTTGGCGATCAGGCTGGGGTCCTTGTCGACCTTGCCGACCTTGGCCGCCCCGCCGGGCGAGCCGAGCTCGTCGAAGAAGTCGACGTTCGCCTGGGTGTAGTCACGCCACTTGTCCGGCAGGTCGTCCTCGTAGAAGATCGCCTCGACCGGGCAGACCGGTTCGCAGGCCCCACAGTCCACGCACTCGTCGGGGTGGATGTACAGCATCCGGCCACCCTCGTAGATGCAATCGACAGGGCATTCCTCGATGCACGCCTTGTCGAGCACGTCGACGCACGGCTCGGCGATCACGTAGGTCACTGCGGTCCTCCGGGCGGGATGTGAAGCTACTGCGCTGACCTAGTATGCCGCTCGTGGTGGAACCGGCTTGGGTTGGGCGGCGCATAGTGATTCGGCACGCGGTCGATCGGGACGAATCGGGCCGATTGCGATTCGCCGACGCGGTGGGCGACCTGATCGCGCTGAGCGAGGAAACGGCCACCGTCGAGACGAAGGCCGGCCGCCGGGACGTGCCGATCGCCCACGTCGCGGTGGCCAAGGTCGTCGAGCCGGCCGCCGCCGAGATCCTGGCCCTGGAGGCCACCGCCGCCCGCGGCTGGCGGGCCCGCGAGACTCTCGAGAGCCACGGTTGGCTGTTGCGCGCCGACGCCGGCTACACCAGCCGGGCCAACTCGGTGTTGCCGGCCGCCCAGCTCACCGTTCCGCTGGACGCCGCGCTGGACGAGGCCCGCGAGTGGTACGCCGACCGCGGCCTGCCCCTGCAGATCCAGCTGCCCCTGCACGCCCGGCGGCTGCTCGACGCCGAGCTGGGCGAGCGGGGCTGGCCGGCGACCCCGGACACCTGGGTCCTGGTCGGCCGGCTCGACACGCTGCGCGCGGACGGCTCGGCCCCTGACGACGTCCGCATCGCCGTCGCCCCGGACGATGCCTGGGTGGCCCGCTTCCGCGACGGCGCGATGCCGGCCGCGGCCCAGGCGCTGCTGACCCGCCACGACCGGGCGGGCTTCGCCGAGGTCCGCCGGGACGGGACCACCGTGGCCATCGCGCGCGGCGCCGTCGACGACGGGTGGCTCGGCGTCACCGCCGTCGAGGTCGATCCGGACGCTCGGCGGCAGGGCCTGGCTCAGGCGATCATGCGGGCGTTGTGGCGGTGGGCCGCCGACGAGCACGGCGCTACGCGCAGCTACGTCCAGGTGCTGGCCGACAACGACGCCGCGCTGACCCTCTACGAGCGCCTCGGCTACTGGCAGCACCACGTCTACCGCTACCGGACCGGGCCGGCCTAGGCGCCTGGACGTCGCGTCGGCGCGCCGCCGTTCCGGCGCCTGGACCTACCGTCGGCGCGCCGCCGTTCCTGCAGCCAAGCTAGGCAGCCCCCAAACCCCGACCATGATCAACAGGGAAAAGTGGCTTCCATAGCGACCACTTCTCCCTGTTGATCATGAACGGAAGGTTGATCATGAACGGGAGAGGTTGATCATGAGACAAAGAGGAGCGGGCCTACGTGTAGCGGACCTTGGGGTCGATCGCCGCGTAGAGCAGGTCGACCACGAAGTTGACCACCACCACTGCCGTTGCCGCGATCAGCACGCCGACGACGATGATCGGCAGGTCGGCGTCCTTCACGGCCGCGATGACGGTGCTGCCGACCCCGTTGAGGTTGAACACCTGCTCGGTGATGGCCGTCGCGCCGAGCACCCCGGCGATGTCCAGGCCGGCGATCGTGATGATCGGCGGCAGGCTGGCCCGCAGGCCGTGCTTGAGCACCACTCGGTGACCGGGCAGTCCCTTGGCCCGCGCCGTGCGGATGTAGTCGCCGGACATGCTGTCGAGCATCTTGGCCCGGGTCAGCCGGACGTACAGCGCGGTATAGGCCAGCGCCAGGGTGATCCACGGGGCCAGCATTCCCGTGAACCAGCCGCCCGGGTCGCTGCCGGGCGAGACGTACCCCGGCTCCGGTAACAAGCCGTACTTGACCGACACGATGTCGTACAGGATCAGCCCGACGAAGAACGTCGGGAACGAGTAGCCGATCAGCGACACGCCCAGCAGCAGCTTGTCCAGGACGCGACCGCGCCGCACCGCCGACAGCACGCCCAGGCCGACCCCGACCACCAGCCACAACACGAGCGCGCCGACGGTCAGCGACAGCGTCACCGGCGCGGCCCGCCCCATGATGTTGTTGATGGTGGTCTGCTGCGAGGGTGAGTAGCCCAGGCACGGGGCGTGGCAGTGGGTGATCAGCTCCGGGTGCGTGCGCTTGAGCTCGGCGTCGTCGGGGAAGTCGCGCGAGACGAACAGGCCCTTCAGGAAGTCGCCGTACTGCACGGCGACCGAGCGGTCGAGGCCCAGCGCCTGCCGGTTCTGGCTGATCAGCTCGGGCGTGCAGACCTTGCCGCAGGTGAGCCGGGCCGGATCCCGGGGGATCGCGAAGAACAGCACGTACGTCAGCAGGCTGACCGCGATCAGCATGACCACGATCGCGGCGCAGCGCCGGACGACGTAGGCGAGCATGCGACAGCTCCGGACCGGCTACTGCACGGCGACGACGGCCAGGTCGACGAACCCGCCGAACGCGGCGTTCAGCAGGTATCCCTTGACGTTCGACCCGTACAGGTACAGCGACTTGTCGGCCATCATCGGGATGATCACGCCCTCCTTGACGATCCGCTGATCCAGGGCCGTCCACGCCTGCTGCTGCGCCGCGTCGTCGGTCAGGGCCAGCGCGGCGTCGATGGCCTTGTTGGCCGACGGGTCGTTGTAGGCGGCCTGGTCATTGCCGAGCGTGTCGGCCGAGATATTAATCCGACCGTCCATCAGCGGCGGGATCACGGCCGAACCGGACGGGTAGTCGGCGGCCCACCGGGCCCAGGTGAGCTCAGCGGTCTGCTTCGGGTTGGCGACGACGTCGTAGTAGGTGTCCGGGTTCAGCCCGTCGAGAGTGACCTTGAAACCGGCCGCTTCCAGTTCGGACTTGATGTTGATCGCGGCCTTGTCCTGGGTGTTGTCCTTGCTGTACTGGTACGTGATCGGGTACGGGATGTGGACGCCGGCCGCCTGCAGCACGGCCTTCGCCTTGGCCGGATCGCCCTTGTCACCCACCCCGAACGGGTCGTACTTCGTGTAGGCCTTCAGCAGCGGGCTGATCAGCGAGTTCGTCGGAGCACCGGCCGCCGACCCGCCCCAGGCGGTGACGTACGCGTTGCGGTCGACGGCCATGGCGATCGCCTGGCGGATCTGCTTGTCCGGCACCTTGACGACGTTCACCGACAGGTAGTTGATGAACCCGTCGGTGACGCTGGCCGAACGGCTCTGCATCGGGCCGCTCAACACCGTCGGGATCGCGGCCGGCGGCGCGACGGTCGTGGTGACCGCGTTCTTCTGCGTACCGCTGTTGGACTCGAGCTTCTGGTAGACGGTGTCGGCGGTTTCGCCGAACGTCACGACGATCTTGTCCGGGTAGGCCTTGCGCACCGTGTCGCTGGTGGCGACCCAGTTCGGGTTGCGCACCAGGGTGCCGCCGCGGACCGGGTCCCACTTGCCCTGGATCATGTACGGCCCGTCGGAGAACACGTTCGAGTCGTACTTGGCGCCGTTGTCCTTGTCCTGCCGGACCGCGGCGAACGCCGGCATGGTCAGCGTCTGGTAGAAGTCGGCCACCGGATGGCGCAGGTGGAACACGATCTTGTTCGGCGACGGGCAGTCAATGGACTTGTCGAAGCCGGCCTGGCCGCTCTTCTTGTACGGCCCGTTGTAGGCGGCCTGGTCGGCCGAGTCACGCGGCACGTTGAGGTAGTCCAGGGCGTACAGCGGCCCGGACGTGATGATGTCGGTCGCGAACGAGCGCGAGATGCCGTACTTGAAGTCGGCGCAGGTGACCGGCTTACCGTCTTGCCACTTGAGGTCGGGCTTGAGCGTGAACGTCCACGTCTTGGCGTCGGCCGACCGCGTGCCGGTGTCGGTGGCGGCGTCGGGTACGACCTCGGTGGACTTCGCGCCTTCGGCGGCCGGGAACGTGGTCAGCGTCCGGGCGAGGGTGCGCGACTCGAACTCGATCGCGTCGCCGAAGTAGTTCCGCTGCGGGTCGAGGTGCGTGTAGGCCCGGGACGTGTTGAGGTACAGCGTGCCGCCGCGCGCTTGGTCGCCGCCGGAACCGCCCGCCGAGTCCTTCTTACCCGACTTGCCGGTGCACGCGCTCAGCGCGAGGACGGCGACGATCCCGCCGGCGAGGCACATCACCGCGCCCCTAGCTAGCCTCATCCAAACTCCTCGAAAGTGCGCCGTCGGGCCTGCGGCGCGCGAATGTCGCGGTACATCGTTACATCCGGTTCACATCCGGTCGGACCGGGGGTTCAGAGCGTCCCCCAGCCCGTCCCCGAGCAGGTTGAACGCCAGCACGACGATGACCAGGGCGATCCCCGGCACCAGGAAGTAGGTCGTATCGCTGGTCGCGTAGGGCAGCGCGTCGTTGAGGACGCTGCCCAGCGTCGGGAACGGCGGCTGCAGGCTGATGCCCAGGTACGCCAGCGCCGCCTCGGACGAGATGTAGACGGGCAAGATGATCGTGGCGTACACCAGCACCGGCCCGCGCACCGCCGGCAGCAGTTCCTTCCACAGAATGTGCCGCTTGCTCGCCCCCAGCGAGCGGGCCGCCTCGATGTACTCCAGGTCGCGCAGCGACAGCACCTCGCTGCGCACGATGCGCGCGAGATAGGGCCACCCGAACACGGCGAGCACGATGATCAGGTAGACCACCACGCGAGCGTTCTGCGGCGGCTGGCCCAGGAAGATCGGCGAAAGCGCGATCAGCATGATCAGCTGCGGGAAGGCCAGCACCAGATCCATGAACCGGCTGAGCGCGCCGTCGATCCAGTTGCCCGAGTAGCCGGCGATCACCCCGATCGTTGTGCCGATCAGCACGGTCAAGACGGTGGCCGCGGCCGCGATCGTGAAGTCGAAGGTCAGCCCGTACAGCACCCGGGCCAGGACGTCCTGCCCGACACCGGGTACCACGCCGAGCCAGTGGTCCGCGCTGGCGCCGCTGAACGCCCCGGTCGGCAGGGATCCGACGCCCTGCACCAGTTCCGGATGCGGGGTCGACGGGTCGATCACCCCGAACGCCTTCAGGAACGGGGCGGCCACCGCGAGCAGCACCAGCAACACGACGACGCCGAGGCTGACCATCGTTACGCGGTCGCGGCGCATCCGTCGCCAGGCGAGGCTCGCCGGCGAGCGTCCCTCGATCGCCGCAGTCGCGGAGTCGTCGATCCGGGGCTCGCCGACGGCCGGGTCTCCGGCCGCGGGGATGCTCATCGCGGGGTCGCCGGCTGCGGGGTCGTCGAGCACGGCCTGGACGCTTCGGCCGTCGCTGGCCGGCGCGGACATCGATAACTCGCTCCCCTTCCCGCGTTTCGGCCGGCGATGACGTCCGGTCACTGGCCCGGAAGAGCCCGGAACCGGAACAGGGCACAGTCGGGCAGGTTATTCGCTGGCCTGCTGATTCGCCAACTTCCGTTGCTTCGTCGCCGAATCGTGATCGCCGACCGCCCGGACAATTCACATCAACCTGGACATCCTCGCCGGTCCACCGGCCGCGGCTGGGCCTGCCGGGATGCGGATGGCCCCCGTACGCTGGAACCATGCCCGAGCCGTCGAACCAGAAGCTGCTCGTCATCTCCTTCGACGATCGTCTGCGGGCGCAGGAGTTCCTGCTCGCGGCCTCCCGGCTGCGCAAGGACGACGAACTGCAGCTGCACGACGCGGTGTTCGTCCAGCGATCCGCCGACGGCAGCTCGCACGTCACCGAGACGACCGACATCACGCCGACCCGCGGTGCGCTGGGCGCCGGGGTGTGGGGCCTGCTGCTCGGCACCTTGTTCGGCGGGCCGATCGGCGGCGTCATCGTCGGCGCGGCCACCGCGGGCGGCGGCGCGCTCTACGCCAAGCTCGTCGATACGGGCATCAAGGACTCGACCGTCGCCCAGCTGCGCACGGCCGTGCCCCCGGGGCGCACCGGTCTGGCCCTGCTGGTCAGCCATGTGTCGCTGGCCGATCTGCAGCGAGAGCTGGCCCGGTTCCCGGGCGCCGAGCTGGTCGAGACCGACCTGCCGCCGGCGGCCGTCGTAGCCGTTCAGGAAGCGCTCGTCGAGGCGAACCGCCAGCCGTTCAGCGACGCCCCCGCGGGCGCCCCGCTGGGCGGCCCTTCTCCCGCGGCGGCCCCGCCGGCGCCTTCGCCGGGCGCTCCGCCCGTTGCCCCGCCGGCTGATCAGTAGTCGAGTCGTCGCGGTCGCGTCGCGCGGCCGGGCGGGCCATCGTCTGGATCGCCACGGTGAGCCCACCGGCCAGCGCGCCACCGGCCAGCATGCCGTAGGTCACGAGCGGCTGGGCTCCCTTGCCGGCCGGTAGCAGCACGTCGCCTTCGGGCCGGGAACTGCCCAGCACGATCACGGTGAGCAGCCACAGCACGTACGGCAGCGCTGACCCGATCGGCGACATACCGAGGCGCCGGGCCAGCAACGGCAGCACGATGTTGGACGCGATCGCCACCACGATGGCCAGCGGCACCAGGACGCTGCCCCAGTACAGCGGTGTCAGGAACACCGCGATGACCGCGGACAGCACGCCGCTGAGCGCGACGGCCACGATGCCGAGGATGTCCAGGGCTCGCCCGCCCGGACGCCCGGGCCGGTCGTCGCCACCGGGCACCCCGCCCGAAACCCCCGGGCCGGCCGGACCGGCCGCCGCAGTCCGGGCCGCCGTTTGACCACGGCGCTTGCTCATTCGGCCACCCCGGCGAACAGATCGGTCTCGTGGCCCTCGCCGTCGCGGTCCGGGCCGAGCTCGCCGCGGGCCAGCCGGAAGTACTCGACGGCCAGCACCTCGCGCCCCAGCATGTTCGACAGGGCGAAGAACGGCCCGTCGACGCTGATCTGGGTCGCGTGCGCGCGCAAGGCTAGCGTCTTCGCGTCGGCGTGAGCGCGGGCGTCGACGACCGTGGTGATCTTCTCGTCCTCCACCCCGAACGGCAGATCCTCGACGCGGTCCACGCCGAAGTAGGACGAGCTCGAGCCCTGCAACGCCTCGAAGCCGCGCCGCAGCACCGACCGCGGGGTGGCCGTCCAGTACACCTTCGCCACGATGTCTTCGGTCCGCTCGACGGCGGCGGTGGCCACCCGGTGCGCCATGATGTGGTCCGGATGGCCGTAGTCGCCGTTCGGGTCGTAGGTGACCACGACCTGGGGGCGGATCTCGCGGATGACCTCCGTCGCAGCCGCCACCGCTTCGTCGAACACGGCCGGGTCGCTCGCCGCCCGCCAGAACGCCCGCGGGTGGTCGTTGGCCGGGGTGTCCATCATGCCGCTGTCCCGGAAATGCCCGGCGCCGCCGAGGAAACGGTGATCGACCACCCCGAGGTGACGCATCGCCGCGGCCAGCTCGCCGATTCGGTACCCGCCGAGCTGATCACCCTCGGCCGCGGCCAGCTGGGCCAGGTCCGGCACCAGGACCTCGCCCTCCTCGCCGAGCGTGCAGGTGAGCAGCGTGACGCCGGCCCCCTCAGCGACGTAGCGGGCCATGGTCGCGCCGGTGCCGATCGTCTCGTCGTCCGGGTGGGCGTGGACGACCAGCAGTCGGCGCGAGGGCACCTTCTGCTCCTCGCGCGGCCGCTCATCGCTCACAGCGTCGAAGCGTACGGCGTCCGGCCGGGCCGCCGAGCGACGGCCGCGGCGCGGCTACTCCGCGTCGGCCGACGCCTGAGCCCCGTTGGCCGGCGGCCGGGCGTAGGCCGAGGCGGGCGCCGCGTCAGCAGTCACCGCATCCGGCACGACCGCGCCGATGTCGGCCTTCACCTCGGCGAAGTGGCACGCCACCTGGTGATCCGGCCGCTTGTTCTCCAGCAGCGGGATCTCGGAACGGCAGCGCTCCTTGTCGCTCTCGCTGAGCTGCTCGCGGTACTTCGGGCAGCGGGTGTGGAAGACGCAACCGGACGGCGGGTTGATCGGGCTGGGCAGGTCGCCGGTGAGCAGGATCCGTTCGCGGCGGCTCTCGCGACGCGGGTCCGGCACCGGCACGGCCGACATCAGCGCCTGCGTGTACGGGTGCATCGGCTGGCTGTACAGCGTGTCCCGGTCGGCCAGCTCCATCGGCTTGCCCAGGTACATCACCAGGACCCGGTCCGAGATGTGCCGGACCACCGACAAGTCGTGCGCGATGAACAGGTACGCGATGTCGTACTCGGCCTGCAGGTCCTCGAGCAGGTTGACCACCTGCGCCTGGATCGACACGTCCAGGGCCGACACCGGCTCGTCGCAGACGATCAGCTTCGGCCGCAGGGCAATGGCTCGGGCGATGCCGATGCGCTGCCGCTGGCCGCCGGAGAACTCGTGCGGGTACCGGTTGTAGTGCTCCGGGTTGAGCCCGACCCGCTCCATGAGCCCCTGCACCTCGGTCTTGACCCCGCGCGGGGGCTTGACCTTCTGGATCGAGAACGGCGCCCCGATGATCGAGCCGACCGGGTGCCGCGGGTTCAGCGAACCGATCGGGTCCTGGAACACCATCTGCAGGTCGCGCCGCAGCCGGCGTAGCTGGGTGCTGTTGGCCTTGGTGATGTCGTCGCCGTCGATCTTGATGACGCCGCTGGTCGGCTCGATCAGCCGCAGCACGGAACGTCCGGCGGTCGACTTGCCGCAGCCGGACTCGCCCACCAGGCCGAGCGTCTCGCCGGCCTCCAGGCTGAACGAGACGCCGTCGACGGCCTTGACCGGCGCGCTCTTGCGCTTGATCAGCGTCTGCGTGTACTGCGGGAAGTGCTTGCGCAGGTCGGCCACTTCGAGCAGTGGCGTGTTGGCCGGAGCCTCTGGGGTGTTGGCCGGAGCCTCTGGGGATGCGGTCACCGGGCGACCTCGCTACCTTCTGCGGCAGCCGCTGCCGCCTTGGAGAGAACGTCGGCCCGCTGCTGAGCGGTGAGGAAGCAGCGCGCGTGGTGGTTGCGGCCGACCTCGTACAGTTCGGGCATCTCGGTCCGGCAGCGATCGCCGCCCACGACCTCGGGGAACGGGCATCGCGGGTGGAACGAGCACCCTCCGGGCAGCTTGATCAGCGACGGCGGGGTGCCCGGGATCGGGTCGAGCCGGCTCTCCCGGCTGCGGTCCAGCCGCGGCATCGAGCGCAGCAACCCCCAGGTGTATGGGTGGGACGCCTCGAAGAAGACGTCGGCCGACGAGCCGGTCTCGATGGGCCGGCCCGCGTACATGACGAGCATGTCGTCGGCGATGTCGGCGACGACGCCCAGGTCGTGGGTGATCATCACGATGGCCGAGCCGAAGTCCTTCTGCAGGTCCTTCATCAGCTCCAGGATCTGCGCCTGCACCGTCACGTCGAGCGCCGTCGTGGGCTCGTCGGCGATGAGCAGCTTCGGGTCGTTGATCAGCGCCATCGCGATCATGGCCCGCTGGCGCATACCGCCGGAGAACTCGTGCGGGTACTGGTCGATGCGCCGCGCGGCGTTCGGGATGCCGACCCGGTCGAGCATCTCGATCGCCCGCTTGTGCGCATCCTTGCGCGACGCGTTGTTGTGGACGAGATACGCCTCTTCGATCTGGTTGCCGATCGTGTAGTACGGGTGCAGCGCCGAGAGCGGGTCCTGGAAGATCATCGCCATCGTCGCGCCGCGCCGGCGGCGGATCTGCTCGTTGCTGGCCTGCAGCAGCTCGGTGCCGTCCAGCCACACCTCGCCCTCGAGCTTCGCCCGGGTACGACGCAGCAGCCCCATGACCGCCTGCATCGTCACCGACTTGCCCGATCCCGATTCGCCGACGATCGCGAGCGTCTTGCCCTGCTCGACGGAGAAGCTGACGCCATCGACCGCCTTCACGATGCCGTCGTCGGTCGGGAAGTGCACCTTGAGGTCGGTCACGTCGAGGAACGGCCGGGGCCGACCCTCACGCGGGTCGACCTCGGCGACCTCGATGTCCTCGATACTCATCCGCTACCCCTAATACCTGACCCGTGGATCGATGACCCCGTACAACAGGTCAACGATCAAGTTGGCCACGATCACGAAACACGCTGCCAACAACACAATCACCACGGTAACCGGCAAGTCGAAGATGGTCACCGATTGGACGGTGGCGTAGCCGAGGCCCTGGAAGCTGAACACGGTCTCGGTGATCGGTGCGCCGGCCAGCAGGATAGCGAAGTCCAAGCCGGCAATCGTGACGATCGGCGTCAATGCTGCGCGCAACGTGTGCTTGAAGACGATCTTGCCTTCCTTGACGCCCTTCGATCGCGCCGTGCGCAGATAGTCCTCATTCATCGTCTCAAGCATGTACGCACGGGTGAGTCGGACATATGCCGCAGCCGTGACGAGTGCCAGCGTGATACAGGGCAGACTGATGTTGTACAGCCATGACCCGAAATGGGATATGCCCGTATATGTTGGCGTTGACATCCAGTCGAACTGGAATACCACCAATTGCAGGATGAGTAGGGATATGAAAAACGTCGGGAACGAATAGAAGAAGATCGCGCCTGAGACCAGGAATCGATCGAGGAATTTACCTCGGAATAGCGCGGCCAAGATTCCGAGTAAGACGCCGGAGACGATCCACAATATGAATGCACCGATGACGATAGAAATGGTCACCGGTATTTTCGGCTTGAGGTAGGTCCACACCTCCTCGTTGTGGAACGGCGTGTAGCCCAGGCACGGTGCCTGGCAATGCACGACCAGGTCCGGACGGGCCTTCTGCAGGGCCTCGTCGGCCGGGAACTTGCGCTCGTGAAACAGACCCCCGACGAAATCCGTGTACTGCTGGAAGATGGGCTTGTCCAGGCCGAGGTACTTACGGTTGGCCTCGATACCCGCCGGCGTGCAGTTCTTGCCGCAGGTGAGTCGCGCGGGATCGGTCGGCGTCGCGTAGAACAGCAAGAACGTCACGATGCTCATGACGATCAGCAGTGCGACCGCGCCAACGATGCGCCGGATCGTGTAGAAGAACATGGTCGCCGCCCGGGACCGAGCGTCTCACCCCTTTTCGTGGCCGCTGCAAAGGTTGTGCATCGTGGGTGGGGACGTCTCCGCCCCCACCCACGATGCACGTCGGTTACTGCGCCGGAATCAGCTACTGACGCCGATCTGGCCGAGCGCCGGGTAACCGTTCGACGCCGGGTTCTCGCCGTAGTTCGTGACCTTGGAACCGTGCAGCCGCAGGAACTTCTCGATGTCCAGCGGGATGTACGCGACCTCCTTGGCCAACGCCTCGGACAAGTCGCCCCACATCGCGTTGCGCTTGCTGGCGTCGGGCTCGTTGTACGCCGCGTCGATCGCCGCGTTCGTGGTCGGGCTGTTGTACCAGCCGTAGTCCGACCCGTTCGAAGCCGCCGACAGGTTGACCCGGCCATCGAGCAGCGGCGGGATGACCGTCGAGGCGTTCGGCCAGTCAGCACCCCAGCCGGCCCACGTGACGTCGTACTTCTTGGCGTTGCTCGGGTTCTGGATCACGTCGTAGTACGTGTCGGTCAGACCCTCGAGCGTCACCTTGAAGCCGGCCTTGTCCCACGCCTGCTTCATCGACGACGCCTCGGCGTCGGTCGTCGGCGTGCCACCGTTGTAGGTGAAGTGGATCGGGTACGGCATCGGGACACCGGCCTGCTGCAGCAGCTGCTTGGCCTTGTCGGGGTCACCGCCGTCCGGAGAACCGAACGCGTTGCCGAAGTCCTTGTAGCCCTCGACCGACGGCAAGATGATGCTGTTGGCCGGCTTGGCCAACGCCGGGCCACCGTAGGCGGTGATCCAGCTCGTCTTGTCCACGGCCACCGCCAGGGCCTGACGCACCATCGGGTTGGTCAGCTTCTTGAAGTTCGGCAGCAGGTAGTCCACGAACGGGGTGTCCGGGTTGGTGACCCGGTCCTTCTGCTGCGAGACCCGCACCTGGTAGGCCGGCGGGGCCGACCGGTCAGTCACCGCGAACTGGTCACTGCCCTGGTCCTTGAGCAGCCGGTCGAAGATCGTCTCGTCGGTCAGACCCTCGGTCCACACGATCTTGTCCGGCAGGGCCAGGCGGATCCCCGGCGTGTCGGTGCTCGCGTCGTAGTTCGGGTTACGGACGAACGTG
>Ga0081455_10006397_pt1 | contig 12646 bp, 14 predicted proteins | sample TabmetS3T2R1_FD_70207 | JGI IMG/M metagenome (GOLD analysis project Ga0081455, IMG submission 70207) | Tabebuia heterophylla rhizosphere microbial communities from the University of Puerto Rico - S3T2R1 | ecosystem: Host-associated > Plants > Roots > Rhizosphere ... | reverse complement strand
CAGCGTCTGCAGCGGATGCGCCAGCGATCACCACCGGCACGGCCAGGACCAGACCCGCCACAATGCGTCGCAGAATCATGTTGAGCTCTCCCGTCTCCCCGAGACGCACTTCAACGATCTGCTTTCGCCCCTCCTTCCGCCACCAGCCGCCATCCTCAACCACGCGCAAACTAGGGCCTTCGAGGCGTCGGTGGCACTCGACGTCACGGCCTCGTTCCACGGCGTCGACCGACGCCCGGCCGAGCATCGATGCCTGGATTACACGCGGGAGGTGAAATCGAAGCGGAGGGCATCGCCCAGCTGACTCTGGACAGAGCCCGCCGATCGTCACTTCCCGGCCATTCCTGGCCCTGCTCCCGTAGCTGCCGGTTCGTAGGCCGGAGTGGAGCGGGTCAAGGGTCGGCTTGCCGATCACGTAGTGACGCGACGGAGGAGCGCCCTTGAGGCGTGGAGTGGAGGCCGAAGACTGGTGCGAAGGGGTGCGGGGCCTTGCCACGGATCGTCGCCTAATTCGGTGAGCAGGCACACGAGGGTTGGAGCTTAGTCGTGGTGCGTTCGGCTCGTGGGCGGGCGGCGCGAGCGAGGACGGCGGCCGGAGGTATCGCCCGCAGCGAGCAGGCCGCCCACCCGGCGCGCCCGGAGGGCGCGCCCTTGACCTCAAGAGAGCCAGAGTCGGCAATCCCGGGATGAACACACCACGTGGATCGTGGACCGAAGGGGGTTTAAAGTGGGAGCTCAAGCGTGCTGGGGCGGACGAACGGGAGGCGTGGGCGCCCCGCGTGGCATGGGTCGTGGCATGAAATGGCGGTAAACCGTGGTGCTGGATGCTGTCGGTTGGGGCTGTCACCGAACTCCTGACGCCTGGAGGTAACCGGAGTCAATGGTGACGATCCTTCTTGTAATCGGAAGGTCTCGGTTCAAATCCGAGCGTCGGCTCCCCCCGACCCGCATAAATGCAAGCAGTAACCGTGCGCGAGCTTCGCTCGTGGTGCCGGTCGTGGTGCGAAACCTGTATCGTCAGCGTCCTGTCAAGCCGCCTGATGTTGGAGGCGTTGTAGGGCGTTGTGTTTGGCGGGGTTGTAGGGGACTCGGTCTTGCCAGCAGCGCTAGATGATGTGGAGCCAGGCTCGGGCGGGGATGCGGGTGGCGTGGGGTGGTCGTGGCCGCGTGTCCTGGCTTTGGCGTAGAGGTTGGCGGCCCAGGGGTTGGCATGGTGGGAGTCGCCGGCGAAGTCGATGACGGCGCCGCGCAGTTGCTTGTCGGCGGCCCAGCGGAAGGTGACGACCTTGACCTTGCCGGACTGTTTGGTCGATGGGGCGGCGCCGGCCAGGCACGCAAGTGCTTCTGGGGTGGGGAAGCGGCCGCGCGCGTCGCCGATCTCGGCCAGGCTGGTCAGCGCGGCCACCAGCGCCAGGGTGATCTCGGCCCGGGCGGCAGCTTCGTCGCCGGTGGTTCCGCGCGGGGCGTCGTGCAGGTGGTCCCAGAGCCGGTCGAGGTTGGCCAGGTGGTTGTTGCCGATCGAGCGCAGCCAGTTCCTCAGCCTGGCGTGGGATAGCCAGTCCGCCTTGTCCTGGCTGGGGAACCGGGTCAGGAACCGCAGCGTGATCGTGGAGTCGATATCGCGGAACAGGCCGATTGCGCCGGGCAGTGTGGTTTGCAGGTGGGCGCGCAGCTGGTTGGCCATCGCCACCCGGGCGTGCACTAGGTCTTGGCGGGCGCGCACGGTCATCCGCAAGGTGATCGTCTGCTCGCTATCGCGGGTCAGCGAACGCATCCTGGCCCGGTCGGTGCGCAGCACATCGGCCAGCACGTAGGCGTCGAACCGGTCGTCCTTGTTGCCGGTCGACCCGTAGCGGCCGCGCAGGTTCTTGACCTGCTTGGGGTCGATCACAAACACCGTCAACTCGGCCTCGAGCAACGCGTCGACCACCGGGCCGTCCGGCCGCTCGATCGCCACCTCGATCACGGCCCAGCGATGCAGCCGGGCGATCAACCGACGAAGTCCGGCTGCGGTGTGCGCGACGCTGAACCGGTCGGCCGGCCGGCCTCGGTCGTCGACGATGGCGACCGCGTGAACCTCGCTCGCCCAATCGATACCCGCGGTCACCCGGACGGGCACTCGACGCGTCCGCAGGTCCTGTTCGACACTCATGGTGGTCCTTCCATGCTGTTGCACCAGCAGGTTGGGCACCCGACGGTTCTGGGACACGACTGCCGGTCGCTCAGTCCCTGGACATCACAACTAGTTGAAGCGTGCCACCAGCGGCAGCCGTGACCGGGCCAGCAGCCCGACCACGACCGCAGTCACCACGGGCAGCAGCACGACCAGCCCCACGATCTCCAGCCAGGGGATCTCGAGGTAGTGCGAGGGGCCGGGCTGGCCGGTGAAGTTCCGGGTGAGCGGGTAGGAGACCGCGATGCCGGGCACCAACCCGACCGCCGCCCCGAGCATCGCACCGACCACTCCGATCGACACGGCGTACGCCGCGGCGACCGCGCGGCGAGTCCGCGGGGCTGCGCCCACGGCCGACAGCGTCGCGAGGTCTGGCCGGGCGTCAGAGAGTGCCAGGAAGGTCGCAGTCAGGGTGCCGCCGAGCATCAGGACGCCGGCCAGCCCGAACAGGATCCACAGCACGACCTTCTCCGAGCTCGACACCTGGTAGCCGCGCTCGACGTAGAAGGTCGCGGCGTTGGGGTTGATCGCCACAATCTGCTGTTCCACAGCGCTGAGCTGCTCACCGTCCAGAGCGGTGGCGTCGAAGAAGACACCGACCGGTTCGGTCCGCAACGAGAGCCGACGAGCCGCCGACGGGGACAGCACCATGGTCGACGGGCCGTATGCAGCACCGATGTCCAGGACGGCCGCCGGGACAGTGGTCCGAGCCGAGTTATGAGATCTCCTCCGCTGATCGACCTGGGCGACGATCGTGGCGTGGTCCTGAGCCACCGCGCGGTTCGCGAAGAGCACGACGCCGCCCCGGGACAGGGCGGCATCCGCGCGGGCGCGCTCACGCGGATCGATCTCGTCAGGAAGCACGGGCGGGAGGCTAGCGGCTACCAGCGTGTCGGCTCCGAGAAGGCTGGCCACGGTCTCCGGGATGAGTCGCCTGTCGCGACGCGCCAGCGACGCGTCGGCCCTGTGCTTGCGCGGGATGAGACCCCGCACGACCTGTGTCTCCGCCCCAGCCGAGGCGAGTATCCCGATCGCGTGCAGCAGGAAGGAAGGGTCGTGGGCGTAGTCGCCCACGACCCCCGTACCGAGCGGGTACTCGGCGGTGTACTCCGCCTTCGCCTGTGCCTGGTCGCTGGTGTTGCCGATCGAGAGCGCGACGACTCCGGCCACCGTGGCGGCGACGGCGGCTACCGCCGGAACGGTGCGGGTACGGTGGCGCGCCGCGTCGCGGACGGCGTACCGCAAGGGAAGTGGGAGCCGGCGACCGAGCCGGGCGACCACCACGACGACGAGCGGCACCAGGAAGATCATCCCGAAGACCGACAGCACCGCCGCGGCGGCGATCAGCGTCTCGCCGGAGCCGCGCCGGGCGCCCAGGACGGCCAGGGCGACGCCGGCGGCGACCAGCAGCAGGCCGATGAACGGAGACCGTCCGCTGACGGCTCGGTCGCCACGACGCCCCGCCAGGACCGCGACGACGTCCTGTCGAGAGGCGATCCACGCCGGGACCAGCGCTGCCAGGAAGGCGCTGGCAAGTCCGAACGCCGCAATCGCGAGCACGTGCAGCCAGCGGATCTGGAACGGCCCGAAGTAGGTGTCGGAGCTCGCCTGCAGAAATGGCACCAAGACGCGACCCAACGCGATGCCCAGCACCATCCCGGCCAGAGCGGCGAAACCACCGATCACCACTGCGGTACCGAGGATGACTCGGCGCGACTGCGTCGGTGTGCCACCGTTGGCAGCGATCAGCGCGAGACTGTGCGACTGCCGCCGCGCACCGACAGCGAACGCCGGACCGGCCAGCAACACGATCTCGATCAACGCCATCACACCGACCAGGGCCAGGACGGTGTAGAGCGTCGACCGGTCCGAGGAGAACCCGTCGCGGATCTGGGGTGGGAGCTGGTCGGGCGACGGGGGGTGCTCGACGACGTGCCGGGAGACCACGACGGCCCCGACCCGGTTCAACGCTCGCACCTGATCCCAGGACACCGGCGCCCCACCCACCAGGTACGCCGTGATCGCGTCAGCCGGTGCCGGCCGGAAGAAGTCGGTGGTCGCGACCAGAAACGGAAAGGTCCGTTCTCCCGCGGACTCTGCGATCCCGACGACGGTCGCCGACGTCCCGTCGGCCAGCTCCAGCCGGTTCCCCACCGCGAAGCCGTGACTCGCGAGGGCAGCGTTGACGGCAACCTGGCTGCTGGTACGAGGAAACCGGCCTGAGGTGATCCGGACCAGACCCTCGGAGAGAGGGCTCGCGAGGTCGGTGCCGATCGCGTCGACCTTGATCACCCCGAGGTCCGTCCGGACGGACGGCTGCCGCTCCCGGAGCTCGATGGCCGGTCGGTCACCACCGAGAACACCGCGGATTTGCATCAGGGACGGCCCCGGACGATGGCCTGGCCTGGCCGCGAAGCCGCCGCTGTCGGGGTCGGCGATCTGGTACACGCGGCGCGCGTTCGGGAGCGCCGTGACCTTCGCCTCCGCCGACCCGATCCGTCGGTCGAGACGCTCGACCGAGCTCACGCTGGACGTTGCCTGGGCGACGTCGGCGGCGACCACGGCGACGACCGGGAACGTCACCATGACGAGCACCAGCGCACTGCGTGCCCGGGACCGGAGTGCGTCCCGCCAGGCCAGCCGGAGGGCCAGCCGCCAGCCCGAGACCCAGCTCATCAAGTGTGCTCCAACAGGGTGTCGGCCCGCTCGCTGCCCGACTCGTCGACGATGACGCCGTCGCGCAGGAACACGACGCGGTCGGCCCAGGCGGCGTGCCGCGCCTCGTGCGTGACGAGAACGCCGGCGGCACCGCCGTCACACCGGGAGCGGATCAGCCGCAGGATGTCCTCCCCGGTCTCGCTGTCCAGCGCGCCGGTCGGCTCGTCGGCCAGAATCAACCGCCGCTCGCCGACGATCGCCCGCGCGATCGCCACCCGCTGCTGCTGCCCACCCGACATCTCGTCCGGGAACCGCTTCGCGAGCTCACCGATCCCAACCTCCTCGAGCGCCGCCAATGCAGCTCGGCGAGCCGACCGCGAGCCCGCACCGTCCAGTTCACGCGGGAGCGCGACGTTCTCCACGGCAGTCAGAGCCGGGATCAGGTTGAAGTCCTGGAACACGTAGCCGATCGAGGTACGACGCATGGCTGCGCGCCCCTTCTGGCCGAGAGCAGCGAGGTCCAATCCCTCGACCCGCACCACCCCCGCGGTCGGCGAGTCGAGGCCGCCCACCAGCGTGAGCAGGCTCGACTTGCCGGAGCCGGACGGGCCCATCACCGCGACCAGCTCGCAGGCGTACGACGCGAAGCTCACCGACCGCAGCGCGGTCACCTCGGTCTGCCCCTCGCCGTGCACCCGGGTGACGGTCTCGAGTTCAAGAACGGCGTTCATCGGTCGGCTCCTTGGTGCGCAGCATCGGTGTCGACCGCAACCACGGACGCCGCCGAACGGGGGGACGAAGCAGCCCTTCGCAGGCGGGACTCACAGTGGTCCAGCCACCGGATCTCGGCCTCGGCGGTGAAGACCAGCAAATCGAGCACCAGTCCCCAGGCGACCTCACCGGGCTCGTCGCCGGTGGCATGGCGCTTGAGCCGGGTGTAGTCCTGGAGCGCGGTCATGGTGGCGGTGCGCTGCTGCTGGATCACTGCACCGACGTCGACGCCAGGTGCGGTCACGGCCAGAGCCAGCTTGATAGCCAGCTCCTCGCGCGGCGGCTGGCTGCGCGGCACCGGCGAGCCGAACCAGACCGCGACCTCCTCTCGCCCCGCCCGCGTGACGCCGTAGACGACGTGCCCCTCGTCGTCGGCGCCGCGGCCCTCGACGAGACCGTCACGCTCCAGCCGGGACAGGGTCGTGTAGACCTGCCCGACGTTGAGCGGCCAGGTGCCGCCGGTGCGGTCCTCGAACTCCGCTCGCAGCTGGTAGCCGTAGCGCGGGCCCTGCTCGAGCAGGGCTAGCAAGGCGTTGCGCACCGACACCGCTGGCTCCATCCCGTCGATCCATGTCCCCGTGGCCATAGATACGCGGTATGTATACCCCGGCTATACTCGGTATGCAAGAGAAGTCCCGGGTTTCGCCCGACCTATTCCGGGCCAGGCTGGAGGCCTCAGCCGAACCAGAACGCGCGGATCAAGCCGGCGCCGAGCGCCAGCGACAGGTGCGCGGCTAGATGACGCCGCGACGAGTCAGGCAGCTCCCCGGGCTCCCTCACGGCCTCTGCGACTGGAGGCCAAACGCTTTACCGCCATCGACGCGAGCTCACGAAAGTAGCTCGGACGGTGTCACGGTCCTAAGACCGGTAGCCCATAGTGGGCGTACAGGACGCGGGCTGCCGAGCTCTGTCGCGGCACGGGGTTTAGACACCGGCGACGTAGGCGGTGAGGAAGTGGACGCCGTGGCGGTCGAGGTTGCCGCGGGCGCGGTCGTAGTGCTGGGTGGTGCGGGGGTCGGCGTGTCGGGCGAGGATCTGGGCGTCCCTGAGCGGGACGCCGGCGTCGAGGGCGTTGGTGATCGGGGCATGGCGGAGGGAGTGCGGGCTGATGTGTCGCGGGATCCCGGCGGTTCTAGCTATGCGCATGACTATCCGATAGGCGTCGCGTCGGTCGATAGGCTTCCCGGACACCGGACGGAGGATCAGTGATCCTTCGATGCGTTCGCCCCGGCAGGCCTCAAGGACGCGGAGCACCGGCACCGTCAGAGGCATGGTGGCCGGCTTGTTGCCCTTGCCGACCAGGTGGAGTACTCGATGACCGCGCAGCGTCTCGGCGTAGTCCTCGATCCGCACTGCGGCGGCTTCGGACGCACGCAGCGCGTTGATGCCGAGCAGGAACGCGAGCGCGCCGTGGTGCACGCTGATGGTCTGGGCGACCTGGAGAAACCGGATGAGCTCGAGCCGGTCCAGCCCCTGGGTGCGGGACTCGTCGGCGCGGAATCTGGGAAGCCGCCGCCCCGCTCCAGGTCAAGGACGGCCGGTCCCGCCCCTGGGTCCGTTGATCGCGGGCCCAACCGGGGTCGACCACAGGTCGAAACCGCTGGCGCGGGTCGAGGACCAGATGTCGGATCCCCCGTTCATGCCGCCCCGTGTCGAGGCAACCACGAGCTCAGCCGCCGGCGACCGGATCGGGGATCGAGACGTCAAACGGTCGCAGAGCGCCGGCGTTCTCGCCGGCGGGGAGGCAGCTGGCGTCGAAGTCAGCGCTGGTTCCGTCGCAGTGCGCGGAGCTCAGCACCCAGATGATCTGGCTGGTGTGGTGGCCGGGGCTGAGCGGCGCCATCCGGGGGATGACGATGAACCCCGGCAGGTCGGGAAACGCCGGGTTGATGTCGTGGATCGTTATATCGGTGTGGAACGCGTCCTCATCCGACGGGGAGAACGTGTAGGTCTTCTCCTGCCTGGTGCCGCCGTCGACCACCACCCTGATCAAGGTTTTGGCGAGGACGTCATCGACGGGGCTGGCGTGCAGCGGCACATAACCGGGCGGGTACACGGCGTCGGAGGCCTCCGCGCCGAAGTAGCCGATGAACGGCCGCCAGTGTTCGCCCGCCGTGGGACCCCCGCACGCATAGACGAGCTGCTCGGGGACACCGAAGAGTTCGTTGAGATTGATCCCGGTTATTGGATGGGCACAGTTGTTGTCTCGGGCCGGTTGCGCGGCACTCGCGGGCGGCGCCGCCAAGGCGAGTGATGCCGTGACTGCTGCTACCGCAGTAACGACTCGACCGGACGGGGTGGACATGTTCATGAGGCCCCCGCGGGTACTGGGGCTATCGCCCGGGCGATTCCCCTTCCTCTTTCCCGGTGTGCGCATCGCTGACTCCTCGTGGTGTTGGTCGTTCAGACCCCCCGAGGCTACGAACGGAGGACTCTGACGAGCCTCAGTCGCATTGCCGTACTTTCCTGGCCGGCATGCCGTATTTCGGGGCGACCGAGAGCGTCCGACCCTGCCGCTGGTCGGGTTCGTCAAAGTGGGCGAGCTGTCGCGGCGCTATGACGCATCTCAGAGTGTGCGTCCGGTGGAGAGCTCGGCAGTCTGCTCGATCGTGAGAGCTCCGATCTAGGCTGGCACCGGTTTCGCGCAGGGCCTGGTCCTCGGCCAGGAGTGCGCGTATCTCGCGAAACTAGGGCTGGCCGGGTTGACAGCGGTACGCGTAGGCCCAGCCGACCCTGGGCAGTTCGTCGGGCCACCGGCGGCCGGGTCGAACCCGGTGGTCGGCTCATCGAGGAACAACAGCTCGGGGTCGCCGATCAGGCCCAGGCCCACGTCGAGGCGGCGTTGCTGCCCGCCGGACAGCTTCGCCGCTCGCCGATCGGCCAGGTCGACGAGGCCGACCAGGGACAACACCTCGCCGACGTCGACTGGGGATTCGGCATAGCCGACGAACAGCTCCCGCGATTCGCGTACGGTGAGTTCGGCCCTGGCAGGTCTGAAGCACGATGCCGATGCGGCCGCGCCATTCCGCGGTCGCCCGGGCCGGATCGACGCCGAGCACCGCGACCTCCCCCGTCGCGCGGCCGGTTGCCCTCCAGGATCTCCACGGTCGTGGTCTTGCCCGCACCATTCGGACCGAGCAAGGCGAAGACCTCACCCCGCCGGACCGACAGGTCGACGCCCCTCACCGCGTCAACGTGGTCATAGCTCTTTGCGCAGTCCCTGCACGACCACCGCGAGCTTGTCGTCGGCACCGCTGCGTGTTTGCCCTCGTCATTGCGCATCCCTTCAGGGGCCAACGGCTCAGGCTCTTGACCTCGCGGGAGCAGCCGACCCGAGCTCCCACTCCTTCACCCAGTAGTCCGCCAGGAGTCCTTCACGAGTAAACGGATCTTGGCTCACCAACCGCTTGGCCGCCTCAACGGAGCCGCACTCGAACGTGATCAACCCGCCGGACCGGTCGGCGAAGGGGCCACCAAGGTAATGGTGCAAGTCGAGCGCCCGCCAGTAGTCAGCATGCTCCGCAGCGACCACCCGCACGCGATCCGGCTCCGGCTTCATGAAGTAGAAGTACGAGACTCGCATCAGTGCCTCCGTTCGAACAAACCCGCGGGCGGTATCCATCGGGCAGGCGTACCCGGCGCGCTAGTCGAGCGTGATCTCCACCACGACCACCTGCGGGAGGAGGGCGCGGGCATCGCGCTCGTCGAGCTGGCCGTCGTCGCCGATCTCGACTCCGTATGCCTTGGCGTCGCGGGTGTTGTGCTCAAGGAACTCGATCAACTTCGGCAAAGCGCTCTCCTCGCCGATGCTGGCGCGGGCCTCACCTCGTACCGTCTCGCCCGCCAGGCGCAGCTCCACGCCCGGTTGCTCGGCGAAGTTGCGCCACCAACTGCGAAATCGCTTCGTCAGCACCGTCACATCCCCGTCGCTGCGGTAGTAGGACACCGGCGTCGTGTAGCGACGTCCGCTGCGACGCCCGGTCCAGGTCAGGAATGCCACCGACCGGCCCAGCCACGATTGAACGCCCGGGGTGCGCAGCAGGAGCTTCATCATCGTGTTCATCCACCCCGGTGGCTTCCCCGTCGGGACGGTCACCACTCGCTCAGTCACCGCGACCTCCTCCTGTGCGGACTGGCCGTCACCCGGCCGACGAATCCATCTGTATGGTTCAAGCTTGCGGGCCGGGAGCTTGGTGCGGTGGAGGCCAACGTCCGCATCTCCAGGCCGACTGTCCCCAGCGCCCGGGTAGATCGGTCTGGGCCCGTCGACGCTCGCCCACCAGCGCCGACACGTGCAGGTCACGATCCACAGCCCTGGTATCAGCCGAGGCGCGCGTTGGCTGCGTCCTTCTGGGCGAAGTTGACGCTTCACCGGCGGGCTCGCGGTCGCTTTGGTGTCGGCGTCATCTATACCCCGGCCACGTAGGCAGTAAGGAAGTGGACGCCGTGGCGGTCGAGGTTGCCGCGGGCGCGGTCGTAGTGCTCGGTGGTACGGGGTCGGCGTGCCGGGCACTGTGCATAGGCGGCAGCGACGGTAGGAGATTCGGCCCGATCAACGGCATCCTGGGCGAAAGCATTGGTAACCGCCAAGAGGCCCCCTCCAGGTAGGAGTAGGCGGTATACGGCCTCTCAACCGTCGTCGCCCTCCCGGCTCGCGAGCCGGTGCGGGCCGTCGGCCAGCAGCCGCCACAGCTCCTTCCAGGCCCGCATCCCCTCGCGCAGCCTGCGGATGCGGAAGAACTCGTTCGGCGCGTGCAGCCTCTCCATGGCCGGTGCTGGCTACCGCACCGGGAGTGAGCGCGGTAGCCCGAACCACGGCAGCATGCTGGCCTCGAAGCGGGTCATGCCGCAGATCTGGCCGCCGGTAAGGGTGAGCACCCAGAAGGCGGTCGCGTGGCGGATGCCGTCCGGGCCGCGCAGGTAGGCTCCGAACGCGGGCTGGCCGTTGGCTCGGGTCGCGACGAGGTCGTACCTGCGGCCGGCGGCGAACTGGCGTGTGCAGTAGCGGGTCACGAGGTCTCGGCCCTCGTATCCGAAGGGCTCCGGCGGCATCGCGACGAAGACGTCGTCGGTGAGCAGGGCCACTAGCGCGTCGAGGTCGGCCGACTCCCAAGCGCGGGCGAACTTGGCCACGAGCGCGTCCTCAGCGGGCGAGCCAGCGGCGGGCGGCGGCTGGTGGCCGGCGGCGGGCTGCGGCCGGCGCTGGAGGCTGGCGCGGGCTCGTTTGAGGGCACTGTTGGCTGAGTCGAGGGTCACCTCCAACATGCCGGCCACCTCGCTGGCGTGGAATCCGAGGACGTCGCGCAAGATGAGGACGGCCACCTGGCGTGGCGGCAGTAGCTGCAGGGCGGTCACGAAGGCCAGCGAGATGGCTTCGGTCTGCTCGTAGCGGGCCTCCGGCCCGGCTGGCCGGCCGGCGGCGCCCTCGAGGAGGGCGTCAGGAAACGGCTGCAGCCAGGCGGGCTCGTCGCGCGGGGTCGGCACGGGCGGTTCGAACTGCGACATATCCCACTCCCTGGCCGGGCGCCGGCTTGCTGCGCGGCGCGCGTTGAGGCAGCGGTTGGTGGCGATCTTGTACAGCCAGGTGCGCAGCGAGGCGCGTTCCTCGGTGAACCCGCCGATGCCTTGCCAGGCGGCCAGCATCGTTTCCTGCACGGCGTCCTCGGCGTCGGCGAAGGATCCGAGCATCCGGTAGCAGTGCACCTGCAGCTCCCGCCGGTGCGGCCCGGTCAGCTCCCGGAACGCCTCGCCATCGCCGGCCCGTGCCCGTGAGAGCAGATCGGCTGTCATCATCCTGCGCGCCTTCCTTCCCATCACGTGACGCTTCCACCGGTATATACACCGCCCGGGGGGCGAACTGGGCGGCTCGCGGGCGGCCAGTTTCCCGGCGCTGCGGTGTATGCATTACCGACCCCGAACGATTCGAGCGCCGGATCGTGCTTGGCGCAACAGGAGGAACCGCCGTCATGACCGAGCGGAATCTAAGTGTTTGCCGGATCCGGACTGGCGGTCCCTATCAGCGGGCTCGGAGGCGTCCCAGCGATGGAGGAGGACGGACCGATGTACCCCTACTACGCCATTAGAGAGTTGGCCGAGCAGCGCCGCGAGGATATGTTGCGCGCGGCGCGCGCGGCGCGGCTGGCCCGCGAGGTGGCGTCGAATCGTGCCGGGCGGCGCATCCGGCGGTTACATGTGATCACCTTTGCGTTGCGGCGGCGGCCCCGGTCGGCGAGCTGACTTGTTCGACGAAGGGCTCCTGTCCGCCATCCGGTTCAGCCCCGTCATACACCTGGTGGCTGCCATGCGGCGCGTCGGCCTGCTCAGCGAGGAAGGACTGAGCTTCACCCGCGACGCGTGGGATGGGGTTCTTTTCGACGACACCATGAGCTGGCCGAGCCTGCATCAGATCAACGTCAGGTCATCGGCCGGCTGTCGGCTGCCGGCCCTGGGTTCACCACTGACGAGGACTGGCGGGCCGTGAGCTACGTGCTTGAGCACTGGATCTTTCCGCTGTCCGGCCTCGACCTGACCATGGCGAAGGTCGACGTCGATGATCTGAAGCGGCAACGCGACCGCTTGCTCGCGCGAGCTGGGCATTGCTGATGAATTCAGCTGGCACCACGGCCCCTATCTCTAGATGGTGCCGCGAAAGTTCCCGAGGGGATCCCCAATCGAACATGCCGCCGGTTCGGTGAATGGCCCTCGTCCCGAAGCGGACTGACTCCGGCCGATCGGGCCAAAACGACCCGTGTGGCTGACGCAGACCGGGCCAGCACTCGAAACGCTCTTTCTTACCGATGATCCTGCGTCTCGGGCAGGCGCCCCATAGTGGGCGTACTGTCGCGGCGAAAAGACCTACGACCGCGCGGATCGCGGCTACTTGTTTTATTGACGGTACGGCTGGGGTCTGGCGAGGCTCGGTTGAGGTGTCTGGGGTTGTTGCTCTGATTGCGGCTGCCCACGGATGGCGTGTGGCTCACTCATGGCCTGCGCAGCCCTGGGCACCGCCACGGGCGGGAGAGGCTCGAGAAGGGATTGTTCTGC
>Ga0081455_10006396_pt1 | contig 12647 bp, 10 predicted proteins | sample TabmetS3T2R1_FD_70207 | JGI IMG/M metagenome (GOLD analysis project Ga0081455, IMG submission 70207) | Tabebuia heterophylla rhizosphere microbial communities from the University of Puerto Rico - S3T2R1 | ecosystem: Host-associated > Plants > Roots > Rhizosphere ... | reverse complement strand
GCTGCCGCCCCGGCTGCGCGAACGGGTGCGGGCACTGCACGAAGCAACCGTCCAGCTGCCCAGCCCAGTCACGGTGCTGCCGGCCGTCGACCCCACCGTGCTCACCGTGCTGGCAACGGCGTGCTGGCGTACCGAAACACTCCGGTTCTCCTACACCGACCACGCCGGCCGGATTAGTGCGCGCAGCGTGGAGCCGTACCAGATCGTGCAGGCATCCTCGCGGTGGTACCTGGTCGCCAACGACCGCGACCGGGGCGCATGGCGAACGTTCCGAATAGATCGAATCGCGGCGCCCGCACTGACCGGGCAACGCCGCAACGTCACAGACCCGCCGGACGCCGCAGCCCTCGTGTTGGAGGCAACCGAGCTCGTCTTCGCCCGGTATGAGGCACGCATCCTGCTCGACCTGGAGCACGAGAAGGCGGTGAAGGCGTTCCGCGGCCGCATCGTCGAACCGGCACCCAACGGAAAGGCCATCCTCCGGGTAGCCGCCGACGACCTCGCCTCACTCGCCTCGTACGCCACCGGCCTGTCCTACGCCTTCGAGGTCCTCGCCCCGCCCGAGCTCCGCACCGAAGTCCGGCGCCGTGCGGTGGAGATCGCGACGCGCCACACCGGGGATAGGCCGACAGACCGCGGCGTGAGATGAAGCTATCCGTGACGCTCGATCCTGCTCGGCCCTGGCATCAGGCTCTACGACAGGTCGCGTCCAGTGGTTTGGCGCAGCAGTCGAGCAGGTCCGCTCATCCGGGCTGTGCGGCCGGCGAAACCGTGCACGGACAATCTTTCCTTGCACACACAGCTTGCGAGGCTCTGTTGCAGCGGGTTTCGCAGGTGAACGTCAGAGGAGAGTCGGGTCCGGAAGAATCCTGCTCATGCTGAAGCATCCATCCATCGCCGGCATCGTGCTGCACTCCGATGCGGAGCTGACCGACGCCCTGGGCGCGGGGATCCGCCGGCGCTCGACCATTCATGAATGGCCCCTGTCCTGCGTGCAGAAGGTGGAGCTCGAGGACGGCGCCCGATTCGCGTACAAGTCGCAGCTGCCGCCGACGGTCGAGCCCACCTTCTACGAGAAGGCCTCATCACCCCTCCTGCCAGGCCACCGGCTACTCGAAGCGGTCGGTGACTGCCAGACCATGGTGATCGACTGGATCGACGCCCCGGCATTGCACGATGTGCTTAACGGCGCTGACGATCTGCTGGCCCGGGGGCGGGATATCGTCGCGGCCATCGGCGGGATTGCCGGTGAGCTGCCGTTCTATCTGGACGTCAGCACGGCCGACGCGTGGACCGGCGAGGTCGAGATCGCCCTGGGGAAGACCACCAAGCTGATCCACGACGGCCGATTCCCGTCGATCGACACCGACATGGTGCGCCGCGTCCGCGCATGGGCAACAGACCCTCAGGTCGTCGACCGACTGACCCGCGACACACGCATAGTCAACTCCGACCTGCGCACCGACCAGGTGCTCGTCACCGCCGACGGCTACCGGGTGCTCGACTGGCAACGACCGGTCCTTGCCACCCCGGATCTCGACCTCGTATCGCTACTACTCAGCGAAAACGTCGACCCCCGCAGATTCGTCCACGCCGACGCCGACCGGATGTACTGGATGCTGCGCCTGCACTGGACCGCTCTCGCGCAGCACGATCTGTTCCCAGACTTCACGCGGCCATTCTTCGACCAATGGGCCGACGAAGCGATTCGCAAGATCCTCACTTGATCGCAACCGTCCGCCGCGACCCCACATTGTCGGGCGGCACGAGACTGGTGGGCCGAGTAGTGAGAAAGACGGGCTGCGTCCTGAGAAGCCCCACCGGGTCGACGGAGGATGCGGATTCGATTCCCGCCACCCCGACCGAATGACAACGCCCCGGTCGGCAACCCGCCGACCGAGGCGTTTTGCCGCCCGCTTCTACGGCAGCTGCCGGATGCCAACCGCGTCGTACACCAGCCAGGACCCTGACACCGTGGTGATCGCGACCGCGTTCTGCCCGGCCTTGAGCTGCGCCGCTGGCAGCGTCACATTCGTGGTGGACGGAACGATGCCGGCTCCGACGTTCGGCTGGCCGTCGCCCCAGTGATACCCGTCCGCACCGCCGGAGGGCAGCTGGATCTCCTTTCCGGCGCCGCCGTTGAGGGCGACGCTGACCTTCGGCGGCCCGCCGCCCTGGGTGTCGAGCAGCCAGGCCGTGAACGTCAGGTCCGTCGTCGGTGCCTTGTCCAGGTTGAACCGCAGGGTGAAGGTGTGCTGCTTCGATCCGCCCCAGCCGTCGATCGGTCCCGGCTGGATGTAGCTCCATCCGGTCGCCGGATTGTCCGTACCGGCAGTGAAGTCGACGTCCTTCGGGAACGTCGTCGCGTAGGCCGCGAAGCGGTTCGGCGAGAGCGCGAATTCGGCTGTGCTGCCGTCGATTGCGCCGACCATCACGACCGGCCGGCTCAGGCTCGCCGCCGCGGAAGCGGTCGCTGTCGCGAACTCGCCGGAGGCGCTGACGGTCACCATGCCGGTGCCGAACCCGTCCGCAGGCGTCGAGACGGGCACCGTGATCGTGCGCGCCTCCCCCGCATCGAGCGCGATCGCTGCCGGCTGCGACACCGACCAGCCGTCCGGTACGCCCACGTGCAGGGTCGCCGCCGTCGCCGCCGTCGCCGCCGTCGCCGCCGTCGCCGTCGCCGTCGCCGCCGCCGTCGCCGTCGCCGTCGCCGTCGCCGTCGCCGACAGATGGTGCCATTGGCTGACCTGGACCTTGGGCGGCCCAGACTGCTGGGTGTCCAGATAGGACAGCTTCAACAGCAGGTCGCTGCTCGGCGCCTGCGGCAGCGAGTAGTCGATCGTTAAGGTGTGCGGTTTGCCGCCGGCCCAGGCGTCGTTCGGCCCGCGCTGGATGTCGGACCGCCCTCTCTCAACATCTCGATGCCGGACCGATCGGCGTGGACGCGTGCAGCCGCGAATCGCTTAGTACGCGGTGAGTCTCAGGCTGCGGACGAAGAACCGTTGGAATGTGAAGAACAAAATGATCGTGGGTAGCGAGGCAATCAGCGCACCGGCCAGCACCACCGGCGGCCCGACCGTCGAATAGTTGCCGGTCAGATCGGCCAGCGTCGCCATCACCGGGCGGACATTCGGACTGGTGGACAGGGTGATGCCGAACAGCAGGTCGTTCCAGATCCAGGTGAACTGGAAGATGAACGCCGCCATCAGCGCGCTACGGGACAGCGGCAGGTGAATCCGCAGGAATGTGCGCAACCATCCGGCGCCGTCCATGTGTGCCGCCTCGGCCATCGACCGGGGGATGGTCGTCATATAGTTCCGTACCACAAAAAATGCGAACGGAACGCACAACGCGACGTAGATCAACAGCATGCCGTATTGCGTGTCGTACAGCGACAATTTCGCGTAGCCGTTGAACAGCGGGGACAGGAACGCCTGCAGCGGCAATATCGTGCCGACATAAATGATCCAGAACCACGCCGCCGGCCTGCGCGCCGGCATCACCACGAGCGCGAACGAGGCCAGGGCCGCGGCCAGCACCGCGACCAGCCCGCCCAACGCCGCGTACATCAGGCTGTTGAGCATGCCGTGTCCCACGTTGGTCGCCGCGAACGCCTTGCGCGCGTTGCTGATCAGGGCCATCGAACTCGCGTACCAGTTCGGACTGCCGGTATAGTCGGCGACCGGGGTGAATGCGTTCACCACGATCAGATAGCTCGGCACCAGCCAGAGCACGGCCGCGAATACGATCAGCGAATTGCGAATGACTCGTCCCATTTCGCGCTCCTCTCAGCGCGTCCGCAGTTGGCGGCGGAGATAGATCCAGGACGCTGCGACGACAACGACTGTCAGGAATACCGCCACCGCCGCACCCGCGCCGTACCGGGACAGCGTGAACGTTTCGCGATACATGGTCAGCGCCAGCGTTTCCGACTCGGTGCCCGGACCGCCCTGGGTGAGTAGCCAGATCATGTCGAACGTCTTGAGGCTGTTGACGATCGAGATTCCGACCACGACCACGGTGATCGGCCGCAATTGCGGCAATGTGACGTACCAGAGCAGCTTGCGACCGAGTGCGCCGTCGAGTTGTGCCGCCTCGATCGTTTCCGGCGGAATTGCCTGCAGACCGACCATGAAGAGAATGACGGCCGCGCCCGTGCCCTGCCACGTACTGGCCAGGATCATCATGACCGTATTGAGCGGCCACTCGGTCAGCCAGCCCGGTGGCGTCACGCCCGGCGCCAAGGTGTGAATGATGTCGTTGAGTGCGCCGTCGCTGCGCAGCACGAACGTCCACACTACGGCTGTCGCCGATCCGGAGAGGGCATACGGCAGGATCAGGCTGAAACGCGCGATGCTGCCCCAGCGCAGCGAATAGGTGCCGACTGCGAGCAACAATCCCAGCAACACCGGCAGAGCGAGCGTGCCGACGACCCACATCAACGTATTGAGCACGGACCGGCCGAATGCCGGATCCGCCACGAGTGTGCGGTAATTGTGCAGCCCGACCCAGCTACGGGTGAACCCGTTGTCGTTGTAGAAGCTGCGATAAATCGTGTCGAGGAACGGCGCGATCAACAGCACGCCGACCAGCGCCACCGCCGGCAGGAGGAACAACCCGACCGCCAGAGTCGTCCGGCCGTCGCGGCGCCGCAGCGATTTACGCCGAATCATCGCGGGAATCCGCACGGTGGAACGGAATTCGGTGGCGGTCATGAGTTCCACGTCTTCCACTCGGTGTCGGCACGTTCCTGCATCCGGTTCAGCGTGGGTCGCACATTCTCCGGGTGCGGGTTCACCATGAATGCGCTGAGCTCGTTGACGTTCCCCTCGACCAGGGCGGGTGGCGAGGCCTCCCAGTAGCGCGTCATCTCGCGCGGCTGACGGTCGGCCACCTGTACGTGCAGATCGCGGATAGCGCTGACGTTCGGGACGACCGCCGGATTGGCGGAGGTGTCCTTCAGGAACCCGGTCCAGGCGCGCTGCACATCATCGGTCAGCCAGGCCCCCGCGACCGACAGCGCGGCCTTCCGTTTGTGCGCGTTGATCGGCACTGCCAGCGCACCGCTTTCCACGACGACCGCGAACGGGGCGGATAGCCGCATCTGCGGCAGCAGGAAGATGCCATAGTCGGAATCGGTCAGACCCGCGGTCGTATAAGCGTTTGTGTTCCACGTACCGCCGAGCGTCATCGCCACCGAGCCGTCCTTGAAATGGGCCGGCGTGCCCGTCGCATCGTAGTCCGGGGCGGAGAAGAGCTTCGCTGAATACATGTGCGCCCACAGCGACATGGCCTGGATTGCGGTCGGGTCGGTATAGCGCGCCTTGCCGGCGGTGAGCCGCTGGTAGAAACCCGGATCGGTGCCGATCAGCACCTGGGCGAACCAGATGATCGATTCCCAGTCGCTGGCCCCGGCCGCGGCGATCGGAACAACGCCGGCCTTGCTGAACGTGGTCGCGGCCTTGATGAATTCTGCCCACGTCCGCGGCGGCGTGACCCCGTGTTTGGCAAATGCCTTTTTGCTGTAGAAGACCGCGTAGTACGACTTGTAAAGCGGCATCGCATACGGCTTGCCGTTGTAGCTGAAGGACGCGCGCAGCGTCGGGTCGACCCGGCCGGCGCGCTGCGCCTCGTCCCATGCTTCGGTCAGATCGGCCAGGATTCCGGCGCGCGCGATGTCCTGCAGCCGATAACCGTTCCACCACTTGATCAGGTCGGTGGTGCTGTCGGTCTGCGCGGACATCCGCACGATCTGCTGATACGCGCTGACATTGGGCACCGCGCGCGGGCTGAGTCTGTATCCGGTCTGCCGATGCAACGGAATTGAGGCCGCGGCGTATCCGGGCGCCCAGGTGGCGTTGTCGTTGTTCAGCGTGACCACGCCGGGCGGCGCGGCACGGGTTTCGGTGCCCCGGGCACAGCCGGTCAGCCCGGCGATAGCGGCGCCCGCAAGCACGGTACGCCGAGGGATCGTGGCGGTCACGGCCATGAAGGTATCGTTACCACTGGAATTATGCAATGTTTTCGTAGGAAGGTTGGGAGGGTCCGTGCAGCCACGGCCGTACAATCCGCTGCCGCACTACTCACCTCGCGGCGGCTCGATCGCTATCGGGTGGGAATCCGCGGTGCGAATGTTGCCGGCGCATTCTTTTGTGCTGGCAGTCGACGGTGTGCCGACGGTCGACTGGAAGAGCGCGATCGATCAGCTCCGGATGGCGCTGCCCGATTCGGCCAGCTTCGTGGACGTGCGGGCCAGATATTCGAGCTGGGACACGGTCGTGGCCAGAACCGGCTCCGGTGAATTGGCCGACGACCCGGATTTCGCCCGCCTCGCCACCTGCGGCATGGCCGAGCTCTTCGATGCGATCCCGGTCGTCGTGGCGCCGAAAGACGCGGTCGTCGTGGTGTTCGGCCCCGGTGCCGCGCTCGTCGAGCACAACGTGCTGTGGTACGTCGATCTGCCAAAGCGGTACGCCGAGGCGGCGGTCACCGCCGGATCGGGATGCAATCTGGGAGCCCGGCCCGAAGACCCGCGGGCCACGACACAACGGCTGTTCTACATCGACTGGCCGATGTTGGACCGGCACCGCGACTCGCTGCTGGGCAGCATCGATCGCTGGTTCGACGCACAGCCCGGGCCGACAACATCAATCGCCGGCGAGGTATTGCGGGAAACCGCCGCCTGGCTGGCGGTGCGGCCGTTTCGCACCCGTCCTACGTTCAACACCACACCGTGGGGCGGGCATTGGGGGCAACGGCGCCTCGGCATGAACGCCGAAGCGCCGAATACCGCGCTTGGCTACGAGCTGATCGCGCCGGAAAGCGGGGTGCTGGTCGGCGACGATCCCGAGCGCTGCGTGGAGATCCCGTTCGGCGCCATCGTGTCGTTGCAGCCGGACCACCTGTTGGGCCGGGCCGTGCGCGAGAAATTCGGGAATTCCTTTCCGGTGCGTTTCGATTATCTCGACACGATCGACGGCGCGAGCCTCTCGGTCCACTGCCATCCACGGCCGGACTACATGCGTCGCGTATTCGGCTGGCCATACACCCAGCACGAGACCTATTACGTGATGGAGACGACCGGAGACCGGTCGATATATCTCGGGTTGCGCGGCGATGTGGATGTCGAGGAATTTGCCGCCCGCGCGCACGCTGCCGATCACGACGGCGTTCCATTTGACATCGAGGAGTACGTACAGACCTTTCCGGCCGAGGCACATCAGCTGTTTCTCATCCCGGCCGGTACCCCGCACGGCAGCGGCGAGGGGAACGTCGTGCTCGAGGTGAGCGCGACCCCGTACCTCTATTCCTTGCGGTTCTACGATTGGTTGCGCCGGTCGGCCGACGGGACCCAGCGTCCGGTCCACGTCAGCCACGCCTTCGCCAATCTCGATATGGATCGCTGCGGCCCCGACATCGCCCGGGACCTCATCCAACGGCCGCGGCTACTGCGATCGGTCGAATCCTGCTCCGAGGAGATCATTGGTGAATTACCGGAGATGTTTTTCCAGGTGCGGCGGTTGGTGCTGGACGGGCCCGATCCGCTGCCCGACGACGCGACCGATCGTTTTCACGTGTTGACCATCGTGGAGGGCGGTGGCGCGTTGGTGGACGGGCATGTGCTGTCCTACGCGGAAACGATGGTCGTACCGGCGGCGACCGGAAAATACAGCCTGACCCGGATCGGTAATGAGCGGGTGCGACTGGTCAAGGCGCTCGTGCCGTGATTCCGGCGCCGGCGCCAGCAACGCGGCGCTTGCGCTCTCTGTTGGGATCCTCCTCGTGGCTGATCAACGCGAACGTCCGCAGCTAGCAATGCGCTCGTTCCCGTGATACCTGGTAATGCCTGAGATGAACCGGAATTGTGATACCGCGGGCGCGCCGCCGGCCCGGCGCCGTCACCCGGTCGTAGAGCAGTGCGGCTGCCGAGGAGCCGACATCGATCGGATCGTAGGCGGCAACAGTGAGCGGCTGGTCGATCAGATCGGCGAATTCGACGTCGTCGAATCCGACCAGGTCAGTAGCTGTCCCACGCTGCCGGATCGCGCGGTAGGCACCCATCGTGTTCCGGTTGTTCGCCGCGAAGAGGGCGGTGGGCGGGCGCGCCAGGGTGAGTAGCCGCGCAGTGACCTGTTGTGCGGTGGCAATATCGCCGACATGATGGTCCATCAATTCCGCTGGTGTGGGCAGACCGGCAGAATTCATCGCGTCGGTGAAACCGCGGCGCCGCTCGGTGCCGGTCCACAGGTGCGCCGGTAGCCCCAGGAATCCGATCCGTCGATGACCCCCGGCGATGAGTTGCTCGGTCAATTTCCGCGCACCACCGAAGTCATCGACCAGGACGTAGTCCAATGTCGCATGGCGTGGAGGAGTGGCGGCCAGCACCACCGGCATGCCGTGAAGTTGCGCGGGCCGCAGATGACGGTGGTCGCGGCTCGCCGGCACCACCACAGCGCCGTCGATCCGGCGGGCGGCGAAATCGGCGAGTAGTTCACGCTCTCGGTCGACGTTCTCAGCCGTATTCCCGATTAACACCTGCTGACCGTGAGTGGCTGCGAACTGCTCGACGCCGAGCGCGAGTTGGGAGTAGAAGGGGTTGGCGAGGTTGGTGATGACCAGCCCGATGATCCCGTGCGAACGACCGCTGCGCAGGCTCCGGGCCGCCTCGTTGCGCCGATATCCCAGCGTCGTCACGGCATCCAGCACCCGCTGCCGGTTGTCCGGGGACACGGCCGGGTCACCGCGCAGGGTCCTTGACACCGTCATCGGGCTGACCCCGGCGTGGGTGGCGACATCGCGCATCGTGGGCGAATGCGACCGGGAGGACTTCGCCATGCTGACACCTATCTGAGACAGAGAACGCCGTGTTAGAGGGGGTGCTTGTCCGACCGAGCGTGCCATGCCGCCCCCACGAGTGCGGCCGAGTCGCCGAGAACTGCGGTGGTCACCCGCACACCGCGCGCCAACGACCCGATCCCAGCGGTGAGCGGAGCCTCGATCAGGTCCCAGGCGCCGGTCATGGAGCCGCCGACCACCAGCGCCTCGGCGCCGAAGCGACCCAGCCATGGCGCGAGCGCCGCCCCGAGTTGGCGGAACACCCTGGCGAAGAGGTCGTCGGCCATACGGTCGCCGCGCCGCGCCCGATCGGCGAGATCGCGTACGTCCACACCCGACTCGGCGACTTCGCGCAGCATCGCACGGCGGGAAACCACCTCCTCCAGCGGACGCCCCCCGATCTTGACCAGATCGATTCGCCCCTGCGGCGGCACGGTCGGTCCGGCGTCAACGACCTGCCCGTGGTGGAGAAATCCGGAGCCGATCCCGGTTCCCAGCGTGATCCCGACGACGCAGTCGTATCCGGCTGCCGCGCCGGCCCGCCATTCGCCCAGGGCGAACGCGTCGGCGTCGTTGAGAAAACTGATTGCTGCCGGGCGCGGTGCGATTCGGCGCCGGAGTGCGCCTCCGACGTCGATTCCGGCCAATGACTCGAATTTGCCGACATCGCGATAATGGGCGATGCCGGTCTGGTAATCGAATGGTCCCGGCACCGCGATGCCCCAATGGGCGCCACCGCCAGTCCGCAACCGTCCCGCGCAGGTCGCCATCGCATTGAGGACGGTCTCGGCCGGTGCATCCGGCTCCAGCGCGACGCGATGAGCATCGACGACGCGCGTTCCGCACTCGACGATCGCGGAGCTCGCGTGCGTACCACCGAGTTCAAGCACCGGGACTCTCGTCATGGCACGAGCGCCTTGACCAGACACGCCCGTCCCGACCCGACCCGGCTCAGGGCGTAGCCCCCGACTGCGGCCGGCAGCACCATCGTCTCGGCGTAGGAGAGGGCATGTTCCCGCCCGCCGCCGCGCACAAGCCCGCTGCCGCCCTCGACCACGGTCAGCCCGTGGAACCCATCGGCGGTGTCCTCGGGCAGTGGTGCGTCGCGCGTCGAGAGCAGCTGGTGCCCATCGGCGCGGAAGGTCGCAACGTATTCCGACTGCGGGTCGCAGTGCACCGATAGACTGTCGCCGCCGACGGTGTTGAGGTAATCGAACCCCACCGGGGACGACGTGTCGAAGATGGCGTGCACCGCGGCACCGAGCATGTCGCGAGCGTACAGCGCCACCACGACCGAGAACGGCATCCCCACCTCGTTCTCCGCCCCATGCCGGCCAGAACGCCGCTCTCCGGCGCGATCAATTCGTAGCCGAGCGCTGTATTTGGCGCGTGCCGGTTCCTGCCGAGAGCGCGCTGTCCCCGGTGGCCGCCACACGGTGTGGTGTTGCATGTCGGACGGGTACGAAAAGGCCGGCGGACAAGAGGCGCCAGCGGGGTCGCGCCTGGCGTCAACCCAGCCACCGAGCCAGCCTGCGCGGGATACCGCGGTTCGGGGTCATAGGCGCGCGGCTGCACAAGCACTCTCCTGTTTCGGTGGATTTATTGCGATGGCTCAGAAGCATTGCAGAACCAGCTTGGTAACGATACCTTCATGCGGGCGGTTGATTCACCTGCACGACGTGGTCCGGCTATTTCCCCGAGCTCCTCGCTGGTGAGATCCCATGACGGCAAGCCATGAAGAAGCGCGATTCACACTCCCGCGGCGTAACATGCTCGCCACAGGCGGCTCCGCCGCGCTCGCGATGTTGGGCGGTTGCGCGCGCGGCACCGAAACCAGGGCGGCACCCGCTGGCGTGGTGAGTCTGAATAACGACAACGCGACGTGCGCACCGGGGAACGCCGATGCCTCCGGGCGCGGGCGCGGCAGCCGGCCGTGTGGTTCTGGGGTGATCTATGTCGGTACAATCCTGCCGCTGCAGGCGTTTCTGTCACGTCTGTTCAACGGGTACGCCTCGCTGTCCTTATACGACACGCAGTACGGCATGCTGCTGAGCTACGTTGCCCTGAGCATTCCGTTCGCGTTCTACGTGATCCGATTCCTCGGACGATGGTCGACCACTGATCTCCGCACTGCCCACGACCGTGCTCTTCTTCTCTTTCCAGCGCTTCTTCGTACGCAGCCTGCAACTCACCTCGTGAAATTCTCCCCACGCCCGGCATATGACAAGGAGACGACTCATGGAACATCAGCTTTCCCGACGGGCCTTCACCCTGGGTGCCGGTGTCTTGGGTGTCAGTGCGCTTACGACGCGCTCGGCGCGGGCCGCGACGGACAATGTCTGGGCACAGCGGGCGGTATCCAGTTATAAGGCGATGCAGCGCTATCTCTACCTCGGCGCCGCCGGCGACGATATGTACCTGGAGACCTATCCCAAGCAGCCCGGTGACAACACATACTCCTATGTGTTTCCACTTCGGGAAGCTACTGCGGCGACGATCGACATCAATCGGTTGCCACCATCGCTCGGTCGGTATTCCGCCGACGTTACAGCGCGCTTCGAAGCGCTGAGCCACTACTGGGACGCCTCACGGGGCGCCTACGACTCTTATCCGCCCGCGCCCTACGGTAGCGCCGGCGATCCCTTCTACGACGACAACACCATAGTCGGCCTGGAATTCGTTCGGCAGTACCAGTTCTCCCGGCAGACCGACCTGCTCGACAAGGCCAAGCAGGTCTTCACATTTGTCACCACGGCCTGGGACGACGATCCGGCCCATCCGCTGCCGGGCGGCATGCACTGGGTCGATGCCTCGTGGAACACGATCAAGGCCACCAACGTGACCAGCCTCGCCGCGGAATTGGCGGCGCATCTCTTCGAACTCACGAGGGAACGCGACTATCTCGACTGGGCGCAGCGCAGCTACGACTGGGTACGTGAGGCGATGCGGCAGTCCGCCGGCCTGTACTACAACTCGGTCGATTTCAGCGGAACCATCGACAAGACATTGTGGAGCTACAACTCCGGGTCAATGATCGGCGCGGCGACACTGCTCCATCGCGTGACCGGCGCCGGGAGCTACCTCAACCTTGCCCTAGCGGACGCCGACGCAGCCCTCTCCTACTGGACAGAGAACGACCGGTACTACGACCAACCGGCGATCTTCAACGCGATCCTCTTCGCCAACCTGCTGCTACTCGATTCGGTCCGACACGAGGCACGTTTCCGGCAGGCCATCGCTCATTACGCCGACCTCATCTGGGCCCGCAACCGGGATGCGTCGACCGGACTGTTCTCGTTCCAGGCTTCAGGCGGCGGCGCGCCCGACCCGAATGTGCGCCCACAGACCGTCGAGCACTCAGCCGCGATCCAGATATTCGCCCTGCTCGGCTGGCGTCCCACGGACTACAGCTACGTGGCCTGAGCTGTGGCCGTCGGAGGGCATCTGCTGCATCGCAATTCGGCATGTTCACCTGGCATATCGTCTGCGTCGAATTGGCGCGTCCGGACAGACTGATGTGGTCACGGTTGTGGTCGTCATGGGTCAACTCACCGATCGACATTGAAGACAGACGTCACCGCTGCTGGGAGTCCATGGTTGGAGACGAACAGCCCCGCGTCCCGCAACCTCCAGGGCTCCGCGACTGCTGGCCCGGACAGGATTCTCTGCGCAGTTCCCGCGGCCAAGACCCGGATACTCGACGAACGCCTCGACGGGTAACACCACCCCGTTCCGCCAATTCCCGGACCTGTCGGGACAGCAATGTGGCACCTCCCGACTTTATACAGCGGATGCTGTAAAGCTGGTGCTGC
>Ga0081455_10006395_pt1 | contig 12648 bp, 13 predicted proteins | sample TabmetS3T2R1_FD_70207 | JGI IMG/M metagenome (GOLD analysis project Ga0081455, IMG submission 70207) | Tabebuia heterophylla rhizosphere microbial communities from the University of Puerto Rico - S3T2R1 | ecosystem: Host-associated > Plants > Roots > Rhizosphere ... | reverse complement strand
TGCCCGCGTTCGGGCACCGGGCCGAGGTGCGGTTGCGGGTACCACGTGTCGAGTACCGACCCATCGTCCGTCACCGTTGCGACGCCCCATGCGTGGGCACCCGGATGATGACCGGACTGTGCTTTCTCCATGCGTCCACGGTATCGGTGCTCCCGCGGCCGACGGCCCAGCCATGGAAGAGTGTTCGCATGCCCGAGCTCGATCTCACGCTTGACGCAGCGGAGCTGACAGCGGCGCTGGTCGACATCGCATCCGAGAGCCGCGACGAGGCGCACATCTGCGATCTCATCGAGTCGGCTCTCAGCGCGATGCCGCATCTAACGGTCCTGCGCGACGGGAATTCGCTCGTCGCTCGAACCGACCTCGGCCGGCCCGAACGCGTCGTGATCGCCGGACATCTCGACACCGTGCCGGCCCATGACAACCTTCCGTCCCGCGTCGAGGATGGCGTCCTGTGGGGGCTCGGATCGTGCGACATGAAAGGTGGGGTGGCGATTGCCCTGAGGCTGGCGGCCCGAGCGGCGTCCTCCAGACGCGACGTCACCTTCGTCTTCTATGAGTGTGAAGAGATCGAACGGGAGTTCAACGGTCTCGGTCGGATTGCTCGGGAACGGCGCGATCTGCTGACGGGTGATTTGGCGATTCTCATGGAACCGACCGACGGACGCGTGGAAGCTGGATGCCAGGGGACATTGCGGGTCGAAGTCGTCACCCGCGGCGTCCGCGCGCACTCGGCTCGCTCGTGGACCGGAGAGAACGCCATCCACGCTGCTGGTGAGGTCATCGGACGGCTCGCTGCCTATAAACCTCGCCATGCCGACATCGATGGCCTCACGTATCGCGAAGGACTGAACGCAGTCGGTATCACCGGGGGAGTGGCGGGCAACGTCATCCCCGATTTCGCAGCCGTGACCGTCAACTATCGGTTCGCACCTGATCGTTCAGAATCCGAGGCTCTCGACCATGTGCGCGATGTGTTCGATGGCTTCGAGGTACGTGAGGTCGACTCCGCTCCCGGAGCTTTGCCGGGGCTTCAGCAACCGGCAGCGGCCGCGTTCGTCCGCGACATTGGCGTGGATGTGGCGCCCAAGTTCGGGTGGACCGACGTCGCACAGTTCAGCGAACTCGGCATCCCGGCGGTGAACTTCGGACCGGGCGATCCGGCGTTTGCCCATCGGGCGGATGAGCGCGTCGACACCGAACAGCTCGTGGCGGTCGAAAAAGCGATTTCGGCGTGGCTCATCTGAAACACCAGTCACAGTTCTTACCTTGGATCACATGAGTGCATCCGAACGCCACCATCGGGCGTCCCGTTCGGGCCGCTGTATCGCCGCTGCCGGCCTCATCGCCACCGCCACCGTCATGACTGCGTTCGCGCTCGTGACCGGAACCGCTGCTGCACCGGCCGCTGCCTTGGACGTCGTCCTGGCCGCGGCATCGACCGCACTGATCTACGACGTCGTCGTGGAGGTCCGACGCGTCGCCGGCCAAGACCGAGCCGACAACGCCGCGCGGGCTGCAACGGATGCCCGCGAGCGGGCCGAGGAGCACATCGCGTTCGTTGTCACGTTGGGGCGCGCCTTCGACCGAGAGCGCAAGCGGACGGCGCAACTCAGCGCCCGCACCCGTGAACTCGAGGCTCGGCTGAGTGACGCCGAGAGTGAGCTGACACGACTGCGCGACCAACTCTGGATGAGCGAATCGGCCGAGAAGCGGGCCCGTGCGGCACTCGTGATCGCAGAGCAGGAGGCGCCGGGGAGGCACCTGCGACCCGCCTGACGGTCGCTAGACTCCGGACTTCATGTCCAGCGCAAGATCAGGGGCTCTCCGTCCCGATATCCAAGGCCTTCGCGCGCTGGCCGTTGGCGGAGTCATCGCCGACCACCTCATCCACTGGCCGCAGGCCGGCTTCGTCGGCGTAGACGTCTTCTTTGTCATCTCCGGGTTTCTCATCACCGGGCTGCTCATGCGCGAGTTCGAGCGACGCGGCACCATTTCGTTCGTCGGGTTCTACATCCGCCGGATCAAACGCATCCTTCCCGCCGGGCTCTTTGTCCTCTTGGCCACGACCGCGGCCTCCTACGCGCTGCTCGGAGCGAGCCGTTTTTCAAGCCTGGTGACAGATGTCGTCTGGTGCGCGCTGTTCAGCGGCAACTGGCGCTTCGCCGAGGCCGGCACCGACTACTTCCAACAATCCCGACCTGTGTCGCCGGTCCAGCACTATTGGTCGCTCGGTGTGGAAGAGCAGTTCTACTTCTTCTGGCCTTGGCTGATGCTCGGTCTGCTGCTCCTCGGTATCCGGCTCGGCTGGTGGGGCACAACACATCCTCGCCGCGTTGCCGCCAGCGCGATCGTCACGATCTCGGTTGCCTCTCTGGCTTGGGCGCTCTATGAGACGGTCGTCGACCCGACGTACGCATACTTCTCGACGCTCTCGCGGACCTGGGAGCTGGGGGCTGGTGCCGCGGTCGCCATCGCCTCCGGAGTGATCGCACGCCATCTGACTCCCGTCCGGAAGGTGCAGTCGATCCTTGCGTGGGGCGGCTTGGCTGGCATCGTCGTGTCGTACCTGATCGTGCCGGCCACTGGATTCCCGGCTCCTTGGGGGATTCTCCCCGTGGTCTCGACGGCATCGGTGATAGCGGCAGGCGTCGTGAACGCTCGCCAGCCGTCGCTGCTCACCAACCGGGTGAGCGGCTACTTGGGTGACATCTCCTACAGCCTGTATCTCTGGCACTTCCCGGTCATCACGCTCCTGCTGACTGTCATGGCCGGAGGATCGCCGATGTTCTGGCTGGTCGGTGGCGGCGCGACGGTCGCGCTGTCGGCTGTGTCCTATCGCTACTTGGAAGAACCGGCTCGACGCCACGACTGGTTCCGCCGTCGGGCAGGCCGGCTGGTCGGTATGAAGTTGGGATGGCTTTGGCTGGCGGCGACATGCATCGTGGTGGTGACTGCGGCATCCGGTTTGCACACGCTCGTGCAGACCGACCAGGTCTCGGATCACATTGGCCGGGCCAAGCAGGTCTACGTCGGCCATACATCCGACGATCCGCATGACTGCTTCGGTGCGGCAGCGATGGATCCGACCCATTCCTGTCCGCTGAACAAGGGTGCTTGGCTGGCCCGAAATCCGAATTCGGCAGCATCGGACACGGGTGGGTCGTATGCGTGCTACGCACAGCGTGGCCACCCGATCAAGGCGTGCGTCTACGGCTCGAAGGCTAAGGACGCCATTCGCGTGGCGGTGATCGGCGACAGTCACGCCGCCGCGCTTCTGCCGGCTCTGTGGCCGCAGTTGAACGGACTTGACTGGCGGATGACGACGTTCGTTGGGCGCAATTGCAAGTGGGGCAGTCTGGCCAAGCTCTGCGTGTCCGAGACCAAGCGCCAAAAGCGAATTGCGAGCGGCGACTTCGACCTGGTGATCGCCGCGTCTCGACGGCAGCCGTCGAACGCCCTTCATGTCGACCTCCTGGCAAGGCGCATGCGCGCTGTCGTGAGGTCCGGCACCGAGGTGGTGGTCTTGGCGGACAACCCGCAAGTGACGTCCGAACTGATGGAATGCATCAACCGGGTCGGTTTCAATGCACGACGGACGTGCTCCATGCCGCTCAAGGTGGCCTATGGGGACGGGACCGACGAGTTGGTCAGCGCGGCGCGGCGCGTGAAGGGGGTGCGTGTCGTCCGTACGACGGATCTGTACTGCAGGTCGGGGCGCTGTCCGGCTGTGATCGGCAACGTCATCGTCTACGCCGACCTCGGAGGCCACACCACGGGCACCTATCAGCGCACCGCGAGTCCGTACGTCGTTGGGCGAATCAAGGAGGCCGCAGGCCTCTAGCCCCCCGTGCGATTCGATTGGATTCATGGGCGATAATGGTCTGTGCATGTCACGTCGTGCGGCTGTGACGTTCAGACGAGAGGGGAATCCATGGCGGCCATGAAACCGCGGACCGGTGACGGGCCGCTGGAGGTCACCAAAGAGGGTCGATGCATCGTCATGCGCGTCCCACTCGAGGGTGGCGGTCGCTTGGTCGTCGAATTGAACAACGAGGAAGCTGCCAACCTCGGCGACGCACTCAAGGCCGTCTGATCGGCTGCGGCTCTACGAGTCAGCCGATCAGTTGAGCGACGAGTAGCCCGTCTCCCGTTGGAAGGAGCAGCGGCAGAAGGTCGTCGTCGCCGGCAACCTCCTGCAAGAGCATGCGAATGGCCGAGGTCTCGGGGTCGCGCTGAGCCGGATCGGCCACGCGGTCGTGCCAGAGGGCATTGTCGAAGGCGATCAGGCCGCCAGGCCGTACCAGTCGCTTCGCCTCGGCCAGGTACTCACTGTATTCGGTCTTGTCTCCGTCGATGAACACGAGGTCGTAGCCGTCGCTGTTGAGACGGGGCATGACGTCCAATGCTGAGCCAGTGATGAGGCGGAACCGTTGAGGCGCGATTCCGGCTTCGGTGAAGGCCTCCCTGGCCAACCTCTGGTTTTCGGCTTCGCGGTCGACACTGGTGAGGACGCCCTCTGGCGTGAGCCCACGAAGTAGCCACAGGCCCGAAACGCCGGCTCCGGTTCCGATTTCAGCCACAGACTTGGCGCCGATGACCGAGGCCAAGAACTGGAGGGCCGCTCCGGATGCTGCGCCGATGGGCACGGCGCCGACCTCGTTGCCACGCTTGCGAGCTTCAGCGAGATGCGAATCTTCGGGAACGTACGCCTCGACGAAACCGAGGCTCGCTGCTGTGGTGATGGCCGGCTCCTCTTGACTGAACTGCATTTGACGAAATGGGGGCGGTGGAGGCCAGCATAGTGACACTGCGCCAGCCTGAGTGTGATGAACGTGACGGCATCTACGGGGGAACATCTGGCGTGCTTCATTCGTTCTGAACTTCGGATGGCCGAGAATCGGCGTGAAAGACAGGCATGCATGACTGGGCAAACAGTGACCGACTCGGAGGACACGGTGCTTGGGCTTGGAACCCCTCACGATTGGGCTGCCATCGTGGCCGAACATTCGGCTCGCGTTTATCGGCTGGCCTATCGGCTCACCGGCAACAGGCAGGACGCCGAAGACCTGACGCAGGACGTTTTCGTGCGTGTGTTCCGCTCGCTCGAGACGTTCGAGCCGGGCAACTTCCCCGGCTGGCTGCACCGCATCACCACCAACTTGTTCCTCGATCGAGCTCGCCGGGCGACCCGCATCCGTATGGATGGTTTCGCTGAAGGGGCCGAGCACCAGCTCTTCGGCACCGAGATTGTGCCCGAAGACGCCGTCCACGACCGCGGCTTTGATCCCGACATCGAGGCCGCCCTGTCGTCACTGCCGGAGAAGTTCCGTGTGGCCGTGATCCTGTGCGACATCGAAGGCCTGTCCTACGACGAGATCGCCGAGATCCTCGGCGTGAAAGTCGGAACCGTCCGATCTCGCATCCACCGCGGCCGAACGCAATTGCGCGAGGAGCTGGCCCATCGAGCGCCGGCCCGCGGTCGAACGAGGTTCCTCGGGCCGATCGGAGTGTGATGGCGCAACGCGGGTGGGGGCACCTCCCTGCACGCGAAGCGTGCTTGGGGGCGGATGTCGCCGCCTACGTCGACGGCCAACTCTCGCCCGAGGCGACCGTCGAGGCAGACGACCACCTGGAACGCTGCGAACGGTGCCGGCACGCGGTGTCACAGCAGAGAATGCTCAAGGCCCGCATGAGCGGGACACCAGTGCCTCAGCCGCATGCCGACCTGCTGGCGTCGTTGGATGCAGTGCCGGCATCCGGACCTCGAGTCCGTAGCGTCCTGCCCGGCACGATCGCTGCGATGGCAGTCGTGTTCGGAGCCTCGGCTGCGGTGTTGGCTGCTGCGTATGTGTTCGCGCCGAATCCACGCGCCGCCGATCCGGTGGCCCCACAGTTCAATCGGTTCGCAGCGGTGGCCAGTTCGTTCGCACGGCCACGAAAGCACCTGACCACGGCAGCGATGGACTCACTCGATGACGCTGGCTGGCCGAGCCGCGAAGACTTGGGGCTCGGGTTCTATCGCGTCGATGGGCATCTTCACGACGGTCATGAGGTAGTCGCCCAGGCCTACGTCGGCCGCGGGGAGACCCTGATGCTGTTCGAACAGGTCGGCACGCTCGACGATGCGTCTCTCAAGGCATTTCAGCGTCGTGTTGTCGCTGACCGTCCGGTTTGGGTTCGCGAGGGCCGACCTCGCATCATCACGTGGGACGCCGACGGCATGATCTACACGCTCGTCACGCAGATTCCCGATACGCGCCTGGCTGAGTTGCTCGGCAACCTCCCGGCCCCACCACCGCCGCCGTCACCGATCGACCGGGTCGGCGCCGGACTCGTGCGCATGTCGTCGTGGCTGAGCTGACCGCTACGTAGCGTCCAAGTCGACCGGCGGGAGTTCCCCAGGACGCAACGGGGGAGGTTCCGTTGGGCGCGGCTCTGTGTCGCGACGATCATCGAGAATCGTCCGCCGGACGACTTCGCGCGGGTCGAGATCCCTGAGATCAACTCCGGACAAGTCGTGCCCAAACTCGCGGCCAAGGTCGTCCTTCGCGTCCTGGGCCATGCGCCGGAGCATCCGGATGAACCGGCCGGCCTGCCGCGCGAATTCGGGCAGTTTGTCGGGCCCGAAGAGGATGACGCCAACGATGCCGATGAGCATCATCTCCGCCCATCCCATGCCGAACATGTGCCGCCAACCTCCTACCGGCCGGCCGGAGACAGACCCAATTGCATGCCGGCCAATCCCCGTGAACGTCCGGTCAACTGGTCTGCGATCTGCTGCAGTGCCTTGCCCGCTTCGGAGTCCGGAAGTGATCCCACGATCGGGATTCCGGTGTCGCCGCCTTCGCGCAGTTGGGGATCCAGCGGAATCTCACCGAGAAGGGGCACGTCATAGCCGAAGCGTTCTGACAACGTGGACGCCACCTGCTGGGCCCCACCGGAGCCGAACACCTCGAGGCGTCCGCCGTCGGGGGTGTCGAGATATGACATGTTTTCGATGACGCCGACGACGCGTTGATGCAGCATCGACGCCATCGTCCCGGCTCGCTCGGCCACCGTCGCAGCCGCTTGCTGCGGAGTCGTGACGACGACCACCTCGGCATTGGCCAAGTGCTGGCCGAGGCTGATCGCCATGTCGCCGGTGCCCGGGGGAAGGTCGAGCAGCAAGACATCGAGGTCGCCCCAGAACACATCACTGAGCATCTGCACGAGTGCGCGATCAAGCATCGGGCCACGCCACGCCACAACCTGGTCGCGTCGTGGCTTCAGCATGCCGACGCTGATGACCTGAATGTCTGTGCCCGACGGCGTCTGGACCGGAACCGGAAGAATCATGTCTTCGACCTGCGTCGGGCGGCGGTCACCGACCCCCAGCATGTCGGGAATCGAATGGCCGTAGATGTCGGCGTCGATGACGCCGACCTTGAACCCGCGTGCGGCCATCGCCACAGCAAGGTTGACCGTCACAGAAGACTTGCCGACGCCCCCCTTGCCGGAGGCGATGGCGAAGATCTTGGTCAGTGAGCCGGCGCGGGCGAATGGGATGTCGCGCTGGCTGGCGCCGCCTCGCAGGTCTTCCTGCATTGCCTTGCGCTGCTCGTCTGTCATGACGCCGAGATCGACCACGACCTCGTGGTCGGGCGCCACACCCTTGACCGCTTGCGTGACATCGCTGGTCAACCGATCCTTCAGCGGGCAGCCGGCCACCGTGAGCAGGATGCGCGCGGTGATGGTGGAACTTTCGATCGCAACATCGTCGACCATGCCGAGATCGGTGATCGGGCGCTTGATCTCGGGATCAAGCACCTTCGACAACGCTTCGCGAACTGCTTCGACGGTGGGGGCGGGCATGCGTCCCATCGTACGTGGGTCAGGCTGGCGGTTCCTCGGGCGAGGAGTCTGGGTCGTGCTCCAGCATTTCGAGCAACTCGCGCAACTCGCCGCGGATGAAGTCGCGTGTTGCGACCTCGCCCAAGCCGAGTCGCAGGCTCGCCACCTCGCGAGCCAGGAATTCCATGTCGGCGTGGGACTGCGCATCGGCCCGACGGTCGCGCTCCTGCTGGACGCGGTCGCGCGATTCCTGTCGGTTCTGCGCCAGCAGGATCAGAGGCGCGGCATACGACGCCTGCAAGCTGAGTACGAGGGTCAGGAAGATGAAGGGGTATCCGTCCCACCGCGGTCGGTCGGGCCCCCACGGCGCATTCCACACGACCCAGACGACGATGACCACCGTCATCCAGAGGAGGAAGCGGGCCGTGCCCATGAAACGGGCGAAGGCTTCGGCGAATCGACCGAAGTTGTCGGTGTCTGGGCGGCTCAGCCGGCGACGGTTGTCGCGCGGCTGATCGAGCCGGTCGGTCCGGGTGCGCTCAGCCACGGGCCACCTCGCGCTCACGCCAGCCCTCCGGGAGCAGATGGTCGAGTACGTCGTCGACAGTGACGGCGCCAACCAATCGCTGGTTGTCGTCGACGACAGGAAGTGCGACGAGGTCGTAGGACGCGAGCAGGCTGGCCACCTGCTCGAGCGTTGCTTCCGGACGTGGCCATTCGATGTCGGAGTCGACGAGCGCGCCGACGAGCTTCGAAGGCGGCTCGCGCAACAACGCTTGGAAATGAACGACGCCGAGGAAGCGGCCGGTAGGGGACTCCAGTGGTGGCCGGCAGACGTACACCATGGACGCCAACGCGGGCCCGAGTTCACGCTCGCGCACACGTGCGAGAGCCTCGGCCAAGGTGGACTCGGGCCCCATGATGATGGGCTCCGGAGTCATGAGCCCGCCGGCCGTGTGCTCCTCGTACGTCAGGAGGCGCCGCACATCTTCGGCATCGTCGGGTTCCATCAACCTGAGCAGCTTCTCGCTCATGGCTGCGGGGAGTTCGGAGAGGAGGTCGGCGGCGTCGTCGGGGTCCATCTCCTCGAGGACATCCGCGGCCCGCTCCTGATCGAGAACCAGGAGGACCTCGACCTGGATGGCGTCGGGAAGTTCCTCAAGCACGTCGGCCAGGCGCTCGTCGCCGAGTTCCTTGACGACCTGCTGGCGGCGCATGGGCGTGAGGTCGGCCAAGGCGTTGGCGAGGTCGGCTGGGCGCATCTCGTACAGCGTGGCCAGGAGGTGAGTGGCGCCCTGATCGGTGTCGATCGTCGTCAGGCCGGACACGTCGCTCCAGTCGAGAACGTGGCTTTGGCCGCGCCTGCCGAATCGGCTTGATCCTTCGCGCACGGCGACGTCGGCGATGTGCCAATCTCCGCGCGAGTCGCGAACCATCGACAGGTCGTAAACCGTGCCTCTGCGTCCTTCGCTGAAGGTGACGGCGCGGTCGAAAAGTTCATGGATGGCGAGTGTTTCTGCCCGGTGTTTCTCGAACTTGCGGAGGTTCAGGACGCCTGTAGTGATGATCTGACCCGAGTCGAGCGACGTGACGCGCGTGATGGGGAGGAACACCCGACGGCGGCCCAGCACTTCGACAACGAGGCCGACCACGCGCGGCCGTTGGCGGTCGTCACGGACGGCCACGACGATGTCGCGCAATTTGCCGACCGCGTCGCCCGCGGGGTCGAAAACTCCCTGCCCGACAATGCGGGACAGGAAGATCCGGCCGTGTACTGCGCTCACCTCAAAAACTGTATCGGCGATTGAGGGAGGGGCCGTCGAGCCGCGCGGAGGCCCGAGAGCAATGAGCGCCGACCATTTAGGCCGACGCTCGTTTGCGTACACCCCCAGGGACTCGAACCCTGAACCCGCTGATTAAGAGTCAGCTGCTCTGCCAATTGAGCTAGGGGTGCGCACTTGGTGTGAGGCGAAAACATTAGCAGCCGGGCGAAGTGTGGATGAAATTCGAATCGACCGGGTGGAGCCACTGCCAGCGGGTATATCTCCCAGATGAGTCCCGAAGCCCAGGGAGCCGAGGCGTGGACCCCGGACGGACGCTCGATCGCGAGGTTGCGATCGGCGGCATCGGGCTGTCGCGGGTGCGACTTGTGGATTGATACGACGCAGACGGTGTTCTCGTCGGGCCCACGATCGGCCGCGCTGATGCTCGTCGGAGAGCAGCCCGGTGACATTGAGGACCGCGAGGGCGAACCATTCGTCGGACCCGCCGGCCGGATCCTCGACCGAGCGCTCGAGACGGCCGCCATCGATCGCGACACGGTCTATCTCACGAACGCCGTGAAGCACTTTCGTCACCGCACGAGCGGGAAGCGTCGGATCCATCAGAAACCGGCTGTCGGACACATCGTTGCTTGCCGGCCATGGCTTGCGGCCGAAGTCGCCATCGTCCGCCCTGAGGTGGTCGTTGCCCTCGGCACGGTCGCAGCGCGTGCCGTTCTCGGGCGCAACGTCAAGATCGGGGAGGAACGTGGGCAGTGGCTGGACGACGAGCCGGACGCGGTGTGTCCCGATGCCGCGGTGCTTGTCACGTCTCACCCTTCGTCGGTGCTGCGGTTGCGACAGGCGGATGCTGCTGCGGCGCGCGGTGAATTGGACGCCTTGGTGGCCGATCTGCAAACTGCCGGGCGCCGCTGTTGACGCTGGCCTGTTGGGACGGGTGTGGCCAGATGTGCCTCACGGGACAACGCGTCCCACTAGTCTGGCCGCATGGTGGACGCCCAGCCTGAACCCCGCTTCGTCGGGGCGATCGACCAAGGCACGACGAGCACCCGATTCATGGTGTTCGACCATGCCGGGGCCGAAGTGGGCCGCCATCAGCTTGAGCATGATCAAATCCTTCCGGCCGCCGGCTGGGTTGAGCACGATGCGGACCAGATCTGGGAGCGGACCCAAGAGGTCATCAAGGGTGGTTTGCGTGCCGCCGAGGTTCACGCGTCGCAGCTGGCGGCGGTCGGCATCACCAACCAGCGAGAGACCACGGTCGCCTGGAACCGTACGACCGGGCGTCCGTATGCCAACGCCATCGTCTGGCAAGACACGCGGACCGACGAGTTCGTCCAGAAACTCGAGGCCGACGGGCACGGCGACCTGATTCGGTCACGCACGGGTCTCCCGCCCGCGGCGTACTTCTCGGGTGGCAAGATCGCGTGGCTGCTTGAGCATGTCCAGGGCCTGCGTGCCGCGGCAGAATCCGGCGAAGCGCTCTTCGGAACGATGGACACCTGGCTCATCTGGAACCTGACCGGCGAACACGTCACCGACGTCACCAACGCCAGCCGAACCATGCTCATGGATCTCGAAAAGCTGGATTGGGACGACGAACTGCTGTCGGTATTTGGCGTGCCGCGCGAGATGCTGCCGCGCATTGCATCCTCGTCCGAGGTCTATGGCTCGACCAAGTCGTCGGGGCCGTTCGGCGAGGAGGTACGCATAGCCGGCGATCTCGGCGACCAGCAAGCTGCGCTTGTCGGGCAAGCGTGCTTCGACCCGGGAAGCCTGAAGAACACGTACGGGACGGGCAACTTCTTGGTGTTGAACACCGGCGAACAGATCGTACGGTCGTCGAACGGCCTTCTCACGACACTTGGCTACAAGCTCGGCGATGCGCCCGCGGTCTATGCCATCGAAGGCTCGATTGCGGTGACCGGCTCGGCAGTCCAGTGGCTTCGCGACCAGTTGGGGATCATCGAGCACTCCGCGGACGTCGAACTCCTGGCAATGCACGTTGCCGACAATGGGGGCGTCGCGTTCGTGCCGGCCTTCTCCGGCTTGTTCGCGCCGTACTGGCGACCTGATGCGCGTGGGGCAATCGTCGGGCTGTCGCGCTTCAACACCAAGGAACACATTGCGCTCGCGACCCTCGAATCGATCTGCCACCAGAGTGCAGACGTCGTGGCGGCGATGGTTGCCGATGCCGGCCTCGACCTCACTGAGTTGAAGGTCGACGGCGGCATCACGCAAAACATCCTCTGCATGCAGACGCAGGCTGACTTCCTGGGCGTCGACGTCGTTCGTCCCGAGGTCGCCGAGACAACTGCGCTCGGTGCCGCCTATGCGGCGGGGCTTGCCGTCGGCTTCTGGCAAGACACCGACGAAGTGGCCGCCAACTGGGCGGAAGGCGCTCGATGGAGCCCGAAGGTCAGCGGAGACGAGCGCGAGGCGGCCCGGGCCCATTGGGCCAAGGCGGTCGAGCGGTCACTCGACTGGGTGTGACGAGCGTTTGACAGACTGAGTCCATGCGTTCGGTCGCCCTGTCCCCGCAGAATCGGCAAGCTGCGCTCGACGTGATGCGCCGCCAGCCGCTCGACATCCTGGTGGTGGGTGCGGGTGTCGTCGGAGCCGGTATCGCATTGGACGCCGCCACTCGCGGATTGAGTGTCGGCCTTGTCGAGGCTCGCGACTTCGCGTCAGGAACCTCGAGCCGTTCGAGCAAGCTGATCCACGGCGGGCTGCGTTATCTCGAGATGCTCGACTTCCGCCTCGTCGCCGAGGCGTTGGGGGAGCGAGCCTTGCTGCTGAAAAAGATCGCCCCTCATTTGGTTCGTCCGGTGCCGTTCGTCTATCCGCTCACGCATTACGGGTGGGAGCGGCTCTATGCCGGTTCGGGCGTCATGCTGTACGACACGATGGGCCTGTTGTCCGGACGGTCTCGGGGCGTTCCGCACCACCGGCACCTGACGCGGCGCGGGGCACGACGCATCATTCCGTCGCTCCGGTCGGATGCACTCACCGGCGCCATCTATTACTTCGACTG
>Ga0081455_10006394_pt1 | contig 12649 bp, 11 predicted proteins | sample TabmetS3T2R1_FD_70207 | JGI IMG/M metagenome (GOLD analysis project Ga0081455, IMG submission 70207) | Tabebuia heterophylla rhizosphere microbial communities from the University of Puerto Rico - S3T2R1 | ecosystem: Host-associated > Plants > Roots > Rhizosphere ... | reverse complement strand
CCACCCAACGGCTCCCGCCGAGCTCCTCCGCGACGCGGGCCGCCGCCTTCGACGTGCGGACCACCTCGCCGCGCGGGGTCGTCACCCGGTATCGCCGGAGCAGCTGCTTGGCTTGGTACTCGTGGATGTTCACGGTTGGGCGTTCATCTGGTCGACCTTGGCGATCACGTTCTCGGCCATGCGGATCGAGGCGGCGTCGATCAGGCGGCCGTCGAGCGAGACGGCGCCCCTGCCCTGCTTCGCCGCCTCCTCCATCGCCTCGAGGATCCTGCGGGCTCGGTCGACCTCGGCCTCGGTCGGCGTGAAGACCTCGTTCGCGAGCGCGATCTGCGAGGGGTGGATCGCCCACTTCCCCTCGCACCCGAGGGCCGCGGCGCGGCGCGCCGCGGCCCGGTACCCCTCGGCGTCTTCGATGTCGCCGAACGGACCGTCGATCGGACGCAGGCCGTGTGCGCGACACGCCGCCACCATCCGCGATATGCCGAAGTGCCATTGGTCGCCCCAGTGCAGCTCGCGCCGGCCGCTCTCGCCGGTCGGATCGGTCAGCACCGCGTAGTCGGGATTGGCGCCGCCGATGTTCGTCGTCCGGGCACGCACGCTCGCCGCATAGTCGGCGACGCCGAACGCCATCGCCTCCAGGCGGTCGGCACGAGCGCGGGCGATCGCCTCGACGTTCGCCATGCCGGCCGCGGTCTCGATCAGGATGTGGATCCCGATCCCGCCCGGCTGCCATCCGTTGCGCTGTTCGATCTGGTCCAGCAACGTCGCCACGAACTCGACGTCGCTCGGTGCCCCGACCTTCGGCACGAGCACGGTATCCAGCACGTCGCCGCGTGCCTCGACCACGTCCACGACGTCGCGGTAGCACCAGTGCGTGTCGAGGCCGTTCACCCGGACACTCACGGCACACCCCGACCAGTCTTCGGCCCCGAGCGCCTCGATCACGTTGGCGCGCGCGGCCTCCTTGTCGTCGGGCGCGACGGCGTCCTCGAGATCGAGGAACACGAGGTCGGCCCCCAGCGTGGGCGCCTTGGCCATCGCCCGCGCGTTCGTGCCGGGGACGGCGAGCTCGCTGCGGTGCAACCGTTCGGTTCGGGCCATAGCCGTCCTAGCGTGGCAGCACCGCGTCGAACGCGGCGAGCACCCGATCGGCGGTCTCGCGGTTCGCGTTCACGCCCATCAGGCCAACGCGCCAGATCGGCGGCGCCTTCGGACCGAGCCCGCCGCCGACCTCGAGGTTGAACTCCCGCAGGATCCGCGTCTGGACCTCCTTGCCGTCGACCCCTTCGGGCACCTTCACCGCGGTGAGCTCGACGAGCTGGTGATCCGGGTCCGCGAGCAGCTCGAAGCCGCGAGCGCGGATCTCGTCCTGGAAGTAGCGCCCCGCGTCCTCGTTCCTGGCCCACGGCGCCTCGAGCCCTTCCTCGAGGGCCAGTCGGACGCCGGTGTGCAGCGCGTAGTACTGCAGGATCGGCATGGTGTGGTGGTAGGTGATCGGGCGGTCGATCCAGTACTTCGCGAGCTCCTCGAAGTCGTAGGAGTAGGGGATCGGCCCGCGGTGGCGCTGCATCGCGGCGATCGCCCGGTCGCTGATCGTGACGGGGGCGAGCCCGGGCGGGCAGCCGAGCGCCTTCTGGGAGCACGAGTACGCGTAGTCGAGCCCCCATGCCTCCGCTTCCACCTGCTGGCCACCGAGCGACGTGACGCAGTCGGCGTACAGCAACGCCTCTGAGCCGCTCGCCCGAAGGGCCTCCGCGAGCTCCCGCAGCGGGAACTCCGCCCCGGTCGAGGTCTCCGCGTGGACGACGCTCACGATCTTCGCGTCGGGGTTCGCTGCGAGGGTTTCCATGATCCGGTCCACGCTCACGATCCGGCCGAAGTCGGCCGTCAGCTCGATCACGTTCGCGCCCACGCGGTGCGCGAAGTCATCGAGGCGCGACCCGAAGAACCCCCAGTGACAACTCACGACCGTGTCCCCGGGTTCGACCAGGTTCATGAACCCCGCTTCCATCGCCGAGGTGCCCGACGAGGAGAGCGAGATCGTGAGGCCGCCCTCGCCCCGGCGCCACAGCGCCCGAAGACCGGTCACGAGCTCCACCAGGATGTCCCAGAAGTCGGGATCGAGGTGGCCGTTCATCGGCAGCTGCATCGCCTCGAGGACCGTCGGGTGCACGTTCGAAGGTCCGGGGCCGCAGAGCAACCGCTCGCCCGGATGCAACGCCGGGATCGTGGTCTGGCCGATCGTGGTGGTCTCGCCGGTCATCTGGTCCCTCCTCCGCTCGCTCAGCGTGGACCCGGGCCGAGCGCGGTCGCGTCTTGAACGGCCGTTCAACCGAGTCGCCGAGTATGGCACGGGTGCTCGTCCGAGCGGTAGTCGGCGGCCGAGCGGGAGGGAACCGCGGGTCACCCCGTGTTCTGCAGTCCGGCGGCGACGCCGCTGATCGTGGCCTGGATGAGTCGCTCGGTCCGGGCGCTCGCGCGTTCGCCCAGGAACCGAACCTGCAGGAACGACAGCGCGTCGACGTACGGATTGCGCAGCTCGATCGCCCGCTGGAGCTCCGGTTTGCCGTCGAGGAGCCTCGTGTGGCCTGTGGCCGTCAGCACCATCTCGGTGCTGCGATCGCGTTCCTCACGGATCGCCGCGGCCAGGTCGTCGCGACCGCCGCGCTGGAGGTACAGGTCGCCGATCGAAGGATCGGCCTTCGCCAATGAGAGCTCCGCGTTCTCGAGGAGGGTCGCGAAGAACGGCCAGCGCTCGGCCATCTCGCGGAGGCGTGCCGCGCCGCCCGGACGGTCCGCGACCGTCGCGAGCCCGGTCCCCAGGCCGAACCAGCCCGTGAGGTTGACGCGGCTCTGACCCCAGGCGAACACCCAGGGGATCGCACGCAGGTCGTCGAGCTGCGTCACGGCGTCCACGCCCCTCGCGATGGGCCGTGACGCGATCGGCAGCGTGCCGATCTGCGCGATCGGGGTGACCCGGAGGAAGAAGTCCAGGAATCCGTCCTCGCGAACGAGTCGCTCGTATCGCCCCCGCGAGGCGGCGGCCATCGCCTCGATCTCGTCGGGGAACCGGTCGGCGGGATCGTGGCCGGGCGCCTCGGCGCTCGCCCGTACGACCGCGTTCGTGAGCTGCTCGAGGTGACGACGGGCGAGGTCGGGGTTGCCGTACCTCGCGAACGCGACCTCGCCCTGTTCCGTGACCTTGAGCCGTCCGGCCACCGATCCGGGTGGCTGGGCCGTGATCGCGCGGCTCGCGGGACCGCCGCCGCGCCCCAGGGCGCCGCCCCGGCCATGGAAGATCGTCAGACGGACGTCCCGCTCACGGGCCCATGCCGACATCGAGCGCTGCGCCTCGTAGAGCTCGAGGTTGGCGGCGAGCATCCCGACCTCCTTCGCGGAATCCGAGTAGCCCACCATCACCTCGAGCTCCCCGCCGCGACGGCGCACGATCGAGCGACCGGATCGAGTGGACAGCCAGTCATCCAGGATCGTCGTCGCGGTCGCGAGCTCGTGCCTCGACTCGAGCAAGGGCACCGGCAGCACGTCGGGCGGTGCCTCCGGCGCCGCGATGCGCGCGAGTTCGAGCACGCCGGCGAGGTCGTCGGCGGAGCGTGTGAAGCTCACGATCACGCGCTCGCACGCGGCGCGTCCGTACTCCACCTGGATCCGAGCGATCGCCCGGAACGTCGCCAGGACCTCGCGTGTCGGGGCTGAAGCTCGTCGGCGCTGCCGTCCCGGAGGTCGCTCGTCCGCGGCCGGAGGGAGACCGGCAGCCGCCGCGGAGGAGATCTCCGCGCGCGCGGTCCGAAGGACGTCCGCGTGCTGGCGGATCTCGAGCTCTGCCAGGTGGAACCCGAACGTCTCCGCTTGCCAGCGGAGGTGTTGGAGCTCGCCCCAGGCGAGGCGCGACGCGCCGCCGTCGTCCAGCGATCGCTGCAGCACCTCCAGGTCTCCGACGAACTCCCCGGGGTCCGAGTATCGCCCACGGCGCCTCGCGCGGGTGGCCTCCAAACGATGCGCGGCGAGCCCCAGCTTCCGCCGGTGAGGCGCATCGGGGAGCTTGCGTTCCAGCTCCGCGGCCACGCCGGGCAGCAACTGCGCGTCGCGGGCGAGGGCGCGCCGGAGGGCGCGGCTCGGTGAGACGTCGCGCTCCGAGGCCGAGAGGGTGCGCGCGATCCGGCGTGTCGCCGCCTCCAGGCCGCGCAGGCAGTGGTCGCTCTGGATCGCCATGGTCGCGACCGTGACCTCCGCGTTGATGCGCGGGTTGCCGTCACGGTCGCCTCCGACCCAGGTGCCCCACCGCAGGAACGGACGGAACGCGGGGCGCCGCGTCCCGCACGTCTCGGGGTCGAGCTTGCGGTCCATCTCCCGGTACACGGCCGGCAGCGTGCGGAAGATCGTCTCGTCGAACAGCGCCAGCGTTGCCCGTACCTCGTCGAGAGGTTCGGGCCGGTGCCTCCTGATCGGATCGGTGCGCCACAGCCCAGCGATCTCCTCCCGCAGGCGCCGTCGGACCTCCTGCTCGTCGGAGGCGCCGAGCGGGAGCCCGTCGAGCGTCGTGAGCAGCCCGCCGATCCGCCACAGGTGTTCGACGACGGCTCGTCGTTTCGCCTCCGTGGGATGGGCGGTCAGGACCGGGGAGATGAGGATGTCGCCAAGGGCGGACGGCTCGACCTCCAGGGCCACGATCGAGTCCTTCACCGGCTTGCCGGATCGGCTCCGGGTTCGCAGCACGCGGACCCGCTGCCGCTCCTCGGCCAGGTTCACGAGCTGGAAGTAGCAGGTGAATGCGCGGGTCACGTCCTCGGCCCGGTCGTGGTCCAGCGCGTCGACGACTCCGGTGACCGCCGCACGGCTCGACGGAGACGGATGCTCTCGGAACCGGATCGCGGCGAGCCGTATGTCCTCGACGAGCTGCAGGAGCTCGGGTCCGCCGCTCTCGGCGATCGCGTCGCCGAGCATCGTGGTCAGCAGGCGGACGTCATGACGCAACTCCTGCGGCATCGGGCGGTCGTGCCGACCGGTCGATGCCGAGGGGGTCGTGGCCGAGCGGGAGCTCACGCGAGGATCACTCCCTCCTCTCCTCGGTCGCGGGTTCCCCGTCTCACGGACCGCTCGACCCCCGCGAGGTGAGCGCGTCCGGGTTGAGCAGCGTCGGCGGGTGCGTGCCCTCGAGCGCCGCGAACACGTTCTCGACCGCGAGCTGACCCATGGCGTCGCGCGTGTCGACGGTCGCGCTGCCCAGGTGCGGCACGATCACGACGTTGTCCAGTTTCAGCAGGCGGGGTTCGACCTCGGGCTCGCGCTCGAACACATCGAGCCCGGCACCGAAGATCTCGCCGGCCTCGAGCGCATCGGCCAGCGCCGCCTCGTCGATCACGGGTCCGCGTGAGGTGTTGACCAGCACCGCGGTGGGGCGCATCGCCGCGAACGCCGCGGCGTCGAACAGGTGCCGCGTGTCCGGTGTCAGGTTCGTGTGGATCGAGACGAAGTCCGACTCACGCAGCAGCTCGGGCAGCTCCCGGCGCTCGGCTCCGACCGGTTCCGTCACCTCGGCGGGGAGCTCGATCGCGTCGCTGTAGAGCACGCGCATGCCGAACCCACGCGCCCGCCGCGCGACGGCCTGGCCGATGCGCCCGAACCCCACGATGCCGATCGTCTTGTGGTGCACGTCCTGACCCAGCATCATCAGTGGGCCCCAGATCCACGGCCGCTCGGCGCGCAGGAACCGCTCGCCCTCCCCGACGCGGCGTGCGGCCGCCATCAGCAGCGCGAAGGCCGTATCGGCCGTGGTCTCGGTCAAGACGTCGGGCGTGTTCGTCGCGAGGACGCCCGCGGCGGTGCACGCCTCGACGTCGAGGTTGTCGAACCCCACCGCGTGGTTCGCGACGATCTTCAGCTCGGGCCCTGCGGCGTCGAGGAACTCGGCATCCACCCGCTCGGTGAGCATCGTGATGATCGCGTCGCGGCCCTCGATGACCTGGAGCAGCTCCTCGCGGGGGATGCCGAACTCGTTCTCGTGCACGGTGACGTCGCAGCGCTCGCGCAGGCGCGCGGTCGGCGCGTCCATGATCGGGCGGGTGATCAAGACGTTCGCTCGTTCAGCCATGCGTGACCTCCAGGGGTGGACCGGGAAGCGCCGAGTATGCCGCGCGACCGCCGGCGGGTGGTAACGGACCTGGGACCATGGTCCGATGCCCGCCGGGATCCTCCGCACCGAGCGACTCACATTGCGCCCGCTCGACCCGAGCGACCACGCCGCCCTCTTCGCGATCCAGTCCGACCCCGATCACATGCGGTATTACCCGCATCCGTTCGCCGAACACGAGACCGAGCACTGGATCGACGTGTTCGTGGAGCACCAGGATCGCTACGGCCACTCGCTGTGGGCCGTGGAGGACGCCGAGACCGGGGAGTTCCTGGGCAACGTCGGACCGATCCATCAACGGGTCGACGGGCTCGATGAGATCGAGCTCGGGTGGTCGATCACGCCTGCGCGCTCGAGGCAGGGGATCGCCTCCGAGGCGGCGGCCGCCTGCCGCGACTGGTGCTGGGCCAACCTCGAGGTCGACCATCTGATCTCGCTCATCCGTCCCGAGAACGAATCGTCCCGCGGCGTCGCCGAACGGATCGGGATGCGCGTCTGGAAAGAAACCCTGCATGGGAGCGAGGGGTGGGTCCATCTCGTGTACCGGGTCGACCGCCCGGAGACCGGCTGAGCACCCGGGCCGCTCGCGGGCGGCGCCGCCTCAGTCCGAGATGTCGATCCGCTCGATCACGACGTCGTCGGTGGGGCGATCCTGCGCCCCGGTGGCCACGCCGGCGATCTCCTCGACCACCTCGTAGCCGTCGGTGACCTGCCCGAAGATCGTGTGACGACCGTTCAGGTGCGGTGTCTCGCCCACCGTGACGAAGAACTGGGAGCCGTTCGTCCCCGGTCCCGCGTTCGCCATCGCCAGGCGGCCGACCTGGTTGAACGTCGGCCCGCCGGGCGGGCATTCGTCGTCGAACTGGTAGCCGGGTCCTCCGCGACCGGTGCCGGTCGGGTCTCCCCCCTGGATCATGAATCCCTGGATCACCCGGTGGAAGATCGTGCCGGGGTAGAGCGGCTCCTGCTTCGCCTGTCCGTCCCGCGGGTCCGTCCACTCGCGTCCGCCGGTCGCGAGATCGACGAAGTTCTGCACCGTCGTCGGTGCGTGTTCGGGCATCAGGGTCGCGGTGAACGATCCGTGGTTCGTGACGAACGTCGCGGTCGGCATGTGGCGGCCTCCTCGGCATCCAGAGCTCGGCAGAGCCGCCAGTCTATCCGCCTGCCTCCTCCCGACCCGCGTCGTCCGCGCGTTCGGGCACCAGGGTCGCGACGGGTCAGGCGGCGGCGTTCGCGGCGTGGCCGAAGCGCTCGTCGAACACCTTCGGCCAGTCGATCGCGTAGCCCTCCCGCGCCTCGTCGCCCCGTGGGCCGAGTCGCTCCCAGCCTCGATGCTCGAGCGTCACCGCGGTGCCGTCGGCGTGCGGCTCGAACGTGACCTCGAGCTCGGTGGGCGGCTGCTGCCGATCGTTCGGTTTCCAGGCGAGCACGAGTCGTCTCGGTGGGTCCCAGGTCCGCATCTCCCCCCATGAGGCCTCGGCGCCATCTGCCTGCACCTCGTAGACACGCCCGCCGACGCGCGGTTCCATGACCACACGCTCCGCCCGGCTTCGCTCCGTATCGGCCGCGATCGAGTGCGAGTCGAACGGCCACCACGACGACGTCTCCGCGGTGAACACCTCGAAGGCCCGTTCGGGGCTGCACCGGACCACGATGGTGCGTCGGATCGGCTCGATCATCTCCGCCCTCCTTCCGTTCGATCCCGACGATCGCCGCCGCCCGCCGCCTGATCGGCCGCGTCCTTGAACGACGAGAGCGCCCGGTCCCAGAACGTCTCGAGGTACGTGCGGAGCACCGCGAGGCCGGCGGCGTCGATCGAATACAGGTGCCTGGTGCCGTCGGGCCGCTCGGTCACGAGCCCCGCTCCCTTCAGGACGCGGAGGTGCTGCGAGACGGCAGGCCGGCTCACCGGGAGCCCGGCCGCGAGATCGCCGACGGCGCGCTCGCCGTCGCGAAGGACCTCCAAGATCCGCCGCCGGGTTGGGTCGCCGAGCGCATCGAGGGCCGCGTCGGTGAGGGCGACTGCGGAGGACGATCCGTAAGTCTGCACGAACGGTAAGCCTAGGCGAACGATGTCGGACGAGCAACAGGGCGCGCGGTCGGTTCAGATCCCCCCCCGTGCTTCGCGGTGATCGAGCTAGGTCCGGCTGAGCGCCCGCAGGGCGTTCGGCACGGTCTGCTTCGGGGCGACCCTGTACCAGGCCTGCTCGATCCGGCCCTGTTCGTCCACGAGGAACGAGGATCGGATCAGGCCCATGTACCTCTTGCCGTACAACGACTTCTCGCCCCAGACGCCCCACGCGTCGGCGACGCCGTGATCGGGGTCGGCGAGCAGCGGGAACCCGAGGGAGTACTTGTCGTCGAACGCCGCCTGGTCCGATGGCTCGTCCGGCGAGATGCCCACGACGTCGACGCCGATCGAGGCGAGATCCTCGCGCGCGTCGCGGACCGCGCACGACTGGGTGGTGCACCCGGGCGTGTCCGCCCGCGGATAGAAGTAGACGAGCACCTTCCGGCCTTCGAACGACGCGAGCGAGATCTCGTGGCCGGACTGATCGCGCAGCGAGAACCCCGGAGCGACGTCGCCGGGGCTCAGCTTCGGGTCCGAGGGAGGCATCGGCCCATCGTACCGGGGCTCCTGCCGTTCAAGTTCCGCGCCGCTCGCGGTCGATGCTCTTGGCCAGAGATCGTTCATGAGGGGGATCCGAAGGGAGGGGTCGAGATGCGCATGCGTCTCACCGTGGTGATCGTCGGGCTGGCGACGATGGGGGTCGGTTGGATCGCGCCGGTCGTTGCGCAGGCGAGCGCGCGGGGGACGGGTCTTCGAGGCCCGAACATCGCATCGAGCGAGTCGAACGGCAGCAGCTGGGCGCCGGCGACGTCGGCCGACGGCCGCTGGGTCGCGTTCAGCTCCGACGCGAGTGACCTCCTGCAAGGGAACCCGGACAACGATCCGAACGGCCTCACGGACGTGTTCCTGGCCGACACGCAGACCGGCGACATCACGCTGGTCTCCGAAGGGGTCGGCGACGTGCCGGCCGACGGCCCGTCGGGTCTGCCCGACATCTCGGCTGACGGCCGCTACGTGGTCTTCGAGACGACCGCGACGAACATCCTGGCCTCCGACGCGAACGGGACGATCTCGGACGTGGTCCGATGGGATGCCACGACGGGCGACGCGACCCTGGTGTCCCGCCGAGGGCCGGCGGGCGTCCAGGGCGACGGTGACAGCTTCGGCCCCACGATCTCGGCCGACGGGAACCTCGTGGCCTTCGCGTCGCGGGCCAAGAACCTGATCGGCAACGACACGAACGGCAAGGCCGACGCGTTCGTGCGCGATGTTGAGGCCGGCACCACGACCCGGGTCTCCACCGACAGCTCGGGCAGGCAGGCGAACGGGCCCACCTACGAGTCGGTGATCGCCCCCGCGGGCGGGTTCGTGGCGTTCTCGTCGGTGGCGAAGAACCTCGTGAGCGGGGATACCAACGCCGACCGGGACGTCTTCTTGAAGAACCTGGGAACGAGCAAGACGCTGCGGGCATCGGTGCGCACCGACGGGAAGCAGGCGAACGGCGACTCCTCGGTCGAAGATGTCTCGTCGAACGGCCGGTGGGTCGTGTTCAGCTCGTTCGCCACGAACCTCAGCAAGAACGACGCGAACAACCGCGGTGACGTGTTCATGCGCGATCGCGTGGACGCGACGACGATCCGTGTCTCGAAGGATGGGCCGACCGAGGGCAACGACGACAGCTACGGATCGTCGATCAGCGACGATGGCTCGCTGATCACGTTCCTCAGCCGGGCCACGAACCTGACCGAGGACGCCGACACGAACGGCTCCGCCTCGGACCTGTTCGAGTACACCGTGGCCACCAAGGTCATCGTTCGGCTGTCCAACGGCACCCTCGGCCAGGGGACCGACGCCGGGAGCTACGACGCGGTGCTCTCGGGCGACGGGGCGTCGGTCGCATTCGCATCGGTCGCATCCGACTTGATCGCCTCCGACACGAACGGCAGCGACGACGTGTTCCAGCACGCATGGGACGACGTCGAGCACACCGGGAGCACGATCTCGAGGGTCAGCGAGCCGTCTGCCCCGCCGGCTTGACGGCCGGCGGGGTCAGTGCCGGAGGAGATCTTCGAGCTCCTCCGGCGTGGTGACCGGCAGCCGGCAGACGTGGTGTTCGCACACGTACGCCGCCGGCCGGCCGTCGATCGTGCCCCGGTCTCGAAGGAGCGCGACGGCGTCCCAGGATGCACCGTCGCCGGCGCGCGCGGTCGCGAGGACGATGTTCGGCCGGAACGCGCCGCGGATCACGTCCATCAACGCTCGCGTTCGTGCGTCGTCCGGGTCGCCGACGATCGCCACCTCACGGCTCGGTCCCAGCCACAGGTCGAGGGCGCACAGGGCGTGCCCGAACCCGGTGGGGGCGCGTGACATCGCGTCGGCCACGATGCCGAGCGCGCCGAGCGCTGCGGCCTGGTACCGCGTCTCGCCGGTCAGCATCGACAGCCGGAGTAAGACCTCTGCGGCGGCGGAGTTCCCGCTCGGCACCGCGTTGTCGTAGAGATCCTTGGGTCGGACCACGAGCGGGGCGACGTCCGATCCGGTCTGGAAGAACCCGCCGCGCTCCTCGTCGAGGAACAGGCGCAGCAGGTCGTCTCCGAGCGTTCGCGCCTCGAGGAACCATCGCAGGTCACCCGTGAGCTCGTACAGCGTGAGGCATGCGGACGCGAAGAGCGCGTGATCGTCACAGAACGCCGGACCTCCACGCACGCCGCGCCGCCACGAGCGCAGCAAGCGCCCGCCCTCGTCACGAAGCTCCGACGACACGAACGCCGCACACGACGTCGCGATCTCGAGGTACCGGGCCTCGCCGAAGGCCGCCCCGGCCTCGGCGAACGCCCGGATCGCCAGCGCGTTCCACGCCGTCAGCACCTTGTCGTCGATGCCCGGGTGCACGCGTCGTTCCCGGACGTCGAACAGGGTACCGCGGGCCGCCTCGACGTCGCGCTCGAGCGCGGCCTCGTCGACCCCGAGCTCCCGCGCCACGGCCCCGACCGCGACCGGCCGCCACAGGACGTTCGTCCCCTCCCCGGGCCAGTTCCCCTCCGGGGTCGCTCCGAAGCACCTGGCCACCGGCTCACCCACGAGCCCGACCAGCTCGTCCCACGACCACGTGAAGAACTTCCCCTCGATGCCCTCGGAATCGGCGTCCCGCGACGAAGAGAACCCGCCCTCGGGTTGTCGCATCTGGCGCACGAGGGAGTCGGCGGTCCGGATCGAGACCACGCGGAACCGGTCGTCGCGCGTGACCTGCCAGACGCGGGTGAACAGCTGCAGGAGCTGCGCGTTGTCGTAGAGCATCTGCTCGAAGTGCGGGACCTGCCACGCTCCGTCGGTCGAATACCGGGCGAAGCCGCCCCCGACGTGATCGAAGATCCCGCCCTCGGCCATCCGGTCGAGTGTGATCGTCACCATCTCGAGCGCGTCGGGCTCGTCCCGCATCGCCTGCCGCAGCAGGAACTCGAGCGTCATCGGCTGCGGGAACTTGGGCGCCCCTGCGAATCCGCCCCACCGACCGTCGAACATCGATCGCAGCGACCGCACGGCACCCTGGGGGAGCTCGGCCGTCGGCGTTGCGTCTGCGGCCCCCACGGCGGCCGCCTGCGCGATCGCCTCGGTGATCCGGCCGGCCTGGGCCTCGATCTCGTCGTGGCGTTCGTCCCACGCCTCCGCGATCCCGGTCAGGACCTGCCGGAACGACGGCATCCCGTGTCGCGGCTCGGGCGGGTAGTAGGTCCCCGCGTAGAACGGACGTCCCTCCGGCGTCAGGAACACCGACATCGGCCACCCGCCGGAACCGGTCATCGCCTGGACCGCGTCCATGTAGATCCCGTCGACGTCGGGGCGTTCCTCGCGATCGACCTTGATCGAGACGAAACGCTCGTTCATGAGGCGCGCGGTCTCGTCGTCTTCGAACGATTCGCGCTCCATCACGTGGCACCAGTGACAGGCCGCGTACCCGACGGAGAGGAAGACCGGCTTCGCATCCGTCCGTGCGCGCTCGAAGGCCTCGTCGCCCCACGGGTACCAATCCACCGGGTTGTGCGCGTGCTGGAGCAGGTAGGGGCTGGTCTGCGTCGCCAGTCGGTTCGCCGGTCGCTCGGTCACGTCTCCAGTCTCCCGCGCTCGCGCTCAAGCAGCGAGGCGAGGGCGTATCAGCTCGCTTCAGCGACCGGTCCCCCCATGCCGATGAGAGCGGAGATGAACGACATCCGCGTGCTGGTCGTCGATGAGAGCCCGGGCCTCACGCAGGGGTTGATCCTCGCGTTGCCGCGCCGCGGTCCCGTCCAGGTGCTCGGCCCGGTGCCGGACGCCCCCGAGGCGCTCGCCGCCCTCGAGGAGGGGCTCGCGGACCTGGTGCTCGTGGGACTCGATCGGTCCGATGGACGCGGCACGGACGTCGTGGGCGCGATCCTCGACGGCTCGAAGCGGAT
>Ga0081455_10006393_pt1 | contig 12651 bp, 12 predicted proteins | sample TabmetS3T2R1_FD_70207 | JGI IMG/M metagenome (GOLD analysis project Ga0081455, IMG submission 70207) | Tabebuia heterophylla rhizosphere microbial communities from the University of Puerto Rico - S3T2R1 | ecosystem: Host-associated > Plants > Roots > Rhizosphere ... | reverse complement strand
CCGATGTAGGAGACGATGCCGATGACGACCTTGGCATGGAACTCCGTCATGAAAAGGGCGAGGAAGCTATAGACCGGATTGGCCCAGGAGCCGACGGAGACGTACCCGCCATTCCGCAGCGCTTGCAAAAACGCTGTCGGCTGCCAGAGCACATAGGCAAGACCCATGGGAATTGCGGTGCCCAGACACAGCAGCAGCGCTTTCTTGGGCTCTCGTCGATACGCCCAGAGCATGGCGAGTCCCCACAGCCCGATGCTCACTTTCGCGCACCCGGCAAGTCCGATACCGAGGCCAGCGACAAACGGGTTCTTGCGCATGAACAGCAATCCAGCTACAGCGAACATCACGGCCAGTGCCTCGTTGTGCGCGCCAGCGACGACGGCCCAGATCAACAGCGGATTAGCGATCGTGAGCAGCGCCGCGCGCCCCTGCCGGCGGGGGTCGCCATGGGCCAGCATGATCACGCCTGCGCAGGCCAGAATGAACGGCACCACCGAGAACACCTGCAGCCAGAACACGATGTCGTGCATGTTCTCGCCACCGAGCTTGTTGGCAAGGAGCTGCGTCCAGGAGGTGATCGGCCCGTACACGCTGGGAGTGTCCTGCCACGGCCGCTCGGTCCAGCGGAGCACCGGATCGAACTGGCCGCGGAACACTTCCGCCGGGGTGATCTCGTACGGGCTGCGCCCGATCGCCTGCAGCCGCCCGTACGCCGCATACATCAAAACGTCAGCAGAGGTCATGGGAGGCACGCAGATGGTCAGCAGGCTGAGGACCGTACCGAGCGCAAAGAGCTTCTTGAACTTGGGCTTCCAGCCGTCCGCCATTGCTCGTAGCCCAACCCACAGTCCGAGTGCACCGAGGATGATCGCGGCCCAGATCAGAATCGACACGAACCATTCATTGGGTGTGACCAGGCCAGCAGGCAGATACCAGGGCGGCAGATAGGAATCTCGTGGACCTAGGGTCAAGGTGACCGCGGAGGGACCGAGGAAGCCGGCGAGCAGGGTGAGTGCGGTGGCACCAACGATGCCGAACACAGCGAACTGGTGATTCCGGTGCCAGACCGTAGGTCGGTACGGAGTCTTCGGCGGCTTTCCCGGATTGCCGCTCCGGCGCCTGTGCTTGGTCGCCGTCATCGATTCATGCCTGCTTACCTCGGAGTCGTTTGAATACGCCGGTCACACCACCGGAGTCCTTCAAGTCCTTGAGCCCGGCCTGTACCAGGCCGCGGGCAGCCAACGCGCGAGTCACGTCGCGCAATTGTGCTGCCCGATGCAACTGTGCACCAAGATCGTTGCCCGTGGCCCGATGACGCAGGTCGATCTCGACCTCGACGATCTTCAATCCTGCCCGCAATACGTCGATCGTCATACCCACTTCCAGCCCCCAACCGGCCGCCAGTGGGCTGGCCAGCTCGAACGCCCGTCTTGTGATGCAGCGTTGGCCGGACAGCGGTGCTTGCGGCATCCAGCCCGTCAACTCAGTGATCCCCCGTCTCGCCGTGTTCACGACCAAGCCGAAGCCGCCCGGGGCAGCACCCTCGGCAGTGAGCTGAGCGGGCAGCACGGCGATCGTCAAATCAGCCTCACCTTTGACCACTGGAGAGATCAAGGGCGCGCAGTTGGCGGCAGATTCGGCAAGATCGGCATCGAGCAGAATGAGACTTCCCGCTTCCGGCCGCTTGTCGCGCTGCTCGATCACGCCCAACCCGTTGACGGCGGATTCCACCGCGGCAGCTTTGCCTCTATTGCGCGTATGGGAGACGACGATCGCCCCGGCACCAGCCGCGTACTCCGACGTACGATCACTGCTGCCGTCGTCGCAGACGATCACGATCTCGACACCTGGAAGATCCCCTGCAGCGGTTACGGTTGCGGCGATTCGTTGCTCCTCGTCCTTGGCCGGAATGACGCACGCGACACGAGACAGGTCGGAGCTCACCCGCCAAGGCTAGTTCCTAGAACGCCACACACTTGTGGCGTTCTAGGAATCGGTAATCTCACCGTCATGTCAGTAAGGGCGGTGACTGCATTGGGGGTCCGATCTGAAGTTGGCCGATTGCGTACGGTGCTGCTGCATCGTCCTGGCAATGAGCTGAGGCGGTTGACGCCACGCAATAACGATGCGCTGCTCTTTGACGGCCTACCCTGGGTCGACCGCGCGCAGCAGGAGCACGACAGTTTCGCAGAAACGCTCCGTGATCGTGGAGTTGAAGTGCTCTATCTCAGCGAGCTGTTGATCGAGACACTGGCCGAGCCGGCTGCGCATGAGCAGGCTGTCGAAGATCTGGTTTCGGACATTCGGCTGGGTGAGACGCTTCGGACGTTCCTACTGCGCTATCTCACTGATCTTGGTCCCGATGAGCTTGCCGAGATCATGATGGTCGGCCTCCGCAACGATGAGGTGCAGCGGACTGGCAGCCTGGTCGCTGCGCTTTACCAGGCCGATGATTTCTTGATCGATCCGCTCCCGAACTTGCTGTTCACACGCGACTCGAGTGTGTGGATCGGGGATCGGGTCACGATCACCTCATTGGCGATGCCGGCGCGCCGCCGCGAGACCCAACTCACTGAACTGATCTACGCCTTTCATCCGCGCTTCGCAGCCGTGGAGCGCATCCATGGCTGGCGCGAGGAATATCTGGAGGGCGGCGATGTCTTGGCCCTCGCCGATGGGGTGCTGGCGATAGGCGTCGGGCAACGAACGCAGCCGTCTGGTGCCGAGCACCTGGCGCGCACCACGTTCCAGCTGGGCCTGGCACACACGGTACTTGTGGTGCCGATCAATCAGGATCGCGCCACCATGCACCTCGACACCATCTGCACCATGGTCGATGTCGACGCCGTCGTGATGTATCCGAACGTGGCACATGAGCTGTCGGCCATCGCTGTCCGCTCCGGCAACGGGTCGGATCTCATTGTTGATCAGCCAGCGCCGTTCCTGGAAGCTGCTGCACGAGCAATGGGTATCGAACAGTTGCGGCTGATCGACACTGGGCTTGACCCGGTGACCGCCGAGCGCGAGCAGTGGGATGACGGCAACAACACACTTGCCATCGCACCGAAGGTCGCGCTGGCCTACGAGCGGAATGTCGAGACCAACCAACGTCTGGTCGAGGCTGGGATCGAGGTGATCCCAATCGCCGGGTCGGAGCTGGGGTCTGGTCGCGGTGGGCCGCGATGTATGTCATGCCCTATCGCCCGCGACGGTGTATCCGCAGGTGTGCTCTGAGCGGTGTGTGCCCTGAGCGTGATGCATGCGCCCTGAGCTTGTCGAAGGGCACGAGTCAGCGCTTCAGCAAGCTCAGCCCACATTCACTCAGCGAGAATCGCCGCCACTCGATCTGGGTAGTCCGTGGTAAATCCGACTACCCCAAGATCGCGACATAACCTGACGTCCTCAGGCTCGTTCACGGTCCAGGCGTGTACGTGATGACCCCGGTGCAACGACCGCTTGACGAACTCGGGGTCCTCCTTGATCAGCGCCAGATCTGGGCCGACGACGCGTACCCCATCCGGCAGTTTGCCGTCACGCCACCGGCCAAGATCATCTTCAATGAGCAGCGTCCGTTCCAGTCCCGGCAGCAGCCAGCCGAATCGCCTCACCGCTTTCACTGAGAAGGAGAGCAGCCGGATTGGTGCACCCGGGCTATCCCAGCCGAACTCGGCGAGCATCGCCGCCACTCGTTCCTCCACGTCACGGCCGCGATCGTTAGGGTGCTTGGTCTCGATCACCAAGCTGACCGGTACGTGGTCTCGCCGGGCGTCCCGCACCATCACCATCAGTTCTCGCAGGGTGACCAGCTCTCGCTGCTCGGGCTCTGGGTCGGCAATCCTTCGGGAGCCGAAGTCGACCTGTTTGAGTTCCGCGACCGTACGCTGATATGCCGGTCCCGAGCTGGTAGAGGTCCGGTCCACAGTCAGATCGTGCAGGCAGATCAGCTCGTCATCGGCACTGAAATGCACGTCGCACTCCAGCCCAAGAGGGATCTCGGCCTCGTATGCCCAGTCGATCGCCGCTTGATAGGCCGCTCGTGTCATCTCCGGATGCCGGGAGGAGAAACCGCGGTGCGCAATCAGCACCGGCTGGGTGTTCACCTCGTCAGACACGGCCGCCAAGGTGTCACCCCCGGGCGACGCGACGGTAACGCAACGGCAAACCGCTGATCAACATCACCAGGCCTCCGACCACGATTGCAGCCACCGAGGATCCGAGCCAGCTAGGTGGTGCAAACCCAATGCTGCCGCCGACCCAGGTCCAGAAGCCGGCCCATCCGGGGACGGTTCCCGGATAGACCAGCTGGTAGGCGGCGAACCCGCAAGCCCATGCGATCACCGGCGCCACTCGGAATCTGGAGGTTGCGGTGACATCCCAGCGTTGACGGCTGACAACGAAGAAGTCCACCGCCGCGACGGCGTACAGCGGCACGAAGACCGAGCCGATCAGGAAGAGGAAGGACTGGTACTGACCAAAGTCAAGCAACCCGGCCAGCAGCGTTGCCGTTACCCCGATGAGCACTGCGATGATCCTGCGATCGACCTGGGGCAGGATGTTGTGCACCGACATAGTCGTCGAGTAGACGTTCGCAAAGGCCTCGTCGACCTCGTCCACAAGCAAGATCGCGATGGCAATGGCACCGGCCGGAAGGGTAACCAGCGCGGTGATCACATCACTTGCACCGAGATTGAGAACCGCGAAGACGCCGAGAGCGTAATAGGCGACCGCGGCAAGTCCGTATCCAAGAGATGCGCCCCAGAAGGCCGCCTTGCGAGTTTGTGAGTGGCGACTGTAGTCCGCAGCTAGCGGAGCGAATGAGACAACGCCGGCGACCGCAAGATCAACGGCCGGCCAGAATCCGAGCACCGACTCCTGAGGGATCGATTGGCGAGGCTGCAAGAGCACTTGAACGAACAAGTAAACCGAGGCAGCGAGCACCAGCCAGACCATGATCTTGCGCAACAGCCGTACGCTGCCCAGCGGGCGTACCGCCATCACTGTCGCGGCCGCTCCGGCCAAGATCACGAAGGGCCAGCGCCAGGACTGGCCGAGCACGGCGACCGCGGCCGTCGAGATGACGATGATCTCCATGGTCGCCCAGCCCACGTTCTGCGCGATGTTGAGCAGCGTCGGCAGCACCGAGCCGCGCCGTCCGACCAGTCCGCGGAGCGAGACCATGGCTGGTGCTCCGGTGGTTGCACCGATCAGAGCGGAAGACCCCAGCAGAATCGCGCCGAGTCCACAGCCGATGATGATCGCGGCAATGGCAAGCCCCATTGATCCCGCGGTGGTCGCGATCAGCGCTCCGGTGAGCGGCCCGAACAAGCTGATCCCGAGGTTGGCCCACATCGCGAGCTGGTCACTGAAGCGCAGCGGGCGGGGCGGCTCGGTGGTGAGGGTGAGCGGTGCCTCGCGGGATTGGCGTTCGGAGGTGTGAAGGGTGGTGGTTGGTGTGGAAGTGAGGGACATCGCAGGCTCCCTACGCCGGCATTACCCGGTCAGGTTCGGTCGGTCGGCGGACCCGCGCGCGTGCTACGCACTCCGCCCTCTCAGCCCACCATGTGGTGTGAGCTCCCGAAGTCGTTCGTTGCGTCCCCACGCTACACCCGAAAAAAGGCGCTGAGCCTTGCCTCAACCCTCGATCGGAAGGCCGCTGCTCGCCCAGGCATAGAGGCCGCCGTCAAGGTTGACCGCCTCACGGCCTTGTGCGTTGAGGAACTGTGCCACCCGAGCTGAACGAGCACCGACCGCACAGACGCAGACGACCCGACTGTCCACCTCGTCCAGGCGCTGCATCAATTGGTCCATGGGAATGTGCACCGAGCCCGCGATGCGACCGTCAGCCCATTCCTCGTCGGTGCGGACGTCAAGCAGCATCCAACCATCAGTCACGCGCGCGGCTACCTCGCCGGGTTGAACTGTGGGCACCTGATTTCCAAACATCGTGCCCACCCTAGTTGAACCAAACAGACCGGACCTGCGTCAGTGCCGCCCGACGAACTCCATGGCCTCGTTGACCAGCTCGCGGCAGACATCATCAACTGCGGTCAATCCGACCCATTCCTTCATGGGCTTGCCTTTGCCGGCATCGAACGGCACTCCATCACCGGAGGAGATCAATTCGGCGACCCGCGCGGCGGGAAGCTTCACGACCAGCCGATCGTTGACCAGCATTGCGAAGATCGACTTATTGATCTTGATCGCGTTCGACCCGAACCCGCTGCCGCCGTCCGGCACAGTCACCCCGCTCAAGCCGGCATATTCGTCGCAGAGCGATTCGAACAATGCCGCGTGACTGTCAGTGCTGGGCATGATCTACTTCAGCAGCTTCGAAAGCCGTCGATCGGCGAGCTTCTTGCCACCGGTCTGACAGGTCGGACAGTACTGCAGCGACGAATCTGCGAAGGACACCTCGGCGATGGTGTCACCACAAACGTCGCACTTCTCGCCGGTCCGCCCGTGCACCCGCAATCCTGACTTCTTCTCCCCCTTCAAGTCCTTGGCGGCCAGCCCATCGGCCCGCTGGATCGCATCGGACAGCTCGTCCTTGATCGCTGCGAACAACGTGGCGAGCTCGGCTTCGGTAAGCGAGTTCGACGGCTTGAACGGGCTCAGCCTGGCCGCGTGGAGGATCTCATCGGAGTACGCATTACCGATGCCGGCAATCGTCCGCTGATCTTTCAGAACGCCCTTCAGCTGGGCCCGACCAGCCTTGGCGAGCAGCCCAGCAAGGGCCGGCTGATCAAAATCCTCGGTCAATGGATCAGGACCCAAGGTCGCGACCATAGGTATGGACATCGGATCTGCGACGACGTAGACAGCTAGCTTGCGCTGCGTGCCAGCCTCGGTGAGATCGAAGCCCGACGAATCATCCAGCCGTACGCGCAAAGCAAGAGGGCCCTTGCCCGGCTTCGTTGGTGCATCGGGCAGGGAGTCTCGCCAGCGCAACCAGCCGGCTCTTGCCAGATGGAAAACCAGATGCAGCCCCTGGGCGGAGATGTCGAGGAACTTGCCTTGCCGGGTCACCGACTCGATCTCCAGGCCATGCAGTGCCGACAGCGGCGGATCGTAAGTCTTGAGCGCACTGAACGCAGCAAGATCAATTCGGGCAATCGTGTGCCCGACGCATTTCTCGGTGAGGAACCGGGCCAGCGACTCCACCTCCGGCATCTCGGGCATGGGCCCATTATGGACACCCCTACTAGGCCGGCGTTATGAGTGACTCGACCAGTGAGGCGGCGGCAGCCGGAGGGCTACCTCGAGTAGCTGAAGATACTCCTCTCGCGGCAGCTCCACGGCCCCGAGCGATGCCAGATGCGGAGTCTGCCACTGCACGTCCAGGAGACGCCCCTCCGCACCCGCTCGCCGGAGCACATCTACCAGCGCTACCAGCGCAACCTTGGATGCATCGCGGCCGATACCCGGCCGATAGAACATGGACTCGCCCGCAAACAGGCCGCCGATACTGACGCCGTAAAGGCCACCTGCCAGTTCACCATCGGAGGTCCAGGCTTCGATCGAGTGCACGACACCGCGCTTGTGCAGTCGCCGGTAAACCCGGCGGATCTCACGGTTGATCCATCCGCTGGGACGTCGGCGGTCGGCACAGCCGTCCAACACGTCGTCGAACGCCGTATCGATACGAATCTCATATCGCCGTACGGATTTGCGCAGTGAGCGGCTTATCCGTAGTCCATCCAGGGGAAGGATGGCGCGCTCCAGCGGTGAGTACCACCCCATCAGGCCCGGTCGGGTAGGCATCGGAAAAACGCCGGACTGGTACGCGGCCAGAGCAAGCTCCTCGTCGAAGACCCGCGAGACCCCGATCAGGTCATCGTGCCGCCACTGCTCCGGTGATCCGAACGGCGACTCCACGTCGGCATCCTGCCACCGGAGCGAAGGCCATCTTTTGGGGGCTGGCGGCCCGACCGAGGTCATTGCGCGATCGCAGCCGCGCACCTACTCAAGCGGGCCACGTACGCTTGGATCGAGTCTGCCCAGGGGCAGTGGATCGGGAGCCGTCATCCCGGCGCAGAGTATTTGGAGGCCTGATGGCGTCAGCGCAGGATATGCGCCGGAGGATTGCCACGGCGATTACTCCTGTGGCGAATCTGGTCGCCGCACAAGGACCGGGAGGCGCGCTGCGCCAGGTGCTCGAGATCGCCATCGACGGCTACGGCCGACTGCCCAGCGCGAAAGGCGCCGCAGCACGCCATTTGCAGCGGCAAGCCGGCTCCGTCGATGATGCGATCAACTCGATCATCGACCACCATGTGCGGCTTGCCTCCGCGCAAGGTTTTGTGACCAACATCGGCGGCGTTGCTGCGCTTCCGGTGGCAATACCGGCCAACATCACCGGCGTCGCAATCGTGCAGGTCCGCATGGTTGCCGCGATTGCGCACTTGCGTGGCTACGATCTCGACGACCACCGGGTCCGCACTGCTCTGGTGATGTGTCTCATGGGCGGCGAACAAGTTGCCAAGCACATCGTGGAAGGCACGCTGCCGACCTCACCGATGGCGGTGGCAACCGCACCGATCTTCGACCCCGAGCTCGACAAGCTGGTAGCGGACGAGGTCATCACAGATCTCGCGGCTCGCATCGGCGGCAAGAACATTGCGCTCGTGACCATCAAGCGACTTCCCCTGTTGGGCGGTGGCGTCAGCGCGATCATGGATGGCATCGCGACCTACCAGATCGGACGGTACGCAACTGGCGAGTTGTTACGCCGTCGCGCACTGGTAGCTAATTGACAGCCGGTTCTCTCATCAGAAACGGCTCGCATGATCCCTGGAGGCATCCGTCCGACACCTCTCCGGCTCGGGAGGTTCCCGCGCGGGTATTGGCTTGGGCACAGGAGCAGCTCGATTCTGAGATCACTGCCATCGAGCCGGTCGGCGGTGGCCGGACCGACACCATCTCAGCGGTATATCTCCGCCGAGGAGAACGAGTCATCCTTCGCTACGTCTCCGTAGAGCGCTGGGGCGATATCGGCCGTCAGCATGTTGTCTGTGAGGCACTGGGCTGCCGCCTGATGGAGGGTTCCAGCCTGCCGGTGCCACAGCTCATTGCCTCCGACCCGGATGGCAGCGGCACCGGCGATTACGCGAATCTCACGACCTGGGTTCCCGGCCGGGTACGGCTCGGACCGCTGAGCCTGGAAGCCATCGACGAGCTGGCGAAGATCGCTGTGATCATTCACGGCACGCCTGTTGATGATGATCGTCGGCCTCGCCCGTTCGAGTTCTGGACACCAGATGATCTTGAAGTGCCCAGCTGGACCTCCCGGCCGGAGCTGTGGCGACGCGCGATCGACATCTTTAATCAAGGTCCGCCATCGACGCACCAGGGGCTGATACACCGTGACTTCCATCCCGGAAACATCTTGTGGGAAGGCGATCGGATCACCGGCGTGATCGACTGGGCCGAGACCTCATGGGGGCCTCCCGACCTGGACGTGATGCACTCTCGGGCAAATTTCGCGATGTTGCACGACTTTGACAGCGCCGATGCATTCTCGGTTGCCTACCAATGGCACGGCGGCATCCTCGACGATGATCACGAAGCTGCCACCTTCTGGGCGGTCAGTGACATCCTCGGCTTCCTCCCCGATCCGACTCAGATCATTACTGCGCTGATCCATCACCGGACCGATCTTCCCGACCAGCTGGTACGCGAACGGCTGGAGCGCCTGCTCATGATCACGATCGGCGACGGCTGCGACTGACTCGCCTCGGGTTTCAAATTTCCGACCGATGCGGAGTTTTCGGTAGGCCTACAGCGAAAGGCCCGTCCGAAACTCGACCCTGGTCGGAAATTTGACTCAGGAAAGCGTGAGCGAAGCGCAGGCCAAGTCGTACGGAGCCTGAGTCAAAAAGACTGCCTTGCCATGAGGACTTCGGTCACATTTCCGCTGAACGCCTTGCCAAGAAAGGTAAGGCTGACTTAAGTTAGGCGAGCCTCACCTATCGCTGAGCGCTGCTATTCGGCGAGGGAGGCGACCACCAGTTGTGCGGGGGAACGAGGAGCGATGCTAGCCAACTTTCTGATTGGCTTACGCGAGGGTCTAGAGGCCGCGCTCATCGTCAGCATCCTCATTGCGTACTTGGTCAAGACCGACCGTCGCCATCTGCTGCCTCAGATCTGGATTGGGGTGGGTATCGCGGTCGCCATCTCACTCGCCTTTGGCGCCGCTCTCACATTCGGGCCCAGAGGGCTCACTTTTGAGGCTCAGGAACTCATCGGTGGTCTGCTGTCGATCGTGGCTGTCGGTTTCGTCACCTGGATGATCTTCTGGATGGCAAAGGCGGCACGGTCGCTATCGGGTGAACTACGGTCCCAGATCGACAAGGCTGCCGAGGCCAGCCGGTGGTCTTTGGTCATCATCGCGCTACTGGCTGTCGGCCGCGAGGGTCTGGAGACGGCGCTGTTTCTCTGGGCCGCCACCCAAGCTGCAGTTCAAGGTGGCGGCTCGGCTACCGGCCCGCTGCTAGGTGCGGCCCTCGGCCTGCTGGTCGCGGTCGCGCTGGGCTACTTGATCTATCGCGGTGCGCTCAAGATCAATCTGGGTCGCTTCTTCAAGTGGACGGGCGCTTTCCTGATCGTCATCGCGGCTGGCGTGCTGGCGTACGGCGTGCATGACCTGCAAGAAGCTCGTTTCCTGCCCGGGCTGAACAACCTCGCCTTTGATGTCTCCGAAACGATCCCGCCCACCTCGTGGTATGGAACGCTGCTGAAGGGCGTGTTCAACTTCTCGCCGGCCACGACGGTCCTCGAGGCAGCCGCCTGGCTCCTCTACTTCATCCCAACGATGACCCTATTTCTCTACAAGACGCGCCAGAGCACGCACGCTCCCTCACGCCCGACGCCCGAGCCAGTTGGGACGTCCGGAAGGAAATGATCATGATACGACCGAGCCGCGCGGCTCGCGAAGTCGCCGTGCCCGTACGTACCTTCATCCTCGCCTCGACCTGTGCCGTACTCGGCATGCCCCTGCTGGCCGGATGCACGGACAACACTCAGACTCAGAATGCCGGCGCGGCGGCGAGCACGAATCCGCGTGCGCTGACCGTGCAGTCGACCGACGCCGAGTGCAAGCTATCCGCGCCCGGCGCTCCCTCGGGCACTCTCACCTTTGCGGTGACCAACGGCGGCTCCAAGGTGACGGAGTTCTACCTTTACGCCGAAGACGGCAGACGCATCGTAGGCGAGGTGGAGAACATCGGGCCCGGCATCACTCGTGAGCTGGTCATGAAGGTCGAGCCTGGGAACTACATCACCGCATGCAAGCCGGGAATGGCCGGCGAAGGAATCCGGGCACCGTTCGCAGTCTCTGACTCCGGTGAGGACCAGCAGGCAGGCTCAGGCAATGATGTCGAGCTGGTCGAGCAGGCAAATCAGAAGTACCGCGAGTATGTCGAAGATCAGACTGATCAACTGGTGGCGCTGACCGCAGAGTTCGTGGCCGCGTACAAGGCAGGCAAGGACGATGAGGCTCGGGCCCTCTATCCAGTCGCCCGAATGCCTTGGGAGCGGATCGAGACGGTAGCGGAATCGTTCGGCGATCTCGATCCGAAACTCGACCTTCGGGAGGCCGATCTCGAGCCCGGTCAGAAGTGGACCGGATGGCACCGGATTGAAAAGGATCTGTGGCCTGCTCGGGCCAAGAACTACGAGCCGCTGAGCAAAGCCCAGCGGGTGGCCTACTCCGACGATCTCGTGAAGAACACCGCCATTCTCCACGAGAGAGTTCCTAAGCTCACTTTCAGCGCCGACGACATCGCCAATGGGTCACGTGGCCTGCTTGACGAGGTAGCAACCGGCAAGATCACCGGCGAAGAGGAGTACTGGTCGCGTACCGACTTGTGGGACTTCCAGGCCAACGTCGAGGGCGCGTTCGTAGGCTTCGACGGACTCCGCCCGTTGCTCAAGCAGAAGAATCCTGAACTCGATAGCCAGATCGCGGCGAAGTTCGCGGCCGTGCAGGCCCTGCTCGACGCTCAGCGGGAAGGCGATGGGTTCAAGACGTACGACCAGCTCACTAAGGCGGAGATCAAGGAGCTGTCTGACGCAGTCAACGCACTGTCTGAACCACTGTCCAAGCTGGCGGCCGCGGTCGTCTAAGTCGGAATCTGAGGAATGACGTCGACTCAGTCTCTTCGTAATCAGCCCACTGAGACCGAAGCCCCGTCCCCACCGAGCAACACGGGCCGGGCGTCGGTATCCCGTCGCGGCCTACTCGGCGCGGCGGGAGCCGGCATTGTCGGGCTCGCTGCGGGCGCTGCCGGCGCTTATGCGCTAGGCACTGAGGAGACCACCCCATCACCGCAGGCCCCGGGCACTCGCACGTATCCCTTCTACGGTGAGCATCAGGCGGGCATCCTCACCCCAGTGCAAGATCGACTGCACTTCGCCGCCTTTGATGTGATCACGAATTCGCGTAGCGAGTTGGTGCAGCTCCTCAAAGAGTGGACCGTCGCAGCCGCCCGCATGACACACGGCTTCAGTGCCGGGGAGATCGGACCGACTTCAGGCCCGTACGGGGCACCTCCCGACGATACGGGCGAGGCCATCGGTCTGCCGCCGGCAGGCCTGACGATCACCTTTGGGTTCGGTCCGACGCTGTTCCGCAAGGAAGGCAAAAGCCGCTTC
>Ga0081455_10006392_pt1 | contig 12651 bp, 11 predicted proteins | sample TabmetS3T2R1_FD_70207 | JGI IMG/M metagenome (GOLD analysis project Ga0081455, IMG submission 70207) | Tabebuia heterophylla rhizosphere microbial communities from the University of Puerto Rico - S3T2R1 | ecosystem: Host-associated > Plants > Roots > Rhizosphere ... | reverse complement strand
CATGATCCGGTCAACCTGATCCGCATCTTCCATCTGGCGCAGAAGAACAACCTCGCCTTCCATCCCGACGCGATGCGCACGGTGACGCGCTCGCTGAAACTGGTGAACACCCAGCTTCGCGAGAGCCCGGAAGCCAACCGGCTGTTCATGGAGATCCTGACCTCGACCGACGCCGAGACGGTGCTGCGCCGCATGAACGAGACCGGCGTGCTCGGTCACTTCATCCGCGCCTTCGGCAAGATCGTGTCGATGATGCAGTTCAACATGTACCACCATTATACGGTGGACGAGCATCTGATCCGCTGCATCGGCTTCCTGCAGGAGATCGAGCGCGGCGGCAACGACGAGTTCACGGTCGCGAGCGACCTGTTCCGCAAGATCCAGCCCGAGCATCGCGCGGTGATCTATATCGCGACGCTGTTGCACGACGTCGCCAAGGGACGCCCAGAGGATCACTCGATCGCGGGCGCCAGGGTGGCGCGGCGATTGTGCCCGCGGCTCGGCTTTTCCACCGCCGACACCGAGCTCGTGGCGTGGCTGATCGAAGAGCACCTGACGATGTCGACGGTGGCGCAGTCGCGCGACCTTTCCGACCGCAAGACGATCGAGAATTTCGCGGCCGTCGTGCAATCGGTCGAGCAGATGAAGCTTCTGACCATCCTGACCACGGCCGACATCAGGGGCGTCGGCCCGGGCGTGTGGAACGGCTGGAAGGCGCAGCTCTTGCGCACGCTGTATTACGAAACCGAGCCGGTGTTGACCGGCGGCTTCTCGGAAGTGAACCGCGCGCAGCGCATCGCCGTGGCGCAGTCCGAATTCCGCGCCGCCTTCACCGAATGGCCGGACGCGGAACTCAACGCCTATATCGCGCGGCACTATCCGGCCTATTGGCTCAAGGTCGATCTGCCGCGAAAGATTCGCCAGGCGCGATTCATCCGCGCCAGCGAACAGGCCGGACACCAGCTCGCAATCAATGTCGGCTTCGACGAGGCGCGCGGCGTCACCGAACTGACGATACTCGCGACCGACCATCCGTGGCTCTTGTCGATCATCGCGGGTGCCTGCGCTTCCGCCGGCGCCAACATCGTCGACGCGCAGATCTACACCACGACCGACGGCCGTGCGCTCGACACCATCGCGATCTCGAGGGAATACGACCGCGACGAGGACGAGGGACGGCGCGCCACCCGCATCGGCGAAATGATCGAGCACGTGCTTGAAGGCAAATTGCGGCTGCCCGAGGTGGTGGCGCGCAAGGCCGCCAACCGCGGCAAGGTGCGCGCCTTCGTGGTCGAGCCCGAGGTCACCATCAACAATCAGTGGTCGGACCGCTACACCGTGATCGAGGTCTCCGGCCTCGATCGCCCGGGCCTGTTGTACCAGCTCACGACCGCGATCTCGAAGCTCAACCTCAACATCGCTTCCGCCCATGTCGCGACCTTCGGCGAGCGCGCCCGCGACGTGTTCTACGTCACCGATCTGCTCGGCGCCCAGATCACCGCGCCGACCCGGCAGGCCGCGATCAAGAGCGCGCTGATTCACCTGCTCTCCAGCGAGGACAACGTCGCCCAGCCGGCGGCGTGATTGCTGGCTACGTCATTGCGAGCGCGGCGAAGCAATCCATACCTCGCCCCGGGGATAGGTGGATTGCTTCGCTGCGCTCGCAATGACGCGGCGAGATAGCACGCAATACTCGATTGTCATCCCCGCGCATGCGGAACAAATCGGATATGGGCGTGCTTCAGAAGCAGCTAAAAAGGCCGAAGTATCTTTCAAAAAATTGCTGCAATTTACGATGGCTGGGGCGGCGTCCGGCAACCACGATGCACTGACGTTCGCAGCCGGGCTTCCACCCTCATGCGGGGGTTTGAGCGATCTGTTTGGAATGAGCCCAACCTTGGGACTCGAGTGCCGCCAAGCTCGTCGCCACGAAGGCGAGATAATTTGTCTGGGAAACCAGAACGCCCAGATCGAACAGGACGAGCAAAGCTTCCCACGGGTTCCCCGCCGGCACGGCGATTGCTCGCTTGCCACCATCAATCACGGAAGGTCGGAAGCGGCGATCGGATCTCCGCTGCTTTGCTTCGGGTCCGATGTCATCTGAGCAACGGATCAGATGCAGGCGTGCTTTCGGCATATCAGTCCCCAGAGTTCAGTCGGCAATCCCCGAACGAGCGGGTTTGACAACAGCGACGGCTGCAACATGCAAGACGTCAGATCGATGGGTTTTCCGTAACGCTTTTCCCGCATGGCAATACCGGCGTTCTGCCGCCATCCGGTTCGCCAGTCAGCGTAATCATCGAGAAGCAATGGGCCCATTGAACGGAGGTTGATCCTAAACTTTCCATTCGGTTGAGCGGATCATACGGACGTTTAGGATCGCAGCCCGCTCCTCATGCGACGGAAGATCGCGCCCGCAGGTCGATGAGGCACGAAGGGACCGGCCGATTTTACCGTTCGGACATCCGAAAAGCTGGTAACATCCAGCCAGTTAGGAGGGCGACGTTGTCGCCGCTGATGATAGCGAACAGCTAGCGACGCAGCGCCGCTCGGAATGGCCGAGTGTCAGTGCTGATGATCCGGAAGCCGACGATAAAGTCCTGGCGCTCGGCCGAGCAATGGCTGCTCGGCAGCATGGCGCTGGCCTTGGGCACGGTAGCCGGTATCTGGCTGCTGCTCGATCCGGTCCCGATGGCCGTGCCTCATTTCGCCGCCCTCGTGCTGCTGATCGCTTCGCTTGCCGCCTCGTTGATCATGATCGGCCTGGCGGGCCGCACCCGCCGGCAGATGGAAGCCATGCTTCAGGGCCAAGTGGGCGCCGAAGCGCGCGCGATCGAGACGCTGCGCAGCAGCGAAGCACAATGGAAGGAAGTCTTCGAGCACAACCCGGTGATGTACTTCATGGTCGATGCCAAGGGGACCGTGCTGTCCGTCAACACGTTCGGCGCCGCACAACTTGGCTACTCCGTCAGCGAACTGCTCGGAAAATCCGTGCTGAAGGTCTTTCCTGCCGAAGAGCAACTCGCCGCCCGGAGCAATGTTGGCGTATGCCTGGAGAATATCGGCCAGACCCACAGTTGGGAAATCTGCAAGGTTCGCAAGGACGGTTCGTCGCTCTGGGTTCGAGAAAACGCCAAGGCCGTGCGGCGGCTGGACAATCAACTGATCGTGCTGATCGCGTGCGAGGACATCACCGAACGCAAGGAGGCTGAAAATGCCTTGCGGCAGAGTGAAATGTATCTGGCCGAAGCCCAGCGATTGAGCCGCACAGGCAGCTTTGGCTGGCGCGTCGCCAGCGGCGAAATCATTTGGTCGGAAGAAACATTCAGAATGTTTGGCTACGACAAGGCGCCCTCCATCAAGCACGCGACGGTCTTCCAGCGCGTTCATCCCGACGATCGCGCGCGCGTGGAACAGACCATCGACCGCGCGTCCCGCGACGGAAAGGACTTTGCGCACGGATATCGCTTGCTGATGCCCGACGGCTCGGTCAAACATGTCCACGCCACCGCGCATGCCGTAACGGATGCGTCGGGCGAGATGGAATTTGTCGGAGCGGTGACCGATATCACGGCCCGCAAGCGAGCCGAGATGAAATTGCATGAAGCGCAGGCGACGCTGGCGCATGTCACGCGCGTGACCGCGCTTGGCGAACTTGCCGCATCGATCGCGCACGAGGTGAACCAGCCGCTCGCCGCCGTCGTCACCAATGCGGCGGCATGCCGGCGCTGGCTCGATCGCGATCCTCCCGATCTGAAGGAAGCGCGCGGGACCCTGGAGTCAATCATCAAGGACGGCACTCGGGCCGGCGAAGTGATCCAGCGCGTCCGCGCGCTCGTGAGCAAGGCTCCCGATCAGAAAGCGCCACTCAACATCAACGATGTCATCAATGAGGTCATCAGCCTGGTGCAGCATGAACTGCTCAACCACCGGATATCGTTGCGGCTGGAACTCTCCCCCGCTCTCCCCCTGGCCATCGCCGATCGGGTCCAGTTGCAACAAGTGATCCTGAACCTGGTCATCAACGGCATCGAGGCCATGCAGCCGGTCATGGACCGGCCGCGGGAACTGATGATCCGGACATGCCAGGACGAAGCCCGGCAGATCATGGTGACGGTGAAGGATTGCGGCGTCGGGCTCGCCACCGAGAATGCTGACCGGCTGTTCGACGCCTTCTTCACGACCAAATCCGGCGGCATGGGAATGGGGCTGTCGATCTGCCGCTCCATCGTCGACGCTCATGGCGGACGGCTGTCCGCATCCGGAAATGCCGGACCTGGCGCGACATTCCACTTCACCCTGCCACTGGATCAGGAGGGTGCACCATGACCGGGCGCCAGGCATCGCCTTCCGTCGCAGGCGCCGAAGATCCGATCGTCTTCGTCATCGACGACGATTCTTCGGTACGTGAGGCACTGAGCAATCTCTTCCGGTCGGTGGGGTTGCGCGTCGAGGCGTTCGGTTCGGCTCACGAGTTTCTGCAATTGAAGCTTCCGAATGTCCCGAGTTGCCTGATCCTCGACATCAGACTACCCCGCGTGAGCGGCCTCGACTTTCAGGCCGAACTCGCCAAGGCCGACATTCACATCCCGGTCATCTTCATGACGGGGCATGGCGATATTCCGATGACGGTCCGCGCCATGAAGGCCGGGGCGGTCGATTTTCTGACCAAGCCGTTCCGCGATCAGGACATGCTGGATGCCGTAACCGCGGCAATCGAACGCGACCGCAACAGCCGCGATGAAGCGAAGGTTCTCTCAAACCTGCACGAGCTTTTCGCGACCCTCACTCCCCGGGAGCGGCAGGTGATGGCGCTCGTCACGACGGGGCTCATGAACAAGCAGATTGCAGCCGAAATCGGCCTGGCCGAGATCACCGTCAAGATCCATCGCGGGCACATCATGCGGAAAATGGGGGCGAAGTCGCTGCCCGACCTGGTGAGGATGGCCGAGCTGCTCGGGATCGGGCCCGCATCCGGCCAGCCGCAAACCTAAGTATGATTTTCCTGCCCTGATTTGCAGCGCACTCTTCCCCTACGCGGCGGCACAGCAAAACACACCCTCTGGTCGTTTCCCAAAAGGATTGCCTTGTCCAACCCGATCATATCAATCATCGACGATGACGGATCGGTCCGCGCCGCGACCCATAATCTCGTGCGGTCGCTCGGCTACGTCGTGAACACATTTGCGTCGGCCGAGGAGTTCCTGCGATCGCCACGCCTGAACGACACGTCATGCATAATAACGGATATCAGAATGCCCGCCATGAGCGGGCTCGACCTGCAGGAACATTTACTCGCCACCGGACGCAGATTTCCATTCATCTTCGTCACGGCCTTTTCAGTCGAAAGCGACCGCGACCGCGCCATGAAGGCGGGAGCGACCTGTTTCCTGAGCAAGCCGTTCGATGGGGAAACGCTGATCCAGTGCCTCGAAGCCGCGCTGGCGTCAAACCGCCAGTCCGCCGCCAGATGAGCGGGCCCTATCCGCGCGCGAGCCATTCATACGTAAGGATGACCGCGCCAAACATCTAGACGAATTGAAGATAATCCAGCGACGGCGCAAAACTTCGCATGTCCTTCGAGAAGCGCAGGACGCAAGCATCACACATTTTTTAATTCGGCAAGTGGCAATTCCTCAGAAGGAGGTCGCCATGCGTACAGAACCGCGTTGTTCCGAATGTGACTGCGAAGACCCCAAGATCATTGCCCTGCGAAATCCAGGACGCGAACGCTATTGCGGGCGCTCCTGTCTCGACAAAGGTCACGAGAATTTCATTCGTTGGATCCGGCGTGCAAATGCGGAGGTCGCGTCATGAGTAATTGTTGCGGAAATCCGGAATGCAAGCGCCCGTTCGGGCTGGTCCGGCGTAGCTGGTACTTCCAGCAGTTTTGTTCGGCGAGTTGCCGCGACATCTACAGGCGCCAAATGGAGCGGAACCGGACCTATTGGAAGTGGCTCTACCAGGTACCGGCACCTGCGGGCCGCAGAGACTACTGCTCCAGTCGATGAGCGCGGAGGAACTATGCTGGCCACGGTAAATGCGATGATGATCGGCGCGCTGCTGGCGTGGGGCCCCCTGCTGATTGTGTTCATCTATATCTTGCGGGACATGCGAAACGCCCCCCGTGAGCGCGATTGACCTGAAACGGCGGACGCCCCCGAGCGTAATTTCAACGCACCCGGCCGATCCGCCCCTCCTGTTCCGGAGCATTAGATCTCCACGCCCTCGTGCTTGAGCAGCCAGCGCTTGCGCTCGAGCCCGCCGCCGTACTTCACCAGCGAACCGTTGGCGCCGATCAGGCGGTGGCAGGGCAGCACCACGCTGATCGGATTCGAGCCGTTGGCGTGGCCGACGGCGCGAACGGCGCGCGGCATCCGAAGCTTTGCGGCGAGCGCGCCGTAGCTCATCGTCGTTCCGGCCGCGATCTTCGGCAATGCGTTCCAGACCTTCTGCTGGAACGGCGTGCCGGCAACGCGCCATTCGATCGCAGCGAGGCGATCGAGGTCGCCCTTGAAATAGCCGGTCAAGGCAACGCGTAGATCGCGTGGCGCCCGCGCATCGTTCAAATTCACAACGCCATAATGCAGCCGCAGCAATTGCTTCATGCGCGGCTCATAGTCTTCCCAATCCAGCGCGCGGAGCAGGCCGTCCGTGTCCGTGACCAACAGCGCGGTCCCGATCGGCGTCGGCAGGCGGTCGAGATTGAAGTGTTCGGGCATCGTCATTCCCTGAAAATATCCGCGTAGCGAAAAATATCCGCGGGGGCATGGCGCACTTTTCACCCGTAGCGTGCTAGCGTCCACCCGAATTCCGCTGCCGGTTGGGGGACCGCAACATGATCTTCATCGCCAATGCTCTGGTCGCGGTGGTCGCCGCGCTTCACGTGTTCTTTCTCGCGCTGGAGATGTTTCTCTGGGACAGGCCGCTGGGCCTGAAGGTTTTCCGCAACACCATCGAGAAGGCAAGGGATTCGAAAGTGCTGGCCGCCAATCAGGGGCTGTATAACGGCTTCCTCGCGGCCGGCCTCGTCTGGGGCCTCTTTCATCCCAATCCAGCCTTCGCGTTCCAGATCAAGGTGTTCTTCCTGCTCTGCGTGATCGCGGCCGGCGCCTATGGCGCGGCGACCGTCAGCCGCCGGATTCTCTACGTGCAGGCGGCGCCCGCGGTGCTTGCACTGGTCCTGCTCTGGCTGGCGTGAGGCGTCGCTCCTCGCTGCCTTGCATTGGCAAAACCGTTCCGCCACACTCCCTGGCAACGATGACGGCAGGCCATCCGATCGCCGGCACAGGATCATCGGCCAACATTTAGGGAGTAGCGACATGAGACGTGGCGTTCTTCATCTGATTGCAGGCACTGCGGTTGCGGTTGCGCTCGCGCTAGCCTCACCGGCCGTTGCGCAGAAGAAATACGATACCGGCGCGACCGACACCGAGATCAAGATCGGCCAGACCGTTCCGTTCTCGGGCCCTGCATCCGCCTATGCCGGCATCGGCAAGACGCAGGCGGCCTATATGCGGATGATCAACGAACAGGGCGGCATCAACGGCCGCAAGGTCAACCTGATCCAGTATGACGATGCCTACTCGCCGCCCAAGGCGGTCGAACAGGTGCGCAAGCTCGTCGAAGGCGACGAGGTGCTGCTGACCTTCCAGATCATTGGCACGCCCTCGAATGCCGCCGTGCAGAAATATCTCAACGGCAAGAAGGTGCCGCAGCTCTTGGCGGCGACGGGAGCTTCGAAGTTCACCGACCCCAAGAACTTCCCGTGGACGATGGGCTTCAATCCCAATTACCAGTCCGAGGGGCGCATCTACGGCCAGTACATTCTGAAGCATCATCCCAACGCCAAGATCGGCATCCTCTATCAGAATGACGATCTCGGCCGCGACTACATCACCGGCCTGAAGGAGGCGCTCGGCGGCAAGGCGGCGTCGATGATCGTCGCCGAAGCTTCCTATGAATTGACTGATCCGACCATCGACTCGCAGATCGTCAAACTGAAAGCCGCCGGCGCCGACCTGCTCTACGACGCTTCGACACCGAAATTCGCGGCACAGGCGATCAAGAAGGTCGCCGACCTCGGCTGGAAGCCGGTCCACATCCTCGACATCAATGCGAGCCCGGTGTCGGCTACACTGAAGCCTGCCGGCCTCGATATCTCCAAGGACATCATCTCGACCAACTACGGCAAGGATCCCGGCGATCCGCAGTGGAAGGACGACGAGGGCATGAAGGCCTATTTCGCCTTCATGGACAAATATTACCCGGAGGGTGACAAGCTCAACACCGTCAACACCTACGGCTATTCGACCGCGGAATTGCTGGTGAAGATCCTCAAGCAATGCGGCGACGATCTCACCCGCGAAAACATCATGAAGCAGGCGGCCAATCTGAAGAACGTCACCGGCAGCCTGTCGCTGCCCGGCATGGTCACCAATACCTCGCCGACCGATTATCGCATCAACAAGCAGATGCAGATGATGAAGTTCAACGGCGAGCGCTGGGAACTGTTCGGTCCCATCATCGAGGATGCCGGCCCGGCCGGTTAGCGGCTGCCCTGACACGGAAGCCGTCGGCGTCCCCATGATACCGGCGGCTTTCTTGGTCCCGTGACGTCCCCTGCCCGCGCTGGCCTGCATCATTTTGTGGCTGGCAACGATCGGTGGATTCTTTTTGAGCAGGCGGAACCTGTCACCGGAATCATCCGACTTTCAGATGCTTGCATTGCAACATGCCATCCGCCACTATTGTGGCAGCGACGACCTGCGCGCGGCCGGAAGGCCCGCAGCACGATCAACGCCAATCAAAAACACACGAGGAACGCAGCATAATGAAGAAGAGTATTTTCCATTTGGTCACCGGGACGGCGCTTGCACTTGCGTTGTCCGTCTCGACCGCGTCAGCGCAGAAGAAATACGACACTGGCGCAAGCGATACCGAGATCAAGATCGGTCAGACCAATCCATTCAGCGGACCGGCCTCCGCCTATGCCACCATCGGCAAGACTCAGGCCGCCTATATGAAGATGATCAACGATAAAGGTGGCGTGAACGGCCGCAAGATCAACCTGATCCAGTATGACGACGCCTACTCGCCGCCGAAAGCGGTGGAGCAGGTACGTAAACTGGTCGAGAGCGACGAAGTGCTGCTCACCTTCCAGCTCCTCGGCACGCCCTCGAACGCGGCGGTACAGAAATATCTCAACTCCAAGAAGGTGCCGCAACTGTTCGCCGCGACCGGTGCGTCGAAGTTCACCGATCCGAAGAACTTCCCCTGGACGATGGGCTTCAACCCGAACTATTTCGTCGAGGGACGCATCTACGGCCAGTACATCATCAAGGAACACCCGAACGCCAAGATCGGCGTGCTCTATCAGAACGACGACCTCGGCAAGGACTATTTGAACGGCATCAAGGCCGGCCTCGGCGACAAGGCGGCGAAGATGATCGTGGCGGAAGCTTCCTACGAAGTCTCCGACCCGACCATCGACTCGCAGATCCTCAAGATCAAGGACGCCGGCGCGGACCTGTTCTTCTCGGCGACGACCCCCAAGCAGGCGGCGCAGGCCATCAAGAAGATCTACGAGATTAACTGGAAACCGGTCCACATCCTCGACATCAACGCGACCTCAGTTGGCGCCGTCATGAAGCCAGCGGGCCTGGAAGCGTCCAAGGGCGTGATCAGCGTCAACTACGGCAAGGATCCGCTCGATCCGACCTGGAAGGACGATGCTGGCATGAAGAAGTATTTCGAGTTCATGGCGAAGTACTATCCCGACGGCGACAAGGACTCGAGCTTCAACTCCTATGCCTACTCGACTTCGCAGTTGATGATCTATGTGCTGGAAAAGTGTGGCGACAACCTCACCCGCGAGAACGTCATGAAGGTGGCAACCAGCCTGAAGGACGTGCCGCTCGATCTGAACCTGCCGGGTATCGTCGCCAACACGTCGCCGACCGATTATCGCGTCAACAAGCAGTTGCAGATGATGCGGTTCAACGGCGAGCGCTGGGAACTGTTTGGCCCGATCCTCGAGGACGCAGGCCCGGCGGGTTAGTCGCGGCGAACCAATCGAAACGATCGGCGGAAAGAAGCGATCGGCGGCCCTTCGGGGCCGCCGATTTTTCATGGCCGATGCTACTTCGGGATCTCCCCGAACGTCTTGCCGACCGGCAGCACGGCGTGGCGGATCAGGCGGGAATCTTCCACCGCGGCCTGGCGGTGCTTGACCGCCTCGCGATAGACGGGATCGCGGATCATTTCGACAAATGCCGCGACGCTGGGATATTCGGCGATGAAGCAATGGTCCCAGCGCTCGGCCTCTGGCCCGATCAGCATCAGCTCGAACCTGCCCTGCCACACGATCCGTCCGCCAAGCCGTTCGAACACCGGGCCGCTTTCCCGGCCATAGGCGGCATAGGCTTCCGCACCGGTCGCCTTGCGGCCGTCGGGATAGGCGGCCTGCTCGCGCAGCCGGACCAGGTTGAGCATGTGGATCGGACCCGGCCGGTCGTTGGCCCGAAATTGCGCGAATACTTCCTTGGTGGGATCGATGTGGCCCATGCAGATTTCCCCCGAGAACACGGTCGGTTGCACCGATCCTAATACGGTCCCGCCGCACCTCCTAATCCCGCATTAACCTTTCCGTAACCGACCCTTAAACAGCCGCCGGTAGCGTGCATCAGGACGGGTGTGAGCGGCGTTTGTGATGGCGTGGGGACGGAAAAAGAGCGGCGGACGCAAGGAGCCGCTGTTCGGGCTTCCGGCAGCGCTCGCGGACCTGCGTCTGTCGCCCGCGGACCGCATTCCGGACGCCACCGACGAAGACGACAAGCCGAAAAAGCCAGTGCCGAAGCGCAAGCACGAAGAGGACGACGACGAGCCGCCGCGCGAGCGCAAAGCCCGCACGGCCAAGAGCGGCGCGAAGCGGCGCTCGAAACGCCGCATCAAGTTCGGCCGGCTGGTCTATTGGGGCGCGGTGCTCGGCTTGTGGGCGGCGATTGCCATCATCGGCGTCGTGGTCTGGGTCGGCGCGCATCTGCCCGCGATCCAGTCGCTGGAAATCCCGAAACGCCCGCCGACCATCCAGATCGTCGGCATCGACGGCAGCGTGCTGGCCTCGCGCGGCGAAGCGCCCGGCTCCAACGTCGCGCTGAAGGACCTGCCGCCATTCTTGCCGAAAGCGTTCATCGCCATCGAGGACCGCCGCTTCTATTCGCATTACGGCATCGACCCCGTCGGCATCGCGCGCGCCGTGGTCGCCAACGTCCTGCATCGCGGCGTCTCACAGGGCGGCTCGACGCTGACGCAGCAGCTCGCGAAAAACCTGTTCCTGACCCAGGAACGGACGATGGCGCGCAAGCTGCAGGAAGTGGAGCTGGCGCTATGGCTGGAGCGCAAGCATTCCAAGAACGAGATTCTCGAGCTCTACCTCAATCGCGTCTATTTCGGCTCCGGCGCCTACGGCGTGGAAGCCGCTTCGCAGCGCTATTTCGGCAAATCAGCGAAGAACGTCACGGTCGCGGAAGCCGCGATGCTGGCGGGCCTCGTCAAATCGCCGTCGCGGCTGGCGCCGAACCGCAACCCGGAAGGCGCGGAGCAGCGTGCCCGAATCGTGCTCGCGGCGATGGCGGAAGCCAAATTCATCAGCGACGCCCAGGCCAAGGCGTCGATCGGCCATCCCTCCTACAATGTGAAGCCGGCTGGCGCTGGCACCGTCAACTACGTCGCCGACTGGATCGGCGAAGTGCTCGACGACCTCGTCGGCCAGATCGACCAGAGCATCGTGGTCGAGACCACGATCGATCCGAAGCTGCAGAGCACGGCCGAAGCCGCCATCATCGACGAACTGGCGGCCAAGAGCGTGAAATTCAACGTCACGCAGGGCGCGCTGGTGGCGATGACCCCCGACGGCGCGGTGCGCGCCATGGTCGGCGGGCGGAACTATGCCGAGAGCCAGTATAACCGCGCAGTCACGGCCAAACGCCAGCCCGGCTCGGCGTTCAAGCCCTTCATTTATCTGACGGCGATCGAAGGCGGCCTGACGCCCGAAACCATCCGGCAGGACGCGCCGCTCGATCTGAAGGGTTGGCGGCCGGAGAACTACACCCATGAATATTTCGGCGCGGTGACGCTGACGCAGGCGCTGGCGATGTCGCTCAACACGGTCGCGGTGCGGCTCGGCCTCGAGGTCGGGCCAAAGAACGTGGTGCGGACCGCGCACCGGCTCGGCATCTCATCGAAGCTCGACGCCAATCCCTCGATCGCGCTCGGCACCTCGGAAGTGTCGGTCATCGAGCTGGTCGGAGCCTATGCGCCGTTCGCCAATGGCGGGCTCGGCATCTCCCCCTATGTGGTGACCAAGATCCGGACCAATGAAGGCAAGCTCTTGTATGCACGACAGCCTGACCAGCTCGGCCAGGTGATCGAGCCGCGCCATGCCGCGATGATGAATACGATGATGCAGGAAACGCTGCTGTCGGGCACCGCGCGCAAGGCCGAGATTCCGGGCTGGATGGCCGCCGGCAAGACCGGCACCAGCCAGGATTTCCGCGACGCCTGGTTCATCGGCTACACGGCCAATCTCGTCACCGGCGTCTGGCTCGGCAATGACGACAATTCGCCGACCAAGAAAGCGACCGGCGGCGG
>Ga0081455_10006391_pt1 | contig 12652 bp, 13 predicted proteins | sample TabmetS3T2R1_FD_70207 | JGI IMG/M metagenome (GOLD analysis project Ga0081455, IMG submission 70207) | Tabebuia heterophylla rhizosphere microbial communities from the University of Puerto Rico - S3T2R1 | ecosystem: Host-associated > Plants > Roots > Rhizosphere ... | reverse complement strand
CCCGACAGCTACGTGCGCCCGCACGTGCACAGCGAGCAATGGGAGATGCTGGTGCTGTTGCGCGGCTCCCTCGACGTCCTGATCTTCAGCCCGGAGGCGGAGCTCGTGCAGCGGCTGGCGATGAGCGTCACGGCGCCGGTCGTGCAAATTCCGCGCGGGACCTGGCACGGCGCGGTCGCGCGGTCCGCAAGCGTGGTCATGGAGGTGAAACCAGGCCCGTATCGAGCGAACGAATTTGCCGCGTGGGCGCCCGAGGAGGGCGGCGCGGCGAGCCCCGCATTCGTGCGTTGGGCCGCGCAGGCAGGCGCGGGAAGCAGATGGTCGGCACCCTGCCCTGCCCTTGAGCTGGGTCAACACCACGTCCGGGACCCGAAGCTATGATCAGCATCGGCCGGCACGATTCGGCGGCGTACCGGCGAAGCCCAAGCGATGAACCGTCCGCGGGCCGGCACCGCCGCGGAACGCGAGGAGAACGACAATGAGGCACGGCAAGAGCGCTGCTGCGGTCCTTTTGTTACTCGCATCATTGACGTCGGCGTGCTCGTCGGGCGATGCGCGGCTCGAATCGATCGCCCACGAACTGAGCGATGCCGTTAACCGGTGCATGCTGGATGTCCGCGACCGACGGGTCAAATTCGAGGACTCGGCGAACTGCCGCTCCATGGGCAGGGTGGCGAAGCAATACATCGACGCCGGCGGCTTCAAGGACAGCGCCGCCTGCCGTGCCGACCGCGTTGCCGAATCGGCGAGGGCCAGGGCCTGGATGGCGATGGCGTTCTCGAAAGCCGGCGATCCCAATCTGAACATCTGGTAGTCGCGGCCGACCGGCGAGCGCGCCGCGCCACCGGAACCGCGCTACTTGAGGAGGCGCGCGAGCGAGCGGCCTGCGCCGCTCTTGAGCTCCTTGGCGTCAACCGTGCCGTCATTGTCCGGATTGGCGGCATTGAAGCGCTTCTCCACGAGGGCGGCGAATTCATCCTTGTCCAGGGTTCCGTCCTTGTCGGGGTCGGCGGCGGCGAAATCCTTGGCATTGACCCGGCCGCGCAGCTCGCGCCTGTCGAGGGTGCCGTCCTTGTCGCGGTCGAGCTTGTCGAACACCTTCGCGGCCGCGCCCTTCGCCTCGGCGAGGTCGACCGTGCCGTCGTTGTCCGGGTCGAGCGCCTTCATCGCGCCCTGCGACCAGGCCGGCGTGGCGCCGATCAGCGTGAGGGCGAAAGCGGCTACTATGCTCTTACGTCGCATGATCATGTTGTTGTCCTCTGATTCCGACGGGGATGGCGTCGATATACACCTTTTCCCCCGAGCCCGCGACCGCGTCGGCGCCGCTCGCGAAAGTCGGCGGCGTGTGTGAGGCATCTCACGCTCGCACCGCCGATGATGTGCCAATGCATCGCGCAGTCCCTCACGACGCGGAGGATGCGGGATGCGCAAGATCATCATTATCGGCGGCATCGTCGCCGTCGCGGCCGTGGCCGCCATCTGGTCGATGTCGAGCCTGGCCAAGTCGAAGATTACGGGCAAGGTCGAGGCGACCGAGGCCTCGGCCCCGATCTCGCCGCACGACATCATGGTCCAGCAGGGCAAAGACGTTCAGATCGAGTATTGGGCCCACCCGTTCTGAACAAGCCCGAGGCGGCCGTAGCCGGATCACGATCCGGGGAAGCTGCAAGCTTCCCGATAGGGCTCATGCGGCCAAACGGAGTTCCGGACCGAAGAGCGCGATCCGGCTTGACGCGATTCTGGCGTCCTGCATTCACGAGCGCGTCGTGCTCGGCATCGCCGCCGATTTCCGTTGCTATTGGTGCGTGCTCGCCACGCTCGCGGGCGCCATGACGGCTGTGCTCGCCCAGTACGATCGGCAGGAGGGCACGCAGGTGCGAGGGCCGGCGGCTAAAGCGATGGGCGTGACTTCATCGGCATGACGCGCTGATTCTCCAAGAGGCGCCGAAGAACCTCGCCCGCGCGCACGACCACGCCGTCGATGATCGCCTGCCCGAGCTCGGGCGTCGCGCCGCGAGCTTCCCCGATGACGCCGTTGACGGCGAGCCGCGGATCGTCGGTGCGCCAGGGAAAGCTCGCGCCGCGATCGAAGACCAGCGCCGCGATCGCTTCGGTCACGGGCGGTGTGGCCCCGGATGGGATCAGGTCGCGGCGCACGCGCTGCGGATCGAGCACCAGCATCACCGACGTCTCGCTCTTGCCGCCGTGAACGTCACCGTGCTCGGCCTCGACCCCGGACAGATCGAACGGATGCAGCACGCAGGCATTGAGCGCGAAATCGCCGCGCAGCTCGTGAATGAGGTTGTCCAGGACACCGCGGTTGCCGCCATGGCCGTTGACGATCGCGATATTGCGCGCCGGCAGCGCGCGCACGATGTCGCGCGCCAGGTCGCGCATGAGCGCCACGAAGGTCTGGATGCTCAGCGACAGCGTTCCCGGCGCCCAATCGTGCTCGCGCGAGAGCGAGACGGAAACCGTCGGAAGCTGCCACAGGTCGAGCTCGTCGCCCCAGCGTGCGACGATGCGGTGGGTGAGCTCCTCGGCGACGATCACGTCGGTGTCGAGCGGCAGGTGCAGCCCGTGCTGCTCGATGGCGCCGAGCGGCAGGCACAGGATCGACGTCTCCTGCAGGCGACGGGAAACCTCCGGAAAAGTTAGTCCCGCGACCGACCGCATGGAGGGCGGGCGCGCCATGATGCGCGACCCCGCAATCAGCCGGTGACCATGCGCATGAGAACTCTGTCCCTGCGCAGGAAATGATGGTGGAGCGCGGCACAGATGTGCATCGCTGCGACCACGCCGATGATGATGCCCAGCCAGCGGTGCAACACAAAAAGCCGCTCCGAGAGCGGACGATTCTCAGGCCAGACATGCGGCAGCTCGAACAGGCCGAACATCGGCAGCGGCGCCGGATAGGCCGAGGTCGCCACGAGCCCGACCACCGGCTGCACGATCAACAGCCCGTAGAGCGTCCAGTGCGTGACGTGTGCTGCCGTTTGCTGAAGGGCCGGGATGTCGGCGGGCAGCGGCAGTGGCGGATGCGTCAGCCGCCAGATCAACCGCACGACGACCAGCGGGAGGATCACCACGCCGATCGACTTGTGCAAATTGTAGAGCGGCTCCTGCACCGGCCCGCCCCACTCGTTCGCTATGACGATGCCGAGCGGGACCATGATCAGAACCAGCACCGCGATGAGCCAATGCAGCACGCGTGCCGTGACGTTGTAGGCGGGGACCGCAGAGGCGGGCGATACGACGCTCATTGCCGCGCTCCGACAACCGTGCAGGTCAAGAGTCGCGCCGACTTTCAGCAACCTCGTTCAGGGCGCCGAGGACGTGGTCGAGCTTGTGTCCGGCTCGCGTCGCCTTGGCGGTGAGATAGCGCCGGTTGTCGGCATTGATCGGTCCCTGCAGCGGCACGCGTCCCGACACGTCGATGCCCGCCTGCGAGAGTCCGTCGAGTTTGGCCGGATTGTTGGTCAGCAGCCGCACCCGCGTGCAGCCGAGCACCTGCAGCATGCGCACGGCGACGCCGTAATCGCGTTCGTCGTCGTCGAAACCGAGCACGATGTTGGCATCGACGGTGTCGAGCCCGGCATCTTGCAGCTGATAGGCGCGGATCTTGTTGGCGAGACCGAGCCCGCGGCCCTCCTGCTCCAGGTAGAGAATGATGCCGCCGCCGTGCTGCTCGAGTTGCGGCAGCGCCAAGCGCAGCTGATCTCCGCAATCGCATCGGCGCGAGCCGAACACGTCTCCCGTCAGGCAAGCCGAATGCAGGCGCACGGAGACGGGCTGGGCGAAGTCCGGTTGGCCGACGATGATGGCGATCGGCGTGCCGCCGATGCCGTCGCGAAAGATCACGAACCGCGCGGGAAAACCCTCGTTGAGCGGGATGGTCGCCTCCGCGACCACCGCGAGCGAAGCGATGATCTGCTGCCGGAATTGCGCCACCGCGTCGGCGGCCACCACCATGAGCGGCGGGTCGCACGCCCGCACGCCCGCCGCGCCGGCATCGCCGACGAGCAAGGCCGGCAGCCGCTGCGCGAGCTTGGCAAGCTCGATGGCGGCGCCCGCCGTTTCCCCGGCCGGGACCACCTCGAGGTGGCGCGCGACCTGCGCATCGGCGGCGAGCGCGAAAATCGCCTGGGCGTCGTGGAGGTCGCCGATGGCCACGGCCGTAGGCCCGGCGCCGGTGAGCCCCAGCGCGCGGGCGCGCCGCGCGGTGATGAGCAGATGCGGTCGCGCTGGCGCGCACAGCGCCCGGAACGCGGCAAGCCCGTCGTCGGTCATGCCGTCGACGGGCAACAGCGCCGCCGCCCCTGCCGTCGACGTTACAATGACCGGACGCCCCGACCGAAGCTCGGCCAGGCCCCTCTCGACTCCGACCTGCTCGGGTGTGCCGAACAGACCGGACCTCCCACTCGCACTCATGTCAGCCCACACACTTGGGACGCGGCCGACCCGGACCGCATCGCCAGAATAAGAATGCACCCCGGTGGGGTTTATTCCCTTGACGACGCGCGTTTGCAGTCACCGTCCCGCGAAATATCATGGCACGATGCGCCAAGGTCCGAAAGCCGGTATGCGATGATCGCGGATGGCAGATTCGCCAAAGCGGATCGAGATGAGATCGAACGTCCCTGAACATGGCTCCACGACCGCGGCAGCGTCCTCCTGGACGCCGATCCCCCAAGCGTTTCGTGGGCCCAATGGTTCCCTGCCGCAGCCCTGGGAGGACATTTTCGGGCCGTTGCGGCGCAGCACGATCGACGACCTCGTGCTGGTCGCGCAATGCGGACAGTCGATCGATGCCCGCGTCGCGACGTCGAGCGGGCACTCCCACTACATCAACGGCGAGGGCGGCCTTGCCCATCTGCATCGCTTGCGGGCGCTCGTCGACGCCGTCGTGATCGGCGTGGGCACGGCGATCTTGGACGACCCGCTGTTGACGGTGCGCCGCGTCGCGGGGCCGAGCCCGGCGCGGGTCGTCGTCGATCCGAGCGGCCGACTGCCCTCGACCGCGCGGGTGCTGGCGGCCGACGGTATCCGGCGGCTGGTCATCACGGCCGCGGGCACCTCGACGCAACTCCCCGGCGGCGTCGAGATCGTGCCGCTGGCCAGGGACAACGGCCAGCTTTCCCCCGCGGCGATCGTTGCCGCGCTCGCCGCGCGCGGCTTCCGCCGCATCCTGGTCGAAGGCGGCGCCGATACGATCTCGCGCTTCCTCGCCGCCCGCTGTCTCGATCGGCTGCATATCCTGGTGGCTCCGATCATCCTCGGGGCGGGCCGATCGAGCCTCACGCTGCCGGCGATCGAGCGGGTCGACGAAGCGATGCGTGTCCCCATGCGCGCCCATGTTCTCGACGGCGACGTGCTCTTGGACTGCGATCTCAGCGCTCAACGCGTGCCCATCGGCCGGGCGAAAATATCCAGGTGACCGACGCGCAGGCGCGAGCGGCCTTGCTCCAGATCGGCGCGACGGCGCGCAAGCCAGCCGTCGATCGCGGCCGGCGACAATCCCGTGGTCAGTGGCGCCACCTCGGCCCAGCCCGCGAACAGCGCGTCCTGCACGGCGCGGTCATCGGGCCCGAACACCCAATCCGCGCGACCCTGCATGATGCGATAGCCGAAATGCTCCAAGCGCTCGACCGCACGCGCTGCGGCCGCAGGTCCGAGCGCCGGACCGAACCCCTTGTCGGTGCGCTGATGCAGATCGAAGCCGGCCAGGACCTCGGCATCGAGCGACCTGTCGGGCTCGACGACGACGCGCCCGTCATAGGTCAGCGCCGCATAAACCGGCAGCCGCCGCGCCGCCGCTTCGATGACGAAACGATCAAGCCATTCGGCCGAGACCAGATCGAGCAGCGCCGAGGCAGTCACGAGATCGAGCGGTCCGTCGAGCGCCAGCTCGAGATCGCGGGCAAGATCGACCGGCGTCGGTGTGACGGTCAGTTGCGGCGCCTGCCCGGCCGCCGCCGCCTTGGCCAACAGGCTGAGATTGTTGTCGACCAGCCGCCAGCTCTGGCGCGACGGAAGCCGTGGTGCAAGCGCGCGCAGGGTGGCACCGCTGCCGCAGGCGAGATCGACAACGGCGATCGAGGGCGCGTCGCGGAACGCTTCGGCCACCGCCTCCAGCACCACGCCGCTGCGCGCGGCGCGGTCGTAGGGCTCGCGCAACGCCAGCCATTCGGCGGAGAAGCTGCTCACTCCACGTTTTCCAGCAGGCGAGCGAACGCGACCGCCTGTTCGCGCCATGACGGAAAGCGCGCGGCACGCGCGGCGGCGGCCAGCCGCTCCCGTTCCGCCGGATCTTCGATGAGCCGCCGCAGCGCCGCCGCCAGCGTTTCGACGTCGTCGGGCGGCACCAGCACGCCCGCCGCGTCGGGCACGGTCTCCGGAATTGCGCCCGCCGTCGTGCCGACGACCGGCAGGCCGTGGGCAATGGCCTCGGCGAAGACCATGCCATAACCCTCGAAGCGGGACGGCAGCACGAACAGGTCGCAGCGCTGATAGAGCGAGGCGAGTTGCTCGGAGCTCACGGCGCCCAGCAAGCTGATGCGGTCGGCGAGATCGAGCGCGGCGATTTCGGCCTCGAGCCGCCGCAACGTCTCCGGGCTTCGTCCCCCATCGCCGGCAATGACGAGGTGCCAGCGCAAGCGCGCGAGCCTGGCAAGCGCGGCAACGAGGACATCGTATCCCTTGCGCGGGATCACCGCGCCGACCGCGAGCAGGACGACCTCGCCGGCATTCTCTCTTACGCGCGCCGCCACCCTGTCCGTCCCCGGTTGCACGACGCTCAGTCGGTCTGACGGAATACCGTAATCGGCGGCAAGAAGCCGGGCGCTCGTTGTGCTGGTGGCGATGACATGCCGCGCGCAGGCGAGCGCCGAGCGTTCGCTCGTGTGCAAGGCGGCGCGCTCGGTCGCGCTCAGTCCGGTTTCGAGCGCCAGCGGATGGTGCACCAGCGCAATAAGCCGGTGGCTAGCGCGGAGCGCTTGGGCCGCCTTCGGCAGCGCGCCGAAGGCGAGGCCATCGACCACGATCGGATGCTGGCGCGGCAGCGCCGCCAGTCGCGCACCGGCCGTGGCGCGCGTGTCGGCGGACGGAAACGGAAATCCCTCCCCCAGGCCCAGCACGTCGGCCCGCCAGCCGACCGCGCCGAGCTCGGCGATGATCCGGCGATCATAGGCATAGCCGCCGGTCGGGGTCGCGATGTCACCGGGCACCGCGAACACCGCCGCCTTCACCACAACGGCGCCTCGTACCAGGCGCGCGCGAGCGGCGACTCCGCCACCGTGACGCGGATCGATTTCAGGTCGTGGCCCTCGCGGCCAAGCGCACCCTTGCGGGCGGCATCGGCGAGATGATCGAAGACATGTTTGGTCAGAAATTCGGTCGTGGTGTTGATGCCTTTGAGCTGCGGCAGCTCGTCGAGATTGCGATAGTTGAGCGGCGCGAGGGCCGCGTTGAGCACGTCGTGGGCACGGGCAATATCAATGACGATGCCGTGCGGATCGAGCGCGTCGGCGAAAAACGCCACGCGAACGACAAAGGTAGCCCCGTGCACCCGCTGAGCGGGCCCAAAAATCTCCCCGCGGAAGGAATGCGCGATCATGATCTGGTCGGAGACTTCAACCGCGTACACGGGGATCCTCCTCGGGACGTTCGTCCGCTGCAGGATAGCGGATCAGCTGGCAGATCACGTCGGAATCCGCGCGGAAAACCGCAGAGAGTTTTGCCGGCAGATCGTCGAACGCCAGCGCCGGCGCGATCAGCAGGTCGAGCACCGGATCGCCGAGCAGCGCGAGTGCCGCCGCAAGCCGCCGTCCATGGCTCCAGCGCGAGCGATGGGAGGGCGCGACCTTGCCGACCTGGCTCGAGACGAGCCGCAGCCGCCGGCTATGGAACGCTTCGCCGAGCGGCAGCGCAATATCGCCGCTCCCGTACCAGCTCAGCTCGACGATGCTCGCCTCCTCGCCGGCCAACCGCAGGGCGGTCACCAGCCCGGCGGCCGCGCCGCTCGCGTGGAAGACGACATCGCAGTCGGTAGGCGCAACGCCCGGTTCGGCAAAACGCGCACCGATCGCATGCGCGAAGGTGGCCCGGGCGGGCGCGGTGTCCACCACCGTCACCTCGGCTCCCGGCAAGCGGGCGCACAGGTAGGCTGTCAGAAGGCCAAGGAGCCCGCCGCCCACGACCGCGATCCGGTCAGCGGGGCCGGGAGCGCCGTCCCAGACCGCGTTGAGGGCCGTCTCCATGTTCGCCGCCAGCACGGCACGGGCGGGCGGCACTTGCCCCGGGACGGTAAACGCGGCCGCCGCCGGCAGGGTGAAGAGGCTCTGGTGCGGGTACAGGCTGAAAACGAGGCGGCCGCGCAGCTCCGGCGGCCCCGCCTCGACCCGTCCTACCGTTGCGTAGCCGTATTTGACCGGGAACGGAAACGCCCCGCCCATGAAGGGCGCTCGCATGCGATCGTGCTCGCTCGCCGGCACGCGGCCGGCATGGACCAGCCGCTCGGTGCCCCGGCTGATCGCGCCGAAGAGCGCGCGCACCTGAACCTCCCCGGCTTTGGGGGCGGCAACCGCCTCCTCCCGCAGCTCGGTGCGGCCGGGGCCGACATACCAGAGCGCCTTGCCCGCCATTCCTCGCGATCCCCCAGTGTCCGGCTTTGGTTCAGAAGTCCGCATTTCAGACTCGCCGCAAGAATGATGCGGACTTCTCAACCGCCATACTAGGCCGTCACGCCGCCCGGGGCGCGCGACCGGATTGGACTCGCACGCGCGCCGCTATATCCTCAAACGCGGGAAAAGACACGCACCGTTCCTTCATGCTCGAACGACCCGCCCGCGACGAGGTGATGATCGCCGCGCCGCTGACCCCGTGGCGGCCGCCGCTGTTCTTCGCGGGCATCGCGCTCACGATGGTCGCCCTCGTCGCCCTCGCCGCGCTCGCGCTCTCGCCCGGCGGCTTCGGCGCCGTCGATGTCCTCCTGCTCGCGCTGTTCGCGATGACGCTGCCCTGGTACGTCATCGGCTTCTGGAATGCGAGCATCGGGCTTGTGCTCATGCGCTTTGCGAGCAACCCGGTCGCGGCAGTCATGCCGGTCGCCGGCCGCGTGCGGGGAGACGAGCCGATCACCGCCTCGACCGCGATCGTCCTATGCATCCGCAACGAGCCGCCCGAGCGGGTCGCACGCCTGCTCACGCCGATGCTGGCGGGGCTTGCGGCGCGCGGCGTCGGCGAGCGCTTCCATGTCTACGTGCTGAGCGACACCAGCAAGCCCGACATCGTCGCGGTCGAGGACGCGAACTTTGCCGCGCTCGCCGCGGCCTGGCGCGGGCGCATCGCGCTGACCTATCGTCGCCGGGCGCAGAATACCGGCTTCAAGGCCGGCAATATTGCCGACTTCTGCGCGCGCTGGGGCAAGGATCACGATTTCGCCGTCATGCTCGACGCCGACAGCGTCATGACCGTCGATCTCGTGCTCAAGCTCGTGCGCATCATGCAGATCGATCCACGGCTCGGCATCCTGCAGAGCCTCGTGATCGGCATGCCTTCGGCCAGCGCCTTCGCCCGCATCTTCCAGTTCGGCATGCGGCTCGGCATGCGCTCCTACACCCTGGGCAGCGCCTGGTGGCAGGGCGATTGCGGGCCGTACTGGGGCCACAACGCCATCGTTCGCCTTGCGCCGTTCATGGCGCATTGTGAGCTGCCGGTGCTCGCGGACGACGCGTTGGTCAAGGGTCACGTGCTCAGCCACGACCAGATCGAGGCGGTGATGATGCGGCGCGCCGGCTACGAGGTGCGCGTGCTGGCGGAAGAAGGCGAGAGCTTCGAGCAGAACCCGCCCACGCTGGTCGAATTCGTCCGGCGCGATCTGCGCTGGTGCCAGGGCAACATGCAGTATTGGCATTTCCTGCGTCTGCCTGGATTGCCGCCGGTGAGCCGCTATCAGCTCCTCTTGGCCATCCTGATGTTCCTCGGCTCGCCGGCCTGGATCGGTCTGTTGCTGATCGGCAGCGCCGCGGCCGCCGTGGCACCGACCGCGGCCGATTTCATGCGTTTCGATGCGGGAATGCCCCTGCTCCTCCTCGTGCTGGCGATGTGGTTTGCGCCCAATATCGCCACGGTGGTCGACGTGCTGAGCCGCCCCAAGCTGCGCTACCTGTTCGGCGGGGGGCTGAGGTTCAGCATCAGCTTCCTGATCACCATCGTCTTCGTCGTGCTCCTCTCTCCGATCATGTGGGCGAGCCATACGCTGTTTCTGACCCGGCTGTTGACCGGCCGCACGGTCGATTGGGGCGGCCAGACGCGCGACGATCACGGGGTGCCGTGGTCGCTCGCCGTCCGCCAGTTCTGGCCGCAAACCCTGATCGGACTCGCGCCCCTCGCCCTGCTCGCCGCCGCCGCGCCATCGGCCCTTCCCTACGCCTTGCTGCTTGCGGGCGGTCCGCTCGTCTCCATCCCGCTCGCGGTGGTGACCGCCGCGCCCGCCGTCGGCCGCGCGCTGATTGCAGTCGGGATCGACCGCCTGCCGGAGGAGGTATTGCCGCCGCCAGAATTGCGCGCGCTCGAGCTGCCCGCAATCGCGATGTCGCAACGCGTACAGTGAGCGATCATGCGGGAGGGCTGGAGCGAGTCGTGGCGGACGTTGCGCGGGGTCGCGCGCTCACTTCACATCTATTACGGCGATCGCTCCCGCCGCGCCGCCATGGAGCGCCTCTACCGCCGTTTCGTGCAACCCGGCGATCTCGTCTTCGATATCGGGGCTCATGTCGGCGACCGTATCGCGGTGTTCCGCCGTTTCGGCGCCCGCGTGGTGGCGGTCGAGCCGCAGCCCGCGCTGGTCAAGACGCTCAAGCTCATCTATGGCCGCGATCGTGCGGTCGCGATCGAACCGGTTGCGGTCAGCCGCAGAGAGATGATTCTGAACTTCAGGCTCAACCTCGATAACCCCACGGTGTCGACCGCGTCCGACGACTTCCGCGTGGCGGCCAAGGGCGCGCCCGGCTGGGAGGGACAGGCCTGGACCAGAACCATCCGCGTGCCGGCCACCACGCTCGACACCCTGCTGACCCGCTACGGGGAGCCGGCCTTCATCAAGATCGATGTCGAAGGCTCGGAAGCGGAGGCATTGGCCGGGCTGACGCGTCCCTCGCCGGCGCTGTCGTTCGAGTTCACCACCATCCAGCGCAGCGTGGCGGCAGCCTGCATCGAGCGCTGCGCGCGGCTCGGCTATACGCGCTATAACGCGATGCTCGGCGAGAGCCATGCGCTGGTCCACGGCGACTGGGTGAGCGCCGAGGAGATCGCGAGCTGGCTTCACGCGCTGCCACAGAGCGCCAATTCCGGCGACATCTACGCGCTGTTGCCCTGAGGGGCGGCTTCGCCCGGCTCGCCGGGGAACGCCTGCTGGACGGTCAAATGCGCCTTCGTCGAGCCATCGACCCTGCGTCCCGCGATTTTCTCGGCCATCCGCCCGGGCTTGCCGTCCTGTTCGCGACCGAAAGTTGGGAGCGCTTCTCCTATTTCGGCAATGCCGCGCTCGTCGTTCTTTACATGGTCAAGTATCTGCTCGATCCCGGCCGGGTCGAGACGGTGCTGGGCTTCGCTACCGTCAAGACGGCGCTTGAATTCGTGTTCGGGCGGCTCGAGGCGCAGCCGTTCGCCTCGCAGCTGTTCGGCTTCTATACCGGCTTGGCCTATTTCATGCCGGTCGTCGGCGGGCTGATCGCGGACCGCCTTCTCGGCCAGCGTCGCACGGTCATCCTCGGCGGCGTGCTCATGGCGATCGGCCATTTCATGATGGCTTTCGAGGCGCTGTTTCTCTTCGCGCTGGCGACGCTCATCTTGGGGATCGGCGCCTTCAAGCCCAATATCTCGACCCAGGTCGGCGCGCTCTACGCTCCGGGCGACCACCGGCGCGACCGCGCCTACTCGATCTTCTATCTTGGCATCAATATCGGCGCGTTCCTGGCGCCGCTCGTCTGCGGCACTCTCGCCGTCCAATTCGGTTGGCACTACGGCTTCGCCGCTGCCGGCATCGGGATGCTGGTGAGCCTCGGTATCTACCTTTGCGGCCGCGGCACGCTGCCGCCGGACACGCTGCCGCGCCGCGGCGCTGCGGTGGGCAAACATGCGCCGCTCGAACGCGGCGAGCGCCGCGCCGTGCTCGCGCTCATCGGCGTCTGCGCGCCGGTGGCACTGTTCTGGGCGGCCTATGATCAGCAGGGCAATACCATCGTGCTGTGGGCGGAGGATTTCACCGACCGATCGGTCAACCTCGGCTTCTGGCAAGGCGAGATTCCCGCGCCGTGGTTTCTCGCCCTCAATCCGCTCATGATCTTCGTGCTCACACCCCTGATCGTCCGGCTGTGGGCGCGGCAGGGCCAGCGCGGCACCGAGCCGCTGCCGATCAGCAAGATGGCGTTCGGCTGCCTTTGCGTCGCGCTCGCCTATCTGCTGATGGCGGCCGCGGCATGGACCGCGGACGGCAAGGCGAGCGCACTCTGGCTCGCGGGCTACTTCGTGCTCGCCACCATCGGCGAGCTGCATCTTGCGCCCATCGGCCTCGCCTTGATCTCGAAAGCGGCCCCCGCCCGCGCGCTCTCCGTGATGATGGGCGTGTGGTTCGCGACCACGCTGCCCGGCG
>Ga0081455_10006390_pt1 | contig 12654 bp, 9 predicted proteins | sample TabmetS3T2R1_FD_70207 | JGI IMG/M metagenome (GOLD analysis project Ga0081455, IMG submission 70207) | Tabebuia heterophylla rhizosphere microbial communities from the University of Puerto Rico - S3T2R1 | ecosystem: Host-associated > Plants > Roots > Rhizosphere ... | reverse complement strand
TGCGCATCGTGTCCGCGAGCGGAACACCCAGCAGTTCGCGACGTTTGCCGTCTTCGTAGACGGTCCAGCTCGTGACCACTTCGCTGCGGATGCGCAGCGACCCGATGTCGAGCGACACGTCACCCGACACGGCGTACTCGGTGAAGGCGTAATTCGTCGTGCGCGCAGTAAACGTCCGCGTCTCGTCCTCGGATGTGCCCCAGTAGCCGGAGACACCCAGCTTGATCGGAAACGGATCGCGCGTGGTCACGAACAGCCTGCCGCCCACGGCTTTATTGTCGGTGAGGTCCACCTGCCCGACGGTGCGGCCATTGCTCACGTGCACGTGATAGCCGATGGTCCAGGGCAGCGCCGGCAGCGTTCCGTAGGCTTGCAAGCCGACGAGCTGATTGGGAATGAGCTGCGTGGACAGAAACACCGGCTCCGAAGCCATGATGCGCGTCGGCGTGCCGTGGTCGACGTTCCAGATGCCGTACGGAGTGAGAAACAGGCCGGCACGCAGACTGAACGCGTCGCTGGGAGTCCAATCGATATGCGCGCGCTGCGGCACCACGCCCGCCCACTTCAGATTCGTGAAGCCGCCATTGGCGGCACTGGGATCGCTGACCGACGTATCCAGCCCGGCCGCATATCCGTAACCGCCCTTGGGGCGCGGCACCGAACCATCGGGACCGAGTCCGAAGCGCATCTCGGCTAGAAAGCGCCAGTTCTTCGCCACGGCCGCATCCAGATACAAGTTCACGTTGCCGAGCACGAACGTGAGTGCCTCGGTCTCTGGAGCCAGCGCATCCACCTCGCGGTCCGCCCAGATCCGCTGCACGCCTACGTCGGCGAAGCCGTACAGCTTCAACGTCGGTTCATCCACGGACGGAACGGCCGCCTCTGCCTTGGCTTCCGCGAGAAACTGCGCCAACTCGGGATCTTCGGCAGCCTCGCTACTCGGCTGGCTGGCTTGCGCGTCGGGTCCTGCAGCGGCATTCGCAACTGGCTTAGACGCGTGCAGCGCTTTCAACTCGGCACGCAGCGCTTCGAGCTCGGCGCGCTGCTTGGCGAGTTCGGCCTCGAGCGCAGAGACCCGATCGACTGCAGCTGCTGGCTGGTCGTCTGCGTAGACTTCGCTCTGCGTGCCAACGAGTCCGGCCGCCAACGCGATCAGACAGTAAAGCGCACCGTGACCCCGCATCCATCTCCCTCGCGAAAGTCTAGTTTTGTTATCAGACCAGGCCGCTGAAAGAGCTTATCGTCCCGTTTAGACTATATGGTGTGCGACGCATTAGTCGAACGAAGTGATCAGAACTCGCTACGCAAACGCCACGTCTTGTAGGGCTTGCGCGTCGTGCCGCCGCCAGCGGCAACCAAGTAGGTCACTGCACGCGCCGTGCAGCCGTAGGCGGCAAGGTAGGTTCAGCCTTGCGGGCCAGGCCTAGGAGTCGTTGCACCCGAGCGCAACGCGAGATCGATCACGAATGACAGCCCGACTCCGACCGCGCAGCCGATCACGTCCCAAGCGAAGTCGCGCAACGAAGCATCGCCGTGACCGGTGGCATCGTAGAGCTCCTTGCCCGCACCGAGACTGAGCGTGATGCCACCGGCCAGTGCTGCTCGCTGCCACGGCTGATCGAGCACGAACGTCGCCCCCGCATAGCTGGCGGCCGAAACACCTGCGGACACACCGAAGTGCAGCGCCTTGTCCGGCGCGAGCCAGCGATCGGTTTCCTGTGCGCGCGCATCAGGCGTAAAGCTGCAACAAGCCACGCACGACAACAGCGCCGCGAAGAGTGTCGATCCGCGCTGGGTTACGCGAGCGAACGGTCGCTGCTTCATGCGCGGTTAGCATCTCAGATCAGCGGCCGCCAGAACAGCGCCGCGCGCCCAGCGCTGCACGCTTCACACGCCGAATGCGCCCCGATGGTCTTGCACGAACTGTTCGAGTGAACGCGGTCGGGCGCCCGTCAACGCTTCGACGTCGCCGGTCACGTCAGCGGCCTCGCCCGTGGCGAACGCGTGTTCGTACACATCCGCCAACCAAAACGCGAACCAAGCCGGTAAGCCTGCTTGTGCACACGACTGCTCGAAAGCCCGCGCGGGAATGTCCGCGAACGCCACCGGCCGCTGCAGCACGCGCGCGATGATCGCTGCGGCGTCCGCGTGTGAGAGCGCTTCGGGCCCCGTCATGGTGTAGGTGCCGGCAGCCTCGACCCCACGCAGCAGCACGGCGGCGGCGGCATCGCCGATGTCGCGAGCGTCGACCAGCGCCGCGCGCGCTGCGCCGGTCGGCAGCGGCAACACGCCACTCTGGATCGCGGGAGCCAGGCCCAGAAAGTTTTGAAAGAAGAAGTTGCCGCGCAACACCGTGCCCGCGAGTTTCGAAGCCGCCAGGTGCCGCTCGATCTGCGCGTGGATCCGCTGAATCTCGGCGTTCGCATCGATCCGAGACCGGACGCCAGACACGTGCACGAAATGTTTTACGCCGCTGTCAGCGGCAGCGTCGATCAAGCCGCTCGTCGCCTCCGCCAAGCGCCGGGTACCCGAAGCACCACCCACGGCATCGAATACAGCGCTCGCCCCGTCCAGGGCTGGCCCGAGCGTCTCTGGCCGCTCGACGTCTGCTTGCACGAACGCCAAGCCAGCGCCGAGACGGGCGCGCGCCGCGTCGAGATTGCGCGCTGCCACGCGAAAGTTTGCGCCGCGCGCGGTCAGACTGCGCACGAGTTGGGGACCGATGGATCCAGTTGCACCGAACAAGACGATCATTGGGAGCTCCTTGGTTGAGAGGTTCGGGCAGCGCGCGCGAGATGACTGCGCGCTGTCCGCCTATGATCACTGCCGGTTTGTTGCCCAACGCGCGATGCGCGACCCGGCTGATGGATATCCGTTCAGTGCCTCAGCACAGCCCGTGTTCGATCGCAAACAGCGCCAGGCCCGCTCGACTCTCGACGCCCAGTCGGTCGTACACGTTGCTGATGTGCTTCTGCGCGGTGCGCGCTGACATGCCGAGCAACGCACCGATCTCCTTGTTGGTGCGACCGATGGCCACCAAACGCACGACCTCCACTTCGCGCTCCGACAATCCGTGCGCAGCGCGCTGGGGTTTGCCGCGCCGGCCTGCGCGTGCGTCCAACACCGCACGCGTCGCGCGCGGGTCGAGCTCGCCGCTGTCTGCCAGCCCGCGCAACGTGGACTCGACCGCGGCCGGTGCCAACGCCGGGCGATGCGGCCGCGCCGACTCCAGCGCCACGCACACGTCCGCAACCGCCAGGATGCGCGCAAGCAGCGGCAAGTTCTGGATAGCGAGGCGGCGATGATAGCCGGCACCGGTACCGCGCTCGTGCACCGCCGCCGAAATCTCGACCAGCGGCTCGAGCGCAGGACACAAACGCAGCACGGTCTCGGTGTAGTGGCTGTGGGATCGCACGCGCTCGCGCTCGAACGCCGATAGCGGGCCCGGCTTCTCCCAGATCCCATTCGGCACCGCGACGCGGCCGAGATCGTGTGTGCAGCCGGCCGCGTGGGCCAGCGCACACTCACTGACGCCGAGCCCGAGCGCTTCGCATGCCGCGCGCGCCAGCGCCGCTACGCGCGGCGAATGCCCGAGCGTGAACACCGAAGCGATATCCGCGAAGTGCGAAAACGCTTCCAGCACCCGACCGCGCTCGACGTCGGACTCGATCTGTCGCCATGGGGCCGGCTCACAATTCAAAAACAGTTCCCACACCGAAGCTTCGTGCAAACCTTCCCAGACGCTGGCGCCCGCCGCGTTGAACAGCGAAACCAAGTTCGGGTCCAGCTGCCCGCCGCTACGCCGCACGAGTTCGCGCTCGGCGCTTTCCGGCCCTGCCGCCCAGCCGAACAGCTCCGCCACATCGGCCACATCCGAAACACGCAACGCGAACGGTAGTTCGGTGCCCGACGCAAGCTGGCGCGGGCCGCGACCGTCCCAGCGTTCGTCGCGAAACCACAGCGCGCTGACCACAGCGTCCGGCATGCCGAGCGCCTTGGCCACCGACGAACCCACTTCGCATTGCGCTTTGGCGTGTCGCAACGGTTCACCGGGGCGGGTCAAGAGCCGGCCGAGCGCGCGCGTGCGGGCCAGCACGGGCGCATCCGGCGCGATGCCGCGCGCCGCCCGCGCCACGAAATCGCTTGGCCGCCCGAAGTCGACGAATGCCAAGGTGCGGCGCAGCGAGCGATCATCGCCCACGGAAAACGCGGCTTCTTCGTGCGCAAACCCGGTGCAGCCCACGAAGCGCAACAACGTGGCCCAGTACACCGCGCGCTGCTCCTCGATGCCTGCAGCTGCCAGCTGCGCGAGTCGCGCAGCCAGTACCGTCGTGCGCAGGCACTTCTCCAGTGCGAAGCCATCCGCGAGGTCCATCGCCAGGGAGAGTGAGCCGAGGAGCTCCGCCAAGCGCAACGCAGTCATGCAGCGCGAGCATACCTCAGCCGCCGCTACGGCTGCGCAGTCAGCCGAACGATCGACAACTCCACCTGAACCAACGGCTCGTAGCCGCCCTCCCCATGATCGAGGAACCGCAGCGCACTGATGCGATCACCTCGACCCTTGGCGTAGAAGCGCGACAGCGCGTGCGGGCTGTCCAGGATCGGAGAGAGCAAGAAGCCATCCGCGGTCATCAGCGGGTTGAGCTGATACACGCGACTCGCACCGCCCTCGAGCCATACCTCGAGATAGATCGGCGTCGGCTTGAGCGCGGCATTCACCAACTTGCCCTTCAGGGTCGACCGAAACGTGGCTTTGACCCAGAGCGCATCGCCTTTGTGCTGCGGCAGCGCGCGCTTTTCGTGCATCGCGATCGTGAACGGCGGCAGCCGATCGATGCGCCTGGGCAGCGCTGCCGTCCGCTTGAACAGCGCACAGCCATCCAGCATCGGTTGCGGTTCGAAGTGCGTCCACAGCGCAGAATACAGCCGCGCATCCACCTCGGTGGGCATGCGGTCGTCGACCGAGCCGCGCGTGCACATGATCACGCCCTCGGGGCCATCTGCGCGCTCGAGCAGCGCCTGATGCAGGCGCGCCAGAATCGGCGTGTAGTGGCCGTACGAAAACAAGCCCGGCGCTTGCATGAGCTCGATACCGTTGGCAGCTGCGAGGCCGGGATCCCCGGTCGGCACATCGACCGAACGCAAGCCTCGCAGTGGAAAGCGGCGCCCGAGCGCATCGAGCGAGTTCTGCCGAACCCGCAGCAGCGGCTGCATGCCTTGCGTCAGCAGCTGCACTGCGCCTTGTGCTTGGCGCAGCGGCCGCGCGAACGCCGGCTCATCCAACGCCGAGCCGTGAATCACGAGCCACAATCCGAGGCCTGCTGCGGCGAGTGTGATCCAACAGTCGCGAACGCGCTGCGTGGCCACGGCGGCCAGCATCGGCAGCAGCGCGACGAGTGCCACCATGTTCGACACGATGTGGCCACCGTCGGAGCGCACGAACGCGGTCTGATACAGATGCGCACTGCACAGCGCCCAACCGAACGGCGGCAGCAACCAGCGAAGGCCGCGCTGGCGTCGCAGCGCTGTGCGGCCGGCAACGAACACCGCGAGCGCACCGGCGCCGGCGAGGCTAGCGTGGACGACGTAAGGCGCCGAGCCCGCGATGCTCATCGCATAGCGATAGCCGCGCGCCACCTCGAGGCTGTTGGTGATGAACGCAGGCATGCCCGCGAAGTGCTGACCGGTCGCGACCCAACCCAGCGCGAAGCACGCGCAATAACAAGCCCACCACTGCGCGCGCAAACGCCAACTGGGTGCGGCCGCAGTGCACACCAACGCGAGCACGACAGTCAGCGGCCACGAACTCACTTTGACCAGACTGAATACACCCCACACGACCGGACTCAGCCACGTGAACGCACGCCGTGTATTCGCCAGCGTATTCGTCTCGAGGATGGCCCAGACGTAGATCAGGTACAGCAGCGGACTCCACTCCTTCTGTGGCAAGCAGGCCTGCGTGAGCAACACCGCGGCCGCACACAGCGGCGGCCACAGCGGATGCGCGCGCACGCGCATGCCGAAGAACGCCCGTAGCTGCCAGAACGTCAGCGCGTACACGCAGCAGTTCAGCAGCATCGCCCAGCCGAACGTGCGCGGATGCAATACCGACAGCCCGATGAACCCGAGCGGCCCGTAGGTCGCTACCGCATCCGTTCCAAACTGACTGCCCACTGCCACTGCATCATGCAGTCGATACTCGTAGTACGACGTGGCAGCCTCGATCGGATGCCACTGAATGCAGCCCAGCAATACCGAGACCAGCCCCACCCCAGTGGCCGCATGACCGAGCGCCTGCTCCAGCGCGACCCGCCTCGCGCGGTTCGCGACGCTGACTTGGCGCGGCTGCGCTTGCGCCGCATACGCCACGCACTCGCGCTCAGTCATGTTCAGGCAACTCCCGAAACAATGGTTCGCCGTTGGGTCCCCAGGTGAACACGAACGCGCGCCGATCGGGAAACCGGCGCTTCCAGAAGTTCTGCATCTGGCGCAGCGAGTCGGCTTTCGGAATGCGCACGAACACGAAGCGATCATTCAAGTCCGGCGAGGGGTTGTCCGGGAAATACGCCCAAGTCACGTTCGTCGGCGGGTATACGAGCGCGTCGGCGAACACCAACCCGCGATCGGCTTGGCTGTGCGCCAGGCCTTCGTACACGAGGCCTCTCGCCTCGACGCCGGTTCGCAGCGTTTGCATTTGCACGGGCCAGAACAGCGCCGCCGCGACCGTGAGGCCTGCCGCCGACAGCTGCGCAGTGCGCGCGAGCGGAGCGCTCCGACACAGACTGTCCGCAACGGCCAAGGTCAGCAGCGGAACGATCTCGGTCAGGTACACCGGCCCGGTGCTGCAAACCATCGTCTTGGGCGCGATCACGCGATAGGCCACGGTCGTGCACAGCAGGCCGAGCCAGAGCGCGCGCTGGCGTTCGGCGCGCCAGAACACCAGCGGCAGCAACGACAGCGGCACGCCCAGCAGCCAAAAGTTCTCGCGCAGCAACGCACCGAACAGCGAGTTGGCGATGGTCTGCGCCGTCCCGAACAGCGCCATGTTCGGATGTACCTCGTGATAGCCCGTGCGCAAATAGCCACCGGTCTGGGCGTGATTCACGAGCAGCAACAAGCCTGCCACGGCCAGACCGGCCGCGCTGAACAGCGCCAGCGCGAGCCAGCGCTCGGACCACGCGCTGCGCTGTGTGCGCACTGCGAAAGCCACGAACACCATGCCGCCGACAGCTGCAAACAACACCCCGGGCAACGGACGCACCAAGATCCCGAACCCGAACACTGCGCCCGCCAGCGCTGCGTCGAGCACACTCGTGCGTTCCTGGGCGCGCAACAGCAGCCAGCAACCCAGAAGCAACGCCAGACAACTCGTGGGTTGCGAAAGCAAGGTCGCGCACGTAGCCACGAAATGCGGCGACGCGCACAGCAGCACGGCCCCGAGCGCCGCTCGTTGCCTGGAACCGAAGCGACAACCCACTTGATACGTGAGCGCCACGCACAGTGCGCCCGCGAGCGGTCCCATCACATCGCGCAGGTGCAGCGCTTCCCCGAGCGCGAGCCACAGTGGATGACCGATAGGGTACTTGCCGTACCAGGCGTGGTCGTTGAGCACGACGAACTGATTGCGAAAGAAGTCAGGTTCTTCGGGCGGCGGGTTCAGCAACCGCCCCGCGAGCAAGGTGCGCGCGATGAACACGTACGTAGCCTCGTCGTCGGTGATGGCTTGGCGGTCGAGAGCCAAGAGCCGGAACACGAGACTGCCGACGAACATCGCGGCGCTGGCGGCGAGCACGCAGCGTTCGGGCCGTTCACCGAGGCGCGTGCACAGCGCCACCAGGCGCGGCCCCACACCCAGTTCCGAAGCTGCACCGCACACGAGCAACGCGCACAGCACACCGAACGCGCAGTACCAAGCGTAGAACGCCAGCTCGGTCTCGCGGATCACCTGCACACCGTCTTGCGGGATCAGCAGCTCCGACGCAGTCCCGGCGATCACGTGGAAGCCCAAGATGCCGATCGCGCTCGCGACCAGCCACGCGCTCGCGCGCAACCACCAGAATGGCTCCCGCGGCGGTGCTTGGTCGGTCATGCCAGGGCCCGCAGTATTGGCCTGGGGGCGGGTGTGACGCCAGCAGGTTCGTGGTTCGCAGGCGGTCAGCTCAATACGCCGCGTACGACGACGATGCGCTCGCGCTCCGCACGCCCGAGTGCGCGCAAGAGCCCCTGTTCGTCAACCAGCGCCACCGGCTCGCTCCCGCTCGCGGGCAACGCCGGCTCGTGAATGTGTGGCAGCAGCAGCGAGCGCCCGTGCGATACTTCGATGAGGCCCTGCGCGTTCAAGGTCGCGCACGGCTGCCCGCGCAGCGCCGCGGCCGGAGGAATCAGCGCGGGCGCGGCGACGGATCCCGCCGCCGCTGCCTGCAGCACATCGCAGGCACAAGCATCGTCCAGCCCGAACTGCCCGCTGGCGCTGCGACGCAGCTGGCGGATGTGGCCCACGCTGCCGAGCGCACGCGCCAGATCGCGCGCCAGCGCGCGTACGTAGAAGCCCTTGCTGCAGTGCACGCGCACGTCGATCGCGTCACCCTCCACGCGCAGCACCTGCAAGCCGTGCACGACCACGCTGCGCTCGGGCGCAGACACGTCTTCGCCACGACGCACGCGCACGTAGAGCGGTACACCGCCCTGTTTGACCGCGCTCACGGCCGGCACGCGCTGCAGCTGTTCGCCCAGGAAGCTGCGCGCGGCGTCTGCGACAGTGGCGAGCGTCAACCCCGCGGGAACCTCCGCGCGCTCCACCACCTGGCCCTGCGCGTCGAGACTGTCCGTGGCGGTGCCCAGCGCAATCGTCGCCAGATACGTCTTGTCCGTGCCGCTCAAGTGATGAAGCAACTTGGTGGCCTCGCCGACGCCGATGATCAGCACACCCGTCGCAAGCGGATCGAGCGTGCCCGCGTGCCCGACGGCACGCGTGTGATAGGCGCGCCGAGCCAAGCGCACCACGTCGTGGGACGTCGGTCCGCTCGGCTTATCCACGATCAGCACGCCCCCGTGCAGCGGCGTGCGTGGTTTGCTGCTGCGCGAACCGGCCGGCGAGCCGCTGGACATGGGCTCAGCCGGGCAGCATGCCGAGCTCGCGCCCAGCTTCCAACAGCACGAGTTCGCGCGTGCGTCGCAAATCGAGCGACACAGTGGCGCCAGCGGCGGCGCGGTGCCCTCCCCCACCCATCGCGACCGCGATGCGCGAAACATCCGCGCGGCCAGCGCTGCGTAGCGACATGCGGGTCAACACCGAACCGACCAACGTTTCGTCCGAACGCGCGTGGCGCTCCCAGAGCATGATCGCAATCTCCACGCCCCGCAGCATGCGGCCGTACTCGACAAGGCCTTCGGCCATCTGATCGTTGGCGCCTGCCTCGCTGAGCATCGTCAGCGGGACGCTCACGACCGCCACCTTACCGCCGTATTCGGTTTGAATCGCGTTGATGGCGAGCCCGAGCAGGCGCAAGCGCGCCATGGGCCAACCCTCGAAGACATTCGAAGCCACCTGCCAAGGGTCCACGCCGCCATCGAGCAGGTCCGCCGCCGTGCGCAGCGTCTGTGCCGTGGTGCCGGGATAGCGGAAACCACCCGTGTCCGCGACCAAGGCCGTGTACAATGGCGCCGAAGCCGAGGGCGGCAGCGGCTTCACCCCGAGAGCTGCCGCGAAATCCATCACCACCACTGCGCTCGCGCAGGCGTCGACGTCGCGCAGCGCGATATCGCCAAAATCATCGTGTGCCAAATGATGGTCCACGATCACCACCGGCCCAGTGATCGACGGCGGCGGAAACTGCCGCGGCAACAGTGAGCGCGCGGCCGTGTCGGTCACGAACGTGGCGTCGAATGTCATCCCAGGCGGGGGCGCCGGCGACACCGCTGCCGCTCCGGGCAGGAATCGCAATTGCTCCGGAACGGGATCACGATTGTACAGGTACACCTCTTTGCCGAGCGATTTGAATACCTCCGCCAGGCCGAGCATGGACCCCACCGCATCGGCGTCGGGCAACACGTGACACGTGAGCAGAAAACGGCGGCCCGCGCGCACAAGCTTGACCGCGCGCTCCAGGCTACTACTCATTGTCGACCCTCTTCGTCCTCACGCCGAATCTCAGCAAGTACGGCATCCACACGAGCCGCACGATCGAACCCTTCGTCCCAGAAGAACTTGAGGTCGGGCATGTACTGGAGCTGCAATCGAGGCCCCAGCTCACGCCTCAAATAGCCGTGAGCCCCCGATAGGGCGGCGAGTGCGCTCTGCTGGTCCTTGGCACTGACGGTCGGCCGCGTCAAGCGAAAGTAGACGCGAGCGTGTCGCAGGTCGGCAGTGAGTTCCACGTTCGTGACATACACACCGTCGAGCGCGGGATCGCGCAAACCTCCCCGCAACAGCAGCTCCATCAGCTCTGCCTTGAGACGACCGCCCACACGCTGCGCGCGGCTCGGTTTTGGGCTCTGTCCGGGCCTACCGTTCATCGCCGTCGTGCTCCGAATCATCGCCCGCGAGGTCGTCCCACGCACCGCCCGTGAGCGCCGCTGGCAGCGGCGCGGGCTCGCCATCGGTGTGCACGATCTCGAGTGAGCGATCGGTCAGTACTGCTTCGGTCAGGCTGGCCATGAAGGCACTGATGTGATCGAGCATGGAGTTGGCGTGGCGCGCGTCGTTGCTGACCACCGCCACGCCGATCACCGCGCGCTTGTGCACGTCGAGCGCGCCAACTTCGGCGACCGAAGCGTTGAACTTGGTACGCGTGCGGTCGACGATGCGCCGCACGATGCTGCGCTTGCCTTTGAGCGAAGCATTGCCGGGCAACGAAAACGTCACACTACAAACTCCGACGACCATCGCCCCGCAGCCCGGCATCGCCCACGCTTAAAGCGCGGCCGACACCTCTTGCATCTCGAAACATTCGATCACGTCGCCCTCTTTGATGTCGTTGTGGTCGAGGCCGATACCGCATTCGGTACCCGCCGAAACCTCGCGGACGTCTTCCTTAATGCGACGCAGCGAGCGCACGGCGCCCTCCCAGATCTGCGCCGAGTCGCGCAGCAAACGCGCCTTGGCACCGCGCACGATCTTCCCGTCGGAGACCATGCAACCGGCGATCACGCCCTTCGGTAGACTGAAGATGGCGCGAACCTCGGCAGTTCCGAGCGCGTTCTCCTTGTACGTGGGCTTGAGCAGCCCGATCATGGCATTCTTCACGTCGTCTACGGCTTCGTAGATGATCGTATAGGTGCGGATCTCGACCTGCTCCGACTTGGCAATCTTGCTTGCGCCGCCGGTCGCTCGCACGTGGAAACCGATCACGATCGCGCGCGATGCCGATGCCAACATCACGTCGCTCTCGGTGATCGCGCCCGCGCCGGAATGGATCACGCTGACCTTGACCTTGCTCGTGGAAAGCTCGGTCAGCGCCTTGACCAAAGCCTCGGCCGAGCCCTGCACATCGGCCTTGATCACGAGCTTGAGGTCCTGCAGCTCGCCCTCCTGCATCTTCTGCATCAAGGCATCGAGGCCAACCTTGGCGCCCGAAATCGGAGCCACGCGCCCGCCGGTCTTGCGCCGCCGTTCTGAGATCTGCTGCGCGATCTTGACGTCCGTCACGATCGTGAAGCGATCGCCAGCCTCGGGCACCTCGGACAGACCCAGGACCTCGAGCGGCGTTGCAGGTCCAGCCTTGGTCACGGGTTTGCCGCGGTCATCGGTCATCGCGCGGATCTTGCCGAACGACGCACCCACGACCATGACGCTGCCGGTCGCGAGCGTGCCGTCTTGCACCAGCACGTTGGCCACCGGACCGCGGCCCTTGTCGAGGTAGGCCTCGAGCACCACGCCCTCGGCGGGGATCGTCGGGTTCGCGCGCAACTCCATCACCTCGGACTGCAGCAACAAGCCATCGAGCAACTCGTCGATACCCTGACCCGTCTGCGCCGAGATCTTGAAGAACATCGTGTCGCCGCCCCACTCCTCCGACTGCAGACCTTCGCTCGCCAGATCGCGCATGATGTTCTCGGGACGCGCGTCGGGCTTATCCATCTTGTTGATGGCGACGATGATCGGCACCTTCGCCGCCTTGGCGTGCGCGATGGCTTCTTTGGTCTGAGGCATCACGCCGTCGTCGGCGGCGACGACCAGGATCACCAAGTCGGTCGCGGTCGCGCCGCGCGAACGCATCGCGGTAAACGCCGCGTGGCCCGGCGTATCGATGAACACGATCGTGCCCTTCTTCGTGTCCACGCGGTACGCACCGATGTGCTGCGTGATGCCGCCGGACTCTTGCGAGGCGACGTTCGTGCGCCGAATGCGATCCAGCAGCGAGGTTTTGCCGTGATCGACGTGGCCCATGACCGTGACCACGGGCGGACGCGCGACGCGCTCCGCCGCTTGATCCACGTATTCACCACGCGCTTCACTGATCAAATCGTCTTCCGTGACGGCGACGTTCTCGACCTCGAAGCCGAACTCGGCCGCGAGAATATTCGCGGTATCAGCGTCCAAGGTGGAGTTGATCATCACGCCGGTCGTGCCCATCTCCATCAGCTTGGCGAGCACGTCGGTAGCCTTGAGCGACATGCGCGCGGCCAGCACTTGCAAACCGATATCGTCCTCGA
>Ga0081455_10006389_pt1 | contig 12655 bp, 10 predicted proteins | sample TabmetS3T2R1_FD_70207 | JGI IMG/M metagenome (GOLD analysis project Ga0081455, IMG submission 70207) | Tabebuia heterophylla rhizosphere microbial communities from the University of Puerto Rico - S3T2R1 | ecosystem: Host-associated > Plants > Roots > Rhizosphere ... | reverse complement strand
GCCGATAGAGCGCCCGCCGCGCGGCGCGCCGAGGCGCCTTGTCGGCGGCCTCGGCGAGGCGCTCGAGGAGGGGCAGCGTGGCGGGGCCGTGGCGCCGGGTCAGCGTGCGCAGGGCTTCGTCCAGCGCGGCCGGGCTCACCGGCCCGAGCGCGGGAAGGGTCGGGCTGTCCAGGGCCGCCTCGAGGGCGGCCAGGCACGCCGCCGCCTCGCGGGTTGGCGCCGCCGCGGTCATTCCGCGAAGAGCGTGCGGACGAACGGGTCGGCCGGCCAGGCGCCGGGCGGCATCGCGTCGGCGCGGAAGTAGACCTTGCGGGCGTAGGTGAGGGCGCCCGCGTACATCTCGAAGCGGTCGGAGAGGCGGCGATAGAGAGGCGCGTCCTCCTCGGAGCGCGCCCGCGCGATCTCGGCCACGAAGCGATAGGCGCGGCGGCCTTCGTGCTCGTAGTAGCCGGTGACCGCGAGGCGGTCCACGTGATCGCGGAAGACGCCGGTCATGAACAGGGTGTAGTCGCCGATCTGTCGACGCAGCGCGCGCTCCACTCCCGGATTGAAGCCGGGCGAATCCGACGCCCACACGTGCTGGATGGCCAGCAGGGAGTCCGCCACCGAGTCCAGGCGCCGGCCGGGCAGCTCTCGGATCGTGCGCAGGGCCTCGGAGCGGACGAAGCGGGTGAGCAGATCGGTCAGGTAGCGGATCGCCGGCGCGTCGTCGATCGCCAGGTCACCGAAGGCCCGCCGGGTGACGGTCTCGAAGAAGCGGGGGAGCAGTCCCGTCTGCACGTCTGTCACTCTAGCAGATCGGCCACGGGGCCTGCGCTTCAGGGCGGCGTGCGCGTGAACTCGACGTTGACCGGGAGATTGTTGTGGCCGCGCGACACCCCGCGCAGCACGTCGCCCTGCCGCGTGAGGTCGAAGCTCATCACCGGCGTCGCCGCGGCGGGGCCGGAGGATTGGCGCCCCACGAGCGAGATCTTGTCGCCGGAGACCGCGCCGGTCCCCGAGGCGCGATTGACCCCGCGCGTGCTCGAATACTCCCAGTCCCATTCCAGCTCGGTCGGGCTCGACTGACGGATGTCGAGCGGATCGAGCTCCCGCCGATCGGACGAACGCCCGGGGGATGATAGCGCAAACCTTTGGCTCCGAGCGACGCCGGGTGTAGGCTGCGCGCCATGACACCCGAGGGGACGACCGCTCCCGCGTCCACGGTTCCGCACCCCCGCCTCGCCCGTCGGCACAAGCCGCGACCACCCTGGCTCCTCATCGCTTCGTGTCTGCTGCTCGTCGTGCTGAGCGTGACCCTGTGGGGCAAGTGGATCGAGAATCGGGACCGGGCCGATCGCCTCTCGGCGGAGCTGAAGAAAGTCTACGTGGAGGCCGAAAAGCTGCGGAGCGAGGGCGCCGTCGCCAATCAGCGCATCGCCCAGCTCGAGCGTCAGCTACGCGGTCGCTCCAACGGCCGGGCCGCCAGCCCCGCGGCGCCTACCGAGCGGCGCTGACCGCCGAGTCCCACACCTCGAGCAGCCGCCGGTTCTGCTCCGCAGTGCCGACCGCGATGCGCAGGTGGCCGGGGAAGCCGACGCCCGCGCCGTCGCGCACGAGGATGCCCGCCTTCAACAGTGCGGCCCGCACGGTGCCCGCCGCCTCGCCCACCTTCGGCAGGATGAAGTTGGCCTGGGACGGTGGTGACGGCGCCCCGCGCCGGGCCAGCTCCGCCTGGAGCCGGGGCCGCTCCGCCAGGATCAGCGCCCGCGTGCGCTCGAGATGCTCCGGATCGCCGAGCGCGGCCACCGCGGCCGCCTGGGCGAGGCGGTTGACGTTGTAGGGCGCGCGCACCCGATTCAGCCGCTCGATGTGCTCGGGCCGCGCGATCGTGTAGCCGATCCGCATGCCGGCGAGCCCGGCGATCTTCGAGAACGTGCGCAGGGAGATCACGGTCGGAAAGCGGCGCTGCAGCACGAGGCCGTCCGGCGTGTCCGGGTCGTCGCAGAAGTCGCGATAGGCCTCGTCGAGGAGCACCAGCGGCGGATCGTCGCCCAGCGCCTCGAGGAAGCGCTCGAGCGGCCCACGCCGGATGATGGTGGCGGTGGGGTTGTGCGGCGTGCACAGGATCACGCACTTCGTCCGCTCCGTCACGCGCCGGAGCATGTCGTCCAGATCCTGCTCGTAGCCGCGCAGCGGGCTCGAGACCACCGTGGCGCCGGAGAGCGTCGCCTCGGTGCCGTAGGGCTCGAAGGCCGGATGCGGCACCACGATCTCATCGCCCGGATCGAACGCGGCCCGGGCCAGCATGGCGAGCAGCTCGTCGGCGCCGTTGCCGACCACGATCGAGTCGGGCGAGATGCCCAGGCGCGCGGCCAGCCGCTCGCGCACCTCGGTGCAGCCGCCGTCCGGGTAGAGATGCGCGCGGGGCGCCTCGCGCCGGATGGCCTCGATCACCCGCGGTGATGGTCCGACCGGGTTCTCGTTCGCCGACAGTCGCAGGAGAGTCTCGACCCCGAGCTCTTGCGCCAGCGCTTCCAGAGACTTGCCCGCGTCGTAGGGCGCCACGCGGTCCAGCACATTTCGCCATAGCCGTCGCATAGGGCGCCATTCTAACCGCGGGAGTTACTGCCATACAAGTTGGCGCCAAGTTTGACTTTCTTGTCGGTCCAGGCTACCGTTTCGCCATGTCTGCGGAACTGCTTCGACAGGTTCGCCGGGTCGAGGCGCAGGCCGACAAGGGCTTCGACGGCAGCGCGCCCGAGAGCGCCGAGCGGCGGCGCCGGCTCAGACTCGAGGTGCTGCGCCAGCACCTGTCCTCCAACGTGGATTTCCTGCGCGCGGCCCACCTGGGCGGTGCCTCGGGCCAGCAGTCGGTGCAGGCCTATGCCGCGTTCATGGATGGCTTCCTGGCCACCCTCTACCGGCTGGCGGTGGACGACTCGCGCCGCGAGGGCTTCACTCCGAGCCCGGTGGTCCTGGTGGCCCTCGGCGGCTATGGCCGCGGCGAATTGCACCCGCTCTCGGATCTGGACCTGCTGCTCATCTACGACGGCGAGATGGGGACCTACGTCCAGCGCGTGACCCAGGGCATCCTCTACGCGCTCTGGGACCTGGGCCTTCAGGTCGGCCACGCGGTGCGGAGCCTGCCCGACTGCCTGGCCATGGCGCGCACCGATTTTCCGAGCCGCACGTCGATGCAGCAGGCGCGCTTCCTGGTGGGCGACCGCCGGCTCTTCAACCGCTTCCGGAAGGTGCTGGCCGAGAACATCTACCAGAAGGATTTCAACCAGTTCCTGGAGACCACGCTCACCGAGCGGGACCAGCGCTACCGCAAGTTCGGCGGCTCCCCCTACCGGGGCGAGCCCAACGTGAAGGAGTCGGCGGGCGGGCTGCGCGACATCCACACCGCGATGTGGCTGGCCTCCACCAAGTTCGGCACCCGGACGCTTCGGGAGCTCGCCGACAAACGGCTCATCACCGAGCGGGAGCAGAAGACGGCCGACGAGGCGCTCACCTTCCTGTGGCGGGTGCGGAACGAGCTGCACTTCCTCTCCGGCCACAAGAACGACGTGCTCTCGCGCGACATCCAGCCGCAGATCGCCAAGAACTTCGGCTACACCGGCGACGAGCTGTCGCTGCCGGTCGAGAAGTTCATGCGCGACTACTACCTGCACGCGCGGGTGATCCACCGCGTGTCCCGGCGCCTGATCGCCCGCTGCCGCGAGACCCTCTCGCGCCGGGCCGGCGTGCAGCGCCGGCTGCGCCAGGAAGCGCTCGCCGACGGGCTCATCGTGATCGGCGAGCAGCTGCACCTGGCGCACCCCGACGGCCGCGCGTTCCGCGAGGACCCGCTGCGGCTGCTGAAGGTGTTCTGGCACCGGCACCAGCTGGGCTTCGAGCTGGGCATCGACGTGGAGCGGGCGATCGAGGACTCGCTCGATCGCGTCGACGACGCCTTCCGCGTCTCCCCGGAGGCCCGCGACCTCTTTCTCGGGATCTGCCGCAACTGGGGCCGGGTGGCCCAGACCTTCCGCGAGATGCACGAGCTGGGCGTGCTCGGGCGCTACCTGCCGGAGTGGGGTGCGCTCACCTGCCTCGTGCAGTACGACGTCTATCACAAGTTCACCGCCGATCAGCACTCGCTGCTCGCGGTGCAGAACCTGGAGGCGCTCGCCCCCGGCCAGTCCGCCGACTCCGAGGGCAACGCCCAGGTGGTGAGCGAGCTGGACCGCCCCGGCCTCTTGATGATGGGCATGCTGCTGCACGACATCGGCAAGGGCCGGGGCCACGGTCACGTGGCCAAGGGCATTCCACTGATCGAGGCCCTCGCCGCGCGCCTGGACCTGTCATCCGACGACGCCGACAAGGTCGTCTTCCTGGTAGCCCATCACCTGACGATGTCGCACATCGCGCAGCGGCGCGACATCGACGACCCGAAGACGATCGAGACGCTGGCCGAGGTGTGCCACACTCCCGAGCGGCTGCGCATGCTGTACCTGCTCACCTGCGCGGACATGCGCGCGGTGGGCCCCGGCGTCATGACCGGCTGGCAGGCCCAGATCCTCTGGGATCTCTACGTGCGTACGATGGCCCGGCTCACCGGCGGTCAGTGGGAGCGCCCGACGCGCGAGGCGGTGGCGCAGCGGGTGACCGAGGCCATGCGCGGTGAGGTCCCGCGCACCACGCTGGCCGCGCATCTGGCGCTGCTCTCCGACCGCTACCTGGCCACCACCGCGCCCCAGCGCATCGCCGCGCACCTGCACCTGCTCGACCGGCTGGTCGAAGAGGGCGTGATGGCCACCGAGCTGTTCCACCATCCGGACCTCGGCTCCTCGGAGCTGGTGGTGGCCACCCGCGACGTGCCGGGCCTCTTCTCCCTGATCGCGGGGACCTTGGCCGCGCAGGGCATCAACATCCTGTCCGCTCAGATCCACACGCGAGCCGACGGCATCGTGATCGACACCTTCCAGGTGAACGACCCGTTCGGGGAGGCGGTCACCGAGGAGGCGCGCTGGCGCCGGACGCTCGAAGCGCTGCGGCGCGTGCTCCGCGGCGAGGTGAGCGTGGAGGACCTGCTCGCCCGCCGCCGAGGAGCGCACGCGGCGAGCGAGGCGGGCGTGGCCGGCCCGCCCAAGATCTCCCTCGACAACCAGCTGTCCGACAGCTCGACGGTGCTGGAGGTGAAGTGCCCCGACCGGGTGGGACTGCTCTACGTGATCACGCGGACGCTCTCCGCCCAGGGGCTCGACATCCGGAGCGCCCGCATCGCTACCGAGATCGATCAGGCCTACGATACCTTCTACGTGACGGACCGCCACGGACGCCGGCTCGAGGACGAGGCGGCGATGGCCCGGGTGCGCGAGAGCCTGGAAGACGCTCTGTTGAAACCGCTCTAGATGCTGAGCCACTACAAGACGCCGCTGTCGCGGCTGGGGGATCCGGTCGCACGGGTGCTGCTGCGGGCCCACGTGCGGCCGAACCACCTGACGGTAGTGGGGCTCGGGGTCAGCATCGTGGCCGCCTGTGCCATGGCCCAGAGCCGGCTGCGGCTGGCCGCGCTGCTGCTGGTGGTGGCCGGCCTGTGCGACTTCTTCGACGGCTCGCTCGCTCGCCTGGCCAACAGCGTGAGCGCCTTCGGCGCGTTCCTGGATTCGGTGGTCGACCGCTATTCCGACCAGGTGGTGCTGCTCGGCCTGGTGCTCTACTACGAGCGGCTCGGCGATATTTCCGGCATCTGCCTCACCCTGGTCACCCTGATCGGCACCGTCATGGTGAGCTACACCAAGGCCCGCGCGCAATCGGTCGGCGTCTCCTGCGAGATCGGGCTCATGGAGCGGCCGGAGCGCCTGATTCTATTGATCGCCGGGCTCACCTTCAACCTGCTGACCGCCGCGCTCGTGGTGCTCGCCATCCTCACCAACCTGACCGCGCTCCAGCGCATCCTCTACACGCGGCGGGCGGTGGCCGCCCGCGAGGACGCGCTGCACTAGGTGGCAAGGTAAGGTCTCGCGTAGCACTCAGGGCGCGACGATGACGAGTGTCATGGACGGCTCTGAAGACTCGAGAATGTTCACTTCGGAGCCTTCCTGCGCTATACAGCCCAATTGAGTTATACGGAACCAGATCCTCGTTGGACGACCGGCGATGCTCCAAGGAGATAGGCAAATGGATTGCGCTACTGTCGATCACCTGCTGACCACGACCCGGACGGTCCGGCGGCGCCTCGACCTCGACAGGCCGGTGGAACCAGAGGTGATCCAAGAGTGCCTCGAGCTCGCCATCCAAGCCCCGAATGGTGGAAATCAGAATCGGTATCACTTCGCCGTTGTCACGGATCCAGCGAAGCGTGCAGCCATCGGCGCCATCTACAAGAAGGTCTTCTAGCAGGAGCACGTGCCACTATCGGGCGCGGGGGACCCAGGCCTGCCCGTATACCGGAAGCGGTCGGAAAACATACAAGACTCCGCCAGCAAGCCCGGGCCGCGGATCCCGGCTCGTACACGGACATACTGGGATGTTTGGGGACAGAACCGCTAGGCCATTCGAACGTCGTCGTCGAACAAGCGCGTCCCGCCGACCGCGCGCAGAGCCGCGCCGCGGCTGATACGCGTCGTTGTCCGTCTTTCCTCGCGCTCGGGCGTGTCTGTCAGGCCGTCTTCTCGCTCAGCGTGAAGTCGACGGATAACTCCAGGATTCAACCCGCCGGCCTGCGGCCGTGGTTGCTCTTGGGCATTGGACGGCCCGGCAGTACTTGAGATGATGCCTGGGAGGGGACCGTGTCACTAGCGATGACCAAGCAGGAACGCGAAACGTTTCTGGCTGACCTTCACGTCGCAATCATCAGTATTCCGGAAGAAGGGCGAGGACCTCTCACCGTGCCGATCTGGTATTCGTACGAACCGGGCGGCGAGCTTCGAGTCGTAACCGCCGGGGCTTCGCGGAAAGCTCAGCTCCTCCGGCATGCGGGCAGGTTCAGTGTATGCGTCCAGACCGAGACGTTGCCGTACAAGTACGTCAGTGTCGAGGGACCGATCGTCGCCATCGAGCCAGCAGATGTTGAGCGTGACCGCCGACCTCTCGCTCATCGCTACCTGGGTGCGCAAGAGGGGAACCGATACATCGAGGAGACACGGGGGAAATACATTGGGAACGTGCTTGTTCGCATGCGGCCGCAACGATGGCTGACGGTGGACTACGCGAAGGCATAGGGACCGCGACGACGAGGAGTTCGCTCCTTCGTCGTCTGTGCCGCCTCGCGTGAGCGGTGCGCCAGCCACCAGCAGTACCGGATGCCATGACGTACGAGCTCAATGCAGAAGAGATCATCGGAGCTGCGCCCAGGGCAGTGCTGGACGGGTTCATCAACATGTACGGAAAGCACCGTCCGGCCTGGATCCATCGGTCGGAGCTGGAGTCTAAGGGTCGGCGGTGGCTGGACCGTCGACTTCGGCCCCCCCGGCCCGCCCGCATTCCGCGAAGACCGGGTCATCACCGCGTACCAGCCAGAGCGCCGGCTGTTCTACACCACGACGGCGACGTACTTGGACGCTCCAACGCTGCAGACCACGGTGGAGATCGAGTGCGAGAGATTCGGCAACAAGACTCGGATCGCGTTGAGGCAGCATGGCTTTCCCACCGTCGAACGGCGGGATGAATTCCGCAGCGCGTGGCGCGAAGTCCTCGCTCTCCTCAAAAACACCGTTGAAAGGGACAACTGACCGCCACGCTGGGGTACACTGCTTGGCCATGAGGCGGTGGACGGCCGCGGTCTGTTTCCTCTCCCTCACGCTGCTGGGGGCGGCGCCGGCGGGACTGGCTCCCGAGATGCGAGACCGCTTCGTCGCGGCGATGGCCGCGCAGAAAGCGGGCGACTGGCAGAGCGCGGCGAAGGAGTTCGCGGATTCGGTGTGGGCCGGCACGCCGCTCGAGGACTACGCGCTCCTGTTCCAGGCCGAGAGCCTGGTGCGGCAGGGCGACACCGCGGCGGCCCGGCCGCTGATCGCCCAGGCCGCGGACCGGAAGCCCGAGACCGGGCTGACCCCATCCGGTCTCGTGCGGGCGGCCAGCGTGCTCAACGGGGCCGGAGATCCGGCCGGGGCGGTGGCGCTGCTCCGACGGGTGCTCTCGCAGTATCCGGATTATCCCGACGCGACGCGAACCCGCTATGCGCTCGGCGAGGCGCTGGTGGGAGCGGGCGAGCAGGCGGAGGCCGCGCGCGTGTTCTCGGCGCTTTCGCTGCAGGCGCCTGCGTCGTACGGCGACGTCGCGGACCGTCAGCTCAAGGCCCTGGCCGATGCGGGCGTGAGCGTGCCCGTCCGCACCCCCGCCGAGCGCGCCGCGCGGGCGGACCGGCTCCTGAGCGCGGGCCTGCTCGATCGCGCCCGGACCGAGGCGGAGGCGATCCTGGCCGAGAAGCCCGGCGTGGAGACGCGCGAGCGCGCGCTTCGGGTCGTGATGCACGCCTCGCGCCGGGCCGGACGCGACGATGCGGCGCTGGCCGCCGCCAACGAGGCGCTTTCGATCGTGCCGGCCGAGCGCCGCCCGAGCTGGCTCCTCGACGTCAGCCGCCTGCGTCAGCGACGCGACCGCGACGCGGCCATCGCCACGCTGGACCGGCTGGTGCGGGACTATCCCAAGAGCCGGGAGGCCCCGGATGCCCTGCGGCTCAAGGCCGAGATCCTCGAGGCAGCGGGGAAGCCGGCCGAGGCGGAGAAGGCCTACGTCAAGCTGATGACCGACTATCCCGATGACGACGAGGCGGCCCACGCGCTGTGGCGCCTCGGCTGGATGTCGTGGTTCCGCAACAACGACACCGAGACGACCGCGCGCTGGGGCCGCCTGCACACCGCCAAGGGCGCCCAGAGCCTGCGCGATGCGACGACCTACTGGCTCGGCCGGGCGTGGGAGCGCCGTGGCGATCGCGACCAGGCCAGCCGGCTCTTCAGCCAGCTCGTGCGGGACACGCCGCGCACCTACTACGGCCTGCTGGCCGCGAAGCGCGTCCCGGCCGTCGCGCCCGGGACCGCGGCGCCCTTCGCGTTCCCGGCCGATCCGCTCGAGGCCCTGCAGGGCGACACGCGCTTCGCGCGGGCCGAGGCGCTGCGCGACGTCGGCCTGCGCCAGTTCGCCGACGAGGAGCTGGACGAGATCACCCGCACCTCGGTGGCCGAGCCCAAGCGGCTCTACGCGCTCTCCGCCGCCTACGTGGCCGACGAGCGCTATCACATGGCGCTGCGCATCCTGCGGCGGTACTTTCTCGGCGTGGCCCGCAGCGCGGCTCCCACCCCGCGCGAGTTCCAGGAGATGTTCTATCCTCTCGGCTGGCGCGAGGCGCTCACGACCGCGGCCGACCGGGTGTCGCTCGATCCGTACCTGGTGGCGGCGGTGGTGCGCGAGGAGTCGTCCTTCTCTGCGGGCGCACGCTCGCGGGTGGGGGCGCGCGGGCTCATGCAGCTCATGCCGGACACCGGACGGGCGGTCGCCCAGTCGCGGCAGATCCCGTTCCCGGACGCCGACGTGCTCGACCAGCCCGCGGTGAACCTCGAGCTGGGCAGCACCTTCCTGGCCGGCCTCATGCGCGAGTTCGGCGATGCGAGGCTGGCCGCCGCGGCCTACAACGCCGGCCCCACTCGGGTGCGTGAGTGGTGGAGCAGCCGCCGGACCGATGACATGGAGGTCTGGGTCGATCAGATCCCGTACAACGAGACGCGCGCGTTCGTGAAGCGGGTGATGCTGTCCTGGGACGAGTACCGGCGCGTCTACGCCGACAAGACGAAGGGCGCCGGAGAGTCGTGAGCGGCGCGCGCCCGGCCGCGCGCTGGCGCCTGCTCGCGGCCGCCCTCACCGACGCCGCGCTCGGGATCGCGCTGTGGGCGCTCGCCGCGGTGTGCCTGCTCGTTGCGGTGCTGCCCTGGCGCCGCCACCCGCTCGATCTGCTCGAGCTCACGTTGCTCATCGTGGCGATCGAGCTGCTCGGTGTGGCGCTGCATGCGGTCTACCACACCGTGCTGATCGGCGGCTGCGGGCAGACCGTCGGCAAGATGCTGCTCGGCATCGCGGTGGTGCGGCGGAACGGTGCTCCGGCCGGCTACGGCCGCGCCCTGCTGCGCGTGATCGGCGGAGGGCTCTGCATACTCACGCTGGGACTCGGCGAGCTGCCGGTGCTGTTCACGCGTGAGCGCCGCGGCCTCTCGGACCTGCTGGCGGGCACGCGTCCCATCTCGGTCACCTGATCGGCTTCACCCGCACCACCGGCTGGGCCGAGGGCGCGCCCGACGCTTCCAGCGGCTCGAGCGCGGCCACGCGCTCGTCGAGAGCGGGATGGGTGGCGAGCAGGCCCTCGAGGCCCTCGCGCTCCTTCGGGGTGTGGGCGGCGAGCGTCTGAAGCGCGGTGGCGAGCGAGCGCCGCGGCGAGGCGTGGCCCATGGCGCGGAGCATCTCGACGGCTTTCCGATCGGCCTGCAGCTCCTGCTGCCGGCCGAACGCGCGCACCACCAGCGGGTTCACCACGAAGTCGAGCAGGCCCGCGCCGGGCGCGAACAAGCCGAGCGCGCTGAAGCTGGCGGTGAGGGACATCGAGAGCTTCCGCCGAGAGCCGACGTGGCCCAGGATCTCGTGGGCCACCTCGTGCGCCACCGCCGCCTCGATGATCGGCGTGGGCTGCCGCGTGAGGCCGTCCGTGAAGTAGAACGTCGCGTCCTCGTCGCTGTACGCGGCCGCGGTCGGGCTCTTGATGAACGCGAAGCTGTAACGCCCCGGATCGTCGCCTCCGGCCACCGCCGCGCGGTGGAGGATCTGGGACATCCGGGCCGTGCTGGGGTCGGTGGGCGCCGCGTAGTACGCACCCTGTGGCGTCGTCGCGCAGGCCGCGAGCATCAGGCCTGTCGCGACCGCGGTCAGGGGGGCCCCGGTCCTCATGGTGGGAGCCATCATCTTAGGTGCCCGGTCGGCCAGGCCGGCACAAATAAGGATGCGCCACGGCTGGGGCCATGCCGCGCGTTCGGCCGCATCGGGTAGCGTGGCGATTCCACACGCCTGTGACAATCGGCTGGCTGGCGCTGATACACTCGGCGACACGGGAGGACAGTGTCGACATGCTCATCAAGCGCGGCGGCGAGATCAAGAGCGGGGAGATCACGGACCGGGCGCTGTATCTGGACCGGCGCGCATTCATGGTGGGCGCGGCCGCGCTGGCCCTGGCGCCGGGGATGACGGAGGCCGCCGCGCCGCCCGCAGCCGGCGCGCCGCTCGCTGCGGCCCGCAACAAGGCCTACGACCTGCCGGACGCGGTCACGAAGTTCCAGGACGCCACCACCTACAACAACTTCTACGAGTTCGGGATGAACAAGGAAGACCCCTCGCAGCTATCCGGCTCGTTCAAGCCCCGGCCGTGGAAGGTTCAGGTCGACGGTCTCGTGCACAAGCCGAAGACGCTCGACATCGACGACGTGATCAAGCTGGCCCCGCTCGAGGAGCGGGTCTACCGCATGCGCTGCGTGGAAGGCTGGTCCATGATCATTCCCTGGATCGGCTTTCCGCTCTCCGAGGTGATCAAGCGGGTGGAGCCGACCGGCTCGGCCAAGTACGTGGAGTTCACGACTCTGCTCGATCCGGTCCAGTTCCCCGGCCAGAAGAAGGGCATCTTCAACTTTGGCGGCCTCGACTGGCCGTACACCGAAGGGCTGCGCCTCGACGAGGCGCTCCACCCGCTGACACTGCTCACGGTGGGCATGTACGGGCAGCTGCTCCCGAACCCGAACGGGCCGCCGGTCCGCGTGGTGGTGCCCTGGAAGTACGGGTTCAAGAGCGCCAAGTCCATCGTGCGCATCCGCTTCACCGCCGAGGAGCCCAAGACGGCCTGGAACAAGGCCGCGCCCCAGGAGTACGGCTTCTACTCCAACGTCAATCCCAAGGTGGACCACCCGCGCTGGAGCCAGGCGACCGAGCGGCGCATCGGTGAATTCCGCCGTCGCGAGACCTTGATGTGGAACGGCTACGATCAGGTCGCCTCCCTCTACACCGGGATGGATCTCAAGAAGCAGTACTGAGGTGATCCGGCGCGCCCGCGTCGCGCTGAAGGTCCTCGCGTGGGCCGCCTGCCTGGCCCCGCTCGCCGGGCTCGGCTACCGCGTGTTCACCGGCGACCTCACCGCCAACCCGATCAGCTTCATCACCAACTGGCTGGGCGACTGGACGCTCCGCCTCCTGCTGGCCAGCCTGGCCATGACCCCGCTGCGCGTGCTCTTCCACTGGTCGTGGCCGGTGACGCTGCGGCGCCTGCTCGGCCTCTTCGCGTTCTTCTACGCCTCGTTGCATTTTTCCGTCTGGCTGGTGCTCGACCACTTCTTCGACTGGGGGCAGATGGGCGCCGACATCGTCAAGCGGCCCTACATCACGGTGGGGATGACCGCGCTCGTCCTGATGATCCCGCTCGCCGCCACGTCGACGGCGGGCGCGATCCGGCGCCTGGGCGGCGTGCGGTGGCAGTGGCTGCACCGGCTGGCGTACGTGATCGGCCTGTGCGCGGTGCTGCACTACCTGTGGCTGGCCAAGAAGGCGAATCCGGACCCGTACTACTACGCCGCGGTGTTCGTCCTGCTGATGGCGATTCGCGTGGGGGCGTGGGTGCGGCGGGCGTGGCGGCTCAGCCCCTCACCCCGCCCCTCTCCCCAAA
>Ga0081455_10006388_pt1 | contig 12655 bp, 12 predicted proteins | sample TabmetS3T2R1_FD_70207 | JGI IMG/M metagenome (GOLD analysis project Ga0081455, IMG submission 70207) | Tabebuia heterophylla rhizosphere microbial communities from the University of Puerto Rico - S3T2R1 | ecosystem: Host-associated > Plants > Roots > Rhizosphere ... | reverse complement strand
GCCGAGGGTGAGATCGTCGACGAGGAGGGCCGGGTGCTCGGCCGGCACGACGGGTACTGGCGCTTCACGCGCGGCCAGCGGCGCGGGCTCGGGGTCGTGTCGGAGCGGCCGCTGTACGTCGTCCGTACGGATCGTGCGGCGAACACCGTGGTCGTCGGGACCGAGGACGCTCTCGCCGTCACCCGCGTCGAGGCGGTGGGGCGGCTGTACGCGCCCATGCAGCGGGTGAGCGTCAAGCTCCGCTTCCGCTCGGCCGCCGTTCCCGCTCGGGTTCGTGCCTCGAACGGCGGCTTCGCACTCGACCTCGAGGAGCCCGCACACGCCGTCGCGACCGGCCAGGTCGCGGCGCTCTACGACGGCGACGCCGTCGTCGGCGCAGGCGTCGTGACGCACGCCGAGTGAAGTTGACCATCTAGGATCCGCCGGGTGACGCTCCTCGCCTCCACGGCCGGCGACGTCCTCGACTACGCGCTGGCCATCTTCTTCGTGGCCTCCGGGCTAGGCCTCGCATACATGCTCGTCAGGCTCGGCGGCACCTTCGCGCGGCTCTCGTCGCTCATCGCCGGCACCGAGCGCGACTTCCTGCCGGTGCTGCAGAAGTCGGGCGGCACCGTCGACCGCGTGAACGACCAGCTCGACAAGCTCGACGTCGTCACCGACAGCGCCGTGTCCATGGCGGACAGCGCCGACACGGCCGTCCGGGCCGTGTCGACCGCGATCACGACTCCGGTGAAGAAGGTGACCGGGCTCGCGGCTGCGATCTCGCACGGTGCCTCGTCACTCCGCTCGAGACGCGACGTCGGCGAGTCGGTGAAGGTCGCGAAAGAGGCTGCCGCGCGGCGCGAGGCCGAGCTGGACGAGGAGCTCCGAAACGCGGGGCAGACACCGCCCGCACCGCCGCCGCCCGCGGCGTAGGGACTGGGGCCTCGACCGGGCCCTTCGTAGAATCTCGGGATGCGGACGTCGGCCGAGCTGCGCGAGGGCTTCCAGTCGTTCTTCGAGGAGAAGGGCCACTTGCGCGTGCCCTCGGCCTCGCTCGTTCCACGTGCCGACGACCAGTCGAGCCTGCTGACGACCGCGGGGATGCAGCCACAGATGCCGTACTTCCTCGGGCTGGAGCCGCCGCCAGCGCCGCTCACGACGACCACGCAGAAGGTCTTCCGGACCTCCGACATCGAGGAGGTCGGTCTCGACGGCCACCACCTGACGTTCTTCGAGATGCTCGGCAACTTCTCGTTCGGGCAGTACTTCAAGGAAGGCGCGATCGCGTTCGCGACCGAGTTCGTGCAGGAGCGGATGGGCCTCGACTGGGATCGCGTGTGGGTGACCGTGCACGCGGGCGATCCGCAGTTCGGGCTCGGCCCCGACGAGGTCGCGATCGACCTCTGGAAGCAGCACGGGATGCCTCCGGAACGCATCGTCCCACTCCCGACGGAGGAGAACTTCTGGTCGGTCGGCGGCCCGGGCCCGTGCGGCCCCGACTCGGAGCTCTACTGGGACTGGGGCCCGGAGCACGGCTGCGGGGAGCCCGACTGCGCGCCGGCCTGCACGCGCTGCGATCGATTCCTCGAGTTCTGGAACCTCGTGTTCATGTCGTACGAGCAGCACGCCGACGGCACGCTGACTCCGCTCCCGAAGCAGAACATCGACACGGGACTCGGGCTCGAGCGGGGCGCGGCGATCCTCCAGGACGTCCGCACGGTGTACGAGACGGACGGCTACCAGGAGATCATGGGCTGGATCGCGGCGGAATCGGGCGTCGCGTACGGCGACTCGCCCGAGGCGACGAAGGCGCACCGGATCCTCGCCGACCACGGGCGGGGGATCACGTTCATCGTCTCCGACGGCGTCACGCCGTCGAACGAGGGCCGCGGCTACGTCCTGCGGCGGATCATCCGGCGAGCGGTGCAGCAGGGGCGCCGTATCGGGCTCGAGGACGTGTACCGGATCACGAACGTCGTGGTCTCGCAGATGGCCGCGGCCTATCCCGAGCTCGAGGAGCGCGCGGCCGACATCGAGGCCACGGTGCGGGTCGAGGAGGAGAAGTTCCGTGAGACGATCGAGCGCGGTCTCAAGCTCTTCGAAGAGCTCGCGGACCGGGAGGCAATCTCGGGCGAGGAGGCGTTCACGCTCGCCGCGACGTACGGGTTCCCGCTCGAGCTGACGGTCGAGCTCGCGGAGGAGCGCGGGCAGGCCGTGGACGTCGACGGCTACCGGCGCGAGATGGAGCAGCACCGCGAGGTCTCGCGCGTGCCGGGCGGCGGAGAGCTCCAGCGCGCGCTCGACTTCGCCCGCGGAGCCGGGTTCGAGACCGAGTTCGTCGGAGATCGCAAGACGGACGTCCTCACGCAGATCGGCGCGCTCGAGAAGCTCGAGGACGGCCTCTTCCTCGCGAAGCTGCGCGAGTCGCCGTTCTACCCCTCCGGCGGCGGGCAGGTGACGGACGCCGGCTACATCGAGCTCGACGGCGACGCGGAGACGCGCGCGGAGCTCGTCGAGGGCTATCGCCTCGACGGCGACCAGGTCCTGCTCCTGCGAGGCAGCGGCTTCGCGACGGGCGACCGGGTGCGTGCGGTCGTTCCGTGGAACGTGCGCTTCCCGACGATGGCGAACCATACGGGCACCCATCTGCTCCATCAGGCGCTGCGCGAGGTGCTCGGCGAGCACGTACGGCAGGCGGGCTCGGCTGTCCGTCCGGACAAGCTCCGGTTCGACTTCACGCACACGCAGGCGCTGTCCTCCGACGAGCGAGACGAGATCGAGCGGCGCGTGAACGCCAAGATCTTCGAGGCGCTGCCTGTTCACGTGTTCGAGACGCCGATCGACGAGGCGCGCCGGTTGGGGGCAACGATGTTGTTCGGGGAGAAGTACGGCGACATCGTCCGCGTCGTCGAGATCCCCGGCTACTCGATCGAGCTTTGCGGTGGCACGCACGTGCGGACGACCGCGGAGATCGGCGCGTTCGCGATCCTCTCCGAGGGGTCCGTCGGCGCGGGTGCGCGGCGCATCGAGGCGGTCACCTCCGGCGATGCGTGGGCGTACGTCGACGAGCGCTCTCGCGAGCTCGACACGCTGCGCGCCGAGCTCCTCGACCTGCGCAAGGAAGCGAAGAGGAAGCCCGCGCCGGCCGCCGAGGTCGCGACGCCAGATGCGGAGGTCCGCGTCGAGAACGGCGTGCACGTGATCGTGCAGTCGGTGGAAGGCCTGGGCTCCGACGAGCTGCTCGACCTCTCCGACCGCTTCAAGCAGCGGCACGCCCCCGCTGCGGTCTTTCTCGGCTCGAGCGAGAACGGCACCGTCCACCTCGTCGCGAACTTCGACGATGCGGTCGCCGAGAAGGTGAGCGCGTCGGACGTCGTCCGCGAGGTGGCGGCGATCGTGGGCGGTGGCGGCGGCGGCCGACCGACCATGGCGCGTGCCGGCGGCAAGGACGCCGAGAAGCTGCCGGAGGCCCTCGCGGAGGCGGAACGCCTGATCCTCGCCGCGCTGTGAAGGTCCTCGCCCTCGACTACGGCGCCGCGCGCACCGGCGTCGCGCTCTCCGATGCGACCGGGACGATTGCGCGGCCGTTCGGCGTCGTCGAGCGCGCTGCGACCCAGGCGGGCCTCGACCGGATTCGCGAGATCGTCACGGACGAGGGCGTCGAGCGGATCGTCGTCGGGCTCCCGCTCACGCTGCGCGGCGAGCACGGGCGGCAGGCGGCTGAGACGGAGGAGTTCGTGCGCGCGCTGCGCGAGGCCGTCTCCAAGCCGGTCGAGACGTACGACGAGCGGTTCACGACCGCGCTCGCCTCCCAGGGCGGAGGCTCCGCACCCGAGGACGCGCGCGCGGCGGCGCACCTCCTCGCCAACTACCTCGCACGGGTCGGTGGGGGCGCGTGAGCGAGTACACGCGCCACGGAGCGAGCCATGGCCGGGTCGTCGTGAGGAGAATCGTGGCCGTCGTCGCGATCCTCGCGCTGCTCGGCGGCGCCGCCTGGGCGGGTGCGGCGCTCGTCGGGGGCGACGACCCGCCGCCTCCGCCCGAGACGACGCCGCGACTCCAGACCTTGCGGATCATCTTCCCGGAGGGCTTCACGCGCCGCGAGATGGCAGAGCGGGTGGGGGCGGTGCGGCAGATCGCGATCGACAAGCGCAACGTCACACCGCGCATCACAAGCGCGGGCTACCTCGCCGCGAGCGCGCGGGCGCGGCCGCCTGCCGAGTTCGTGAAGGACTGGGGCGGCAAGTCGATCGAGGGCTTCCTGTTCCCCGCGACCTACGAGTTCACCCGGCTCACGACATCCGAGCGGCTCGTCCGCGACCAGCTCGAGCACTTCCGCGAGCAATGGCGGAAGGTCGATCTCCGCTACGCGAGGTCGAAGAACCTCACGCCGTACGACGTGCTCATCATCGCGTCGATGGTCGAGAAGGAGACCGTCGCCCCCGAGGAGCGGCGGCTCGTGTCAGCGGTGATCTACAACCGGCTGCGGGCGCAGATGGTGCTCGGCATCGACGCGACGCTGCGCTACGGGCTGAACGTGCCCGGCACCGAGCCGCTCCGGCTCTCGCACATCAATTCCGACAACCCGTACAACACGCGGAAGAAGGCGGGGCTGCCGCCGACGCCGATCTCGAACCCCGGGCTCGCGTCGATGAAGGCCGCGGCGAACCCGGCGCGCGTCGACTACCTCTTCTTCGTGCGCAAGCCCGACAAAGTGCATCACTTCTTCACGGCGAGCGAGGCAGAGTTCGAGGCGAAGAAGTGCGAGTACGGGTTCGGCTGCTGATCGCCGAGCACCCGTCGCGGGCTCGCTAGCCCACCGCGCTCTGCTCGAGCTCGTCGTCGGAGAGCGAGGCGAGCTTCTTCGGCACCACCATGCGCCAGGCGTCGAAGACGAGCTCACGGAGCTCGTCCTTCTCGATCGCGTCGAGGCGGACCTCGAGCCACTGGAAGCGCATGTCGGACGGCTTCGGGCGCAGGAACTTGCCCGGGTACGTCTCGAGCGCGGCCTCGCGCTCCTCCCTCGGAAAGGCGAAGCCCATTTGCGTCTCGTCACGGGAGAACGCCAGATAGACGATCTGCCCCACGCGGAACTTGACGCGGCCGCGGACGAAGACCTCATATGACCGTGGCAGTCCCGAAGTGAGCGCACGCACGTCGTCGATGGTCACCGCCATCTCGCCCAGAGGCTAGGTCACGCGGGGTGTCTCGCCGTGGCCGGCGCCGTGGCGGTGCTGATCGCGCGAGGAATTCGTGACAGACTCGGCACCCAGGCGTACGAGACTCCTCGGTAGCGTGTCCTCAGGGACACGGGAGTGCCCCTGGGGGAGGTTGGGGCGGTGTGTCGCCGGGAAGTTCGTACGCGCCCGAGCGGTAGCGCGTTGCGTCGAGACGAAGACGCTCGCCGCGCGGGCTACCTCACCGCCCGGCGACCGGCTCCCACAGCTCGAAGCGGTTCCCCTCCGGATCGACCGCCCAGCCGAACCGTCCGATGCCGTCCAGCACTTCGACCTTCTCGATGACCTCCACTCCGGCCGCGCGCAGTTGCGTGAGCATGGCGTCGAGGTCGGAGACGGTGAAGTTGACCATCCCGCCCTTCTCCGTCGGCCAGTAGTCCGTGTCCTCGCGGAAGGGCGCCCACACGTAGTTCGCGTTCGCGTCCTGGAACACGACGTGGCCGTCGAGGACCGGCACGCCCAGCTGCTCGACGTACCACCGCTGGAGCGCTTCCGGGTCACGCGCGCGGAAGAAGACCCCGCCGATGCCGGTCACGCGCTCCATCAGCGCACCGATGCGAGCTGGCCGCAGGCGGCCTCGATGTCGCGGCCTCGCGTCAGCCGCACCGTGGCCGGGATCCGCGCACGATCGAGCACGGACTTGAACACGTCGATCGCCGCGCGCGACGAGCCCTCGAACATCCCTGTCGGGTTGTACGGGATCAGATTGACCTTGAAGACGCGCGGCTCGAGGAGTTCCGCGAGCTGCCGCGCCTGCGCGGGCGAGTCGTTCACGCCCGCGAGCATGACGTACTCGACGAAGACCTTGCGCCGCTTGAGCTCGAAGTAGCGGCGGCACTCGGCGAGCACGTCCGGGAGCGGGAAGCGGTCGTTCACGGGCATGAGCTCCGAGCGAAGCGTCGGGTCGGCGGCGTGGATCGACAGCGCGAGCCGGATCGGCGACTCGACCTCGTCCACGAACCTCCGCAGGCCGGGCAGCCAGCCGACCGTCGAGATCGTCGTTCGCCGGTGGGTGATCCCGAGGTCGGGCAGGCGCGCAGCCGACTCGGCGACAGCCTCGTAGTTGAGGAACGGCTCGCCCATGCCCATGTACACCGCGTGGTTCACTGACTCCCCCCGGCGGAAGTGCAGGGCCTGGTCGAGGATCTCGGACGCCGTCAGGTTCCGCCCGAAGCGCATCGCCCCCGTCGCGCAGAACGTGCACGTGAGTGGACACCCCGACTGCGACGAGAGGCAGAGCGAGCGACGCCCGTCGCGGTAGCGCATGAGCACGGCCTCGACCGGATGGCCGTCGTGCGTGCGGAAGAGCGTCTTGACGGTCCCGTCGCGGGCTTCCCGCTCGGTGACGACGTCGAGCGTGGAGAACGGCACCTCGTCGTCGAGCGACGCGCGGAGCGCCTTCGGCAGCGTCGTCATCTCGTCCCACGACGACGCGCCGCGCGCGACCCATGCCCACACCTGTCGAGCCCGGTACGCGGGCTCGCCGCGCTCCGCGAGCGCGCGCTCCAGCAGCGCGAGATCCATGCGTCTGACGGTAGCGTGCCGCGCGTGATCGACCTTCGCTCCGACACCGTCACGCAGCCGACCGAGGGCATGCGTCGCGCGATCGCGGAAGCTGCGGTCGGCGACGAGCAGAAGCGCGAGGACCCGACCGTCCTCGAACTGGAGCGCCGCGTCGCGGAGCTTGTCGGCCAGGAGGCCGCGGTCTTCGTCCCGACAGCGACGATGGCGAACCAGATCGCGCTCAAGCTCCACTCGCGACCCGGCGACGTCCTGCTCGCGGAGGAGCACTCGCACGTCGTCGTCTACGAGTACGGCGGCGCGGCGGCGCACGCCGGGCTCATGACACGCGGGCTGCCGGGGAACGGAGGCAGGCTGTCGGGTGCGCAGGTTCGCGCGGCGGCGGCGCCGAGCTCGAAGGTCGCCGACCAGCGCGCGGCGGTACTGTCGCTCGAGGACACGCACAACAATGCGGGAGGGCGCCTTTGGCCGCTCGACGAGCTCGACGAGGTCGTCTCCGCGGCGCGCGAGGTCGGTCTCGCGGCTCACCTCGACGGCGCACGGCTTCTCAACGCCTCCGCGGCGCAGAGCGTCCCGCCGGCGGCGATCGCGAGCCGCTTCGACACGGTCACGCTCTGTCTCTCGAAAGGGCTTGCCTGCCCGCTCGGTGCGCTCCTCTCCGGCTCACGTGAGCTGATCGATCGCGCGTGGCGCGAGAAGCACCTCTTCGGTGGCGCGATGCGCCAGGCCGGGATCGTCGCTGCGGCCGGCGTCTACGCGCTCGACCACCACGTCGAGCGGCTCGCCGAGGACAACCGGCGCGCACGGGCCATCGCGGAAGGACTTTCAGCTGCAGGCGTCCCCGTCGACCTGGACCGCGTCGAGACGAACTTCGTCCAGATCGATGTCGCGGAGCTCGGGATCGACCGGGCCGAAGCGCTCGGGCGCATGCTCGAGGCGGGGGTCGGCCTCTCGGCAACGATCCACCCGACCGTCGTGCGGGCCGTCACGCACCTGGAGATCACGGACGACGACGTCGCGCGCGCGACCGAGCTGATCCCGGCTGCGCTCGGAGTCGGCGTGCCCGCGAGCCGCTAGCGGACGGTCAGCGCCGGGGAGCCCTTCCGCCCGGCGGAGTACCAGAGCCGTATCTGGGCACCCCTCGGCGCCGTGACCGTCCGGCGGAGGAAACCGCGTTCGGTCGTCATCGCGCCGAAGAGCGTGATCCACTGGCCGCCGATCCTTCGTTGCACGAGGTACCGCTGCGGTCCAGTACCAGGCCGCACCTGTCCCCAGATCGTCGTGCGCGTGCCGCGACGCTGCACCTGCGCGAGCGGCAGCATCGACGCCGCCAGGGCCGGCTTCGGACGGCCACGGTTGGTCTCCAGGCCGCTCTGCCAGCCTGCGAGTCGAGGCTCGTCGCGGAAGATGTAGTGGATGAGGAGGTCGACCTTGCGCGCCTCGTACACCTTGCGGGACGACTCGCCGATGTATCTGGCCTGCAGCTGAGGGCTCACGCCGAAGATGTCCGGCGGGTTCGTCTGGTACGCGTACTCCGTGAGCCACACGCGCGCCCGCGGGAACGCGCTGTTCACGATCCGCAGGAGTCTGTCGAGCTCGGCCATGGTCAGGTTCTTGCAGAGGCAGCCGCCCTTGTACGGCGTGTCGCCCGGATACACCGGGTACGGGTGGTGGGCGTACACGTCGAGCTTCGCGCGGAACCGCTTCATCCGCGCGATGAAGTCGACGGGCGAGATGCCGCCCTTGCCGCCGCGCGGCCCGGTGACGCCGCCCGCGACCTGCGCGTGGCGGTTGGCCGACTTGATCCCGGCGTAGCCAGGGTTGAGGATCTTCGTGACGTACGTCTTCGGGGAGGCGGGCTTGAGCCACGTCGGCTTGTTCGGCTCGTTCCACATCACCCAGGCGTCGACCTTCGAGTACCGCTTCGCGACCTTCTGCGCGAAGCGCTGGAAGAACGCAGGGTTCGTGGGCGCGACGTTCGGGAGCTGGCGCCCGTTCGCCCAGCGCGGAGTGCCCCAGAGCGTGACGATCGGCCGGATGCCGCGCGCGCGCAGACCGCGGATCATGCGGTCGCTGCGTCCCCAGCGGTAGCGGTTCGGGCGCGGCTCCATGCGGTACCAGTAGAGGTTGATCCGCACGGCGTCGAAGCCGATGCGGTCGAGCTTGGCGATGCGGCCCTTGAGCCGGCCGGGGCCCCACTCGAGCCAGGCGTCGTCCTGGATCCCGTACTCGACGTTCTTGCCTGCGGCGGCCTCATCGGGGAGGAATGCCGACGCGCCGAACAGCGCGCACGCCGAGACGATGACGGCGAGGACGACCTTCATCGCGGAATCCATACCCTCTAGACCCCCCTCCTGGTCGAGATCTTCAAGAGTTCCTTACGAGGCCGGTGCCGCTACCGGTCCTTCGAGTCCTTTCGCGAGCTCCGTCGCCTTTCCCTTCGGTTGGACGTCCGTAAACGTGATTAGTTCGCCGTCCACCAAGAGCTTCAGATCCTGGCCGTCCGCCTTCGCGTTGCTGACGGCCCTGCGCTCGATGACGAGGGAGTGCTCCGAGCCGTCGCCGTACACGAAGCGCAGCCGCCGGTCCGTGAGGGCGAGCAGGCCGAGCCTCCAGCCGCGGCTCGCCGAGGCGAGCGCGAGGAGCGTCTCGCCGTCCTCGAGCAGGACAGGTAGGACCTCGAGCTCCTCGGAGACCCAGAACCTGCGCTTGAAGGTCGAGCTCGCGAGCGCTTCGACGGCGTCGATCCGCGCGTCGAGCTCGGGGAGCGCGGACACCACGAGCTCCGGCGGGATCGCCGCGTCGATCTCCTTCAGCACGCGGTCGCCGCCCGCCCACGCGTCGGGGTCGAACATGAGCCAGAAGCCGTCCTCCGTGAGAAGCGTCCGCAGCTTCCCCATCCGCGAGCAGAGGACGGTCGCGTCGTAGCGCGCCGTCACCGTGAGCTCGTCCGTGAAGTCGATGGTGACGCCCTCGGGGGATGCAAAGAGCTGCGGCCTGCCGCGGTGGAGGCGTCCGATCAGGCCGGCGGTGCCGTGGCGCCTCCCCTCGATACGGAGCGGCGAGGTCATGGGGTACTCCGTGAAGCCCGGCAGCTCGGGGAGGTCGTCAGAGCCGACCACGAGAACCGACGACCGCGCCTTTCGCAGCGCTTCGGCGACCTCGGGCGGCGTCAACTCGTCTGCGGCGCGGCGAGCCTCCTCGCGCGTGATGTACGGCTCTCCGAGCAGATGCTCGGTCGCCGCCCACGTCAACCAGCCGGTGAGGCTGCCGGGATGGCTGTCCTCGAGTCGCCTTCTCGCTCGCTCCACCTCGAGCTCCTCCTCTGTCGGGCCGTCCGCCGCAAGCGCATCGAGGATCGCGAGCGTCTCCTCGACCCACTGCGCCTCGTCGGCGAAACTCGAGTCCGCGGCGACCCATGCGTGCGACTCGTTCGCAGTGAGAGGCTGGGACTCCACGTCGATGTGGTACGCCATTCCGAGCTCGAAGCGGAGTCGGTTTCGCAGACGATGATCGAGGATCCGGAACGCGGCCGTGAACGCGAACTCTCGTTCGGCGATGAGCGAGAGCAGCAGCCCCATCCCGGCGCGGTAGATCGACGGGTACTCGACGTAGGGGATCGGCTGCAGCTCGGGCGCGGGTCTCGGGCCGCCGGGAGGCAGCGCGAGCTCGAGCCGGAAACCCGGATCGTTCGCGACCAGGACGGCGTTCCCCGAGGTGAATCGATCGCGTGTCCAGCTCACGGTCTCGTCCGCGGTGATCCGTTGCATCGCGAGGTCGCCGTATCCGGCGAGGCCGACGCCGCGGGCCCCGTAGCGGAGTGCGAGGGCCTGCCGCACGGCGCTCCAGCCCATCGCGCCCTCCTCGGCGGCGAGGATCTTCCGCTCGAGATCGACGCGCTCGACCGGTAGCGCGTGGATGCGGCCGACAACGTCCTCGAGAAAGCGCCGCACTTCGGCTGCCTCTCCGCTCGCCCACACCATGGTGAAGAGGTGATCGACGGTCGCGTTGCAGTCGACGGCCGGGTACGTGGACGGCGGCATCAGGAGGTGCTCGACGAGATGCGTGATCCCGGTCGTCGCGGCCGTCTCGTCGCTCGAGCCGACGCGGAAGACGAGGCCGGCCCACAGCGGCCCGGGTTCCTCCGCCGCGAAGAACGGGATGCCGTCCACGTCTCCGCGAACGACCTCACCCGCGGCGGCCATCAGAACGTCCGGTCGCCGGCGACGTAGAACGCGACCACGGCCACGCCGTACCCGGCGAGCAGCAACCCTCCGCGAAGCCGGCTCGAGCGTCCGTCGAAGAGGACGAGCGCGGTGTAGATCACGGCCCCACCGAGCGCAGCGATCTCCACCGGCCGGAACGAGAGCGCGAGCGGATCGATGAGCCACGAGAGGAGCGCGACCGCCGGAATGAGGAACACGGCCACCTGAGCCGCCGAGGAGAGCGCGATCTCGCCGGCAAGGGCGATCTTCCCGCGGAAGGCGACGACGACCGCGCCGCCGTGCTCCGCTGCGTTGCCGACGATCGCGACGATGACCGCGGCGACGAAGAACTCGGTGAGACCGACGCGCTCGGAGAACACCTCGAGCGACCCGACGAGGATCTCGGCGACGAGCGCCGTCGTGACGGTCGCGAGCCCGAGCGCGACGAGGGCCGCTCGAAGTGACCAGGCACTGATCTCGATGTCGCTCGCCACGTGCATCCGCGCGTGCCGCCACAGCGAGTACCACGTCACTCCCGCGTACACGACGAGGAGCACGATCGAGACCGGGATGGACAGCGCCGCCAGCGACTCGCGGTCCGGGTCGCCCTCCCAACCCGGGATCGCCGGGATCAGGAACATCACCGTCGCGAAGGAGAGGAGCCCGAACGCGAGGAAGCTCGAGTGGCGGTCGAGCCGGCCGCGCCCGCCTGCCACGAGCGACGCGCCGAGGACGAGCAGGAGGTTCGAGACGACGCTGCCCGTCAGCGACCCGCGAACGACCTCGGTCAGGCCCTCGTTGACCGCGATCAGGGCGATGATCAGCTCGGGCGCGTTGCCGAAGGTCGCGTTGAGGAACCCGCCGATGCCGGGCCCGGTGTGCTCCGCGGCGTGCTCCGTCGCCTCGCCGATCAACCACGCAAGCGGGACGAGGGCCAGTGCCGACAGCACGAACTCGACCGTCTCGGGAAGGTCGGCGAGGTAGTGAAGCCCGATCGCGAGCGGCGCGAGAGCGAGCGTTGCGAAGAGGATTCTCCGGACCACGGCGCCGAACCCTATCCGGCGGATCCGCCGTCGATCGGCGCCTTTGCCCGAAAACGAATCGTTTGTCAAGTCTTGCGGCGGAGGTCACGAGAAGAACACAATCGGAGATGTGAACGAGGCGACTGCGGAGGCCGGGCTTCCTCTCCGAGTCCAGGACGAGGTCGAATGCCGGCACTGCGACGTGCACTGCGAGAAGGTGGTGCACCCCGGCTCCTGCGTCCGCATGGGCTGCCCGTTCGTCTACGCGTACGAGGCCTGGGGGCACACGTACATGGGCTGCATGCAGAAGGTCTTCGACGTCGAGATCGACCTCGACCTGCTCGAGGCGGCCGAGTCGGCGCGAGGCGGGTTCGGCGCGGTGCGGACGCGGCGGGCGCCGCTGCCGATGTGCGACGTCGACGTCGTCGCGACGTACTCGGCTCGCGCGGACGAGATCGGCTGCCGCAATCCCGAGTTCTACGAGCTGCCGCGCGAGCGGGCGACCTTCAAGGTCTTCGCGCGCGTCAGCGACGCGTCGTAGCGGGCCGCTTCCTGCGCCGGCCGCGCCGGTAGAGATCTCGCAGCAGGTCGATGTCGGCGCGCCGGAGGCCGCCGTCCGGCCAGGTCTCGATCACGGCGGGAAGGTGACGGAAGGCCGGGTGGCCGAGGAACGTCGCGAGCCCGTCCC
>Ga0081455_10006387_pt1 | contig 12655 bp, 8 predicted proteins | sample TabmetS3T2R1_FD_70207 | JGI IMG/M metagenome (GOLD analysis project Ga0081455, IMG submission 70207) | Tabebuia heterophylla rhizosphere microbial communities from the University of Puerto Rico - S3T2R1 | ecosystem: Host-associated > Plants > Roots > Rhizosphere ... | reverse complement strand
GGCTTCCCCGCGCTGGTGTCGATCTGCGCCACCGGGCCGGTCGACACCGTGCCGTCCGACTCGAGCGTCGCGAGCGAGAGTCCGTCGGCGACCGCGTACCCGATGACGAACTGATGCGGGCGGTGGTTCAGGAACAGCGGGAACCACGGGGAGGCGCCGCCTCCGTCCTGGAACAGCGGCTCGCCCAGCGCGCCGTGCCCGTTCACCGGAAACACCACCAGGCCGTCGGGATCGGGAGCGTTGGACGCGACCGAGTGCGGCGTGCCGCCATTGCGCGAGACCCACAGAATTGGGGAGCCGTCGGGGTTGGGCTTCGCTGGCTCATCGAATGTCGTCCCGACGATCAGGAACTTATCGTCGGGCGACAGCGTGACCATCGTCGCCACGCGATCGGGCTTGTCCTCGGTGTTGACCGTGTAGCGCTCGGGACGTGCCGTGAGCCGGCCTTGGGCGTCGACCGAGAGCAGCCGAATGTGGTCGGGGCCGAGCGCGTGGCACACATACAGCGTGCCGGTGGAGGCGTCGTACTGCAGCGACTTCGCGCTGCCGCTTCGTCCGGCAACGACGTTCCCCGTCCGCTTGGCGTCGATCAGCGTCAGGCGCCCGCCCTCGCCGACAGCGAAGCTCGACACCGAGTTGTCGCCCGCGTTGGTCGCGAACAGGAACCGGTTATCCGGGCTGAGGATCACGCTGCGCGCGCCCTCGAAGGGGTTCGGCGTGCTCTCCCTGTTGACGATCGGGTTGTAGCCGCCGGACCCGGCGCCGCCGGTGAGGCATCGCTCCGACTCGGTGATCGTGCCATCCGGGGACCGGAGGTAGTGGATCACGCAGTTCTGGAACTCGTTCGTCTGCAGGTAAAGATGCCCGCCGCCGTTCATCCGGGGCTGCATCGCCGGGGCCTCCATGGACTGTTCGCCCATGCCCATGGGCTGCTCGCTCGCCATCGTCATGACTCCTGTCGGCTTGTTGGTCAACCGCGCTGGGTTCAGCGAGGTCATGGAAGGCGGACGCAAAGCACGCCGCAAGACGTGGTGCTGCTAACTCATCGGCGCATCCGATCGCCGCTGTCGGCTGTATGAGCTGGCATAGCTCCGGCACCTGCCATGCATGTCGGCGATAAGCGCTCCCTATTGCCCGGCGAGGAGCCGACCGTACTTTCGGCCGACCGGTCCTCGACTTTGACTACGAGGCGGCACGTCTGAATGTGTGATCACCTACACGACAGCACCTCCAGGTATGACGCCGCGGAGAAGGTCCTGACTTTCTCCTCGTCTGCCGGACCTGCGGCATCGAACGGGTGGTGGAGACGGTCGAGTACGAGCCAAGGCTGGTGTGCGCGGGTCACGGGGCGCCCCCGCACCAGCTCGGCGTGCTGCCGGTGGAGTCGTCGATTCCGCCAGAGATGACGCTGGCCGAGTGGCGGTATCGCAAGCTCGCCGCTTGATCTCAAAATGCCAACAGGAACGGAGGCGACGTGACAGTCAGAGAAATCATCGAGCGACATCCTCGGCCCATCAGCCTTGATGGCGACGTCCTCTTTCGGTGCATTGACGAGTGTTTCGACTGTTCCGCCACGTGCACGAGCTGCGCTGACGCCTGCCTCGGCGAGTCGGACGTGCAGGACCTGGTGCGGTGCGTTCGGCTCAACCTCGACTGTGCCGACGTGTGCGACACGACCGGCCGGGTCGTGACCCGTCAGACCGAGCCCGATGTCGGCGTCGTGCGCGCCGCGGTCGAAGCGTGTGTTGTCGCTTGTCGTGCTTGCGCCGAGGAGTGTGATCGCCACGCGGGACACCACGACCACTGCCGTGTCTGCGCTGAGGTTTGTCGCCGCTGCGAAAAGGCATGCAGCGAACTGCTCGCCTCGATGGGCTAGCTCGGCCCTGCGCAATACACGGCGACCAGCTTCACGTCGAACGAGACACGGCCAGCTGGGTCCACTGGTACAACAGCACCAGGCCCGAGGCTCAGCAACCCGGCATCCACGTCAGCGTTCTCGAGGCTCGACTGGCCCGAACGCAGGCGCCGCCCGGGCTGGGCATGGATGACGGCGTGCCGGGGAGGGAAGCACTCAGCCGCATGGCGCGGGCCAGGTTGACGGCGGTCGCGCCGAAACCATCGCGGTCACGTTCTTAGGAGGCCAGGCTTGGTGCCGGGGCGGTCCGCAGGGCTCCCGGTAGCTGAGTGCGTGAGGTGATCCCGAGCTTTGGGAAGATCCGGTACAGGTGAGCACCGACGGTCCGATGTGACATGTAGAGGCGTTGCGCGATCTCGCGGTTCGACAGGCCCTCGGCGGCGAGGTGGGCGATCTGTTGTTCTTGTTCGGTCAGCTGGATCCCGGCTGCGGGCTGCCGGCGTTGGGCCTCGCGGGAGGCCCGGAGTTCTTGCCTTGCCCGTTCCGCCCATGGACGGGCGCCAAGTGCCTCGAACGCGTCGCGTGCCGCGCGCAGAGGCTTTCGTGCTGCGGCGATTCTGCGTCGATGGCGCAGCCAGGTGCCGTATTCGAGGAGCAGCCGTACTCGGTAGAGCGGCCAGCTGGTCAGGTTGGCGGCCAGCGCTGCTTGGAAGTGGGCCTCGGCCATGTCGTCATCGGCGAGCAAGGGCCGGGCGTAGAGAAGCCCGACTTGAAGTCGGGGCGACGGGGCCTGCTGACCGAGGCTCTCCGACCTGGCGAGCTGTTGGCGCGCTTGGTCGACGTGGCCGGCCCGCAACGACGCCTCCGCGTATTCGCCGATACGCCAGAAGCTGCGAACGGGGTGGTGGGCAGGATCGTGGGGCTCGAAGGTGCGCTGAAGATGCTGGAAGGCCTCCTCATAGCGTCCATCACCGAGCGCGAGGAGCGCGCGGGCCAACTGAATGTCAGCGAGTATGGCGCTGGCCCCCAGTGGCAGCGCCATGCCCTCGGCTTCGCGCAGGCGGGACTCGGCGCCCGCCTGGTCTCCTCGAATGGCGGCGATCATCGACTGCACGGTCTTGGCGGCCGCCTGCCACAAAACCTGGCGTGTATCCCGGGCCAGGCTCGCAGCCTCTTCCGCCGCGGATGCTGCGAGACCCCAGTTGCCCGTGTAGATGGCATTCCATGCCTGCTGTGCGAGCGCCTGGGGGAGCAGCCACAGCCGGCCCTGCTGTCGTAGGCCGGCGACGGCCGCCGTGAGGAACGTGGTCGAGACCTCGAACGCTCCCGTCGCGTGCAGGGCGGCTCCGACCGAGGATGCGACGCTGGGATCGCACGTGTCGGGTGCGACGCGCGAGAAAGTCTCGCTGAGGATTGAGCCGCGGCCTGCTGGGTCGCAGAACCCCAGGATCGACAGCACACGCGGGTCATCTTCGGGGGCTGCGACATGCTGCAGTGCCGCCGCGATCAGGTGAAATGCCTCGGAGCGGGGATTCACCCACCACGACTGCATGGCTGCCACCTGGAGCAGCCGCAGAGCGAGATCGATCTCGCCAGCCGAGCTTGCCCGTGTTGCTGCCTCGACCAGCGAGTTCACGGCCTTGGGCCGTACCGGAAATCTGGGTTCGATCATGTCTCGGACCAGGCCTACCCGCGCACGCTCGAGGGGGTCGCACTCCGCCGGATCGACAGCGCCGATTAGAGCCTCCGCCCGGTTCAGCTGGCCAAGCTCCGCAGCGAGCTCGGCTCCGCGCAGCAGCCGGTGGCGTCGCCGGGAGACGTCGGGTGTCAGCTCGGCGGCGCGCTCCATGCTGTCCAACGTGATGACGGGCGACCCACGGGCCGTGGCCCCGAACGAGGCCCGTTCGAGTTCCGCCGCGACGACCTCGTCCGGACTGGTGGTTGAGGCGGCCCTATGCCAGGCTCGTCGCTGCCGATCGATCAGGGCCGCCGCCAGAGCAGCATGCACTCGGTGACGCTGCCCCAGCGAGGCAGCCTGGTAGATCGCTACGGCGACTACCGGGGGGCGGAAGCGGATGCGAATGTGGTCGTGCTCGACCAGACACGACGCGACGGCCGGAGCCAGGTCGTCGAGACTGACCGGGACGCCTTCGCCCAGCTGTCCGGCCGCGGTCAGTAGCTCGTTCAATGAGGCCTGCGCGTCGGCCGACGCGACCAGCAGGACCGTCCGCGTCGCCACCGGAAGATCGCAGAAGCGCTCGACCATTGCGTGCTCCAAACGGGCCGTCATCGGTAGCCGCTCCGGTACACCGAATGCGACCGGCGCGCCCGATCCCACCGCCTTCGGCAGTTCGATGAGGGCGAGCGGGTTCCCAGCAGCCGCGGCCAGCACCCGCCCACGCAGCTCGGACCCGAGCCCAGGGGCGACCGAGTCGAGCAAGACACTCGAGGACTGCTCACCCATCGCCTCCATGCGCAGCTCTGGCAAGCCGAAATGCAACAGCGCGGTCTCGTACCCGTCCCGAACCGCGAGCAATAGCCCCGCTGGCGTCGAACTCAGCCGGCGGCCCACGAGACCCAGCACGTCCGCGGTCTGACAATCAAGCCAATGCGCGTCGTCCACCACCACCGCCAACGGGCCGTGCTCGGCCTCCCGGTTCAGGAGCTCGAGGGCAGCGAGCGCAACCACGAACGTGTCCGACGTCCAGCCCTCGTTCATCCCAAACGTGGCCAACAAGGCATCACGCTGTGGCCCGGGCAATTCCCGCGCCTGCTCGAGCAGCGGGCCGACCATCTGATGCAGACCAGCAAACGCCACACCCGCCTCGGCCCGAATCCCCGACACCGCCAAGACCCGCACACCCTCACCCACCGCCCGATCAACCGTCGCCGCCAACAACGCAGACTTACCGACGCCCGCCCCGCCGCGAACCACGAGCCCCCCACCACGCTCCCGCACCCCACCCAACCAACCGATCAGCACGCCCAACTCGCTCTCACGGCCCACCAACCCACAAGCCGCCTCCGACACATCGGTCTGCGGCATGAACGGCGACACCTGACTCTCGAGCATCACGGCTACCAGCATGCCCACGCGACGCCTGCTCATTCTTTGTCCCACGACAACGAATTTCTAACGAATGCATGTCCTAGTAGGCTGATCAGCCGCGATGCGCCGAGCGCGAGCACAGGCATGCGAGGTCGCCGTGGCAGAAGGTCTCGACGACACACGGCCGGTCGACGACGCACCACAGGCATCCGGTCAGACATCCCGAGGCCTCACGACCGCCGTTCCGCCTGACGCCGGCGAGGTCGACTCCCGTAAGCATCTCCCCAAGCTGCAGGGGCTATTCGTCCTCGCCCAGCTCATGGCCGAGAGCAGGGACGAGGACCACCTCGTTCGCCTGGCCGGGTCGGCCGTCCCGTCGCTCGGCTCGTTCCGACTGCTCGGAATCCACCTGCCCGGCAGCGGCTGGCGCGAGGTGGCTGACGCTATGGCCGCGCCACAGGACCAAGCTGACATGGAGCGCCAAATCGCCACGCTCACCTCTGGGATGGGCCCGTTGGTCGCGCCCGGTCGCGGCTCGGCCTGGGCCTACGCCCTGCGCAGCCTGGAGGGCGTCCTCGGCCATCTGGTCGTAGCGGCGGACTCCGAGCCCACGGCATGGGCCCACTTCATGCTTGGAACCCTGGCCCAGCAGACTGCGAGCGCACTGGCGAACGCCCGTCTTTACGCCCGGCAGCGCTCGCAGGCCATCGAGCTGCAGGTGGCGAACGCGGCGTTGGCCACGACGGTCTCGGCCCTCGAACGCGGCACCGCGATCCACGAGCGACTCACCCAGGTTGCCGTCGGCGGCGAGGGCGAGGTGGGTATCGCACGAGCGCTGCACGACCTGACCGGCTGGCCAGTGGCAATCGAGGATCGGTACGGGAACCTCCGCGCCTGGGGCGGACCTGGTCGGCCCGATCCCTACCCCAAACGGTCACAGGCCGCCTGCGAGGAGCTGGTGCGCAGGGCTCGGGATGCCGGCCAACCGATCCGCGAAGCTGACCGCCTGTTGACGATCGCGAGCCCGCGCGCCGACGTGCTGGGAGTGATCGCGCTGGTCGGTGTGCCACCGGGGGAGGCTGAAGGAGCGCAGGCAGCTCTCGAGCACGGCGCCACGGTGCTGGCCATGGAGCTCGCTCGCCTTCATAGCGTGGCCGAGACCGAGCTGCGCCTCGGGCGTGACCTGGTGGAGGAGCTCCTCGCCAATACCGACGAGCGGGCTGTACTAAGCCGTGCCCAGGCCTTGGGCTATGACGTCGGGCGGCGGCATCGGGTTGTGATCGTTGTGAAGGACTCTCCGAAGCCCCAGCGCGACCATGACAGCAGGTTCCATGCGGTACGCCGGGCGGCGCGGGACGCTGGCTTGGGCACGCTCTTGGTGCCGCGCGGTGACGCAGTGGTCGTCCTTTCCTGCGTCGAGGGCGTTTGGGACGTCTTCCACCGTCGACTGCTCAGCGAGCTCGGTCGGGACGTGTGGGTGGGGGTTGGCGGTCCGTGCGAGCGCCTCGGTGACTTTCCCCGCTCCTACCGTGAGGCAAGGCTGGCCCTCCGAATGCGCAGTGCCGATCGAAGAGGTGGGCGCACGGTCTTTTACGAGCAGCTCGGGACGTACCGCCTGCTGGCAGAGGTAGACGACCTGAGTGCCATCGATCGTTTCGTTGACGAGTGGATCGGCGCGCTGATTGCCTACGACTCCGATCACGGGACCGACCTCGTGGCCACCCTGACCTCATATCTCGAATGCCGCGGCAGCTACGATGCCACGTCCGCCGCGCTCTCGGTGCACCGCAACACGTTGAAATACCGGTTGCGTCGCATCAAAGAGATCTCGGAGCACGACCTGAAGCACCCCGACACCCTGTTCAACCTGCAGTTGGCTACGCGGGCATGGGCCACGAGGCGAGCCCTGGGCCTTGGACGGAGCGAGCTCGCGGCCGTTGAGGAACGAGTCACCGACGTACTGGGGTGACGCTGGACGTCGCACACCGCAGCCCAGCGACGGGTGCCGTCAGGGCGATGACGGCTCGCCCGGTCGCCGAGGTTGCCGGGCGCCTCCAGCCGTCCGAGGGCACCCGGCGTCTACATCTGGAACGCCTACGTCGACCTGTGCTCCAAGGCCATCGCGAAGAACGGGCGTCACCAGATCGCCTATGTCCCGGAGATCACTGCGTCTCGGCAGGCTGGTGGAGGACGCCGAGCAGCTCTCCTTGGGGTGTGGTGACGATGACCTCGTCGACCCCGCGGTGGGCCATGCGGTCCAGCAGCGGGGCGAGGGGCTCGTGGGCCCGTACGGTCGTGGGTCCCGGTTCCATCGCCTCTTCTACGGGGGTTGCGGCGGCGGCGTCGAGCCGGCGGGGATGGACGCGGCCGAGCACGATCCGGTGGTCGTTGGTGACCACGAGGCTGCGCGCTTGGGTGCCGGCGATGGTGCCCACCCGGTCATCGGGCCGGCACGTGGGCGGATCACGATCCGCAGCGTCGAGGGCTCGGCGCTCCGAAGTGTCGGCGCGCACTGTGGGGAGGCCGGCGGCCATCCAATCGACCTTGCCAGCCTCGTAGACGTATACCGGGTTGAGCCCGAGCCGCTCGAGCCGCCAGGCGGCCCGGGGACTCATGTCGCACAGGGCGTCCCAGCAGTACGCGATCACGGGCCGTGCCTTGTCCAGTGCCTCCGCGGTCCGGCCATTGAGGTGCTTGAGCGGAAGGTGGAGTGCACCGGGCAGGTGTTCGACGTCGTACTCGTGCCGGGGCAGCACCTCAACGACCTGCGCGCCAGTCCCGGCCAGGCGCTGCACTTGGTGGCGGTCGATGATGATCGGCACCCGAACCTCCCTCCTCGGCGACGCGGGTCACGCGGTGAGACCCGCCATGAGCTGTCGATGGTGGGGGCGCCAGCAACGCCCGCCTCGCTTCGGCAGAGCCGTTACAACAGCGACGGATGGTGGTCCTCGCCGGCAACGCGTGGCAGTCGCCGTTACCAATCGACGGCGACCGGTGCACCTCATTCGTCGCGAGGGAGTGCCACGACTCCACCTGAGCTCAGGCTTAGCGCGCGGAACTGCCGGTGCGGCGGACTGGGGCCACGGCCGTCATCGCTTCCTCGTGCCTCATGTGGGCCACTGGGTTGGCACCGGGCGGAGGCGGAGGGTGATCCCGTCGACGTCTCCTCGAATTGCACGACCTGGATCTTCGGTGCTGTGCCGCTGTTATCGCGATGCGGCAGGCTTGAGATCCGTGCGGTGGAGGCGCATCCACGTACAGAGAGCGAGTCAGGTGGCGGCGATCCATTCAATGCCAATCGCGTCGTCCTTCGACTCGCCGCGAGCCAGAGCTGCGATTCGTGCTCGCGGACGGCCAACGTCAACCCTTCGGCTCCCCGGGGTCCCCGTCGCGAGGAGTAGCGGACATCGTCGAAGTGGTCGCGTAGTCCGTGTGCGCCATGCCGTCGAGTTCGATGATCGGCGAGGGCACGGGGTTGGCGCCGACGGCGGCGAGGAGGGTGGCCCAGTGTTGCGCTTCGACGCCGCCGATCTGGGCGGCAAGGAGGGCGAGCTTCCGGTCTTCGAAGCTGGCGACGCTGGCGATGCTCGCACGAGCTGCTGCGGCCTCAAGTTCGGTCGCATAGGCGACGATCTCGGCGGCGGTCGTAAGAGGCGGGTATGACTTGGCGTAGTCATCGGTACCGAAGGGCGAAACGGCGGTGCCGTCTCGGGCGACGACCTGCTCGGTGAGCAGGTCTCGGTGCGTCTTGTGGTCGGACTGGAACGCTCGCGCCACCTTGACGGTCGGTTCGTCCAGGAGACCGCTGCCGAGTGCGGCGTCGTAGGCGGCGATTGCAAAATGCTCGCCCGCCAAGTTTTGATTGAGCAGATCGAGGTCGGACATGTCAGCACACTCCGTTCGGGCCCGGTATCGAAGCCAGACTCCGCGACGCACCCTCACGCGACATCAGTCAAACGACTCCGGTTTCGTGCGCTGCCGTGTCGTCGAGCTCGGCGACCGCATCCAGTAGGACGACGAGACCCCGCTACGTCGTAACGGGGGTCTCGGCAGTCTGCGAGTCCTTATGGACGAACGCTGATGATCGTCGTCCCTTTGCGTCGCTCGGTCGGGTTGAGGGCCGCGACGGCATCGTCGAGGGTCGCGACGTTGCCGATGTTCGTCCGAAGCCGTCCGCCACCGACCGCCGGACGATCTCACTCAGTCGGGCGCGATCGACTCGACGACAAAGTCGATCGCCAGGCCGTCCGCGGGCCGCGTCTCGGGCGGCCCGACGACGGTCACCAGCGTTCCTCCGGCTCGAACCAGCCCGCGGACCTCTCCTGGATCTCGTCGCCGATGACATCGAAAACCAGATCCACTCCGCCGACGTCTTCCAGGGGTCGTTCGAATCTCGCTCGAAGTTCACGACCTGGGCCTACAGGGTGGGTTTGCGCGGCCTGCTCGGGACTGTCAACGCCTGGTCGAATCCTCGGTCAAGGGACCCAAGGCATTTGCCGCGTTCCCCGGCTCGGGAATGGGTGACATCGACAGCACCGTCGACGAAGCCGAGTATGGCCTCGTCCGTGATGGGATCCACGCCAGCTGCCCCTACGGGGTGCTGCTGTGCCTCCCCCGGCCGCAGCGGCTCGCACATCTCTTCGCCAACGTGATCGGCCTCAGCGACGTCGGGGGAGCCGTGATCCTCGAGTGCGGCCGTGCGTTCCGCCAGCAGCTCTCGCGGACCCGGCGCCCGCGCATTACGTGATCGACGACCGCTGCGGCGTGATCGATCCGGCCCCCTCATGTCGCTGCTGGCGCCACATCAGCAGCAGCGAACAGGCCGGCATCCTCGACCGCCGTCACCTGCCGCTCCGACGCCATGCCCGGTGTGCGGTGCGGGCATTGATTGAACCCGCGGCCAAGCGGGCGCTCGACACCGTCGTCGGTATCGACGATCTCTAACGGCTTTGATCGTTGCGCCGCACCCCCACAGGCGTGGGACGGAGCTGCAGCCGCGGTTCCGCAGACTCCTGCAGTCATCCTGATGGCCTCAGCGCTCAAGGAGGAGCCTGCCTCCGGGTCGCGCTGGCGTTTGCAACGAGCTCGGCCGATCGGGGCAGGCGAGACGTCGCCGGTCGTCAGAACGCCGGTCACCATTGCCAGCCGCCGCGGCTTCGAGCATGTGTCGATCCGTAGCATCCACCCGGTCGCCCAGACGCTCGACATCCAGATCAACGGTCGGGCCTGGGCAGCGCCATGGTGCACGTCGACGCCACCGGCTGAAGGGATTGCATGGGCAAGCACCAAACGCGGCAACCATCGTGATCGCCCGAGAGGTCACCCTCGAAACACACCCTCGAAGCACTGTGGCACGCGGTGGTTTCCGACCGTCAGCGACGTGTGGCTGCACCTCCTCGAGGCATATGGGCTAAGACCACATGGTGACAGCTGCGCGACGGCCCATCGCACCCGAGGTCGTGCGCGGCCGGGCGCCGGCCCTCAGCATGGCGAGGGGGTCCTGGCTCGGGCGGTTCGTGCGCTGGCTGGCGGGACGAACGTCGGCGGCGCTGTTCGGAATGTTCCTGGGGTGGTTCGCGGTGTGGACAGCAGTGGCCTACCTGGTGCTCGACACAGTCATCGCCGCCCAGGATCAGGCGGACCTGGGGACCATCGCCGGTGCTCTCATGGGTGCCCTGGGGGCGCTGTTCGCCTTCCTAACCGCGTTCGTGATCACGACAGAGTGGGGTCAACACCGCGAGGCCGAGCACACCATCGGCATGGAAGCCGACGCGTGCGTCCGCCTGGCGTGGATCAGCCAGTCGCCGGGCTGCGACGGGGCCGCGATCCGCCGCGACCTCGCCAACTACTTGGCCTCGGTGCTGAACGAGGAGTGGCCCGCGCTCGCGGCTGGCGACGGCTGCGAGGCGACCCACGACCACATGAGCGAGCTGCAGTACCGCGTCCGCAGTATCGCAGCCGAGCCCGATGTGCCGGCGTCCGTGTCCAACGACCTCACCACCGCCGCCGACGCCATCGCCGTGACCCGCGCAGAGCGACTCAACGCCGCCGCCCGTGACCTCCCCACGCCGTTGTTCCTGCTGGCATTCCTCAGCGGCGTCGTGCTCACGCTCAACGCCATCGTGCTCGCGCTGCACCTCGATCAAGCCCACGGCTTGGCCATCGCCGGCATCGTGGCGCTCATCCCCTTGGACCTCGCGCTGCTGCTCGCGATCGCGATGCCGTTCAAAGGCGACCTGCGCGTCGAAGGCCACGCAGTCGTCCGTGTCCTCGACAACCTCACCAGGGGGCGTTACGGGCCGCTCTGACACGGGTACGGGGCGGTTGGTCGAGATCGATGGCACTTGGCCGCGGCGGAGCTTCGAGAGTGGTCGCCAGCCCGCCGAGGCCCGGAGACTCGCACCGCGGCCCGCTGCCATCCTTCCGCCACTAGAGGCGCGAGATGGGCTGTAGGGCGTTCTAGGTGGCGCCCTGTAGGCGCCTAAGCACCTGGTAGCGGCGTTGTCGCCACGTTCGGGACGGAGAGGTCGCCAGCTTAATCCGGCCCACGCGGCGACATCAGAGGGCATCCATCACCGGTGCTGGAGATCGTTCCGCCACTTCTCCACACGCGCCTCGGGTGGCCATTCTCCGGGCGCGCGGCCAGCCCGACCATGCACCGCTGACCAGCACGCCGTCGAACTCACTGCCCCGCGGCGCAGGCCCTTCTCCGACACCGCATCGACTGGACCTGACCGCTACAAGGTGGGAGCGATGGTTCCCGACGACGCGACCGACCCAAGGCAACGGCACTGTGGCGAGATCATCGAGCTTGTCGGCGTGGACCACGGCTCGTACGGACGCCGGCGCGGTTGTGCGCCTAGAACGGGACGAGCTGGAGGCGTGCCACGGGATCCAGCCTGGCTCCGCCGCGAGATGGATCGGGCGGCTGAAGCCCTCGGGCTGATCTGGCACGGTGACCCCACCCATCGGACAGCGAGCCGGGACGAACGATTGAGGAAGCTGCACCGGCCTTCTAGTGAGTTGCGGTTGGGTCTACCGTGAGCGAGGAGGCGCCGATGGTGGACGACTTTCGGCATGAGACGTTCGTGATCGCCGGCGCGAGCCTGGCCGGCGCCACGGCGGCCGCTGCGTTGCGTGAGGAGGGGTTCTCGGGTCGCATCGTGCTGGTCGGTGAGGAGCACGAGCGACCCTACGAGCGCCCCCCGCTATCGAAGGACTACCTCCAGGGACGATCGGAGCGGGAGAAGATCTTCGTCCACCCCGCGGACTGGTACGCCCAGCATGACGCCGAGCTGCAGCTCGGCACGCGGGCCACCCGCGTCGATGCCGGCGCGCACGAGCTGACCGTGGCCGACGGCAAGCTCATACGCTACGACAAGCTGCTTCTGTGCACCGGTTCGTCGCCTCGACCGCTGCCGGTTCCAGGTGCGGAAGTCGATGGCGTGCTGTATCTGCGGACCGTCGGCGACTCCGAGCGGATCATGGAGATGTTGGCGTCGGTGTCGAGGGTCGCCGTGGTCGGCGCGGGCTGGATCGGGCTGGAGGTGACGGCCGCCGCCCGCAACGCCGGGGTCGACGTGACGCTGTTGGAGATGATGGAGCTGCCCCTGCTCAGGGTGCTCGGACCCGAGGTGGCACAGGTGTTCGCGGAGTTGCACCGCAGCCACGGCGTCGACCTGCGGTTCGGCGTGCAGGTCGAGGAGATCATCGGCCGCGGCGGGCGGGTCGCGGGCGTACGCCTCGCCCGC
>Ga0081455_10006386_pt1 | contig 12655 bp, 17 predicted proteins | sample TabmetS3T2R1_FD_70207 | JGI IMG/M metagenome (GOLD analysis project Ga0081455, IMG submission 70207) | Tabebuia heterophylla rhizosphere microbial communities from the University of Puerto Rico - S3T2R1 | ecosystem: Host-associated > Plants > Roots > Rhizosphere ... | reverse complement strand
ACTGACAAGGCCGATCCCGGCTATGCCGCCTACCAGCACCAGTCGCTGAACCGCGGGCAGCGCGAGCTCGCCAGGGCCATCAGGTTCGCCGTCCGGGAACGGGCAAGCGTGATCAGCATGTCGCTTGGCTACGGCGCTCCGAGTCGCCCGGTGCGCGCGGCGCTGCAGTACGCCTACGGCCACAACGTCGTGGTGGTCGCCTCCTCAGGCAACTCCGGGACTGCCGCCGAGGCGGCCGGTCGCGGCAGCGCGCCGGACGTTTTGGAGAAACGGATTCTTGGCGCTAGTGAGTTGCATCGGGCGTAGACTAAATAGCAATTCCAAATGCCAGCTCCGAGGCCAGCCGCGTGAAGCGTGCCGTTGCAGGGGTCTGTGTGCTGCTTGCGCTTCTGCTTACAGGCTACCTTTTCTATGTTGCGAACGAGATCGAACGGCAGTCTACGATCGATGAGGCGCAGCCGGCGGACGTAATTATCGTGCTGGGTGCGGCGCAGTATCGCGGGCGGCCGTCGCCGGTGTTGCAGGCGCGGCTGAATCATGCGCTGCTCCTCTATCTTCGCCGGCTTGCGCCGTATATTTTGACCACCGGCGGCGCGGGCGGGGATCCGGTCTTCACCGAAGGCGAAGTGGGGAGGGCGTATCTTTCACAGCACGGCGTGCCTTCCGAATCGATTATCACCGAAGAAGGCGCGACCACAGCGCAAAGCGCCGAATCGGCGGCTGAAACCATGCACCGCATGAATCTGCATTCCTGCATCGTGGTGAGCGATGGCTACCATATTTACCGGGTGAAGCGCCTCCTGGAATCGCGCGGAATACGGGTTTACGGTTCGCCACGGCCGGCTAGTGCTTCTACCAGTCACGCCGAGTTGCGTTGGCTGTATCTGCGGCAGTCGGTAGGATTTGTGTTGTGGCAGGTGGGCATCAATATTTAAGAGGGCCAGGCTTGTAAGGCCACTCGGATGATGCCTTGTAGCTCGTCGCGGCTGGCGCCTCCTGCGGCCTGCACCGCCATTCCGTGCACAATTGCGACAACATAGCGGGCTAGATCGGCCGGAGACGAATCGGTAGGCAAGTCGCCATAGGATTGGGCGCGTTCGAAGCGTTGACGTAGCGCGGCCTCGAGCGCATGCCGGCTCGAAATCAATTTCCGGCGGACAGGATCCGCGGCCTCGCCACATGCCAGCGCGCCGTGTACCGTGAGACATCCGGGTGGAGTACGCAGGCCCGTTTGCATATCGGCAGCGCCATACCAAAGCCTCTCCACCACGCCGCGCGCCGTTGATGCTTTCAACGCTTCGCTAGTAAAAGCCGCGGGTCCGTTGGCATAGCGATCGAGCGCCCGGAGGAATAACGCTTCTTTGTTGCCGAACGCGCCGTAAAGGCTCGGGCGATTAATGCGCATGGCTCGGGTCAGATCCGATAACGACGCTCCCTCGTAACCCTTACACCAAAACACCCGCAAGGCGCGGTCCAGGGCTGTTTCGATGTTGAAAGAGCGTGGTCGTCCCATTGTGACCGTGGCCCTTTTTACTTTCATACCAATCGATACTAAACTTTTTGCCACTCGGTGTCCACAGCCAACATCTTTACCGGAGAGTATAAAAATACTTAAGGAGAAAATAATCCATGTCTAAGAAACTTGCCGGCAAAGTTGCCCTGATCACTGGCGGCTCGCGCGGTATTGGGGCAGCGGCAGCGCATGCCCTCGCCGATGACGGCGCCAATGTGGCTGTGACTTATGCGGCGTCGGCTGACAAGGCCAATGCGCTCATTCGAGAACTCGAGGCGAAAGGCGTCCGCGCCGCTGCGTTCCAGGCCGACCAGGCGGATTCCGCCAAGGCTGAAGAATTGATCAAGGCGGTGGTGCAGAGGTTTGGGAAGCTTGACATTCTCGTCACGAACGCCGGTGTCTTAACGATGGGTAAAATTGACGACCCAGCGAGCGATATCGCGGCGCTCGGGCGGCAATTAGCGGTGAATATCAGCGGCGTGGTGGCTACGGTACGCGCGGCCGCGAAGATCATGGGCGAAGGGGGACGGATCATTACGGTTGGCTCGTGTCTTGGCGAGCGCGTACCATTCCCCGGAATCGCGGACTATTCGGCGACCAAGGCTGCTATAGCCGGCTATACGAGAGGCTGGGCGCGCGATCTGGGACCCAAAGGCATTACTGTGAATACCGTGCAGCCCGGACCGATCAATACTGACATGAATCCGCAAGATAGTGACTTCGCCGCTCCTCAGATAGCTCAGACTGCGCTCGGCCGTTACGGAACAGCGCGGGAGGTTGCTGCTGCTGTCGCTTTTCTTGCGAGTCCGGACGCCTCGTATATTACGGGTTCGGCGCTCGACGTGGATGGCGGGTTTAACGCTTGAGACTGCTGTCTTAGCCCGGACGTTGAACGAGTTTTGCCGATCCGCCACGCACGGGTTGCCAAACGAGCGAGTGGTCAAAGCTAACCAATGTTCCGGCGTGCTGCGCGACCAAGCCCAGTAGATAAACATCTGTCACTTGGCGTGGGCTGACTATCAAGGTGCTATCGAAGAGAGAATCGTCTGCCAGCGAGACGTCGTCGGGCCAGAATTGATGGGATTTTTCAAATGCCGCTTTGAGTGCATTTAGAACTTTAACCACTTCGACCGGTGTACGTTGACCGCTTGGATACACAGGCTGGGAGAGCACGCGCACCATTCCGTTTTCAGTAATAGGGCAGGTTGCCCAACCGGCATGGTGATGGCGCTGGAACCATTTCTGAATTGCTTGATGCCCGACATGATCGGAATCCACGAGGGCAATCAGAGCGTTGACGTCGAGCAGAGCCGCCACAGCTATACCTCGGTTTCGAGTAGCTCCTTGACGTCTTGGGCGGTGACGGGTCGAGCGCCTGCCTTTCGCGGTAGCGTGGGAATAACTCCCCGGCGAGATGTCACCTTGCTCGATGGTTGCAGTCCCTGGCGAATAAGGATAGACAGTACACGGCCCAGGCTTTGGTTCTGCTCATGGGCTAAATGCTTGGCCACGCGTAGTATGTCGTCGTCGAGATCAACGGTTGTACGCATAGCTCAAGTTTAAGAATTTGATGCGTTGATGTCAAGATGATACGGCATCATCCAAAATCCGTTCCGCGCCGCTCCTGTCCGAAACCGGTAATCACGATCGTGAGCGAAAACACCGTAGCGGCGGTCAGCGCCATGGCGGCTGCGTAACTCATGTGCTCCGCAAAAATTGCTTCTAGAACGCTGACCGATCCAGCGATTAGAACGCCGCATTGGTAGGCGAAGCCGGGCAGAAATCCGCGAATCGAATTCGGAGATAACTCGCTGAGATGCGCTGGAATCACGCCCCAGGCGCCTTGTACACAAAATTGCATGAGGATCGCTCCGGTTACGAGCAATGCGTTCGAAGGCGCGTAGGCCCAGAGTGGCGTGAGCAGGATGGCGCCGCTCAGCGCCAACATGATCGCTCGTTTGCGGCCGATGCGGTCGGAGAACAGGCCGACTATGACGCCGCCGGCGATGGCACCGGCCATAGAGAGCGCAGTGATGACGGCGCGCTCTTTTACGCCGAGATGCCAGAATCGCTCGAGGAACGTGGGGTACATATCCTGCGTTCCGTGCGAAGCGAGATTCATACCTGTCATCAGCAGAACCAGGTAGAGAAATAGCTTCCAATGTTGAAACACGCTGCGGCCGATTTGTCCCCAGCTTTCCTGCTTCGTTCTCTCCCACACTTCGGATTCCTTTACGCGGAAGCGAACAAATAGTGCCAGCAGTGCGGGAAGGCCGCCGAGAAAAAACAGCGGCCGCCAGCCCCAGCGGTCGAAGAATGCGAAATAACAAACGGCCGCGAGCAGATTGCCGAGAGCGTACCCCTGCTGCAGCAAGCCGGAAAGAATACCGCGCCAGCGCGCGGGGACTTTCTCCATGGCAAGCGAAGCGCCCACGCCCCACTCGCCGCCCATACCGATTCCGAACAGCGCTCGCAAGACTAGGAAGGTCGTGAAATTCGGCGCGAAGCCGGTGGCGACCTCGACGACGGAATAGAAGACGAGATCGAGCATGAGTGGAAGTCGGCGCCCGTAGCGATCGGCCAGCAAGCCAAAGATAAATGCACCGACAGGCCGGAAGGCCAAGGTGAGCGCGAGCGAGAAAGCGACGGCTTTATCGGGCTGATGAAACTCTTTTCCAATCGCGGTCAGGCACCAGGCGACCAGGAAGAAATCAAAAGCATCTAGAGTCCAGCCAAGAAAGCTGGCGGTAAGAGCAGGCCAATGATCGGATGAGGACAAAAATCCCGCGCGGGCGGGCCGGCCGCTCAACTTCCCCGCTCCGCACTAGCGGCTGCGTTCGGCTCCCAAAGCGTTTCGGGTGCGCCGAGAACGTGATTGGTCCAACGGCTCCAAACGAAAAATGCATCGCTCAGACGGTTTAGATACTCGAGCGTTTCATTCGGCACACTTTGCGTTCGCGAAAGAGACACCAGCAGACGCTCGGCGCGCCGGCAGACGGTGCGGCAGACGTGCAACTCCGCCTCGAGCCGGCTTCCGCCAGGTAGAACAAAGGAGCGCAAGCTCGCGAGTTGCTCGTTCGCTTCGTCGATTTCGTGTTCGAGCTGGCGCGTTTCGGCGGCCGTGATGCGCGGTTGCTTGGGATGCACGTCCTCAGGCAGCGTTGCGAGGATCGAGCCTAGATTGAAAAGCTCGTGCTGTACACGCTTGAATATAGAGGCGAGGCGACCAAGCGCCGGCGTTGCGTTCGTCAACTCTTCGGCGGTCGTTCGTGCCAGTCCGAGAAAAGCGTTCAGCTCATCGACAGCGCCAAAGCAATCGATACGCGGATCGTCCTTCGCTACGCGCTGGCCGCCTACGAGCCGGGTCTCGCCGCTATCGCCGGCACGCGTGTAGATGCGGTTCAGAGCAATGCGTGGAGAGTTGAAAGTTTGGTCGCTCAAGCAAGTTTCTCTTAATTGTCGCCTGCCACGTTCTATAATTTGGACAGTGTAGATATGAGCATACCGATACGTGTCCTGGTGGCCAAGCCAGGCCTGGATGGACACGATCGCGGCGCGAAAGTGATTGCACGCGCGCTGCGAGATGCGGGTATGGAAGTAATTTACACGGGTCTCCGGCAGACGCCGGAAATGATAGTGAATGCGGCTCTTGAGGAAGATGTCCAGGTTATCGGACTTTCGATCCTTTCAGGCGCGCACAATGCGATTGTGCCGCGCGTGATGGAGCTGCTGCGCGAGAAGGAGATGACCGACGTGGTGGTCGTCGCCGGGGGGATCATCCCCGACGAAGATGCCACGGAGTTGAAGAAACTGGGTGTGGCCGAAATATTCCAGCCTGGCGCTTCGCTCCAAAAGATTGTCGATTTCATTCGCGAGTCGGTAAAACAAGTTGCCTGAGCTTCGGCCCGGTGCGACAGACAGAAAAGGAAATGAATGCAAGACAGACTGAATATCGCCGTGTTCGTCGATTACGACAACATTGAAATAGGCGTGAAGTCCACCCTGCGCCGGGAGTTCGATGTAGCGCTCGCGCTGGGTGCTTTGAAAGAGAGAGGCGATATTGTGGCCAAATTCGCCTACGCAAATTGGGGCCGGCAGGAAGGCGCCACGCGCCAGATGGCGGAAAACGCGGTACAGATGGTGCAGCGGATTCCGTCGCCGCGCGGGGACAAGAACGGAGCCGATATCAACTTGGCTCTGGATTCGCTCGAAATGGCGTTTACCCACGCGCACGTGAATGCGTTTGCCATTGTCAGCGGCGACAGCGATTTTATTCCGCTGGTGAACAAGCTCAAGGAATATGGCAAGACGGTTTTCGTGGTGGGCGGCAAAGCCTTCACCTCGACGATTCTGCAGCAGAACTGCCATGAGTTCGTGAGCTACGAATCGCTGCTCGAGGACGGCGACCGGATTGTGCCGCAACCCATGCCGGACCGACGGGACAGGCTTGACCGCGGCGAGCGTGGCGAGCGGGGCGACCGCAAAGACAAACGGGAGCGCGGGCCGCGGCCGGCGCCGCTCGAACTGTCGCAGGCCATGCCGCTCGTCGAGCGCGCGTTGCAAGTGCTCGAACGCCGTGCAGTGCAGCCGCAGCTCGGGCTACTAAAGAGCACCATGCTGCAGCTCGACCCGGCCTTCAGCGAGCGCGCGTACGGCGCTGGGAGCTTTTCGGATTTCGTCGAAAAACTTAAGAAATCCGAATTTATCAATGTGAGCGGTTCGGGCGGGCGTTACATTATCGAGCGGCGCGGCGGTGGCGGTCCCGAGAAGAGCGTCGCCCGGCCGGAAGAAGCCCTGCCAAAGCTACGCGATGTTTTGGAAACGCATCGTATGGAGCTTGAAGAAGGCGGCGCGACTGCAGAAGAACTCGACCAATGGATGCAGGCCGAGCATCCGGATTTCAATTTATCCAAGTTGGGCTTTCAGCAATTCTCCGAGTTTCTGAACTACGCGCAGGATAAGACCGTGGTTCGTACGGAGCCGGACGAAGAGCGCGGACTCGTTGTACATCTGGGGGCCGAATTCTATCCGCCTGCCTTGCCGGAGCCGGTGGCCGCGCCCGCTTTCGAAGAGGAAGAGGACGAGCCGCAACCGATTGTGGAAGGCCAGCCGACAATCTTCGAGCCGAATCCGCCGCCGCCCAAGCCAAAGAAGGCGGCACCGCGGAAGCGCGTTTCGCCGGGTGGTGGTGTGAATCGGCGGCCACGCAAGCGGAAACCGGAATAGTTGGTCGTTTGAAGCCGCGTCGCCCGGCTCTTAGGCAGTTTGACAATGTCCCGATAGCGCGCCCGAGGGGCGCGCGCAGACGAAGCGTCTGCCCCACAAAGACAAAAGCAACATGTAAACATGAAGCATGGAATTCTCTCTTGATGGCTACAGCCTTGCCGATGCGAGCGGCATCGTTACTCCCGCGCTGTTGATCTATCCGGATATCGTTGCTAGTAACATTCAGGCGACGCTCGCGGTTGTGGGGAACGACCCGGAGCGCTGGCGGCCACATATCAAAACAGCGAAGCTCGGTGCGGTGGTTGCCGAAATGATCGCTCGGGGAATTCGCAATTTCAAATGTGCGACCACGCTCGAATTGCTCACTGCCTGCCAGGCTGGCGCGGCAGACGTTTTGGTGGCGTTGGCGGTGAGCGGCGCGAATGCCAAACGTGTGGCGGAACTGGCTGAAGAGTTCCCGAAGATTCGGATTTCTGCTCTGGTTGAGTCGGCGCCGCAAATTGCAGTTTGGCGTGGGACACGCGTCGGCGTTTTTATCGACGTCAATTCGGGAATGAACCGCACAGGCGTGAGCGATGCGCGCAAAGACGAGATTGTTGCACTTGCGCGAGAGTTGGGCTCCGCGTTCCGGGGTCTGCATTGGTACGATGGCCACGTTTCCGATCCCGCCCCCGGCGTACGTGAGAAGCAGGCACATGAAGGATATGGAAGGCTGCTCGGAGTTGTCGAAGCGCTCGCGTCGGCCGGGCTTCCGCCAGCCGAAGTGATTACGTCGGGAACGCCGGCTGCGGCTTATGGAGTCTCGTATCCCGGTTTTGCGCATGCGCCATTCCGTCATCGTGTTTCGCCCGGGACCGTAGTCTATAACGACATCGTCAGCATGCGGCAGTTGGATGGGCTCGGTTATCGGCCTGCCGCCCTGGTGCTTGCGACCGTGATCAGCCATCCTCTCGAGCGGCAGATTACTTGCGATGCGGGACACAAGAGTGTTTCGGCGGATGCGGGTGTTCCAACTTGTGCGGTCGTCGGCCGCGCCGGATGTCACCCGCTAAAACCCAGCGAAGAACATTTACCGATCGAAATTGCGCCTGGCGCGCCGGTTCCTGCCATTGGCGAAAAACTCTATCTGATTCCGCGTCACGTCTGTCCCACGGTCAACAATTTCGATCAGGCGCTAATGGTGCGGGACGGACGAATTGCGAGCGTAGAGCCGGTCACGGCGCGCGGACATGAAAACCCGCTCGTGTTGGCGGCGATGGCTACACGCGGTTAAAATCGCCCGGCGAGCAGGCGTTTGCGAACTTCCGGAGAATATTTTTCGATGGCGTAGCGAAGAGCAGTTCGCGGAATGGAGCCATAGTTCTTTTGAAGAAATTGGTGTAATTCCTCGGGAGCTACTTTCCCCGCCTCGCGCAGCGCCCAGCCCACTGCTTTGTGAATCAGATCGTGTTTATCGGTCAAAAGCAGTTTTGCCAACCGGAAGGTTTCTACGGTTTTGTTCGACTTTAGGAACTGCATCGAGGCGATGATCGCGATTCGCCGTTCCCAGAGATTAGAGGAGCGCGCAAGCTTGTATAGAATCTGCTTGTTCCTATTCAGCAGAGCGCGCCAACGATCTCGCGGGCGGATGTGTCTACCAGATCCCAATTGTTGATTCCGGTCGTATTTTGCAGATAGAAGTCGAATATGGTTTGGCGCCCAACCGAATCGGCCTTCTCGTACTGCGCCACGAGAATTTCGAGAGCGGCGAAGCGATGCTCATGGATTTTCGAGCCAAGCAGAAGTTTGATATCGCTCAAAGGCAGGTTGGTGTAGCGAAGAGCGATTTTTCGCTGGAGCGGAACCGGCATTCCGAGAAATCGGTCGCCTTCACCGTACTGCCCTTCCCCGATTTGGAAGAATTTTGCCACACCGATTGCGCGCTCGGGATCGGCAGCCGCCGCCATTTCGCGCCGAAGTCCTGCTATCCTTACCATAGCTACCTCCCCTAGTGGACTGAGTTAATAAGTCAAGTTAAATATGGCAAAAAGCACTGACAATCTTCAAGGTAGCTTGGAACTTTTAATTCTGAAAACGCTGGAAAACGAACCTAACCATGGATTCGGAATTGCGGCTCATGTAGAGGCGGCGTCCGAACAACTCATCAAAATCGAAGAAGGCTCACTCTACCCGGCTCTGCATCGCCTGGAGCGGGAAAAAATGGTTACGGCGACCTGGCAAGTCACGGCAAACGGGCGCCGCGCCCGGCTCTATCGCCTGACCCCAGCGGGGAAGAAACGGCTTACGGATGTCCGGAGCAACTGGAAAACCGTCGCGCGGGGAGTGAAGAAAGTTCTGAAGTTCGCTTAGACTTGGCAGCCAGCGATCAGCTATCAGCGCCCAGCTAAAAGCATGCCTATCTACGTGCTCGCAGGAGAATCGACTGGTTGTAACTTTCCTGAAAGGCTTCTGCCGCCTGATTGGCCGCCCAGATCTCTAGATCGGCGTCGTCTGCGGCGTCGACCATTAAGTGCAGATTGCCGTCTTTGAGGGCGCTCGTGACGTCATGAACCTTCTGCGCGTGGCCGCGGTCGAGTGCATCGGCCATCCGAAGCAGCGGCGCGAGGTAAAGCACAACGCGTTTGGAATCGGGGTCGAGCGCCTGGAAATGCGAATGGCGCGGCTGCGGCATCGATTTGCGATGAAAACGGCACAAAGCCGCGATGGTTTGCCGCTCGACTTCGGTGAAGCCGGGCAAATCGGAGTTGGCGACCAAGTAGGCGGAATGCTTATGGTGGCTGGTGCCGCTGACGAAATGGCCGATGTCGTGCAAATACGCCGAGGCTTCGAGGAGCTTGCCCGTGGCACGCGATAGCCGATGCACCGGCAGAAGAACCTCGAAGAGCCGATGCGCCAGGCAGGCAACGTGTCTCGCGTGCTTCAGCGAAACGCCGTAGCGTCTGGCCATGGCCTCGACCATCTCGCGCTGTTCGCGCGAAAGTTGTGATAGCTCGCGGCCCACGCGGCGCGCCGCAAGATCCGCGATGATGCCGTCGCGCACGCCCGCGGCGCAGTAGTAGAGCGAGCGATGCCCGAAGATCTCGAGCGTCCGCAAGAAGACCGCGGTTCCGGCCACGATAATTTCGGCGCGCTTCGGTCCGATTCCGGCAAGCTTGCGCCGTACGTTCACGTCGCTCGCCGCGAGTGTGGCGTAGAGCGCGCGGATTTGGCCGATCGAAGCCCGCGAGCGGTCCGCCTCTGCGCGCTTCATACGCGGGATCTGATTCACGGCGCAGACGATGGCCGCGGCGGTGGCCGAAGTGGCAAGCGCCCGGTCGAATTTTTCCGCGCCATGCTTTTTATGGAATGGCGCGAGTTTTTCGTGTATGTATGCGTCGAGCCGGCTCAATTCCTCGGGTGTAGCCGGATCGGTGCGAAGAAACATTTCGGTCAGACGCAATGCTCCGAGCGGCTTCGATACGGCATCGAGCCACTGTCCGTTTTGGCTGATAATCAGCTCCGCGCTGCCACCGCCTACGTCCACGGTCAAAGTTCGCTCTTTGGCCCGCGGCCAACGCGCCCCGATTCCCAAATGAATCAAGCGCGCTTCTTCCTGGCCGGAAACGATTTCGACATTTGTGCCCAAGGCAGCGCTGGTCCGCTCGAGAAATTCCGCCTGGTTGCCGGCGTCGCGTACGGCGCTGGTGGCTACGGCGCGCACGCCGGCTATATCGAGCTTTTCGTACACGGCCGCCATTTTGACGAGCGTGGCGCAAAGAAAGTCGAGCGCCTCTTTGCTGATCAGGCCGTTGCGGAACACGCTTTGGCCGAGCCGGGTGACCTGGCGCTCTTCGGCGAGAATTTGCGTCTCACCATGGCCGATTTCGGCGGCCATCATACGCACGGAATTGCTGCCGATATCAACGGCAGCGTAGCGGGACATATTTTCTTTGTAGCAGCCGGCTGTAGATTCTACTGTGAAAAAGTCGTGAATCCTGCGCCGCGCTTGCGGGAGATCCGGATCGCGAAATACAGCAGCAGTCCCATCGGGCCAAAGAAGAATGTGAGCGCGAGGCAGGGAACGACGATCCAATGCGAGATTCCGAGGGCCTGCGAATCGCGTACTTCCCAAGCTCCGATGAAAAGATCGAAAGCCAGGTAATGCACCCAGCCGGCGAGTAGCAGCCAATGATTCTCAAATAATTTGGCTACGGCGGATAAGGTTCCAAAGCCTCCGCCGTTGTTTTCGCCCCAATGAGCGACCAATAACGCGGAATAGATTATGGCGAGCAGCAGCGGCAGGAGCCCGCCCGAAACGAGGCGCGGCGCCCAGCGAGTTTTTCCGGCAAAGATCAGAATCAGCCAGCCGCCCATCGCGAGCATGTTGCACAAAGAAAATAGTTGTTCAGCATTCATGGTTCTATCCCAATAACGGCAAGCCGCGGAGAGCCTGCCAAGTTAGCAGCGCGAGGAGGGCCGAATAGCCTCCCGCGACCGCAAATATTCCGGCCGGAGTGCGGCGCCGTCCAATGAGCCACGCCGCAAACGGAATGATCTGTAGCGCGTGCAGTCCGAAAAAGTGTGGAATGCGGAGATCGCCGTGCTGCTTGCTCCATCCAACGCCGGGCAATCCGGCACCGCCGTCGATGCCGCCCACAGTATGGCCTCCAATTGCATTGACATCCTGATGATGCGCAAGCGATTCCATCTGGGCGGGAGTGGGGCGCACCATTAAGCCGCCCGCGGCGGCGCCGATGATAGAGATCAGCATGCCGGTTTCGCAGCGCCCATCCCCACGCGGGGTCGTCGAAGCGCTGCCGGAACAGAACTATCAACACACCAATACTCGCGAGCCACAGCACGACAATCGCCAAGCCCATGATTGCGAACAATGCGGCATTGAGCGGTGTGCTCTCGTTAAAGTGACTCGGCACGCCGCGCGCGGCCTGGATGTCGATAATCACCACTTCGAGAATCACGATCGCGGAGATTACCGCGCCCATGGCGCGCTTGAAGCGTGGCCATACTGTTATCTGGCCGAACACCCAGGCGAGCGTTGCGGTGTAAATAGCGGTCGAGATGCCGAATTTCGCCGGCTTCAGCCAGGCTGGAGCGCCGGCGATCACGCGTGGATCGAGAAAAACGCCCAGGAGCGCTCCGAAAAATGCAGCAAGCATGAGATAGCAGGTCGCCATGAGCAGCGGGCTATTGGACCAGAGTTTATGCAACATGTTGACTATGTCTACATTATAAGCGCGATATGTTGACAATGTCAACATAATTTGTCAAAATTTTTTCTGTGGCTACTCGCCGGGCGGTCAAACGCACTTATCACCATGGCAATCTGCGCGCTGCGCTGATTGCAACAGGCTTAGAGCTAATCGCTGAACAAGGCGCGCGCGCACTGACTTTGCGGGAGTTAGGCAAACGCGCAGGCGTCTCGCGAACGGCCGCCTACCGGCATTTTCGCGACCGGGCAGAGCTGCTCGAAGCTATTCAGGAAGCCGGTTTCGAGCGATTCGCGGACGCGCTCAGCGCGGCGCGGCTTGCGGCGGGCGCCGGCTTTACGGCACGCATGCAAGCGCTAAGCCTGGCTTACGTTCGGTTTGCGCGCGAATTCCCCGCCTATTTCGAAGTGATGTTCAGCCATCCCGGCGAGCCGGCTAGCGCGCGGCATAGCGAACAGGGCGACCGTGCCTATGAGGTTCTACATCAGACGATTCGTGAAGGGCAGGCGAACGGCGAGGTTCGCGACGGCGGCCAGGCACGCGGCTTCGAGAATCGCTACCGCTGCAAGGACGGCTCGTACCGCTGGCTGTTCTGGAACGCGGCGCCCGACTCGGCGCACGGCGTCATCTACTCGGTGGCGCGCGACATCACCGATCGCAAGCGCGCCGAACACGAGCGCGAGCAGCTCGTGCTGCGGCTGCAGACGGC
>Ga0081455_10006385_pt1 | contig 12656 bp, 10 predicted proteins | sample TabmetS3T2R1_FD_70207 | JGI IMG/M metagenome (GOLD analysis project Ga0081455, IMG submission 70207) | Tabebuia heterophylla rhizosphere microbial communities from the University of Puerto Rico - S3T2R1 | ecosystem: Host-associated > Plants > Roots > Rhizosphere ... | reverse complement strand
CAGCGCTCGAAGGCGCCGATGTCGTAGCCTCTGACGCGCGGGCGCGGCGCTCCCGAGAAATCGGTCTTGACCGCGAGGAGGCTTCGACCGGCATCGATGGCCGGGCTACCGGCGGAGAGTCGGAAGTCTCCTGCCTTCGGGTTGATGAGCAAGGGAGTCTGGTTCTCGATATTGTCCTCCTTGAACACCGTGGGATTCGGATTCATCAAATCCTTCGTTCTGCGGCTGTAGGAGAGGTGTTGTCTGATCACCAGCCCGCCATCGGCGATCGGACTCCATATCTTGGCCACGGTGTAGTCCGCGGGGGTATCGGAGAAGATGTTGCTCTCGATGACCACGTGCTGGAGGTTTGCCACTAGCCGCATAATACTGAGGGCACTGACGGACTTCCCACATCCGGACTCGCCCACCAGCGCCACGGTTTCGCCGGCCTGCACATCATTGCCCACGGTGACGTCCTATAATGCCTGTAAAAGTGGTAGGGTGGGAGGCGGAGGCTTTTCGGGTGGCCATCCCTAGGCCGAGGGCTCCAAGTATGGGGAAGTGGCGCAACTCTTACGGGGCTGATCAGGCTCACCAAGCCTACTGCATAAGTATAGACCGTTATCATGTTGCAGCACGCGCAACTCTGCTATACTCAGGTGCAACCACCCCATTAGGTGCAGAACATAAGACCATCCACTGAAGAGACAATGTCATGGGGTAAGTTTCTACCATGCAGGTACACGGATTTACGCTGTACGATATGCTGTCACGGAATGCCGTGATCTACGGTGATCGTCCCGCGGTCATCCATGCGCAGGGACGTCTTACCTTTCGTGACTTCCTGGCACGCGTGAATGCCCTGGCCGCCGGGCTGGTAGCACTGCCATTGGTCAAGGGCGAGCGCCTCTGTATTCTGGCGCAGAATCATCCTGCCTATCTTGAGCTGTACGGGGCCTGCGCTCGACTGGGTGTGATTGCCTACCCCATCAACTGGCGTCTGACGGCTGAGGAGATCGGGCGAATTGTTGAGCGGGCTGCCCCGCGCCTGCTGCTGGTCGATGACAGCACCCTGCCACTCGTGGCCGATTGGCCACGCACCAGAGCGGATATCGCCTCATGGTATACCCTGGGCAGCACGGATGCACCAGGCTTCACTCCCTTTGAGACGCTGTACCACACTGCTGGGGAGCTGGGGCCCTGTGTAGTAGCCCCAGATGACCCGTTTGCGGTTATCTCCACTGCCGCAGTGGACATCATGCCGCGTGGGGCGGTGCTGACGCATACCAACTTCCTCATGGCCAATCTCCAGACCATGGCCTGTATGGGCCTGACAGAGGCGGACACAAATCTTCTCGCCCTGCCCCTGTTTCACGTTGCTGCCCTAGGCGCTGCTCTGGCAACCATGCACGCCGGCGGTGCGAATGTCGTGATGACGCGTTTTGATGCGCGCCAGGCCGTACAGCTTATCGATGCACACCGCATCACCTATGTGACCAGTTTCCCTCCCCTCCTCACCCAACTCCTGGACACTGCGGCACAGATGGGCAGCACGCTCGCGAGTCTCAAGCACGTCACTGGCCTGGAGGGGCCCGACACGATTACCCGTCTCCACACGCAGACCTCGGCGCAGTTCTGGACCGGCTTTGGTCAGACTGAGACGAGTGGTTTTGTGACGCTGCAGCGCGCCGCAGACCATCCTGGCAGCGCCGGTAAGGTGACGCCCTTGTGCCAGATCCGCCTCGTGGATGAAGCGGATCGGGATGTCCCCGTGGGCACACTCGGAGAAATCCTGGTGCGTGGTCCTGTCGTGTTTCAAGGCTACTTTGACCAGCCTGACGTCACCGCCCGGACCTTCCGCGGTGGCTGGCATCACACTGGCGACGTGGGTCGCTTTGATGCGGATGGTTACCTCTATTATGTGCAACGCAAACCGGAAAAGGCGCTGATCAAACCGGGGGGTGAAAACGTCTATCCAGCAGAGGTGGAAGCAGTCATCATGGAGCTGGAGGGCGTCACTAGTGTCTGTGTGTTCGGCGTGCCCGATGCCCAATGGGGAGAGGCCATTAAGGCCGTGGTGGAGGTGCCCGCCGCGCAAGGGCTCACGGCTGCTGCGGTGAGTGAGTACGTCGGCAGGCGTATCGCGCGCTACAAACGACCCAAGTGGATCGAGTTTACCACGTCTCTGCCGCGCAACACGGTGGGCGTGGTGGATCGCGACGCGGTACAATCTCTGTGGGGAAAAACTCCCGAGGGGTGACCACAGGTCTTGTGACGGATGCTTTCCCACGTCCTCTCATCTTGGGGACAGTTAGGGTGAGGGTGTCTCCAGCTGTGAAAGAGGGAGGGTAATGACGCTCAATTGCGCCTGGCACCATGGCCCGGTTACCAGGTCCCAGTGGCCTGGTAGCCGTATGCTTGTGATGGTCTTCTGTCTCTTGTTGGTCGTTGTTGCTCCGCAGCATGGTACTGCAGCAGAGTCTCCTCTCCGCATCATGACTTATAATGTCGCTGGGATATTCGTGCACGATCGCGCTCCCCTGGCGGTCATGCGTCCCCATCACCCTGATCTTGTCTTGCTGCAGGAGGTGCGTAATACGCGCCACGTCATGGAGCTAGGCCAGGCCTTAGGGCTCTCCTATTGGCACTTTGCGCCGTACTCCAAAGAGCGTGGCGGCGTGGCCATTCTGAGTCGCTGGCCCCTTAGCCCGGCCCACATGTTATTTTGGGATAATAGCCCTCAAGGCAAAGTGGCACTGGCGGCCGAGGTCGCCAGTCCAGTTGGTCGCTTCTGGGCCTGTAGTGTGCACCTGGACAATCCCCTCAATATCAAAAATCCATCCCGGTGGCAAAAAGTCCTGTTCCTGTGGCAAGAGTTTTTTACCCCCACGTTGCGCACCCAGCAGGCCCACGAGTTAAGTGCCTGGCTGCTCGGTCTGGGAGGTGATGGCATCATCCTTGGCGGTGATTTTAATAGTTTGCCCTTAGCGGGGGCCGATCGGCATCTGCGCCAGTATTTTTCGGACGCGCTGTCCATCGGCCTGCAGCAGTACTTCGCCGGAACCTATTGGGGACCACCACATACTCCGATCCTCCCACGCATCGACTTTATCTACCATTCACCCCACTGGCAGGTTGTAGAGGCGCAGGTGATTCAACAAAAGGCCTCGGATCATTTCCCCGTGCTTGCCATATTGTCTCCCGCTGTCCCAGCGCACGACCCTCTTGCCACGCCAGGTGACACAGAGGTCCTCGCCGGCGCGGCCCCGCGCCGGTTCTAACCTCTCGCACCTAGGACTTGGCTTCAATGATCTGCAAAGCGCCAGACGGGCACGCCGCCACCGTCTGGCGCATCGCTGCTTCGCTCGCCCCCTGCTGGTCAATGACAAACTGCCCGTCGACAACTTTAAACACTGCCGGGAGACTTTTGACACAGTTCCCGGCATGGATGCACACATTGGCGTTATAGGTGACTTGCATGGGTTTCTCCGTACGATTTAGGGGATTAACAGCACTTTGCCTGTTGTCTGGCGCCCTTCCAGGCTCGCATGGGCTTTCGCGGCGTCACGCAGGGCGAAATTGTGTTCCATACGCAGTGTGAGCTTCCCCGCCGCAATCCACCCGAGCACATCGCCGGCGCGTTTTTCGAGACTGGCGCGATCGGCAGTATAGTGTCCCAACGTCGGCCGGGTGAGAAACAGCGAACCTTTGGCGCTCAACACCGCTGGGTCAAAGGGCGGTACTGGTCCGCTCGCCTGCCCATAGAGCACCAGATACCCGAGTGGCGCCAGGCAATTTAAGCTTTTCTCGAAGGTCGTCTTGCCGACCGAATCATAGACCGCTTGCACACCCTTGCCATCTGTCAGGCGTTTGACCTCGGCCGCAAAATCCTGCCGCGTATACAGAATAGCTGCATCGGCCCCTGCCTCGCGTGCTAAGGCTGCCTTTTCTTCCGTGGAGACCGTACCAAATACGCGTGCCCCACACTGCTTGGCCATTTGCACCAGCAGCAGCCCCACTCCTCCTGCGGCAGCATGGACGAGGCAGGTGTCGCCAGGCTTGAGCGGGTAGGTGGTATAGGCCAGATAATGGGCGGTCATGCCCTGCAACATGGCTGCTGCCCCGACTTTGACATCGAGTCCCTTAGGCATCTGCACCAGGCGATCCGCCGGCACCAGCACATACTCCGCGTAGGACCCTGGGATACCGGTATATGCCACTGGATCGCCTTCTTTAAAACCAGTGACGTTGGGGCCAACAGCTGCCACAATGCCAGAACCCTCCAGCCCCATCGTGTACGGCAGGGGGTTGGGATAGAGACCCGAGCGCTGATAGATGTCGATATAATTGAGCCCCGCCGCTGCCAGTCGCACTAGCACCTGGCCAGCCTGCGGCGACGGCGTGGGCACCTCTTCGACCTGCATCACCTCGGGACCACCAAATGTATGGATGCGCACGGCTTGCATAACATCATCCTCACGTCGTTGGTGTTAGAAGATATGCACTCACGGTAGCGCGTTCTGATTGCACGGAGGGTTCCTATCGTAGCGTGTTTCCCTCCAGTAGGTCAAGCCGCTCAGCAGGGGTTCAGCCTTAAGATGTGGGCGTGTGGGGTACCAATCGTCGGGACGCATGTGGGGGCCGTGCCGAAGCACTGATGTGGGAGCACATTAAGCGCACCTGGGCAGAGGCTCTTTGAGTGAGGGCAAGATAAGTAGGGCCGGGGCGTGCTACTCGCCTGTCAAGCATGCCCCCGGCACAATGACGCAGCTTAGGGACCGAGGCGTTAGTCTTCTGAGATAACGTGCTTTTGCCGTTTGTACATAGTGAGGGCACCCCGGCGCAGAGGGATCGGGGTATCCGGGTCGCGAGGCAGCTCTTGGCAGGTGCACTGCTGTATGTGTGCCTGGACCCGCCCGATCGCGTCATCCAGGCACTCGAGCAGGAGATCGAGCAGTGTTGCCATGCCATCAGACTGCATCTCAGCGACAATCTGGAGTGCCGTCTTACAGCGATCAAGTTCGTCAATCAGTTCCCTCGTGGCCATACCCTCTCCTTCGGCTGTGGATGGGCAGGATACACACCCTACCCTGGCACGGTTTTGTTCAGTTCAGGTGGCACCGCAAGTCAAAACGGGCTTGAAAGACAGCCCACAGCGGCAGATAGTGGTAGCGCGTTTCTCGCCGAACAGTGCGAGGACTTGAGGGCACTGCCGGTGGAGATGAACGATACCCTGGGTGCCACACTGAGGACATACCATGGTGCCAGCAGCCTGGGACTCAAGTGAGATGTGAAAGCATTCCATACAGCTCTCTGTACCGTGGAAGGGGATTCTTCCAGGCGCCGTGTGTCCCCCACAGGCAGGAGCACACAGCAACGAATAAAGTATATCCTTTACAAAGGGCAGACGACAGGTGGAAGGGCTGAGGAACGCCTGAGGAACGCCTGAGGAAGGGCTGAAGTATGGGGGAAATCTGATAAAGGGTTACAATATTCAAAGTATTTGACAGGCCCCTAAACAGTGCGTAGTATGCTCCTCAGCTGCATCACCTAGATCCCTCAGGCTGCCTTGGGCTATTTCCAGATAATACCGTGTTTGGTCAGCGGTTCTAAAGAGATTTGACGTGACAGCGACTCCGGGAGGAAATCGCGTATGGTAGACCGCATGTCCCCTGAAGCTCTCAAAAGTCTGTTGGTGGGCAAGACGCCGTTCGCCTTTATCGATGTCAGAGAAGCCGGCGAGTACAACACGTCTCATATTCCTGGGTCGAGCTTGATGTCGCGCCGGCACCTGGAATTTCAGTTGCCCCTGGCTGTTCCCTACAAAGGCACACACGTGATTCTCTGTGACGACGATGGACGCCGGGTGCCTCTCGCTGCAGCGACCGTGGAGCGTATGGATTACCGCCATGTGTCCGTGCTCGACGGCGGTATCAACCGTTGGGTGAGCAGGGATTATCCCACCGAATGGGGCAGCAATGTCCCCAGCAAAGACTTTGGCGAGAAGGTGGAAGTCGTGCATCATGTGCCTGAACTCGAGGCCACGGAACTGCACGAGCGTATCGCGCGGGGTGATAAGCTGGTGATCCTGGACACGCGCACACCGGAGGAGTACCAACGCTTCTGTATCCCTGGGGGACGTAGTGTGCCGGGGGGAGAACTGGCCCTGCGGATCACTGACATCACCAAAGACCTCGCCCCCGACACGACCATTATTGTCAATTGTGCCGGACGCACACGCAGCATCATCGGTACCAGAGTTTTGCAACGCATGGGCCTGCAGAACGTCTACGGCCTGAAAAACGGCACGTCGGGTTGGCTGCTCGCCGGATACCAGCTAGAGACAGGCGCTGACCGCGTCACCTTACCACCGCCTTCACCGGAGGGACTGGCCGCAGCCGAAGCCTACGCCGCCGGGCTGGCGCAGGAAGATGGCGTCCGCTACCTGGACATCACGGCTCTCCAGGCGGTGATGGCCAGGCGCGAGCAGGAGACAGTGTACCTCATCGATGTACGTACCCAGGAAGAATACGCGGCGGGGCACATCCCGGGTTTCCGCTGGTTCCCTGGTGGACAGGCTGTGCAGCGTTCTGACGATGTGGCGGTGGTGCATAACTGCCCGATTGTCTTTGCCTGTGACCGTATGGCCCGCGCCACGCTCACTGCGTCCTGGTATCGCCAGATGGGTTTTGACGAGGTCTACGCAGTCGAGGGTGGCACAGCAGCCTGGGCAGCTCGTGGTCTGTCCCTGGAAACCGGTCTTGCCGAACCACCACCTTTTGGTCTTGACGCTGCTCGCAGCCAGGTATCTCTCCTCTCGCCACAGGCCTTGCAGGCTTCCAACCCGCCTATGGTCATCTTTATAGATACCAGCCAGGACTTCGCCCGCGGGCATGTGCCTGGAGCGCACTGGGTACCGCGTGGCTGGCTTGAGCTGCGCATTGCTGAAGTAGCTCCCGCACGTGAGACCCCTGTGGCGGTGACGTGCCTCGATGGGCGCAATGCTACTCTGGCTGGGGCAACCCTGAAGGAGCTAGGCTACCAGAGTGTTGCCGTACTAGAGGGTGGCATGGCGGCCTGGCATCGGGCCGGGCTGGCTGTCGAGAAAGGGCTGACTGGCGTCATGGCGCCGCCGAATGATGTAGTGCTGTCCGGCCCTGACCGCAACTTTGCTGACATGATGAATTATTTACGTTGGGAAGAGGCCCTGGGGTACAAGTATGCCCCGGCGGCGCATTAACAGGCTCTAGAAAGTCTATGAGGAGAGCGGGACGTCTGGAAGGGCTAGCCTCATACCGAGGATGGCGTTGACTTAGGCGTCCCGCCTCACATCAGCAAATATGCCGCCGCTGATCTGGGCGAGCTGCGCCAGTGTGACACCAAAAATCGCGTTGCTGGAGCCACCGGCCGGGTAAATCTGCGTGTAGCGTTTGAGTGATGCGTCGAGGTATATCGCGTGCGGCCTGCAGCGATGTGCTATGGGCGGCACGGCCCCGGGTGCATAACCGAAATACTCAAGGCACTGCGCCGGCGTCGCAAATTTGACCTGTTTACGGGTCACACCCAGTAGCGTCGCCAGCTTACGGTCATCAATGCGCTGATCGCCGCTGGCAATGACCAGAATTGGTTGGTCATGCACGATGAAGCACAGGCTTTTGGCAATCTGTCCTACCTCACAGCCGATGGCATCTGCCGCTAGTTGCGACGTCGCCGTCGAATGCGGGAAAAAACAGATGGTGATGCTGAGATGCAAGGCATGCAATGCCGTCTGCACGTGCTCAGGGGTGAGTGCTTCCATAGGTATCGTCCTTTTAAAATGGCACGGGACTCACGTAGCTGCTATTGTACCAAAGGCACATCACAAGCCCCATGTTAAGTTATGTGATACCACGTAGCAGGGGGGAGCAGTAATGGAGCGTCGGGCGCGGCTACGCCGGAGTGTGTTGTATATGCCGGGGTCGAATGGTCGGGCTTTGGAAAAAGCCAAGGTGCTGGCGGCTGATGGGCTGATTTTTGATCTGGAGGATGCGGTGGCTCCTGATGCCAAAGCCGCGGCACGGCAACAGGTCTGCGAAGCGGTGCGCACCGGCGGGTATGGTCGGCGTGAGCTCATTGTCCGGGTGAATGGGTGGGCCACGCTCTGGGGGCGGGAGGATCTGGCGGCGGTAGCGAGCTGTGGGGCTGACGCTGTACTCCTCCCCAAAGTGGAAAGCGCTACTCTAGTACGCCAGACATGGGATATGCTCACGGCGTCTGGGGCCTCGGAGCACCTGGCGATCTGGTGTATGCTGGAGACACCGCTTGGCATCCTGCATGCGGAGGAGATTGCGGCGTCACACCCTCAGGTCGCGGCCCTGGTGATGGGGACCTCTGATCTCGTGAAAGACCTGCACGCGCGTCATACCCGCGAGCGTTTGCCCTTGCTCACCAGTTTGGGGTTGTGTGTGCTCGCGGCACGGGCCTATGGGCTGACCGCGCTCGATGGCGTTCATCTCGATCTGGAGGATGACGCCGGGTTTGCCGTCGCGTGTCACCAGGCGGCGGACCTCGGTTTTGACGGCAAAACGCTCATCCATCCCAAGACCATTGCCACGGCCAATGCGATTTTCTCCCCTGCACCTGAGGATGTCGCCTGGGCGCGCACGATCATTGCCGCCCATGCGCAAGCCGTGGCCACAGGCCATGGGGTGGTCCTGGTCGAGGGGCGGTTGATCGAAAATCTCCATGTGGAAGAGGCCAGGCGAGTAGTCGCCCTGGCTGACGCCATTGCTGAGAAAGGTGAGCTATCATGCACACGCTAGGCACAGTCAAAGGTATTGCTGTGCGCGACGCAAGTCGGGCGCCGATGAAAGAGCAACAGCAAGTCGAGGTGACCCTGCAACACGGCATCGTGCAGGACTACCGAGGTACAGGCCTGCGGCAGGTGACGTTCCTGGACCTTGGACAATGGCAGGAGGTCCTAGATGAACTTGGCATAGATCTTCCCTGGTATACACGCCGCGCCAATGTACTCATCGAAGGTATCGACCTCCCTGCCACTGTAGGTTGGCGTCTTCAGGTCGGCGCTTGCAGGTTTGCCATTGGGGGTGAGACGACCCCGTGCGATCGTATGGACGAATTACAGCCCGGCCTGCGACGCATTCTTACCCCTGCTCTACGTGGTGGAGTGTGGGGGAAAGTGTTACAGGGCGGCGTGCTCCACGTCGGGGACGAGGTCCATGTGCTGTAAGAGCACCGTCGCCTCCTTCACACTGCCAGGCGATACGCCTGGCCATCGCGGACGAGGCGCCCGGCGGTAGGGCCGGCAAAATGAGTGCCAATGATCAAGGTCGGTGTATTGGCATAGCGCGCCATGAAGGCCTTACGAGTGTGGTCAGCCTGGGTCGGATCAGTGTCTGCCGAAGAACCCCAGTCGGGGCGGGCAAACTGGCAGGGATGGTGTACCAGATCACCGGTAATTACGGCTTCCTCGCCCTGTGACGCAATGTGCACAGAGACATGCCCTGGAGTGTGCCCTGGCGTGGGCTCGAACCGTATGGTCTCGTGGACCGCATGATGTACATCGACCAGGTCGACCAGGCCGGCCTCAAAAATCGGGCGTACGGAGTCGGCCATGACGATCTGCGTCCAGTGATCTTCGCTCTGGGACCAGTGCTCCCATTCCGGACGGGCTACCAGATAGCGCGCCCGCGGAAACGTTGGCACCCACCGTTCCTCGACCCATCGGGTGTTCCAGCCCACATGATCTGTATGCAGATGAGTGCAGATGACGGTATCAATACTCTCAGGCGGGTATCCCGCCTCAGTCAGCTGCGTGAGGAATGGCCCTTGCCGTTTGTTCCAGGAGGGGATGCGCCGTTCTTTGTCATTCCCAACGCACGTGTCCACCACAATCCGCTGATCGGCGACCTCCAACACTAGCGCATGCACACTGCCCATTGCATCACCATTGGCGGCCAGAAACGGGGCCAGCCATGGGATGCTGGCCAAGTTGTCGAGCGTCGCTTGTGGCACGATGAACCGCATACCTGGCGCTTCAAGTTCCTGGACACGGGTGATGCGCACTGCCCCCACCTGCCAACGTGGCAATTGGCTCATATGGCTTACTCCTCTGCTGGTCTCTTCAGAATGGTGTTGGATCAAGGAAGCGCCTGATAACATTCTCAGTCAGGCGTGAGACGTTGTTCTGGTACCCGTTGTGGGCTAGAGCCCCAGCCCAGGCAATGGAACTGGTGGAGAACACGGCACCACCGTTGGCGGTCTCGTAGAACACCATATCGCAGCGCACGAACGGGCAGGTCTCACCCGTATTGGCCGAGTGCGTATGCGTCAGTTCCTCTTTCACCCAGTGATAGACTGACGAGAACTGTGTGGCAGTAGCCACCACGAGTGCATGGGGCGGTGTGCCCAGAGCACGGTCAGCACGGTCGATCTCCCACCCGGCAGCACCACCGCCAATCAGGCCAAAATCGCCGATACGCTCGCTGGCGCCAATGCCTTCAAAGATGAACGCCACACGTGGGTCAAAACTCTCTGGGGTGCGTTCATAAAAGGTAGAGACGTCAAAACCCTGCGCGGTCATACCCGTGCCAGCCACCGACTGCGGGGCTCGGCCCATGCGCCGCCACATACCCCCAAGCTCACCAGTGAAACTGTGATAGTACTCGCCGCCCTCGGCCTGCCAGGAGCGGATCCCGTCCTCGGCTCGGCGCATTTCGATCACGCCAGGCAATTCGGAATGATAGGACGTGCGCCAGTAGAACCCGTTGCCACCGAGGTAGATGAAACGCCCGCCCTGGTTCTGGTACGCGGTGTAGGCATCGAGCATGCGCTTCGAGGGATACTCCGGGTGAGTGCCGGTCATGATGCAGCGATAGGAGGCCAGCAGGGCCACGCCCTCCGCATCAAGATCGTCTTCAGTAATCACGTCATACTCAAAACCTTTGGCGTCGAGCCAGTCGATGATGTGAGTATCGGCAGGGAGCTGCCAGAGGCGCTCTTTAGGGCGCATATTCAACACCGGTCGCAAGCGCGAGGCGTAGCAGACCCCACTGCCATCACTGTGCTCATCGTACATGGAGACACCAAACTCGGGATGTTCGTGCAGGAACAGGGCAGTCGGATCGACCATGGCGAAATAGCCGACGACATTTTCACGCTCGCGCCATTCGATCTCGACATGCCGATTGGCGTAGGCCCAGTAGCTCGCCGTGGGCAACAGGAGGGCCAGTGGCGCCCGCGCTGTGCCACGCGGCGGACGCACCACAAACGGCACGTAGTCCTCGTGGCCGTCTTGTGTGAGATGGGCGCAATACAGGCCGCTTGGTAGATCCTCTGGCACGGTGAAGGTGAAATCGCTCTCCCAGCCGCAGTCGTAGAGGTCGTCATCGTGAAAATGGATAGCACCGTAATGGGTAGGGTTGTGCACCCAGTTGTACTCGCTCCCGTCCCAGGAGTGCCCCTTCATGGCCCGGGTCGGAAGATTGATGGTGCTGCCATGCCGGCCGTGCGGCGAGATATCCACTACGTGTGTGGTCGGGATGCCACGACTGAAATCCCAGTGTCCGACAGCGGCGTCATCCAGGACCGCCGGCGTGGCCTGCTGCAGGAGAGCCACGCGCTCCGGCGCGGCGAGGCAGCGGCTGGCGACTACTGGCTCTTCGAGCTTACCGTTGTAAAAACCTCCAGCGACCACACGACCCGCATGCGGCCCAGCACTGACCTGGACATTCCAGGCCGCCATGCGGAAGGCTGCGCCCGCTACTGGATGCACAGTGAGTTGCGTCTGGCATTCTGCTGTGGTGTCGTCACGCGCGTAGCGCACGAGAGGTCGCTGTCCCAACCACGCCTCGCCCGAGGTAACGTCAAAACATGCGGCGACCAGATACCAGTGGCGTGTGAGCAGTGGTACCTGCGTGCTGATGAGCTGGCGGCTCCTGCCATCTCCCACGAGCAGGGCGAGGGCGCCCGTGTCGTCGAGGATGAGCGCATAGCCCCTACCGCTCGTCTCCTCCCAGGTGCCGAGCAGGGCCTGGCGTCCCTTGGATGGCGTCGTAGGCCAGACGTATACCTGCAGCGTCACACGTGGCACGTGAAAAGCCGCGGCAGCACCCACTTCCACAGAGGAGCCAGCATAGACGGGCTGAAAGCGCGCTACATATTCCCCGTTGACCGATGTGGCTAGCGTCGTCTGCTTCAGGCCAATACCCGTATGATCTGCACATCGCAGCCGCACAATCTCCGCCCGGTAACGCCCAGGCAGGGCCGAGCTCACTTTGAAGGCTATGGGCTGGCCATTCTCGATGCTAAAGGTGTCGGTGTAGCCCAGGAGCGGCTTGTTGGATGCCTGCAGGGTCAATTCCCCGCCGTCACGTGTCGGATCGATGTGATCATCTTGATCCAGGACCAGCCCCTGGCCAGTATGCTGTTCCCAGCGCTTGCGGAACAAGGCCCAGTGGGCTGCCGCCAACGTCCCGTACCCATGCGCGTAGAAAATCTCCAGAGGGTGCCCTTTTGGCCCTGTGGTGCGCGCCAGATACCAGGGACCGTCCCGATGCGGCTGCACGACCACGAAGCGTCCAGCCAGTGGCTCCCAGCGCAGGAGTTTTAACAGTTTCTGCAGCTCTGGGCTGTGCGGCCCTGTGGGGTTGCTCTTGAATTCACACGCCAGATCC
>Ga0081455_10006384_pt1 | contig 12657 bp, 8 predicted proteins | sample TabmetS3T2R1_FD_70207 | JGI IMG/M metagenome (GOLD analysis project Ga0081455, IMG submission 70207) | Tabebuia heterophylla rhizosphere microbial communities from the University of Puerto Rico - S3T2R1 | ecosystem: Host-associated > Plants > Roots > Rhizosphere ... | reverse complement strand
TCGTCGACAGGCTCGGAGAGCTCGGCAGCCTCCTGCTGCGCGATGAGCGCCTGACGGTCGGCGACCGGAATTTGATAATAGTCCGGATGAATTTCGCTGAAGGCGAGGAAGCCATGCTTGTTGCCGCCGAAATCGACGAAGGCGGCTTGGAGCGAAGGCTCCACACGCGTCACTTTAGCGAGATAGATGTTGCCCTTCAGAGGCCGCCGGGCGGCGGCTTCGAAATCGAACTCCTCAATACGGTTTCCCTGCAGCACGACCACCCGCGACTCTTCGGGATGGGACGCGTCGATCAACATTCTTTTGGCCATTAAAGCGATCTCCACGGCGCGCCGCTCGAAGAGCGAGCCTCGCCGTCGTCTCCCTGCTTGGGAGCATCGACGGGGAAAGCCCGGCCAATCTGCGGCGGGCGCCAATTGTCTGTGAAAGGCAGGCCGGCTGGATCCGGCGGCGCGATGCCGCCCGATCGACCGGGATAAGCGCGCGGCACGTTCCACCGGTCGCGGATGCGACGGTCGATCTGTCCTGCGCTGCGCTGCCACGGTTCATCGTTAGTCCCTCTCGGGTTGCGCGGTCCTGGCCCTATCGGCCCGGGGTTCGCGATGGCCCGGAGTTTTCGTTAAGGCGGCGCGTGCCGCCAATCTTCACGGGACGAGCCCGCAAAACTCAAAAGACGGGCAACCGCCCGCAAAACCTGCACCGAACCCGGCCTGCATGCCTGACCTGGCACGCTTCGGGTCCATGAAAACATCCGCGGCGCATTCAAAGGGCTTTGCCGAAGGCAGCCAGGGTGTCTGTCGACAGGTACCCTGATCGGCTTTGGTTAACAAACCCTTCTTTGCCCAATAGGTCTTTGGGCCCAATAGGCTGTCGGGAGCGGTTCCCCGTGATCCCCGCAAGCGCCCATGGGGCGCCCTGTGGCTAACAGCTTTTGGGTGCTACGCCGCGCCCTATGGTAAGATGGCGGTGCGACGCACTGCAATTGTAAAATTTTATGGGGCAGGGCGCCCGAAAGGCCTTGGTAACACTTTGTTAAGACAATTGGCGGGAACTGGCCTCTGTCGATCGGGGGTTTGCGCGGTGGACTCCTCCACCGAGCGATCAGCAAGCCGCGCAAGGCTGGGGGCTTTTTTGCGTCGCTCGAGTTTATCCAATATCGCCAGATGTTTGCGCATGACGGCTCTCATAGCTGTTGCGCTCGGTATTGGCCTGCCCGTCGAGGTTGCGGCGGCGGCCCAGAAGGGCAAGGCCCCGGCGGTGGTTGTGAGCGGCGTGCGCCTGGGCGAGCACGGCGACAGCACGCGCCTCGTGCTCGACATGAACGGGTCCGCCGACGCGCAGGTTTCCGTCCATACGAATCCGAATCGCTTGGAGATTGCGCTTCCCGGAACGGGCTGGCGCGAGGGAATCAGTGCGCGCAAGCTTGGTCTCGTCTCCGGCGTCACCATGACGGAAGACAAGGACGGGGCGAAGCTCGTGATCGAGCTCGCCAAGCCGGCGCGCGTCAAGGCATCGACGCTGCTCAAGCCTGCCGACAAGCACGACTATCGCTTCGTGTTCGATTTGGCGCCTCAGGCGGCGGCTGCTTTCGAAGCCGCGGCCGGCACGGCCGCGCCCAAGGCGAAAGAAGAAGCCAAGATCGCGGCGGCCCCGGCAAAGGTCCCCGAAGCGAAGCCTGCGCCGGAAGCAAAGCCGGAACCCAAGGCCGAGCCGGCGCCATCGCCGCTTGCGAGCGCGGTCGCAAACCTTCCATCCCAACACAAGGCTGCCGAGGCGGCGCCTAAAGTTGCGGAGGTCAAGCCGCCTGAGCCCGCACCGAAGGCTGTGGAGCCCAAGCCCGTCGAGGCCCCCAAGATTGCCGAGGCCAAAGCCCCAGAGCCAAAGCCGGCCAAGGTCAAGCCGGAACCAAAGGCGCCGGAACCAAAGGTAGCAGAAGCAAGAGCGCCGCAAGCCAAGGCGCCCGAGCCATCGAAAATCGTGGCAGCGGCCCCCGCGGTCACGCCGGCACCCACCACGCCGGTCACCTCCAAGGCGATTCCCGCTTTGCCCGGCACCAAGCCGCCTTTGACCGCGACGATCCCTGCAAAGCCTGTGGCGGTCGCCAAACCTCCCGCTCCGCCGCCGGTGGCGAGCGCGCCCGAGCCGCTCCCGCCGCCGCCCGACCGTTCTTCGACACGCGACAAGCTGGCCTCGATCGTTCCGGAGGCTGCGCCGGTGCCCCCGCGCCCCCGTCTCATCGAGCCTCTGCCGAAGCCCGGAAAGCGTGTCGTGGTCATCGATCCCGGACATGGCGGCGTGGACCCTGGTGCAAAAGGGACTGACGGCACGCTCGAGAAGGATGTTGTGCTCGCCGTGGCCAAGGCGCTGGGCGACCGTCTCATCGCCACCGGGCGTTATGAGGTGGTTCACACGCGCATCGACGACGCCTATCTCAAGCTCGGCGACCGCGTGCGGGTTGCGCGCGAGGCGTCCGCAAGCCTGTTCGTCTCCCTCCACGCGGATGCGCTGCCCAACGATCCGAACGTCGGCGGCATGTCGGTCTACACGCTGTCGGAAAAGGCGTCGGACAGTCAGGCCGCGCTGCTCGCGCAAAAGGAAAACGGTGCCGACAGCATCGGAGGCGTGAGCCTCAAGGGCGAGCCCAACGATGTGACGATGATCCTCATCGACCTGGCGCAGCGGCAGACCATGGATCTGTCCAATCAGTTCGCGCGGTCCGTGGTGGTCGATCTCGACAAGGAGACACGGCTGACCAAGCACACCCATCGCTCGGCAGGGTTCAAGGTGTTGAAGGCCCTGGATGTGCCCTCGGCGCTCATTGAACTCGGCTACCTCTCGAATGCGGCCGATCTCGCCAACCTGACGTCGAGCGATTGGCAGGGGCGGGTGGCCGACGGGATCGCGGCCTCCATCGACGACTATTTCCGGGGTCTGGGGGACGATGCGGTTCGACGCGCCGAAGCGCCGGTGTCCCCGTGACTGCTGAGAGATTGAGCCCGAAGCGCGGCCTTGCCGGTGCCATATTCGACGATCAGTTTCCGACGCGGCCAGAACAAGCGTAAACCGACTGATTTCTTTTTCTGGGCATGATGTTGTCCGAGTTCCGGTTCCCCTTTAGCGAGATCATGCCTTAGCCATGCGCAGCGTTCTTGATCAGATCGAAGACGTCTTGCGCTCGCTGGGCGACAAGGTTCTGTCCGTGTTCCGGCCTCGCGAGCCGCGCGAGGACGAGGACTTCGATTTCGAGGGCGAGTCCAAACCGCGTCGGCGTCGGAGCTCGTGGAGGCTTGCCGGCCAGATCTTCGCCGTCCTTTTGGCCGTCGGGCTCACGGGCATCGTCGCGGTCGCGCTTCTCGCCTTCAGCTACTATCTGCGCCTCGACGCCGATCTGCCCGATTATGCGAAGCTGTCGAACTACGAGCCGCCGATCACCACGCGCGTGCATGCGGGCGACGGCGCGCTGATTGCCGAATATGCGCGCGAGCGTCGTCTGTTCGCGCCGTTCGACACAATCCCGAAGTCGATCGTCAACGCCTTCCTGTCCGCCGAGGACAAGGACTATTACAGCCATGGCGGCGTCGATTTTCAGGGCATTCTGCGCGCGGCTGTCACCAACATCGATAACTTCCGCCATGGCCGGCGCCTGCAGGGCGCGTCCACCATCACCCAGCAAGTGGCGAAGAATTTCCTCCTCACCAATGAAGTGTCGCTCAACCGCAAGATCAAAGAGGCGATGCTCTCCTTCCGAATCGAGAAGGCCTATTCCAAGGACAAGATCCTCGAGCTCTATCTGAACGAAATCTATCTGGGCGCAGGCTCCTATGGCATCGCCGCGGCGGCGCTCAACTATTTCGACAAAGGGCTGACGGAGCTCACGCTGGGCGAGACGGCCTTTCTGGCGTCGTTGCCCAAGGCGCCGAACAACTACAATCCGAACAACCACAAGGCCGCTGCCATCGCGCGACGGAACTGGGTTCTCTCGCGCATGGCGGAAAACGGGTTCATCACCCAGGACGAGGAGAGAAAGGCGCAGGCCGAGGACCTCGTCTCCAAATACCGGCCGATGGGCGCGCAATTCGAGGAAGCGAAGTATTTTGCGGAGGAGGTGCGTCGCGAGGTCGTGAGCCTCTATGGCGATCAGAGCCTCTATGACGGCGGCCTCTCGATCCGGACGTCGCTCGACATGCGGTTGCAGCGCGCGGCGATCAAGACCTTGCGCGACGGCCTTGTGGCTTACGATCAGCGTCACGGTTGGCGCGGGCCGGTGACGCGGATCGGGTCCGGCGACGGCTGGCAGGACCGGTTGAAGGCTGTCGATGCGCCGCAGGACATCGACCCGTGGGAAATTGCGGTGGTGCTGTCGACGTCGACGGACAGCGCCAAGATCGGCCTGCGCAATGGCAAGCAGGGCCGGATCTCGCTCGATCAGATGACCTGGGCGCGCAAGCTCATCAACGAGAACACGAAAGGGCCGGAGATCAAATCGGTGCGCGACGTGGTGCAGCCGGGTGACGTCATCTATGTGGCGCCGGTTCCCAACGCGGCGCCCGGCAACTATGCGCTTCAGCAGATGCCCGGCGTGAACGGCTCGCTTGTCGCCGAAGACCCGCACACGGGACGCGTTCTGGCGCTCGTCGGTGGCTTCAGCTACGACGCTTCGGTGTTCAACCGCGCCACCCAGGCGATGCGCCAGACGGGCTCCGCCTTCAAGCCGTTCGTCTACGCCGCCGCGCTCGATCACGGCTATACGCCGTCGAGCATCATTCTCGACGCGCCGTTCGTTCTGGATCAGGGCGGCGATCTCGGGCTCTGGAAGCCGGAAAACTACGAAGAGGATTTCGCCGGCCCGTCGACGCTGCGCTTCGGTGTCGAGCATTCGCGCAACGCGATGACGGTGCGGCTCGCCGCCGCGATGGGCATGGACCCGGTCGTGGAATACGCCAAGCGGTTCGGCATCAACGACAACATGCCGCCCGTGCTGTCGATGGCGATCGGCTCGGGCGAAACAACGCTGCTCAGGCTGACCAATGCCTATGCAATGATCGTCAACGGCGGGAAGAAGGTCGAGCCCACGCTGATCGACCGGATTCAGGATCGCAACGGCAAGACGATCTTCAAGCACGACAAGCGCGTGTGTCCGGAGTGTTCGGCGACCTATTGGGCCAATCAGCCCGAGCCGCAGCTCCCGGATACACGCGAGCAGGTTCTTGATCCGGCCACGGCCTATCAGATCGTGTCGATTCTCCAAGGTGTGGTGGAGCGCGGCACGGGCTCCAAAGTGAAAGAAGCCAACCGTCAGCTCGCCGGCAAGACGGGCACGACGAACGAGGAGAAGGACGCGTGGTTCGTGGGCTTCGCGCCGGACCTGACGGTCGGCGTCTTTGTCGGCTTCGATCAGCCGCGTCCGATGGGCAAGTTTCAGACCGGCGGCCAAGTCGCGGCGCCAATCTTCCGCGATTTCATGATGGCGGCGTTGCAGGACACGCCGGATATTCCGTTCCGCATTCCGCCCGACATTCGCCTCGTGCGCGTGGATTACAAAACCGGCCGTCCGCCGAGCCCAGGTTCGAGCACAGTGATTCTCGAAGCCTTCAAGCCCGGCACCGACCCCATCTCCCAGGCCGAGAACGGCGTCGAGAACGCCGTGATCGGCGGCGACCAGGCACCGCCGCTCAACGGCAACGCGCAGCCTGGAGCGTCTGTCTCGGAAGGGACCGGCGGGCTTTATTGACCAAATAGCGGGTTTACCGGCAGCGCTCTCGGGACTATGACATCCGGAGTGTTGGATTTGTCGCATTTGAAACTGTACTGCGAAGGATGACGCGCCATGCGCGCCGAATTGGAAAGCCTCGCCTCGTCGATCAAGCAATCCATCGGATTGCTGAGGAGGCATCTTTGACTGGGATACCGCCCTTCAACGCCTGAGCACGCTCAATGCGCGTGCGGAAGATCCGAACCTCTGGGATGATCCGGCCGAAGCGCAGCGGTTGATGCGCGAGCGCACGCGTCTCCAGGAATCGATCGACGCGTGCCAGGCTCTCGAGCGAGAGCTCAACGACACGGTCGAGATGATCGATCTCGCGGGCGCCGAAGGCGATGCCGGGCTGGTTGCCGAAAGCGAGGCGGCGCTGGCCGCGCTCGACAAACGCGCCCGCAAGAAGGTGCTGGAGGCGCTGCTCTCTGGAGAGGCTGACGGCAACGACACCTATGTCGAAATTCATGCCGGCGCGGGCGGCACCGAAAGCCAGGACTGGGCCAACATGCTGCTGCGCATGTATCAGCGCTGGGCCGAGCGGCGCAAATTCAAGGTCGAGCTCATCGGCGAGACCGCGGGCGAAGAAGCGGGGATCAAATCCGCGACGCTGCTCGTCAAGGGCGCCAACGCATATGGCTGGCTGAAGACCGAATCCGGTGTTCATCGCCTTGTGCGCATCTCGCCGTTCGATTCGAATGCGCGCCGCCACACGAGCTTCGCCAGCGCGTGGGTCTATCCGCAAGTCGACGACACGATCGAGATCGAGATCAACGAGAAGGACGTGCGCGTCGACACCTACCGGTCGAGCGGCGCGGGCGGCCAGCATGTCAACACGACGGACAGCGCGGTGCGGCTCACCCATATTCCGACGGGCATCGTGGTCGGCTGTCAGAACGAGCGCTCTCAGCACAAGAATCGCGCGACGGCGTGGAAGATGCTGCGCGCGCGCCTTTACGAGGCGGAGCTGCAGCGGCGCGAGGAAGCCGCAGCCTCAGCCGCGGCCGGGAAAACCGATATCGGCTGGGGTCACCAGATCCGCTCCTATGTGCTGCAGCCCTATCAGATGGTGAAGGACCTGCGCACGGGCGTCGAACGCAGCGATCCGCAGATCGTGCTCGACGGCGACATCGACGATTTTCTCGAAGCCTCGCTGGCGCAGCGCATCGGTGGCAAGCCGTCCGCTACGGTCAAGGATTTGGATTAGCCCTTTTTTGGCTCCGACCTCATCCTGAGGTGCCCGCTGTTAGGCGGGCCTCGAAGGATGGGCAACCCGGCTCGGAGCGCGCAAACATCCTTCGAGGCTCTGCTTCGCAGAGCACCTCAGGATGAGGTCTGAGTGAATGCCGGAAAGATCCTACGACTTGACGAGGTTGCCGAAGCGCTTGTTGAAGCGGCTGACACGGCCACCGCGGTCGACAAGCTGCTGGCCGCCGCCGGTCCAGGCCGGATGCGTCGTCGGATCGATGTCGAGCTGGAGCGTGTCGCCCGGCGCGCCATAGGTCGAGCGGGTCTCGAACTTGGTGCCATTGGTCATCACCACCGTGATCATGTGGTAATCGGGATGGCCTTCGTTCTTCATGGCGAGCTCCAAAATCGGCGGGCGGCCAGAACCCGGCCGCCCGAGGGCACGTTTTATAACCGGGCCGGGGCGATGCGGCAAGCTAGCTCGCGCAATTTGTCCGGGGATCTGCTAGAGCCTTGGCGCGACAAGAAGAGTCGGGGCGGAGCCCAGTGAAAGGCGCGTCTATGAGCGATCCATCGGAAGGCGAGTCCGGCGCCATGAGCGCCCGGGCGACGGGTGCGGGAGACCCCGCCAACGCCCGTGCGCGCGCCAATCCCAAGGTGTTGCGGAAGCTCCTGCCGTTCATCGCGCCCTACAAGTGGCATGCCATCGGGGCGGGGGTCTTTCTCATTCTTGCGGCGGCGACCACGCTCGTGCTGCCCCAGGCCGCCAAAGGCATCATCGATCACGGGTTCAGCAACCGCTCGGCCGAGCTCGTCGGGCGATATTTCCTGTTCGCGCTCGGCGCGTGCGTCGTTCTGGGTCTCGTCTCGGCGGCACGTTTCTATTGCGTGAGCTGGCTCGGCGAGCGTGTCATCGCCGATCTCCGTCGTGCGATCTACAACCACCTGCTCGATCTGTCGCCGAGCTTCTTCGAGGTCTCGCGCACCGGTGAGGTGCTGTCGCGGCTCACGACCGATACGACGCTGGTGCAGACCATCGTCGGCGCCAACGCGTCCATGGCGCTGCGCAATCTTCTAATGACCATCGGCGGCGTCATCATGATCGTGGTGACGAGCCCGATGCTCGCCGGCCTCGTGGCGCTGGGCGTGCCCGCGGTCGTGGCACCGATCGTGATTTTCGGCCGCGCGGTGCGCGGGCTGTCGCGCTCGAGCCAGGACCGCATCGCCGACACCTCGGCGATGGCGTCGGAAGTCTTCGGCGCCATTCAGACGGTTCAGGCCGCAACTCAGGAGAACCACGAGCGCTCCCGCTATGCGCAGGCCGTCGAGGACGCCTTCCTGACCGCCAAGCGGCGCAACATCGCGCGCGCGATCATGACGGCGCTCGTCATCAGCCTGATCTCCGGTGCCATCGTGACGGTGCTCTGGTTCGGCGCGCATGCACTGCTCCAAGGCCGCATGACGGGCGGCGACATCGCGAGCTTCGTGCTCTATGCGCTGATGATCTCGGCCGGTGTCGGCACCCTGAGCGAGATGTGGGGCGAGTTCCAAAAGGCCGCGGGCGCCAGCGAACGGCTGATGGAGCTGCTTGAGATGAAGCCCGACGTCGTGGCGCCTCAGCATTCCCAGCCGATGCCTGTGCCGTTCCGGGGCGAGATCGAGTTCGACAACGTGACGTTCCGTTATCCGCTGCGCCCCGAGCAGGCCGCGCTCGATCACTTCTCGCTCAAGGTCGCGCCCGGCGAGATTGTGGCGCTTGTCGGGCCATCCGGCGCGGGCAAGAGCACGGTCTTTCAGCTTCTGCTGCGATTCTATGATCCGGCCGACGGTTCCGTGCGGCTCGACGGCGTGGCTCTGGCCGACGCGGATCCCAAGGACATCCGCCGCCATCTCGCGATCGTTCCCCAGGACGTCGTCCTCTTCGCGGGCAGCATCGCCGACAACATTCGCTATGCGCGGCCGGAGGCCGGCGACGCCGAAGTGCGCCGCGCCGCCGAGGCCGCGAGCGCCGCCGACTTCATCACCGCCCTGCCGCAGGGTTATGACACCATTGTGGGCGAGCGCGGCGTCACGCTTTCGGGCGGCCAGCGCCAGCGCGTCGCCATCGCACGCGCCGTGCTGCGCGCCGCGCCGATCCTCCTGCTCGACGAGGCGACGAGCGCGCTCGATGCCGAGAGTGAGCGGGCGGTTCAGAAGGCGCTCGAGGAGCTGATGGCCAGCCGCACGACACTCGTGATCGCGCATCGCCTCGCGACCGTGCAACGCGCCGACCGTATCGTCGTCATGGACAAAGGCCGCGTCGTTGCCCAAGGGACGCATGCCCAGCTTATCCGACAGGGCGGGCTCTATGCGCGCCTTGCCGCGTTGCAATTCGCGAGCGACACACCTCCGTCGGACACCTTGTCTGACGGTTTGCGTGTCGCTCGGAGCAGCATGGAATAGCGCGCTACAGCCAATTATGGCGCGACGACATAGCCGGCATCGGGGCGAATCCAGATGACCTCATCTTGCGCTTGAGACTGAGGTGTCCCATTGATTGTCACGTGTGTGACGTAAGCATTTCCGTTTGCCACATACGAGGTGCAGATCTCTCTGCCAATCATTGGGGCGAGCGACGCCTTGATCTGGATCTTCATCGGGGCGGCTTCGGCCTCATTGAGCGACCGGCCCGACACTTCGATTGTCGCGTGTTCGACGTCTTCGGCGCGCACAAAGCCACAAATGGAGCCATCGCGAAAGCTTACGGTCGAGATCGTCGTCATGACGGTTGGCGGGTTCGGAGAGACGAGGGTTCTCGCCGGGTTGTCGACCTGTCCGTCACTCCGAAACCGATAGGCCGCCAGACTCTTGCAGGTCTTCCGACCGACGTTTGGCGAATAGCACTGCATGAGACCCGCTTTTGCTCGTGACAACGTATCGGACGTTTCCGCGCGCGCCCCGCCAATTGCGAGCATCATAAGAGCGAAGATGAGGGCTGGAAAAATCATGGGGCCTCGATCGATATGCGAAGACGAGAGTTAGATTGCCTGTGGACGATTAACAAAGTTTGCGCCAAGGTTGTGCGCAATCAGACGCTTCGCCGAAACAACCGCGCTTTCACACAATGATCTTCCGTCTTCTCAAAGCCCTGGCTGTTGTGTTGGTGTTGGCCGGTGTGGCTCTCTATGTGAATGTACGCGCGGAACTAGGGCAATTTGCGCAAATCGGTTCCCCGACGGATGTGTCCGTGCAAGTCGTGCGCGACGAAGCGGGCGGTTCCCTCGACGGTGCCGAAGACGCAGCGGTCGATTGGGTTGGCCGGCGGGTGTATATCCCGGCCTTCGATCGGCGCGCTGCCGCCGCGGGCAAACCCGTGCGTGGTCATATTTTTGTCGTCTCGCTCGACGATCCCGAGTTTCGTGCGCGGGAGATCACCCCTGCCGAGCCGGAGGTGTTCTTCCCGCATGGCACCGATCTGTTTCGCGAGCCAGGAGGCGCGGCGTCGCTCTATGTCATCAATCATCGCGGCCCCTCGGAGGCGGTGGAGATTTTCGACCTGAACGATGACGGCACGCTGCGTCACCGCGAGACCATCTCGGATTCAGGCTTCATCTCGCTCAACGACCTGGTCGTCGTGGCCCCACGACGCTTCTATGTCAGCAACGATCATGGTCACGCCCCGGGGTCGGGGTTCCGGCGCGATCTCGAAGACCGGTTCCATACGCGCGAAGCGAATGTCGTCTATTTCGACGGCAATGTCGCAACACCTGTGGCCAAATGGCTGAATCTTGCCGACGGCGTCGCGATGTCCCACGACGGCCGTGAGATCTACGTGACGGAGCTTTGGGGCCGCACCTTGCGTGTCTATGAACGCAATGAGCAGACGGGCGCGTTGACGCCTAAAAAGAAGATTCCACTCGGTTTCGGTGGGGACAACATTGCGGTCGACACGGATGGCAGCCTTTGGATCGGCGGGCATCCGCAGCTCTATAAATCGATCAAGAGATTTGCCGACCCGTCCTATCCCGCACCGTCGCAAGTCGCGCGTGTGGATCTTGCAGGGCCGAACGTCGCCACGCTGTTCTGGGACGATGGAACACGTGTGAGTGCGGCGACCGGCGCCATTCCGCTGGGCGACAAGATGCTGCTGGGCTCCGCGTTCGGGCCACCGACGCTGGTCGGCATCCCCAAATAGAGCCCTCACTCAATTCGGTTGCTGGACCACGATTTCCGCGTTCGTGCCGAGGCTGCTGCTCGGCGCGCGAATGTCGGCGTTGCTCTTGATCAGCGCAGCCGTGAAGCCTCGCTCGATAAGCTTGTGGCGGAGGATCAGGGCGCGCGTGAGCGCCAGTTTGAGAGGGTCTGCCTGTTCCCTGGGGGCCGCATAGCCGCGAATGGTGAGCGGCTGGTCATGCGTGGGCAGGCTTGCAGCCAGGACATCGAGCCAAAGAACCGTGTCGTCTGTGGGGTCCGCGGATTTGTCGGGAAACGTCAACGAAAGGGCGGTCGGCGGGCTGCAATAGATCTGCAACTCCGAGCGGCTCTGTTGGCGCGCCGGATCCACATGCGCCCACGCGACCACGCGTTCCGGCACGACATCGCGTTCGATCAGGGCGGAGCGCAGGGCATCGGCCTGCGCCTTCGCCCCGTCCAGTTCGGTCGCGCCGGCGGCCAGCGCGTTCGCGACCCAATAACATTCCGGACGACCATAGAGATCTATGGCGAGATCAAGCCCTTTGAGGGTTTCCGCCGTGGGCAGCAAGGCCGGACCGAAGGCGACGCCGACACGTGCGGCGGGATCCCACCCGCGCGCCGCCGCAAACGCGGGGGTCGCGAGCGCGGCCGCGCCCAGGATGAGCAAGAGTCTCAGAGCTGTCGTCTGCCGCGTCACGGGACCCTCCCACGCCTGGGATCGAGCAGGACGCCGGGCTAGCGGTGTCCGAGGCGTTCGAGACCGCCCCCGGCCGCAGGTTCCCCCGCCAAGAGGCGGCGCAGGGGGTCATGGAGCCCAGCGCTCCCGGCTACGATCGAGCCGGCCCCGAGAATGTCGCTTCCGCCTGAAATTTCGGTTACGGCGCCCCCGGCCTCCCGGACGATGACCACCCCGGCCGCAATATCCCAGGGCTTCAGGTTGCGCTCCCAGAAGCCGTCGTAGCGCCCGGCCGCCACATAGGCGAGGTCCAAGGCCGCCGCGCCAAACCGTCGGACGCCCGCGACCTCCCCCATGACCCTGGCAAGCTCCGACTGGAACCGCTCGTGGCCTTCGCAGCCGTGAAATGGGATGCCCGTGGCGATCAGGGCATCGCGCAAATGGGTGCGGGCGGAGACCCGGAGCCGCTTGTCGTTAACCCAGGCACCCTGGCCGCGCTCGGCCATGAACAGCTCGTCGCGGATCGGGTCATAGACCACGCCGGCCACGATGTCGTCCTCCCGCGCGAGCCCGATAGAGATCGCGAAATGGGGCAGGCCGTGCAGAAAATTGGTCGTGCCGTCGAGCGGGTCGACGATCCAGCGATGGGCACGGTCCTCGCCGTCGACCTGGCCGCGCTCCTCCATCAGGAAGCCGTAATGGGGCCGCGCGCGCTTCAACTCGTCGAACAGGATCTGCTCCGCACGCTGGTCCGCGGCGCTGACGAAATCCGCCGGGCCCTTCCGCGAGACCTGAAGGGCTTCGACTTCACCGAAATCGCGACGGAGCACGCGCGCCGCCTTGCGCGCGGCGCCTGTCATGACGTTCA
>Ga0081455_10006383_pt1 | contig 12657 bp, 14 predicted proteins | sample TabmetS3T2R1_FD_70207 | JGI IMG/M metagenome (GOLD analysis project Ga0081455, IMG submission 70207) | Tabebuia heterophylla rhizosphere microbial communities from the University of Puerto Rico - S3T2R1 | ecosystem: Host-associated > Plants > Roots > Rhizosphere ... | reverse complement strand
CGACCCGGACCCGTGGCTGGGCGTGGCCGCCGCCGCCGACCGGTCGGGTCCGGGCCGTCCCCGAAGTTCTGCTCGCACTCGCTCCCCGTTCGCCCGCCACCTACGTCGAGCTGGATTCCGACGCGGTTGGTTGGCGATTCGTCGACGACACGCTCTACGCCTCGACGCGCGACCTTGCTTCGGCGGTCGCCTGGGCAGCGGGCGTGTGGCATCGACGGCATCTTCTGCGAGTCGCGATAGAGCAACCGGACGCCCTCGCGACGGCGATGTTGGAGAGCGAGTTGGCTGGCGACGGCGCCGAGTCAGACGCCGGCTGAGCGGACGTCACGAACAAGCCGGGCTCGGCGGCGCAGGCAGTAGCCCAGCCCGAGCAGGCCCAACCCGAAACCGGTTGCGGCGCAGGCAATCCACCACAGGTGCCCGTCGTGCCTCAACGTCCCGCGGAGGAGGATCAGCACGACGAGCGCTATCAGCCACACCGCGGTCCCCAAAGCGACGGCGCCGACGCCGTCGTCGTCGACCGGTTTGATCTCGACCGGCTCCTGCACCCGGTCAGCCTATTCGCGGGCTATCCGCCGGCCCCCACCCCATTCCGTTAGCAAAGCTCATGAGCTAAGCTAACGAATGTGACCGATGCTCCGACGTTGGCAACTGCTCAGCTCTCCAGCCAGTTCCGGGTTGCCGTCATGCGTCTGGTGCGCCGGATCCGGGCACAGCGGGTTCCGGGACACACGCTGAGCCAGCTCGCGGCGTTGGGCACCGTCGTGCGCCACGGTCCGATCAGCCCCGGCGATCTTGCTGCCCACGAGCGGGTGCAACCACCGTCGATGACCCGGGTCATCAGCAAGCTGGAGGAGGAGGGACTCGTCGAACGGCAACCGCATCCCACCGATCGCCGGCAGCAACTCATCTCGGTGACCGAAGCGGGACTCGACCTGATCGAGACGGATCGGCACCGACGAGACGTCTGGCTCGCGCAGCGCTTCGCCGAACTCACCCCGGGCGACGTCGAGGCGCTCGCGCGGGCGTTGCCGGTGCTGGAACGATTGGCCCAGGAATGAGCTCCGCCTTCACCAGCCTTCGAGTCCGCAACTACCGCCTCTTCGCGAGCGGGCAGGTCGTGTCCAACACCGGAACCTGGATGCAGCGAACCGCCCAGGACTGGTTGGTGCTCGACTTGTCTCGCAACAGCGGTCTGGCTCTCGGCATCGTCACGGGGTTGCAGTTCCTTCCCGTACTGCTGTTCGGCCTGTACGGCGGGGTTCTCGCCGACCGGTACGACAAGCGAAAGCTGCTTGTCGCCACCCAGGTCTCGATGGGGTTGCTCGCTCTCCTGCTCGGGATCCTGGACGTCACCGGCACGGTCGAGTTGTGGCACGTCTACGTCCTCGCGGCGGGTCTCGGTCTTGCGACCGCGTTCGACACCCCGACTCGGCAGGCCTTCGTCAACGAGATGGTCGGGGAGAGAGACCTGCCGAACGCGGTGAGCCTGAACTCGGCGACGTTCAACTCGGCCCGCGTGGTGGGACCGGCGGTCGCCGGTCTGCTCATCAGCGGGGTCGGCACCGGCTGGGTGTTCCTGCTGAACGCCGCCTCGTTCGTCGCGGTGATAGTCGGCCTGAAACGGATGCGGGCCGAGGAACTACGCCCTGCCAACCGCACGCCACGAGCGAAAGGACAACTGCGAGAGGGCCTTTCTTACGTCCGGCAACGGGACGATCTGCTGTTGCCGATCGTCCTCGTCGGTCTCGTGGGGATGTTCGGCCTGAACTTCCAGGTCACTATCGCGTTGATGGCGAAGGTGACGTTCCATCGCGGCGCGGATTCCTACGGCCTGCTGGGAAGCTTGCTCGCGGTCGGTTCCCTGGTCGGTTCGCTGATCTCGGCGCAACGAAGTGGCCGAGGTGTCGCGCCACGGCAGCGGACCTACCTGGTCGCCGCCTTCCTGTTCGGTGTGTTCGAAGCGGTCGCCGGGCTGATGCCGACGTACCTGACATTCGGCCTGATGCTGCTTCCCACCGGCCTTGCGGCGCTGCTGTTCTCGACGGCCGCCAACACCACCGTGCAGCTCGCGGCGGGACCTCAGTTCCGCGGCCGCGTCATGGGCCTCTACATCCTGGTGTTCCTCGGGGGGACGCCTATCGGCGCGCCGGTGATCGGCGTCCTCGCCCAGCACCTCGGGCCCCGGTCGTCGCTCACGGTCGGTGGCGCGGTGTCCGCCCTGTCGGCAGTCGCCTGCGCCGCCTACTTCGCGCGACGTCGACTCGTCGAGCCGGCGCTGCGGGGCAGGATCACCGCTGCCGAGGCGGCGCGGTCGACCGAGATGTCCGAGGAACTCGTGGCGACCGGTGACGCGTGAGCCGTTGCTCGACTCGCCGGGGCTACGAGAGTGCCGAGACCACGTGGTCGACGCAGTCGGTCAGCGCGCGGACATCGGCCGGGTCGATTGCGGGGAACATGCTGATACGCAGCTGGTTTCGGCCTAGCTTGCGGTACGGCTCGGTGTCCACGATGCCGTTGGCACGCAGCACCTTCGCGACGGCGGCCGCGTCGACGCCGTCGACGAAGTCGATCGTGCCGACGACCGGCGAGCGCTTCGCCGGGTCCGCCACGTACGGGGTGGCGTACTCGGACGCCTCCGCCCAGTCGTAGAGGTGCTGCGACGATTCCGCCGTCCGCGCGGTCGTGAAGGCGAGGCCTCCACCGGCGTTCATCCACGAGATCTGCTGTTCCATCAGGAAAAGCGTCGCGAGCGCAGGGGTGTTGTAGGTCTGGTCGAGGCGGGAATTCTCCAGGGCCGTCGTCAACGAGTACGACGTCGGGATCCACCGCCCGGTGGCTTCTATCTCGGCGATCCGTTCGATCGCGGCCGGCGAGCACAACGCCAGCCACAGGCCGCCGTCGGAGGCGAAGCACTTCTGCGGCGAGAAGTAGTAGACGTCGAACTCCAGCGGGTCGACGGCGATGCCACCCGCACCTGAGGTCGCGTCGACGACGGTGAGTCCGTTCGGGTCCGCCACCCGACGGATCGGCATCGCGACACCGGTGGAGGTCTCGTTGTGCGTCAAGGCGTAGAGGTCGACGCCGTCCTCGGGCTTGGCCTCGGGATGGTCGCCCGGATCGGCCTTGATGATCGTCGGGTCACCGAGGAACGGGGCGGCGGCCGACGCGGCGGCGAACTTGGAGGAGAACTCCCCGAACGAAAGGTGCTGCGACCGCTCGCGAATCAGGCCGAACGTGGCGATGTCCCAGAATTCCGTGGCGCCGCCGTTGCCCAGCACGACTTCGTATCCCTCGGGCAACGCGAACAGGTCGGTGAGCCCCGTCCGGACCTTGCTGACCAGCGATTTCACCGGCTTCTGCCGGTGCGACGTGCCCAGCAGTGACGTGCCTGTTCCGGCGAGCGCGTTCAGCGCGTCCGGCCGGATCTTCGACGGGCCGGCGCCGAACCGACCGTCGGCGGGCAGGAGCGAGGCGGGGATCGTGATGTCCGGGGTGGTCAACTTCTTCTCCGAAGATTCGGCGGAACGGGGACTTTCGGGTGGGGTTGCAGGAGCGGATGACGGTCAGACGCTGCTTGCCGGGCGCGGACCCGGGCCGACGTAACGGGCGGAGGGACGGATCAACTTGCCGAGCCGCTTCTGTTCGAGGATGTGCGCGCTCCACCCGGCGGTGCGGGCGCAGGTGAACATCGAAGTGAACATCGAGGCGGGAATCTCCGCGTAGTCCAGGACGACGGCCGACCAGAATTCGACGTTCGTGCGCAGCGGGCGGTCGGGCTTGCGGGCAGTCAGCTCCTCGATCGCCGCGGCCTCGAGTTTTTCGGCCACCTCGTAGCGGCGTGATCCCAGCGCCTTCGCGGTGCGTCGCAGCACGCGGGCGCGCGGATCCTCGGCCCGGTAGACCCGGTGTCCGAAGCCCATCAATTTCTCACCGCGGTCCAACGCCCGGCGCACCCAGCGCAGCGCGTCGCCCTCGGCCTCGACCTCGTCGAGCATCGCGAGCACTCGTGAGGGGGCGCCCCCGTGCAGCGGCCCGGAGAGTGCACCGACCGCGGCCGACAAGCAGGCGGCAACGTCTGCCCCGGTGGAGGCGACGACACGGGCGGTGAAGGTGGAGGCGTTCGCTCCATGTTCGGCGGCGGAGATCCAGTAGGCGTCGACGGCATCGACGTGCGCGGGGTCGGGTTCGCCCCGCCAGCGGATCATGAATCGCTCGGTGATCGTTTTCGCTTCGTCGACCCGCTTCTGCGGCACCGCTGGAAGTCCCTGGCCCCGCGCGGCCTGTGCCACGTACGACAGCGCGGTGACCGAGGCGCGCGCCAGGTCGTCGCGGGCCTGGCCGTCGCTGATGTCGATCAGCTGATCGAAGCCCCAGTACGGCGCGAGCATCGCCAATGCGCTCTGCACATCGACGCGGATGTCGCCGGAGTGGACCGGGACGGGGAACGGTTCGGCGGGTGGCAGGCCGGGTTCGAACGCGCCGTCGACGAGCAGGCCCCAGACGTGTCCGTAGTCCTTGCTGCCGACCAGTTCTTCGATGTCGACGCCGCGGTAGCGCAGCGCGCCGCCTTCCTTGTCCGGCTCGGCGATCTCCGACTCGAAGGCTACGACACCTTCCAGGCCCGGAACGAAGTCCGGGCCTGCCTGCGCGGGTGTACTCATGGGCACTTCCTTTCGACCTCCATCATGGCCTAGTGGACGAAGACCCCGCGCAACCGAGATCGCTGGCCCGGACGCGGGCCCTCTACGAGGGGAAGGGGCTCACGGAATCAGCCCTCGCGGGGGACTGGTACAGCCAACTGGAGCGGTGGATCTCGGACGCGGAACGGGCGGGGGTAGTGGAGGCGAACGCGATGACCCTCGCCACCGTGGACCCCGACGGGCGCCCTTCGACCCGAACCGTCCTGCTGAAAGGGGTGGACCCGCGGGGGCTCGTCTTCTACAGCAACCGGACGTCGCGCAAAGGGGTAGCGCTCCGATCAGACCCGCGGGCAGCCGTCACGATTCCGTGGGTCGCGCTGGCTCGGCAGGTCTGTGTCACGGGCGACGTCGAGGAGCTTCCCCGCGCCGAGACCGAGAAGTACGCACGCGGCCGGCCGAGGGGTTCGCAGATCGGTGCTTGGGTGTCGCATCAGTCGCGGGTCATCGGCTCGCGAGCCGAGCTGCAAGTCGAGTTGAGGGCGCTCGAGGACCGGTTTGCCGGGGGGCCGGTGCCGGTTCCGGAGTACTGGACCGGGTATCGCCTGCGTCCGCTGACCGTCGAATTCTGGCAGGGACAACCGAATCGTTTGCATGACCGGCTACGGTTCGGTCGCGTGGACGGGAATCCGGGACTTGCGACCGACGACGGTTGGGTCGTGGAACGACTGTCGCCGTGAGCGAACCGACGATCTCCACGTCCAGGCCGCAGTCGGATCCGGTCAGCCCGTTGTCCCCGACCACGAGGGGCTTCCGGGGCCGCCTGAGCCGGCTCGCCATCGACGTCACGCCGTTGCGCGAATCGCCGGAGTTCCGGCGACTTTGGGCGGGACAGTCCGTCACGCTCACCGGAACGCAGATCACCAACGTCGCCGTCCCGGTTCAGGTCTACTCCTTGACCCATTCGTCCTTCGCCGTAGGTGCTCTCGGCCTGGTCGCCCTGTTCCCGTTGATCCTGTCCGGGCTGGTGGGCTCGACGATCGTCGACGCAGCGGATCGACGGAAGATCGCGCTGACGACGGCGGTCTGCTTCCTCCTCGCCTCGACAGCACTCGTGCTCCAACAGCAGCTGCACTGGCGGCAGCTGTGGTTGCTCTACCTCGTCGTCGGGATCCAGAACGGGCTCCAAGGGATCGACGCGCCCGCTCGCCGTGCCTTCGTGCCTCGGCTCCTGCCGGCCCGGCAGGTGCCCGCGGCGAACGCGTTGTCCCAGGTCTCCGCGAACGTCGGCATGACCGCCGGGCCGCTGCTGGCCGGGTTGGTGCTCGCGACCAGTGGCCTGGGCCTGGCCTACCTGCTCGACCTGCTGACGTTCGTCGCCTCGGTCTACGCCCTGCTCCGGTTGCGTCCGATGCCGCCCGCCGACGGGGGCACCCGTGCCGGAATCGCCTCCACACTCGAAGGTTTCCGGTTCCTGCGCGGCCAGCCGATCGTCCTCACGACGTTCGTCGCGGACATCATCGCGATGGTCTTCGGCATGCCGCGTGCGCTGTTCCCCGCGCTGGCGCAGCATCGGTTCCACGGGGGCGGCGGAACCGTCGGGATCCTCTACTCGGCGATCGCCGCCGGCGCGCTCATCGGAGCGCTGCTGGGTGGCTGGGTGGCCCGGGTCCAACGGCAGGGCTTCACGGTGATTCTCGCGATCGTCGGGTGGGGTGTCGCGATCGTCGGTTTCGGTCTCACCTCGTCTCTCGTGGTGGCGGTCGTCTTCCTGGCTTGCGCTGGGGCGGCGGACTTCGTCAGCGCGGTCTTTCGCAGCTCGATCCTGCAACTTGCGGTGCCGGACTCCATGCAAGGCCGGTTGCAGGGTGTCTTCATCGTCGTGGTGGCCGGTGGTCCCCGTCTCGGTGATGCGGAGGCGGGCGTCGCCGCGTCGATCGCCGGTCTCGAGTTCGCCGTCGTGTCCGGCGGACTTGCCTGCGTGCTGGGGGTTCTCGTCGTTGCCTACGCGGTGCCGAGCTTCCTTCGCTATCGAGTGCGACCCGGCTAGGGCAGACTGGGCCCGGTGATCTACGAACACGCGATCTTCTCGATCAGCCCGGGGACCGAGGCGGACTTCGAAGCCGCCTTCGTGAAGGGCCGTGAGGTGATCCTGGCCGGTGGGGCGCTGAGCGCCGAGCTGTCCAGGTGCGCCGAGGAACCGAGCCGGTACCTGCTTCGGGCGGCCTGGGAGTCGGTCGAGGCGCACAACGAGGGCTTTCGCAAGTCCCCCGCGTTCAGCGAGTGGCGCTCGCACGTCGGGCCGTATTTCGCGGCGCCGCCGGACGTCACGCACTACGAGGTCGTCGTCCCCGCCTAGCTCCCGCTCGAGGTCAAAGCCTGGTGTGCCTTCCGCAGATCGGACACCAACCCGATGTAGGCGGCGTCCCGCTCCTCCGACGGCGTGCGCAGGATCGCGCTCGGATGCAGGGTGGCGAGCAGTTGGGCTCCGCTGCCGGGTGGGCCTTCGAGGATCTTGCCGCGTTCGCGGGTGACCCGAAAGTCGCTGCCCAGCAGGGTCTTTCCCGCAGTAGCTCCGAGTAGGACGATCATCTTCGGCCGGACCACCCGGAGTTCGGCGACCAGCCACGGGCGGCAGGCTCGCATGTGCGTGGCGTCCGGCGTCTGGTGGATTCGTCGACCGGACGACTGGGTGAACCGGAAATGCTTGACCGCGTTGGTCACGTACACGGTCGACTTGTCGATCCCCGCTTCCTCGACCGCCCGGACCAGCAGCCGTCCGGCTGGTCCGACGAACGGCAGTCCCCGCTGATCCTCGACGTCCCCCGGCTGCTCGCCCACCAGCATCATGCGGGCGTTCGCCGGGCCGCGCCCGAACACCGTTTGGGTCGCAGGGCCGTGCAGTTCGCAAGCCGTGCACTTCGCTGCCTCGGCTGCGAGTTCGCCCAGGTCCGCTCCGGCTGGCGGAGTGGCGACGTTTCCGGATGCCGGTTCGCTCACGAACGGACCTCCTCGTAACGGCGCAGGGCCTCGTCGCGAGCCTCGCGGTGGTCGACGATCGGCGCCGGGTAGTCGGGCGGCGACGGCAGTGACCACGGTTCGTGGACGGCCGCACCGGCAACGTCCGCCAGTTCGGGAACATACCGCCGTACGTACGCGCCGTCCGGGTCGTACTTCTTTCCCTGTAGGACCGGATTGAAGATCCGGAAGTACGGCGCGGCGTCGGTTCCGGTTCCCGCCGCCCACTGCCAGCCGTGGTTGTTGCTGGCCAGGTCGCCGTCGACGAGATGATCGAGGAAGTGCCGGGCTCCTCGTTGCCAAGGTAGGTGCAGGTCCTTCACCAGGAACGAGGCGGTGATCATGCGCAGCCGGTTGTGCATCCAACCTTCGGCAAGCAGCTGACGCATGCCGGCATCCACGATGGGAAACCCCGTCCGGCCGGCCTGCCACGCGCGAAATGCCCGCTCCGCGGCCACCCCGCTGTCCCAGCGGAATCCCGCGAACTGAGGGTTGTAGTTCCGCCAAGCCGAGCCGGGATCGCCGTAGAGCACGTCGGCGTAGAACTCGCGCCAGCACAGTTCCGTTCGGAACGTCGCCGGCCCGCCGCGCCGGTCACCGCTGAGATCGGCCAGCAGCGTCCGTGGGTGGAGCAGACCCAGATGGAGGTAGGCGGAGAGGCGGGACGTTCCGGGAAGGTCGGGCCGCTCGCGTTGGACGGCGTAGTCGGCGAGGGCGCCGTCGCGGAACGTCGTCCACGCCCGATGCGCCGCGGCCTCGGTCGGCGCCGGCAGGAGCACCTCTTTGCCGGCGGGCTCGATCGGTGGGTCCGCGCTGTGCGGTCCCTCGTAGGTCAGCCAGTCGACGTTTCGCGGTTGGCTCGGGGGCTTCGGCCAGCCGTGCGCGAGCCATGCTTTCGAGAACGGGGTGAAGACTCGATAGGTCGTGGCGTCCTGCTTGCGGATCCGTCCGGGGGAGATCGCGTAGGGGCTCCCGGTCGGGATCCACTCGACGCCGGCGCCGGCGAGTGCCGCGGCGACGCGGTGGTCGCGGCGGACGCCGTACGGGGTGAAGTCGGCGCTCACGTGGACGCTGCCGACGCCGGCGTGCCGGGCGACCCCGGGGATCACGCGGACGGGATCACCGTGCACGATCGTGAGCTTTCCGTCGAGTCGCTCGCGAAGGTCGGCGAGAGCTCCGGCGAGGAATGCTCGACGAGGAGTGCCGGCCTTCGCCCAAAGGTGCCGGTCGACGACGAACACCGCCAGCACCGATCCGCCGACGGCCCGTGCGGCGTCGACTGCCGCCAGAAGAGCGGGGTGATCGGCGAGACGCAGGTCGCGGCGAAACCACAGCATGCTGTGAGGTCGTGCGGGCGAGTTCGACACCGTCGCCCGAGACTAGGGGAGGTCGTGATCGCGCGGGGGACCGCCCGCCTGGCCGGCTGCACGGGGGCGTCGGTGGCAGAGTCGAAAACCCTCCGTCCGACAGGGCGAATCACGCTCCGTATGCAGGTGTTTACAGCCCAGTCACGATGGGTGAGGAGCGCTACGGGCAGCCGGGGGACCGCGGTTACAGTGGAGCCGCTGGGGAGCTGCGTGAGCGAGGAGTGACGTACTGGTGGCGGGCGAGGACGGCGATCTCGGACAGCCCGCGTCAAGTCGCGTGACGGATCGCGACCTGCTCTGGGTGGAGAGCGTCAGCGAACGCCTTCTCGGTCATTCCGCTCCCCGCGCGTGGGAGAAGGCGTTCTTCCAACCCGAGCCCGAAGCCCCGAGAGCCGATGAGGCGCTGCACGTGACGCAAGACGGTGACGACGCCCCGTCGTTCTCGGTGCCGACCGGCCGTCCGGATTCCTCCGTGTTCGGCGACGTGCTCCGCCCGTCGTACTTCACCGAAGGCGACGCCGACTGGCGGCACGACCTCGGCCCGGAGTTCCCTGACGACCCGGACGTCGACGACGACCTGGACGACCTCGAAGGGCCGCCGGAGGAGCCGCGCCCGGACGACGTCGTCATCGACCTCACCGAACCCGCCCGCCCGCAACCTCCGACGCCGCCGGCCGCGCCTGGGCGGATCGACGACGAGATCATGCGGCTCGCCCTCGGGAGCGGCGACACGGTTCTCGCGGGTGCCGTCCTTCTCCTCCTCGAAGACCGGGCTCGTGATCGGCAACGGATCTCCACGCTGGAGACGGCGCTGCGAGCCCTCGTCGAACAGGTCGACAGGATCGACGGCCCGGACCACGATCTGGCGGTGACCGCGCGATTGCTGCGCCGAGTCGTCGAATCCTGAGCACGACCGGAGCAGACTCCGGACGGCGTCGTCGTCGCGCAACCGCCGGCGGCCGCCGAATTGTCTCCGCCAATCGCGCTCGGCAGGCCAGGCCGCGGGGTGCCGGTCGTTAGCATCGTCGCGTGTCCGACCCGTCCTCGGCTGTTCCGCCGCCTTCCGCGGAGACACCGGTTCCGGACGCGACGGGCATCCGGGTCCCCGTCCTGCTCGCCGGTGCCGCGGCCTGGTGTTGGCGGATCGTGGTCATCCTGGCGGCCTTCTACCCGCTGATCTTGCTGCTGGATCACCTCACGTTGCTGGTCGTTCCGTTCCTGGCGGCTCTTCTCAGCGCTGCGCTGTTGATGCCGATCGCGACCTGGCTGCGTCGCCGTGGTCTTTCTCGCGGTTGGTCGACGCTCGTCACGATGTTGATCGCCCTGGCGGTGCTCGGATCCGTCGGCTTCTACGTGACCGATCGGGCGATCGCCGGCTACCCCGACCTGGCCGACCAGTCGTCGCATGCGGTGCGCCAGATCCAGGACTTGCTGACCGGGGCTCCGTTCCACCTGGACCGGTCGTCGGTCGACAACATCGGCAGCACGATCACCGACCAGTTGAACAAGCACCGGGGTCAGGTCGCCTCCGGGATCATCAAGGCAGGCAAGACCGCGATCGACGTCCTGACCGGACTCGCCCTGTGGTTGTTCGTCACCGTCATGCTGATCTACGACGGGGATCGCGTCTGGACCTGGGTCGTCCAGCTGTTCCCGGAAGGTGCTCGGCAGCGGGTCGAGGGCAGCGGGTACCGCGCCTGGCGCACGCTGTCGGGATACATCTCCGGCCAGTTCATCGTCGCGGTGTTCCATGGGCTGGCGATCGGGGTGACGCTCGGGATCCTGCAAGCTCCGTTGGTCGCCCCGCTTGCCGTCCTCGTCTTCGTCGGAAGCTTCATCCCGATCATCGGCGCGCTGGTCTTCGGAGCCTTTGCCGTCCTGGTGACGCTCGTTGCGGGTGGCGTCGTCAAGGCCGTGATCCTGTTGATCGTCCTGGTGATCGAGAACCAGATCGAGGGCCACGTGCTGCAACCGTTGGTGGTCGGCCGATACGTCCGGCTGCATCCGCTGGCGATCGCCGCGACCCTCACCGCGGGGGCGTTGTTGGCGGGTTTGCCGGGTGCGATCTTCGCGGTCCCGCTGGTGGCGGCGCTGAATGCCGCGGTGAAGTTCTTGGCCGGCCGGGAGGACATCGACGGCAACCTGATCGCCCCGCAGATCGAGGCCGGACCCGATCCACCGTCCGATGGTGGATGAACGCGAGTCAGGTGGGGAGAACGGGACGACGTGACGGTTGATCCGACCGGGCCGAGCGAGCCGCCAGGCGATGACGCGTCGATGCGGGAAGTCGCATGGCGGAAGCCGTCCGGGCGGCTTGTCGTGGTGCGTCGCGCTCAGATCGCGACCGTCGCCACGGTGCTCGCGTTGCCGGGTGGCCTGATTCCGCTGGGCCTCGGTGACGGGTTCGTCGCGCTGCTTGTCGTCGGCTGCCTCCTCGTGCTCGCGGTGGTCGCCGACGTGCTGTCCTGTCGCCGGATCACCTCCTGGCGCTTCGCCGAACGCCAGGACGACCTGGTCCTGCGCCGCGGAGTGCTGTTCGACCGGCTCACCGTCGTCCCGTACGGCCGGATGCAGTTCGTGGACGTCGTCGCCGGTCCGTACGAACGGATCTTCGGGGTGGCCAGCGTGCACCTGCATACGGCGGCCGCGGCGACCGACGCCCGCATCCCCGGGCTCAGCCCGGAGGATGCCGTACGCCTTCGAGACGCCTTGACCTCCTTGGGCGAAGCACGCGCAGCGGGCCTGTGAGCGCACCGCCGCCGGGCGGATCCTCCGCCGGGCTCCCGCCGCCTCCGCCGCTCGGCCCGCACGAGGCGGCCGCCGCCGATCGGCGGGACGGTTGGCTCGCGGACCCGTCCGTCGGGCACTGGAGGCGTCTGCATCCGCTGTCGCCGGTGGTCCGGGCGGGTCGCGGCGGCGGGAACGCCTCCACGTATTGGCGGTTCCACTCGCCGAAGTCGGCGTGGTCGAGCAACCAGCACTCGACCCGCAGGACGTTGTCCGGTCCCGAGCCGGCCTTGTCGAGGACCTCGAGGGAGTCGGCCAGCACGATCTCCAGCTGGCCGGCGAAGTCGTCGGCGCGGATCGCACCGGTCGCCGGGTCGACCGCGGCCCGCCCGGAGAGGAAGAGGAGGTCCCCCCAGCGGGTTGCATCCGACATCAACGGGTAATCCGGTGCGGTGTTTAGGGTGGTGCCCTGACCGACGATGATCGTCCCTCGTTCTAACCGCAGGTCATCAGGTGGTCTGACCATAAGTCAGATCACGGTATCACCCTCGGCCAAATCGTCAAGTGGTCAGATGATCAGCCCGTCCACTAGGATCTGAACGATGGAAGGTTCTCCGGCAAAGGTTTCGCTCGAGCCCGCCTCCCGCCGCAAGCTCTCCGAGACCGTCGCCGAGCAGCTCATGGAGGCCTTCCGCGATCTGCCCCCGGGGACGAAGGTGCCGTCGGAGCGCGAGCTCACGAAGGACCTCGGCGTCGGCCGGTCAACCGTCCGCGAGGCGCTCAACGGGCTTGCCGTCCTCGGCGTCCTGACCATCCGCCACGGCCAGGGCGCGTTCATCGCTGAGGTGGGCGACGGCGCCGACGGCGGGGGCGCCCCGCCGCACTCGGGACTGACCACGGCGCTC
>Ga0081455_10006382_pt1 | contig 12658 bp, 13 predicted proteins | sample TabmetS3T2R1_FD_70207 | JGI IMG/M metagenome (GOLD analysis project Ga0081455, IMG submission 70207) | Tabebuia heterophylla rhizosphere microbial communities from the University of Puerto Rico - S3T2R1 | ecosystem: Host-associated > Plants > Roots > Rhizosphere ... | reverse complement strand
CAACAACGTTGCCGCATTGCCGCCCAAAACCTTCTCCTTGTCCTCGACCGAAAGTCCTTCGATGGCATTGATCGCCGAAACCTGCCCGGCATCGATCATCGGCGTGGGATAATCGGTACCCAACAGGACGTGGTCGCTGCCCATCGTGCGAATGAGAAACTCCAGCGAGCCACGGTCGAAGATGCAGGTGTCGAAGTAGAAGCGACTGAGGTAGTCGTAGATCGGGCGAGTGATAACATCTCTTGCCTCAGGGCGGCTTGCATGGCCGTGACGCCAGCGTCCGCGAATCCAGGGCGAGTAGCCGCCCGCGTGGGCGCAGCATATTTTCAAGTCAGGCAGCCGCTCGAGCACGCCGCCGAAGATCAGGCTGGCTTGAGCTATGGTCGTCTCCAGTGGATTTCCAATGAGATTAGCGAGCGCGTATCGCTTCAGTCGATCCGCGGCGGCGACCTCATGCGGGTGGATGAAGACTAGCACGCCGAGTTCCTGGGCGCGCTCGAAAAACGGCATGAATTCCGGCTCGTCGAAGTTCTTTCCGTGCACACTGGCGGGAATCAGCACGGATGGCATGCGGTGCTGCTTGACGATGCGATCCAGCTCCCGGATCGCTTCGCCGACGTCCTGCAGCGGCAGAATGCCCATGCTCACCATGCGTCCCGGAAAGCGCGTGGCGTCTTCGGCGATCGCGTCATTGACGATCTGACAAACACGCACGCCGATGGCAGTGGGAGCCCAGAGCGGGAGGAGCGGCGGCAACAACGATTCAACGATCACATCGATTTGCTCTGCGGCCACCTGTCGCAAGCGCCGCTCCGGGTCGATCAGGCTCGCGCGTAACCGCGTGGACCGGCCGATCTCCTGCACGATGGATTCGCCGCCCTGGTCATCTCTCTCGATGCGACAACCCATACTCTTGGGGTCGCGCCTGATCGCTTCAATGTATTTGGCCGGCGCCGTGTGACTGTGGATGTCAATTCTCATAGGACACTCCCAGCAGAGAAAATCTAAGCTCCAGACTGTGCGAAGAACAGTTCATGGTTCGAAAAGCACGAACGGACGGAGAACATTTAGGCATAGATTTTTCCTTCTCAAATGTTCGACAGAACCACTTCAAGAAATTTTCTCGCGCCAAGCATGTCCTGAGCTTCGCCGAAGAAACGCCAAGAGCGCAAAGAAAAAAACATCTAACTGTTTCTCAAAACTTGGCGTACTTTGCGCCTTTGCGGGAGTCATCTCTCTTCCGATTCTGCATATTCCGGCCCATCACACCTCAACCCCAGGCGCGAGGCGCCAGTGCTTTGATGTCGCTTACGACGTCGACGACCGCCGGTCGATTCGTAGCGAAGGCTTGCTCCAGCGCGCCCCTTAACTCACTGGGTCGCTCGACTCGAATGCCGAAACAACCCATCGCTTCCGCGACTCTTGCCAAATTAATGTCTTCGAAGACCCACATTTCACGGGCTCTGCCGCGCTGTTGTCCACCGTAGGCGGCATCAAATAATCTAGTCTCCTGATTGAGCGAGCGATTGTCATTCACTACGATTACCGCGTTGATGCCGAAACGGGCAGCGGTCTCCAGCTCCGCCAGATGGTAGTAGAAACCGCCATCGCCAGTGAAACACAAAACAGGCTTATCCGGCAGCGCGCACTTTACTCCCAGGGACGCCGGGAAGGCCCAGCCGAGGGAGCCGGCGCAGCGAATGAACCTTTGTTCTGATTTGTTGAGCTCGATCATGGTTCCCGTCCAGATGCCGGAGTGGCCTGTATCCGACACGACCACGGCGTCGTTAGGCAAAAATTCAGTGATCTCCTTGCAGATCCGTTCTGGTCTCATGGGCACGGCGTCCGAACCACGCTGGGCCGCCACTTCCGAACGCCATTCGCTAACATAACCCTGAACGCGGTTAAGCCATTCCTGTCTGGGTTTCGCCGGAGCAGGCGCTTCGATAAACTTCCGCAATGTTACTTTGGCGTCTCCCATGAGACTGACGACGTTGGGATAATTTTTCCCTAGTTCCTGAGCTTCGATATCCAACTGTATGACGGGGGTGCCGAACAGAGGAACCTTCCAATTGTTGGTCACCTGGCTGCCGGTGTGACTGCCAATGAAAAAAACCAAGTCAGCCTCGGCTACCGCCCGATTGGCACACGACCGCGAGTAGGTCCCCACAACGCCAACAGAAAGCGGGTGGTTGTCAGCAATGGTTTCCTTACCGTTAAGCGACGTGGCTACAGGGATCGATAGCAGCTCAGCCACCCGCACGACTTCTTCTTTTGCCTTCGACGCCGTGACGCCGCCACCGGCCACGATAATGGGTCGCTCCGCTTGCGCCAGCGCTTTGATCGCCTCGCGAATTTTTTCCGGCTCCGGCTCCGGTCTGAAGGCCGGGAAGCCCTTGAATCGCTCTTCGACGATCAGGTCCAGATCCGCCTCCTCTTCCACCACATGTCCGTGACTTCCTCGCATCTCCAAGTGCACAGGTCCGGGAGCGCCACTAGTGGCGGCCCTAAACGCTTGGCGCAGAAGATCAGGTAACCTTGTCACCTTGTCCACCTGAGCGTTGAACTTTGTCACGACATTGAAGAGGGGAAAATCATCGATCTCTTGATATACATGTCGGTACTTCGTTTCCGGCTGTTGGCCGCCGGTAATTGCGATCACGGGAGAACAAGCCATGTAGGCATCCCTCAATCCGGCAGCGAGGTTGGCAGCGCCGATCGTTTGAGCCATACAGATTCCCGGTGTATGCGAGGCGCGCGCATATCCATCGGCCATATAGGCTGCAGCCTTCTCGCCGTGGGTCATCACGCGCCTGATGTTCATATCCTCCATTTCCGCCAATGCCGGTAGCAGCATCGTGGGGACAAAAAAGATGTGAGTTACACCATAGGCTTGCATCGCCTCAGCAAAAAAACGCGAACCAGTCATGAGAGTCATAATTCCTCCTAAATGATCATTTGAGGATTGAAGATCGAGGATAGAAGATGGCGATCTTTTATCCGCTATCTTTCTTTGTTGCAAATCCGCTCGTCAGTTTCTTGCACACCCCAAAGCCACCCAGCAACTCAGATTCAGCGAAGGGCCTCCGGATAGCGCGCAGCTAACTCACGCATGAAGCCTGTCTGTTCTAGCTCATCAATAAAGCGGTTGGTGTAGAAATCCTGCGGGTTCGCACCCCGGGCTTTTGGGTTTTGATCTGCCAGCGCTTCAAGGACATTTCGAACGGCCGCGTCGGTGGTCCGAGGAGTTAGCCGGACGACTTTGCGGTTGCTCTGATAGGTCTCTTCCAGAAGGTTTCGGTCGCTTTGGCGGGTGTATTTCTCGATGGCGCGAAGGGCAGTCTCCCGGTTACCTTTGAAGGCCCAGATGCCTTCGATCAACGCGCGGACAACGCGGCGGGTGGTATCATCATGGGTGTTGACAAAGCGCGCTGTGCTGGTGAGACCTACACCAATGAACTCGATATCACTCTGGTTGAAGTCAATAAGTTGGGCCATTCCCTGGCGCATAGCCTCCGTCGAGAACGGTGGTGGCAAGACAGCGGCCTGCACAACGCCACCTTTCAGGGCTGCGAAAGCCTCCGGAAGTCCTCCCAACTGGATGATCGTCACGTCTTTGCCTGGAACCAAGCTCCACTGCTTTAGGGCAATCCGTGCACCGAAGTCCGTGGGCGCTCCAAATCGCGTTACGCCAACGCGCTTACCACGCAGGTCGCCCGGTTGCTGAACCGGCGGGCGGGCGACAACGGAAAAAGTAAAGCCATTAGTATAGGTGACGAGTATCAGCGGGTCTGCCCCGCCAAGGCGAGCCTGAACCGGCGGGATGCTGGCTCCGACAGCGAAGTTGGTCTCCCCGGCCAACATCGCCTGGTAGGCGAGAGTCGAAGCCATGTAGATCGGGCTGCACTGGATCCCCTGCCGTTCGAACAGATCCAATTCCTTTGCGATCCAGAGCGGCGTGAACGAGCCCGCCAGCGCGGTGTAACCGACTTTAATTGGCAGCGGCTGCGCTTCGGCTCTGCTCAGACCGCCACCAATTGCAATCCCAATTAAAAGAAGCCTGAAGGTCTTTTTCATGGTCCCCCCTTGGTTTCGAGCACGACCAGTTCGATTTGTGCAAATTGGCCTCCACCGCACCGAATTCGCCGCGGTACTCCACTTCCCGCTCCAATCTGGTTCCAAGAGCCCAACCACGAGGTGAGCCATGCAGTCAGCCCGACGCCGGCTGCCTATTCAACTTCGGCCCGAAACGTAATCCGTTCGCGGCAGGCCGTCAAGTTAAAAATGACCGCTGTAATGCGCTCTCGGTGAAGAAAGAATCCTCGGTGTGCGGAGTGAGGTGAAGACGTAGACACTATCCAAGCCGAGCAGGCACGGCATTCCAGGATAGCGGCTTCGAGAATGGCGAGGCTTCTAAAACGGTTATGGCGCTCCTACTATCACAGAGCGCGTCCCCCCCCTCTTTTATCTCCTCGGCTCGTCCTGTGGGGACTTGTCAAAGCGCGATCGCCGTCTGGATTTCGTATTTGCTCTCTACCAACCGTCATAAGGGAAAGTTATGGCCGTCATTGGAAAAAAGAATTGGACAGGTTTCCCTCGTGAGAATACAAATCGACCATTTCCAATCGTCCGGCTGGCTAGTGCAACAACGAATGCAAAGGAGGCATGACAATGCTTACACGTACGTTGCTACGAGCGATTGTCGTCATGGGCGTGATGCTGGCGTCTGCATCGGGTCTTGCACAGAACGATCGGCTCGATCCGGACATGATTCAGGCCCGCCTCAAGGTGTTCGGCCTGGAGAATGTTGATCCCCGCACCGGAGAGATTCAGAAGAACAAGGTAGTTATGTCCTGGCTGACGCATACCACCATGGCGATCTCAATACAGGGTCGAGTGGTCCTGACGGACACATTCATCGCGCGCCTGGAGACCACACCCGGCCGGACGCCCTTCGTAATCAAGGATGTCGTTGACCTGCATCCGGAGGCTATCTTCATCGGCCACGGTCACGGGGATCACGCGGACAACGCCGCCTTCATTGCTGCAAGGTCGGGAGCCAGGCTGTTCGCGTCGGAGGAAACCTGCGGCGTGCTACAGAACGACCTTGCCCGGATGAAAGCCGACCCGTTCATGCAGGCGGATTCGGACTTCGCAATTCCGGCCGCGACGAAGATCGACTGCACGCCGGTCACGACAACTGACTCCACACCGGGCACCCAGATTGTCAGGTTGACGCCGCTGGAGCCAGTCGCCTGCGTTATCGCATTTCGCCATCTGCACTCCATCGCTGTACCGGCTGATCCGGATTGGCCGGAGATGGAAAATCTGTTGAAGCCGTTGTCTGCCGATGGCAATGTGCCATTGCTTGATTGGCCAGACCCGCGCGACGCGCGGCTCTTCCCCCCGGGTGATCCGCTGACGCCGTCGAATCCGCGCCGTCCCGATCAGCAGGACATTCGGACAGGCGGCAATCCCGGTGGGCCCGTATCGATCTGGTATCACATCATCTTGCGCAACGGCACCAACTTCACCATCGCTGCCAACAACACCGTGGGTGCTTTGAAGGAAGGCAAAGGTTCGGGTTGGGATGGCACACCGGCCGATGGGCAACGCATTCTCGACATCCTCAGACGCCTGCCGGAGACAGATGTCCAGTTCGGCACTGCATCATCGGGGAATACAGACTTCAACGGCTGGCGTGACCACGTCTACTACCTCGAAGCATTGAGGCCCAAGATTTTCCTCCCTGGTCATGCGCCGGTTGGCGCCTCTCTGCAGTACTACTCGGGTTTCCTGGCGACGCTGAGGTTGATGGAACAGCCACGAGGAAACCATTGGGTCGGATTTTCAAGCGACGAGTGGCCATCGATCCGCTGGCTGACCGACCCGAGCGACACCTTGAAGCCGATGGTTTTCGACGTCAACGACCGCGCGTGGGAGAGTCACGGAAAGGGTCAGCGCATTGCGGAGTTCTGCCACCGCTAAGCCAAGCGCCGCGGACAATGGTCCCCGTCGTGTGCCGGGATGACTGATACTTCTTGGACCTAGCGCCGCTCGATTGATGCTCATCGTGCTGACTGCCCAGGGGAGGCAGGCGCCAACCTGCCTCGGCCGTGAGTAAAGTAGCCAAGTTCGCGGCACGCCGTAGGATTGAACTGAACGACGCGACCAACAAATTCTCACAGGATCGAGTCGATGGAGAAATCAGTTCAATCCTGGCGATCACTCATTAAGAGCTGCCGGTTCCACGCTCGCGAAGCGGCGGCTTCCCGTCATCGATCCACTTCTTTGCGAATATTAACCCGCCCAGTTCGGCGTCTTCTTGGGTTGCAAAGCCGCGCTTAACATCAAAATCTCTGAACTGCTCACGAGAACGGAGGGTCCAATTTATGACAACGTGGGCGGTCCAACGATTGCTGTCAGTAAGGAGATGTCTCGCCACGCTCTGGATATGATGTCCCTTGTAATCCTCGTCCATTGTCAGCCGGTCGCCGTGCGGGTGATTCTTTCCACCTTGATCTTCCGATCCTTTATATTGTTCTTCCATTAAAATCTCCTCTACCTTTCCACATTTTCAAATTCTATCGTGATTCACACCGAGGTTCTGTCCAAAAGTGAACAATCCTAAAAATTATCACAAGGGCCGGGTTCACGCTCGGCCCTCTTGCTTTTTGTTGTCATAGTGCGATAGAGACCCGCGGGGGAGGGAGCGATGAAAGCCGAACCGCAGAAAGCGACCCAAACAGAACCGATGACGACACTCGGGGTTGCGCAGGAGAGAGGGAAGAGATTTTACGCCGAACTAAAGGCAGCCGATGATGCTATGGCGGCCCAGCTACTCGCGGCTTGGAAAGAAGTCATTATGGACGAGCTGGTGAAACTTCTACGGGTCACAAAAGATCCGTTGGTTCTCCAAGTTCTGGATGAGAACATCGCGATTGGGCAAGAATTCGAATTTGGACTGAGGGGCAGGATCTCGTCGAGCGGCACAGATGTCACCCTTCAGTCCAAAACGCCAAAAACGCACAAATAGAAATTGCCAAAGTTTATGGCGTCGAAGTGATATCAGTCACTTAAAAATTTTAGAATCGAGACTTCGCCGCTCGATGCTCTTGACCTCGACAATTGACCCCTGGTGGGTCGGCTTGCAAACAATGCCCACGGGCGCGTTGCTGTTTCCGTATTCCGCCCTTGCCCATGCGCTGATGTAGTATCTCTTGTATTCCGAAGCCATCGCTGATGCACCGCCAATTTTCATGCTCCCTCTTAGGCATTTCCCTCCAGTCGCTGTATGTCCAATACCGACACTTATTTTCACAAACGCCTTGATCACTGCACAACCGAGACAGGGTTCCTTTAAACTTACCATACTCTCCCTCGCGGAAAGGAACTGTTCGGCGATCGGGATGGCATCCTGCTTGCTGAATTTTCTTGTATGGTTTGGATTTGCCAACATTGCGACGCTCCATTCGTCGATTCGCCATATCGGGTCAAAAGCGAAAAGTTCGGTGTGGTATTCCTGGACCTCATCGTTTGTCACGGTTGTTACTTGCAAGCTCGGCAACTCGGATTGCATACCGAGGAAATCGGTGTTCGGTATAGATCTGCCACAGAAACCACAACAGTCCAAGAAAAAAAGCTGACATTGCGGCGATGAACAGCAGAGCGACGGGAGCAGTCGAAGCGTCAGGAGGGCATGTAAGTGATCACCGTGAAAATCTCCGAGCCGCCCGCGACAGAAACGATTCACCAGGCAATCGGCCATCCAAGGAATACCACACCTACTACGGAGTAGAGGCTTTGTAGGTAAGGCAATAGAAATGCCTATCACGCCAACCCATGACACCGAATCACGCTTAAAGATGCTCCAGGAGATTAGCTTAGCGATTACCTCCACTTTGGATTTAGATTCTATCTTACAAATCCTGTTTCAGAAAATTGAATCCCTCCGCCCCTACGGCGCTATAACTTTCATCAGACTTCTAGACAAGGAGACAGGAATTTTAAAAACTTCGGCGTGCAGCAATATTACCGAAGAAGAACTGAAACAGAATGTCCTTGAAGGGCGCATCGCTTTAAGGAGTATCGTAGGCGAAGAAAAGGCTCCTACCATCGTCGTCAATACCTCGGTGGATCAGCGGATTCCCCACCTTGAACTATTTGAGCAATACAACCTCGTATCCTACGTAGGACTACCTTTGGTCATCAAAGGGAAAACTCTGGGGGATATTTCTATATTCACAAGAGAAGAGCACCTTTTTAGCGCAGAGGAAATCGCAGTGTTCACGACTCTCGCCGAGCAAGTGGCTATAGCCATTCATAATTCTCAATTGTTTGACGAGACGAAAAGGCAAGCGGATGAGCTGCGCGAGATAAACGAAGAGAGAGCCGACTTCACTGCGATGATTGTTCACGATCTTCATGGGCCGTTGGGGGCAATCATGGGGGCGAGCGAGATTCTACAAGAAGGGATTTTGGGTCCGGTCACCGACGATCAGAAAAAATGGCTTTTTAAGATCGAAAGCGCTTCCCGCAGATTACTGGAGCTTGTCAATCATTTTCTAGATCTATCCAGACTCGAGGCTGGCAAGGTGGATTTGGATAAAAAAGAGGTCAATCTGAATCACCTGATGCAAGAGACGCTCGATTTTTATCAGAGCCTAGCCAGGGGCAAAGAGATTGTCCTTAAGAGCCGTGTCGTCACAACTTTTCCCCGATTTATTAGAGCTGATCCTCACCGCCTGGCAGAGGTGTTGGAAAATCTACTGAGCAATGCCATCAAGTTTAGCCGCCAAGGCGGAGAGATTGAGATAGGGGCCGATCGAGAGAGTGAACGAGAGGTCAAGCTATGGGTTAAGGACAACGGGATCGGAATATCCTCCCAACAGATAGGCCAACTGTTTGAGAGATACCGTCAAACCGCAAGTGGAAAAAGCGCTGCTTATGAGGGAACCGGTCTTGGATTGGCGATTTGTAAAATGATTGTGGAGGCTCACGGAGGAAAGATCTGGGTGGATAGCGAGGAAGGGAAAGGGACCACCTTTTGTCTTACTTTCCCTACTGGTGAATAAGAATAAATGTAATAATTGGGAACATTCTGGTTTCTTAATCGCTGCGCGTTCTTGTCGATACCTTTTTCCTTGCACTGAGTCTCTCGTCGATAAGTAGCGGGTCATCATTTCGTGCACGGGAGATTTTTAGGTTCACTCAGCCAAAGCAACGGTTAACACTCGGGCCTCTCTTCCTTGACGGAATCTCCAAAGCAATCGACAATATTCGGTTATAAAGACACGCAAGGGGGGTGAATGGATGCGACAGCATCACCAGATGCACAAATCTGTTGAATGTTTCCCAAGTTTTACATAATGACAACGTGTCTAGCCCTATTTGTTGATGGGAGCAGGTGAAATTTACTGATGTAGCTACCCAGCCATTTTGCGCGCGGTATGATACTAGATTCCTATATCGACAACTACATCGGTGAATGGAATGACGAGAGTGGCAAGCGGCTCAGCATTAAAAAAGTGGATGAAACGACGGCATTGGTCTCCTTTTTCGCAGCCTCTGACGGACAGCCGATTCAGCGTCCCTGGTGCAAGGGAGAGCCCACTGTTGACATGATTGCAAAATATAACCCTCAAGAGGGAAAAGGACTTGAGGTAGATTTATGGGGAAAACGGCGCGGCTTTACGTTACATCTGACCTTCGAGGCACAATACGAACTTGAACACAATAAGCAAGACGCCTTGGTCCCAGGATTGAGCCGGTATACCGAAGACGACTTCCTGGATCAATATTACTGTCTATTTGCACCGTTGAAACACTACACACGAACGTCGTAGCGCAATGTAATCCGTCCGCTTATCTCACAACGTCGCCGCTCCGGGCGATCATGCACGACAACCTGAAAAGCAAATTATAAACCCAGCACCCCACGATTCGATTGAAGGCTTTCGACACAATCTTGGCTGAGATTCAGTCGTTGGAGAATTCAGTTCAATCAGGGATAACGGTTAACGTTTTGATGAACACGGCTGGCAGCTTCGAAGGTTGATGAACCACGGCGCTTGTGGACCGTCCATTGCTCCTGGAGTTAGAGCGCGTCCTCATCATCAGGACTCGACTTTCCGGAAATGATGTCAATCACGCGCCTCACCTCCTCGAATTCGGACTGCCGTATGTCAAAGATCACTTCGATTCTGTTGTTCCGACCTCTCGCAATTTCAACAAGCAGGCGAGATGAACTGAACTCAATAGAACGTAAGCGAAAATGACCGATGTATTCTTCGTCATGGGTTTCAACGTAGCATAGCCCACCGTCTGGGTCTTCGAATTGGCGCTGAATCAGTAAATAAGGGCTGTCAGGGCCAACCACGTCGGCGGCATCGCCGGCTGGGTCGGCATTTTCGAACGCGACCTGGTAATAATCGCCATTCTCCGATGCAGAGACGTACTTGGCTCTGAAGCGCATGACGTTCATGTCGCACTCTAACGCTGCTGTACTGCGAGGTTGGGGCCGTTAACCGCTATGTACTCGTGTTGCTCATGGGACCACGAGCCGAGCCTGACCGTAAGTTTTCACTCTTTCCGTGGAACGCCCTCGAGATACTTGGTGGCCTCTCGGAAGAAGTCCGCTCGATCCCACGCCGCTGCGCTGAGAACACGCGCCGAATCGATCGCCTGATTACGAAGCGCGTGGGGCACTCCCGGCGGAATGCGAACCACGGACCCGGCCGTCGCAGTAATGGTCTCCTCCCCGAGTTGAATCGTTACAGCGCCCTCGGTAACGACGAACCCTTCCTCGATCGGGTGGGTGTGGAGCGGAATGGACGCTCCTTGATCCATTTCGAACTCAGCAACAAAGCAGGACGTAAACCCGTGCTCAGTTGCTATCAATGCTCGGGTACGCATTCCCGGTCGCTCTGGGACCGGATGAAACTCGCCAATCGAACATATCGTCATAGCCCCTCCTTGCTGGCGCTACTACCCTCAGTGACTTGACCCAGCATCGTCATAGTATCGGTTGAACACCGGCATATCGGCCCAACTCTATGCCGCTGAGCCGCTAGTTAAAAAAGGATCATTCAGCGTCGTGCCTCGCCGTCGGCTCAAGCGGCAGTTAGATGGCACTTTACTCAAGTTCTGTCACCGCCCAATTTCTTAGCGAGAACACGCACCTGCTCCGCTTCGGCATCGCGCTGCCGTTTATCGAGCAGTGACGCTAACATAATGAGACCGTCGACCGCCGCTCGTAATCCGACATCGGATTCAATCTCTTTCGAATCGGCACGGACCGCAGCAGCTAATTGCTCTAAAACGTGAAGCGCGTCTTCATCACGACCTACTCGCGCGTACGCTAGACCAAGCGGCCCACCAACTAGAACCGGACTCGATTCGTGTCGCCACGCAAACTCCAGATCTGGAATTGCGCGGTCATACTGGCGTCGATAGAACTTGCCCCACCCTCGACCGCTACGGAAAGCAGCGCTCAGTGCCATGAACATCCGCGCGAAGATCTCAGTCACAATCACATTGTCCATCTAACGTTGGGCTGAGCGGACGTTAGCTCGCGAGCGCCAGCGAGCAAGCTCACGATCCGACTCAAGCCGAGAGTTATGCTGCTGTGAACAAGACCTTCGCATGCCCAACTTCAATAAGCGCTACTCTACCAACAATATCTGGATACGTCGCCGACGCAGCCACAGCGACCTCAAAATAACGGTATTCTCGATGTCCGAGCATATCAAAATCAAAAAATCGTAACAGACGAAGTTCAACATCGTCGCGACGAACTCGCGAGACCGGGTGATCCCAGTAGCCACCCCGCGGCACGTCGCGGTTGACGCATATCGGAGTGCCGTGCTCGATCGCGGGAATAACCTGGAAGCCACGCAACACTGTCGGTTCACGCGCACATTCAGACGCGAGCTCACGATCGAAAATAGACAATGGGCGCAAAACAAGAGACGAGAAAAGTCCACGCGCAATAGCGTCGAACTCTTCGTGAAGATCCCAACCTTGGCTCGCCTCCGCGACAGGTCGGAAGTATGTGTTCCAAAGATGCCGAACGCATTCGCGATACGTGCTAAACAGGTGGGTAACGTCACTCATACGTTGGCAGCATAACGCTATGCGGCTAAGCCGTGGCGAAAAGAGCGAGCCTGAAAGGCGAGCGTTCTCGACATCCGTCTTAAGCCGCGGGTTAGGTTGTTTGTCCGGAGTCATGATGCTTCGAATGCTCGATCATGGCCCGAACCGCGTCGAGACAATCGCGGCAAATAGGTCCTCGTCCTGGAATGCGCGACATCTCCTGCATCTCTTTGGTCAATCCACAAAGCCGACAGTCCTGAGGCTTCCTACTGAGTTCTTCTTTAAGGATGTCGATGCAAAGATCTACACACTCTTCACAAATATGCACCTTTGGTCCGGCTATAAGTTTGCGCACTTCATTCTGGGTCTTACTACAGAACGAACATCTCAGAACTTTCGATCCACCGGTTAAAATTGACCACATGGGCTAGCAACCTAACTATTAAGTGAGCCGCGTTAGGCGGCGAAAAATACTGGTCGGCCTATCTCCTAACACGGGTCCACCAATCAAATTCAAATCGGTTGCAATATCCTCCACTTGCCTCAACCTGTCAACATTATTTGG
>Ga0081455_10006381_pt1 | contig 12659 bp, 13 predicted proteins | sample TabmetS3T2R1_FD_70207 | JGI IMG/M metagenome (GOLD analysis project Ga0081455, IMG submission 70207) | Tabebuia heterophylla rhizosphere microbial communities from the University of Puerto Rico - S3T2R1 | ecosystem: Host-associated > Plants > Roots > Rhizosphere ... | reverse complement strand
TCCCGCCGGGATAACGGCGTTGCTGGCAGCGCGTCCTTCGACTTTCAGTCCAAGGGCGATCTCGCGCCCGCTTCCGTCAGGCTTGAGCGTGGCGTGGACTTGGCTCAGATCTTGGTCCGAGCTGTTGACCCCGCCAATCGCAAACCCGTCCTCGATCGGCGCGACCACCGGTGCGTTTGGGTCGTCGAGAAACCAAGTCACCGGAGAATTCGCAGTTGGCTTCGGCGCACTGTTCGCGCCGAACCAGCTCGGCGTGGTCGCCGCCTGCATGGTGGGAGCCTTGCTCTGCCAGGCAACCTGGTACTGCGCGACAAACGTCGAGACGCGGTCGAGCGCGGCCGTCACCACATCGAGCGATTGCGGGTCGAACACGAGCGACAGCTTCTCGGTGAGGAAGGCAAGCTTGGCGCGTTCTTCCGCAGGCGTTTCGGTGGTTGCGACAAAGACCGCGCCGGCCACCACCGCCGCAGAAAGGGCGATCGATAGGCACGCAAGCCAGATGCGTCGCGTTCCGTAGGAGGCGATCAGGAGCACCGCGAGAAGGGCGCTGACAGCGAAAAGGGTCAATCTGTCCCCCGTGCCTGATTCGCCTATTGCGGCACAAAACCGTGGCGTGAGCACGGCATTTGAGAACGAAAGGAGTGAAAATTTACCTACTTCCGGCGGCCAGGGCGGCTTCCGGCGGCCGAAAAGGGGCTTGAACCTATTCGTCGGCCGCCGCGTCGAATCGGCAAGATCGGGCGATTTTTACGGAGGATTCGCCAATGACCGGGATCGAAATCGTCGCCAAGCTAACCCAGCTTCAGAAGCAATATGACGATGCCCACAGGCCGACGCGGCCACTTGAAGCCTATCGCCGCCGCCACGCAAGGCGCCATCCCAACCTCGATTACGATGGCGAGCAGCACCTCCCGCAATACCGGGCGGCCGGCTGACCCCCTCTCTTCCCGGCGCCCCCGGCGTTAAATTCTCGGAAAGGCGGCACGCGTCTAATGAGACCCTGTTTTGGGGGGTTCCGGACGTGTACCTGCGGGGGATTCTCTGCGCAATGCTCGGTCTCGGCTGTGCCGCCGCCGCGGCTCAGGCTCAAGACCTGCCGGAATTCAGATCGCTTTTCGCTTCGCGCGGCGCAGATACAAAGACGCCCGCCAAAGCGCTCTTCGGCGCCGCTTCCTCCCCTGCCCCGCTCGCCGCGAGGGCAATCGGTTCCTATTCGCGAGGTTGCCTCGCCGGCGCCGTGGCGCTTCCAGTGAACGGACGGAATTGGCAGGTGATGCGCCTATCGCGCAACCGCAATTGGGGGCATCCGCGCCTCATCGCCTATCTGGAGCGGCTCGCGGACGACGCGCGTGCGATCGGCTGGCCCGGTCTCCTGGTCGGCGACATCGCCCAGCCGCGCGGGGGGCCGATGCTCACCGGACACTCCAGTCATCAGATCGGGCTCGATGCCGATATCTGGCTGACCCCGATGCCGGATCGCAGGCTCTCGCGTTCTGAGCGCGAGAACATGTCGGCAGTCTCGATGCTGCGCGATCCGCTCAATGTCGATCGCGACGTATGGACGCCGACCCACACAAGGTTGATCGGTCTTGCCGCCTCCTACCGGGAGGTCGAGCGCATCTTCGTCCATCCGGCGATCAAGCAGGCGCTCTGCGATCAGGCCGGACGAGACCGCGGCTGGCTCAGCAAAGTGAGGCCGTGGTGGGGTCATTACTATCATTTCCATGTTCGCATCGCCTGTCCGCGCGGAAGCCCGGACTGCAGAGTGCAGAAGGAGGTGGCGGGCGGCGACGGCTGCGGCGCCGAGCTCGATGGCTGGTTCCAGACTCTGCTCGAGGCGGAGCGTAATCGCCGGGAGTCCGAGAACGCCCCGGCGTCGCGCCCGCTCACTCTCGCCGACCTGCCGAACGACTGCCGCACCGTGCTCGTATCCGGAGGCGGCGTCGCGCGCGTGGCGAAACCGGCGATCGCCGACAAGCCGGCCGGACCGCCGCCGCCGCGATTGCAATTCGGTTCCCGCCGCGACGCGGCACCTTTCGGCTTGGGGGATTAACCATGACACCCGTTCACTTCCACAAGGCGCGCATTCTTGCACTTTGCGTCGCGGGCCCTCTTGCCTTGACGCTCGCCGGTTGCGCGACCGAGCCGGCATTTGTCGCCGCGGACTATTCCAAATGCCAGGAGCTCGGATTTCAGCAGGGGAGCCGCGAATACGCCATCTGCCTATCGGAAGTGCAGAAGCGGCGGACCAGCTTCGCGGCAGCGCCTGAGTCGATCACTGAATAGCGCCTGTGACGCCACATTTTGGCCCTGTCGCCCGTGGCATCGATGTCACACAGCCACCTTCTTTGTTGCGCCATGGAACGCATTCCGGAGGAAGGCATTTCGCCTCCAGACCGGGGCTCATTTGGAGGAAAAGCGATGAATTGGCCGCACGTGGCAGACCAGTGGCGAGAGTCAAAAACCAGGGTTCAAAGAAAGTGGGTCAAACTCACTGACGACGATCTCGAGTTGATCGATGGTCGGCGCGATCGCCTTGAGCGAAAGATTCTGCAGCTCTACGGCTTTGCTCCCGATCACGTGCGCAAAGAGGTCGACGATTGGGTGCGCTGGCAAGGGCTCGCCCGCTCGCGCAGCCGGAAACCGCAATTGCGTTCGGCGCTCGCGACCCGATAGACACCCTTGTCACGGCGTGTAGCGCCGTCCTTGCCACGGCAGGTAGCGCGGTCGTAGCGCGCCAAGGGTCCGGCGCGCCTGATGAGTCCTGCCAAGATTTCCCGACGATTTTACCTGGGCAACCCCTATCGGATGGTTCGCGGGTTGGCGTCTAATCGCTCAGGCGCGGGTCCGTCCCGCAATTGTGGCAATGGAGGAGTTCGATGATGAGAGTGATTGCTTTGGCGCTTGCGTTGGGCGCCGCCGCGGCCGCGGCTTATGCCGAAGAGGGTGGCGACGACGACAAGGCGAAAGAGGAGGCGCCTTCCGCGGCCAAGATCCAGATCCTGGATCCCGCCGCCCACAATCTGGTCCGCCTCGACACGCTGACGCTCGGTTCGGAGACGGACAGCGCGCATATGGAGCCGAAGGAATACCGGCTGAAATCCGGTCAAGGCTATCGCTTGAAGATCGTGGCGTCTGACCAGGCGGAATACGCTCTCATCGCCCCGACCCTCTTCCGCAATATCTGGATCCGCAAGGTCGAGGCGGGCGGGGTCGAAATCAAATCGGCGACGCTCGATGAAATCGAATTCGAGAACGGCGGCGAGGCCGAATTGTTCTTCGTCGCCATTCGGCCCGGAACCTATGAGTTCGGTCCGAAGGGCCTGATGGACCGCGGCGTGGTCGGCAAGTTCATCGTCGAGTCCGCGGGTGGCTAATTTTCTATCCCCAGCGTGAAGTCCTCAATGGCGGGGGCGGCCAATTCGTTCGGCCGCCCTCACTTTGCTTAGGCGGGACGGCCCTGCGCGGCGAGACGCTCTGTAAGCGGCTCGGACGCGATCAGCGTGTTGCTGACCTTGATCTTGTGCGCAAGTTCACGGCCGATGAGCTGATAGATCAAGCCTGCGACCTCGGTTTCGTTCTGAAAAAACTTTTTGAGCTTGTTGCGATCGAAGACGAGCGCGCGCAACTCCGTCTCGGCGATCACGGTCGCGGTGGCGGGCCGTTCGGTTAGGAACGCAACCTCGCCGACGAAGCTGCCTTGCTCCAGTTGCGACAAAGCGCGGCCGGCGATGCTCACGCCAACGCGGCCAGCGCACAGAAAGTAGAGTTTCTCCAGCGGCTGATTTTCTTCAGCAAGCCTGGTGCCACGTTCGAGATCGCAAAGTGCGCCGGCGCCGAGCAGCCGGGCAATCTGGGCATCGTCGAGGCCGACGAGGGCTTTGCGCAACAAGGCGCGCTCCTTCTCTGGGAGGCGCAAGGAGAGGCGGTCGCGTAACAGGCGATAGAGCTGGTAGAGATTGATCAAGATAAAGACGACATCCCAGCCGATGCCGGCGCGGAGATCGCCCCCCGACATCAGGAAGTAGAGGATCTCGAACGACAGCCCGAGCACGGCCACGACTCGAAGCCGGAAGATGTCGGTCAGCCAGTAGGAAATTGCGATCAGGATATAGGAGAGATGGCCGGGCCAGTGGTTCAGGCTGAACAGGGTCGAAAGATCGTCCATGGCGTACCCCAAATCTTGCGTTCACCGACGCCACGGCAAGCCACGGCGCCCGAGCGAAATTCTTTCGCCAAGATAGCATGACGGAACCGGTCAGCACGCGCTGCCCGTAGAGGGCGGACCAAAGCGGTTGAACCAAGCGTGGCCGAGGCTTGCGAAACCGGATCGCGACAGCGGCGCGCGGCCAGTCTATTCTTAGGGCTCATCCCTTCATCAGCGAGGTTGAAAGAAAGGATCATGCCTACGGGCGATGGTAGTTTGACCGACCTTCTTGGCATCTTGGCGGTCTTCTTACTGGTGGCGGCCAACGGCTTCTTCGTCGCCGCCGAATTTTCGATGGTCGCGGTGCGCCGCAGCCGCGTTCAGCGTCTGGTCGCCAAGGGGAAGAGGAACGCCAAGGCGCTCGAACGCGCGCTCTCCCAACTCGACGCCAACCTCGCCGCCTGCCAGCTCGGCATCACCATTTCCTCGCTTGGCCTCGGCTGGATCGGCGAGCCGGCGCTGGCTCGCCTCATCGAGCCTCTTCTTTCCGGGTTGGGGCGGTTCGCGCTTGCGGGCGCGCACGTCATTGCGGTCGTAATCGCCTTCAGCATCATCACCGCGCTCCATATCGTGCTCGGTGAATTGATGCCGAAGAGCCTGGCGTTGCAGCGGAGCGAGCGCACGGCGCTTGCCGTGGTGCGCCCGCTCTGGCTGTTTCGCGTCATGTTGTGGCCGGCCATCGTCGTTCTGAACGGCATCGGCAATTGGCTGTTGAAACTTTGCGGCCTCCAGCCCGGCACGGCGGAGGAAGCCTTGCATTCGCCCGAAGAATTGAAGCTGCTCATCGCCGCAAGCCAAGAGGCGGGATTGCTGCAGCGGGCGCAGCAGCAGCTTGTCGAGCGCGTGCTCAGCATCGGCAATCGCCGTATCACCGACATCATGACGCCGCGCGTCGATCTCGAATGGATCGACGTCGAGGACACGCCCGAAGAAACGCTGAAGACGATACGAGAATGCCGCCACGAGCAGCTTCTCGTCGGCAAGGCCGGAATCGACGAGCCGCTCGGCATGGTGCTGAAAAAGGACCTTCTCGATCAGGTCCTGGCCGGAAAGAAGCTCGATGTCATGGCGGCGCTGCGCCAGCCGATCGCCGTGCCCGAACCCATGCCGATCTTCAGGGTGCTCGAGCAGTTCAAGAAAGCGCCGGTAAGGCTCGCGACCATTCTCGACGAATACGGTGTGCTTCAGGGGATCGTCACTCAGACGGATCTGCTTGAAGCCATCGCCGGCGAGCTGCCTGAGGTCGAAGGCGAAGAACCCGGCATCGTCGAACGCGATGACGGCTCGCTTTTGATCGACGGCATGATGTCGGCACCCGATGCCTTCGACCGGCTTCGATTCAGAGAACGCCCGGAAGGCGACTTCCACACGGTTGCCGGATTCGCCCTTGCCACCCTCGGGCATCTACCCGAAGTTGGAGAATCGTTCGATCATGAGGGCTGGCGCTTCGAGATCGTCGATCTCGACGGACGCAGGATCGACAAGGTGCTGGCGGTTCCGCCGCGCGCGGTTGAGAGAGAGGAGACCGAGCCCGAATGACGAATGTTCTTGTTCTACAGCATGAAGTCATCGAGCCTCTCGGCGTCTTCGAGGAGTTCCTCCGCGCCGACGGGGCTACGTGGCAGGTCGTGGAGATCGACGAGGGCGAGACGATACCTTCGCTCGAGCCGTTCGACGCCATGTTCGTCATGGGCGGCCCGCAGGATGTGTGGCAGGAGGATCTTTATCCCTGGCTCCGCGACGAGAAGGCTGCGATCCGCCGCTTCGTCACCGAGATGCACCGCCCTTTTTTTGGCATTTGCCTCGGCCATCAGCTCCTCGCCGATGCCCTCGGCGGCCACGTGCAGAAGGCAAAAATTCCCGAGCAAGGCCTCATGCGTGTGTGGAAGACGGAAGAAGGCGCGCGCGATCCTTTGCTGCGCGCCATCGGTGATCCTTTCACCGCGCTTCAATGGCACGGCGCCGCGGTCGTTGGGGTCCCCGAGGGCTCAGTCGTGCTTGCCTACAACGAGGCTTGCCCGATCCAGGCCTTCCGCTACGGCGACCGCGCCTACGGCGTTCAGTTCCACATCGAGGTGACGAAGGACACTGTGATCGACTGGGCGAAGCACATTCGCCCGGTGATGAACGAGGTGGAACTGGCGCGCAAGGTCGATGCGGCCTATCCGGAGCTCCACGCGCTCGCACGCAACGCTTACGATAGCTTCAAGCAATTGTGGGCGCACGCACCCGCTTAGCCGGGGGCAAGCGAAATGACGATAGTGCGCAAGCTCAAGAGCGTAACGACGCAACCGACGATGAGCATGAGCACCTTGTCGGGAATGTGCTTTGTCGCCATCGCCGCGAAGGGCGCGGCGATCACGCCGCCGATGATGAGGCCGGCGATGATCGGCCACAGGCTCAAGCCGACGGTGAGGAAGAACGTCGTCGATATGACGAGCGTGACGAAGAACTCGGCAAGGTTGACCGAGCCGATCGCATAACGCGGCGTCGTACCCTGGCCGAGCAGCGTTGAGGTTACGATCGGACCCCAGCCGCCGCCGCCCATGGCGTCGAGCGCACCGCCGGCCAAGCCCAACGGGGCGACCGCGCGCGGCTCCGGCACCTTCAGGGGCCGCACTTCGAGCGCCTTCCACACGATGAAGATCCCGAGGACAAGAAGGTAGGCGCTGATATAGGGCTTGAGCACTTCGCCGGGAAGCTCGGTGAGCGCGTAGGCGCCGATCGCTCCGCCGATCATTCCCGGGATGGCAAGACGGAGCAGCAATTTCTTATCGACATTTCCAAAGCGCCAATGGGCAATGCCCGAGGCGCCGGTAGTGAAGGTCTCTGCTGCGTGCACGCAAGCGCTTGCGGTGGCGGGGGGGACGCCGAGACTGAGCAGGACGGAGCTCGCGGTGACGCCATAGGCCATGCCGATAGCGCCGTCGATCATCTGCGCGACGAAGCCGATGATGACGTAAAGAAGGACATCGTCCCACATGCTGGTCCCCGTAATGTTCGCAACGCCGCGTTGGCGCCCCGTCCGCCTGACGCTCGAGACGCGGGCGCCCATTGTTAGCGTGGCGGCAAGGACTTAGGAAGCCACGATCTTGGTTAGCGCGGAGCGGGCGAAGCGAGGGGCGCTGAGCTCTGGCGCCTACTCAGCGGCTTTGGCGTAAGCCTCGATCGGCGGGCAGACGCAGACGAGATGGCGGTCGCCATAGGCGTTGTCGATGCGGTTCACCGGCGGCCAGTATTTATCGACGCGGAAGGCGCCGGCGGGGAAGCAGGCTTCCTCGCGCGAATAGGGCCGGTTCCATTCGCCGACGAGATCTTCGACCGTGTGCGGGGCGTTCTTGAGCGGATTGTTGGTCTTGTCCATGCGCCCCTCTTCGATCGCGCGCGCCTCCTCGCGGATCGCCAGCATCGCGTCGCAGAAGCGGTCGAGCTCGGCCTTGGTCTCCGACTCGGTCGGCTCGATCATCAATGTCCCCGCGACCGGCCAGCTCATGGTCGGGGGATGGAAACCGCAATCGATCAGCCGCTTGGCGACGTCGTCCACGGTGACGCCTGCCGTCTCGTTGAGCGGGCGCGTATCGACGATGCATTCATGCGCCACCCGTCCATTCTTTCCGGTGTAGAGCACCTCATAAGCCGCGCCGAGGCGCTTCGCGATGTAATTGGCGTTGAGGATGGCGACGCGGGTTGCCTGGGTGAGGCCGGCCCCTCCCATCATCAAGCAATAGCTCCAGGGAATGGCGAGGATCGAGGCCGAGCCGTATGGCGCCGCCGACACCGTCATGGCGCCGCCACCCGTTTCGGGATGACCGGGAAGGAACGGAACGAGAAGCGCCTTGACCCCGATGGGGCCCATTCCCGGACCGCCGCCGCCATGCGGAATGCAGAAGGTCTTGTGCAGATTGAGGTGGCCGACATCGGCGCCGATGTCGCCGGGCCGCGCAAGGCCGACGAGCGCGTTCATGTTGGCGCCGTCTAGATAGACCTGGCCGCCATTGGCATGGGTGATGGCGCAAATCTCGCGCACGGTTTCCTCGAAGACGCCGTGTGTCGAGGGATAGGTGATCATGGCCGCGGCAAGGTTCGCGGCATTCCCCTCGGCCTTGGCGCGGAAATCGGCGAGGTCGATATTGCCGCGCTCATCGGTCGCGACGACCACGACCTTCATCCCGCACATCGTCGCCGAAGCGGGATTGGTGCCGTGCGCCGAGGCCGGGATCAGGCAGATATCACGGTGAGTGTCGCCGCGCGAGCGGTGATAGGCGCGGATGGTGAGGAGACCGGCGTACTCGCCTTGCGCCCCGGAATTGGGCTGCATCGAGATCGCGTCGTAGCCGGTGATCTGGCACAGAATCTTGGAGAGATCTTCGATCAGCTCGGCATAGCCTCGCGCCTGATCTGTGGGAACGAACGGGTGAAGCTCGGCAAATTCAGGCCAGGTAATCGGCAGCATCTCCGCCGTGGCGTTGAGCTTCATCGTGCACGAGCCGAGCGGGATCATGGCGCGGTCGAGCGCGAGATCGCGGTCGGCAAGGCGCCGCATATAGCGCGTCATCTCGCTCTCGGCCCGGTTCATGTGGAACACGGGATTGGTGAGATAGGCCGATTGGCGGATGAGGTCCGTGGGCAGGCGATAAGCTGGCCATTCATCGCGATAGACGAGATCGTAGCCGCCGAAGGCACGCCACACCGCTTCGAGCGTCGCGGGGCGCGTTCGTTCATCGACGGTGATGCCGATGCGGTCGTGGCCGACTTTGCGCAGATTGACGCCGTAATCGACCGCGTTCTTCATGATGAGGCCCTGGTAGGGTCCGACCTCCACAGTAATGGTGTCGAAGAATTCGTCCGGTGCGATTTTGAAGCCGAGCAAAGCGAGCCCGTCCGCAAGACGCACCGCCTTGCGGTGCACGCGCTCGGCAATCGCCCTCAGACCTTTTGGCCCGTGGAACACGGCGTACATCGAGGCAATGACCGCCGGCAGCACTTGCGCGGTGCAGATGTTCGAGGTCGCGGTTTCCCGCCTGATATGCTGCTCGCGGGTTTGAAGCGCGAGCCGGTAGGCGCGGTTTCCCCGCGCATCGACCGAAACGCCGACAATGCGTCCGGGCAGCGCACGCTTAAAGGCGTCCTTGACCGCGATATAGGCAGCGTGCGGACCGCCATAGCCCATCGGCATGCCGAAGCGCTGCATCGAGCCGATGGCGACATCGGCGCCCATTTCGCCGGGGGGCTTCAATAGCGTGAGCGCAAGCGGGTCCGCGGCGACCACAGCGAGCGCCTTGGCGGCATGGAGCTTCTCGATCAACGTCGAAAAATCGGGGAAGGCGCCGCACACGCCCGGATATTGAAACAGTGCGCCGAACACTTTCTCGGGATCCAAATCCTTGAACGGATCGCCGACGATAATTTCCCACCCGAGCGGTTCGGCGCGCGTCTTCAGCACGGCGATGGTCTGGGGCAGGCACATCTCATCGACAAAGAAGGCATTCGCCTTGGATTTGGTGACGCGGTGGGCGAGCGCCATGGCTTCGGCCGCGGCGGTCGCCTCATCGAGCAGGGAGGCGTTGGCGACGTCGAGCCCGGTGAGATCGGAGACCAGCGTCTGGAAATTGAGCAGCGCCTCGAGCCGCCCCTGGCTGATCTCGGCCTGATAAGGCGTGTAGGCGGTGTACCAAGCCGGGTTCTCGAGGATGTTGCGCTGTATGGCCGGCGGCATGATGGTGCCGTGATAGCCCTGGCCGATAAGCGAAGTGAGCACGCGGTTCTTCGCCGCCGTAGCCCGCATCCGGTCAAGAATGCCGCGTTCCGACAACGGCCGGCCGAATTCGAGCGGGGTCTTGTCGCGGATGTCCTCGGGCACGGTTCCGTCGATCAGCGCATCCAGGCTCGGCGCGCCAACCACACGCAACATCTCCGCCATCTCCTCAGGCGAGGGCCCGATATGACGGCGATTGGCGAAATCGTAAGGGTCGTAGGTGCTGGGCGTGTATGGGCTAGGAGAGGCCATCGCGACGCTTACTCGATGAGCTTCCTATAGGCAGCCTCGTCCATAAGGCCTTCCATCAGGCTTTTATCGGCGAGCTTCATCTTGAAGAACCAGCCCTTTCCTTGCGGATCGGCGTTGACGGTCGCCGGGTCGTCGACGATTGCCTGGTTGATCTCGACCACCTCGCCCGCAAGCGGGGCATAGACGTCCGAGGCCGCCTTCACCGATTCGACGACGGCCGCGCTGTCGCCTTTGTTGAGCTTGGCGCCGGGGTCGGGCAGTTGGACGAAGACGATGTCGCCGAGAAGCTCGGTCGCATGCGCGGTGATGCCGATTGTGGCGACGTCGCCTTCGAGCTTGAGCCATTCATGATCCTCGGTGAATTTCAGCAATTCGCCCTCCTCAGCTCCGCTTGTATTTGGGCATGATGAAGGGAAGCGCTGTCACCGTCAAAGGCACCCGTTTGCCGCGAAGCTCGGCGAACACGCGTGTTCCGGGCGCGGCGAGCGCCGCCGGCACATAGCCCATCGCAATCGGGCCGTCGAGGCTCGGGCCGAAGCCGCCGGACGTGACCGCGCCGATCGCCGTCTTTGCCTCCACATCGGCATAGAGTGGAGCACCGCCACGCACGATCGCCCGCGCCTCCTGCCCCTGCCCCGCCGGCCTTAAGCCCACGCGGGCGCGCGGGGGCCCTTGCGCGATCTGCTTCAAGATGATGCCGTCGCCGGGGAAGCCGCCTTGGCGCGCGCCGCCGTCCCGGCGCGCGTTCTGGATCGCCCAGGTCAGCCCCGCTTCGACCGGCGTCGTCGTCTCGTCAATGTCGGAGCCGTAAAGCGGGAGGCCCGCTTCGAGCCGCAAAGAGTCGCGCGCGCCAAGCCCCGCCAGCGCGACAGTAGCATCGGCGAGCAATTCCTCGGCAATCTCGCGCGCAAGATCAGCAGGCGTCGAGATTTCGAACCCGTCTTCGCCAGTATAGCCGGAGCGCATAACGAGACACGGCGCCCCCATGATCGTGAGCGTGCGCGCCTCCAAAAACTTCATGCTTGTGCAGTCCGGTGCGAGAACGGCGAGCGCGGCTTCGGCTTTCGGCCCCTGGATCGCGATAAGCGCACGATCGAGCATCTCGACAGTGCACGTCTTGCCCAAAGCTTCGGCAACCAGCGCGTAATCGCCGTCCTTGCAGGCGCCATTGACGACGAGCAGGAGATGGTCGCCGCCATTGACGGCCATCAGATCGTCGAGAATGCCGCCTTGCGCGTTAGTGAAGTAGGAATAGCGCATGCGCCCGGGCTTGAGGCCAGCGAGGTCGGCGGGAAGGAGCCGCTCGAGCGCAAGGGCCGCGTCTTCTGCCGCGCCCGATTTCGCGCGAAGCGCGATCTGGCCCATATGCGAAACGTCGAAGAGCGAGGCTGCCGCGCGGGTGTGAAGATGCTCTTTCAGTACGCCGGCCGGGTATTGGACCGGCATGTCGTAGCCGGCGAACGGCACCATGCGCGCGCCGAGTTCGAGGTGCAGAGCGTGGAGCGGCGTGCGCTTCAACGCCCGATCGGCCGTCCTCGCCTCCTCGGCACTCATTGGCAAGCGTCCCGAACTCTTAACCAGCTATGTCCTTGGCGCGCTAAAGTATGTCACGGCGCAACCCCGCTCGTCGCCACCACCCGAATCAGTCGTGCAGCAGTGAGCCGGCGATTGCATTCGGGCCCAGATTGGGCTGCCCCATCTATCATATTAAGATATTGATTATTATATGGAAATAACTGTCCTAGATCGGAATTATATGCGGTGCACAAGAAACTGCTTGACGATTATGCTGCAACGCACATAAAACGGTCGCACTCAGACCCCATTCCAGTCACCGATCTTCCCAACAGGAGCGCATGTCCCATGCTTGACGCATTTCAGAAGTTCACCGACGAGTCGCAGAAATTCGGCAAAGAGGGCTTCGATGCCGCTCTTCGCTCTTACGGCGAGTGGAACAAGGGGTTCCAGGTAATCGCCTCCAAGGCGACCGACTACACCAAGAAGTCGTTCGAGGACGCAACCCGCGCCTTCGAGCAACTCCTTGGCGCAAAGACGATCGAGCAGGCCATCGAGATCCAGTCGGCTTACGCCAAGAAGGCCTATGACAGCTGGGTCGCCGAGGCGACGAAGCTGAGCGAGCTTTATGTGAATCTCGCCCGCGACGCCTATAAGCCGGTCGAGCAGGTCGTCAAGAAGGCGCCGAAATCCGCTTAACCTGCGTAAGTTGCGTCAAGGCGCGCGGTGAAACGCGCGCCTTCAGTGTTTCAGACCCGGAGGGCCCCTTCCGGGTCTTATTTTTGCCCTGGGGAGCCTCGCGTTGTCGCTACGTCACCGCAAGGCGTCGCGAGGGCCGAACCTCGTCTCGCCATGGAGCGGGTCCGCTAGGCGACATCGCTCCGGCGGACGTGCGATCCACGTGAAGTTCCTTCAGTGGTTGGAGCGACT
>Ga0081455_10006380_pt1 | contig 12661 bp, 10 predicted proteins | sample TabmetS3T2R1_FD_70207 | JGI IMG/M metagenome (GOLD analysis project Ga0081455, IMG submission 70207) | Tabebuia heterophylla rhizosphere microbial communities from the University of Puerto Rico - S3T2R1 | ecosystem: Host-associated > Plants > Roots > Rhizosphere ... | reverse complement strand
GGCCGCCGTAGCCCTCGTTGAAGATGAGGTAGACGACCGCGAGCACCGCGGCGAGCCGCTCGGGCAGCAGGTGCGCCGGCGGCACGCGGAACGGGATCCCGGCGGCCTTGATCTTGCGCTTCGCGCGCACGAGCCGCTTGGCCATCGTCTCCGGCGGCACGAGGAACGCGTGGGCGATCTCCTCGCTCGTCATGCCGCCGAGCGTGCGCAACGTCAGCGCGACCTGTGCCTCGAGCGCGAGCGCGACGTGGCAGCAGGTGAAGATGAGCTCGAGGCGCTCGTCCGGGATCGTCGTCTTGTCGTCGATGACGTCCTCCGTGGTCAGCGGGACATCGAGCAGGCGGGTCTTCTCGGCAAGCGTGCGGTCGCGGCGCAGTCGGTCGATCGCGCGGTTGCGCGCGGTGGTCACGAGCCACGCCCGCGGATTGGAGGGCGTGCCGTCCCGCGGCCAGCGCGCGGCGGCGAGCGCGAACGCCTCCTGCGTGGCTTCCTCGGCGAGGTCGAAGTCGCCGAGGAAGCCGATGAGCGCGGCGAGGACGCGGCCCCACTCGTCGCGGAAGACCTGGTCGAGGATCGCTAGGCCCCCACGAGCGGCCGCACCTCGATGGCGCCGCCCAGCCGGGCCGCCGGGACGCGCGCGGCAAGCTCGATGGCCGCGTCGAGGTCGTCGGCCTCGAAGAACAGGTAGCCGCCGAGGGCTTCCTTGATCGCGACGAACGGGCCGTCGGTCGTGATGGTCTGGCCGTCCTGCACGCGCACGGTGGTGGCCACCTCGGGCGCGTCCATCTGCTCGCCCGGCGTGACGCCCGGCGTCTGGTTGATCGCCTGGTAGTCCGCCCAGACCTGGCCCTGCTCGGCCTCGGACAGCTTCGCCCAGGCCTCCGGGTCGCGCGGAGTGGGGGTGTCGCCCTGGTGGATCAGCAGCATGTACTTCACGGGGTGCTCCTTGGTGAGGGGGAGTTGTCGCGTCATAGACGAACAGCGATCCCCGGAAAGGACACCTTGTTCTAGCGCGGTTTGCGCGCGCGTCGTGAACAGGCGTACCCTGGCCCGTGGTGGGGCGGTCCGTGCGCGTGTCGCAAGTCCTCGCCGCGGTCCTGGGGGCGGTGTTCGTCCTCGCTGCGCCCGCGGGGGCGAAGGTGAGCGACAGCGTGCAGTTCGGCACGCCGTCGGGCGGCAAGCAGCAGCTCACCGTCGTGATGAGCGACGACGCTCTGACCACCACCACGACGCTGTACGCGACGTACCGGCCCGTGAGCTCGACGAATCCGCCGTCGACGGCGGACGCGTGCCCGCCTGCCCCGACCGGGACGCGGCTCATCGATGGCGTGACGCAGTCGCCGGGCGCGTACTCGGTCTCCCGGTCGGTCTCGCTCCCCGTGGGGATCTACGCGGTGTGCACCTATCGGGCGACGCCCGCCTCGGCCGATCCGGCGGCCGCTCAGCTCCAGGGCATCACGGTCGGCGGCACCGCCGTGTCGGGCGGCGCGAACCCCGGCAAGACGCCGACCGGCATCAGCCTCAACGTCAACGTGCGCGGCTCGAAGGGAACGTTCAGCGGCGCGGTCACCGGCACGACGACCGGTCGGGTCGCGATCCAGCGGCGCGCCAGGGGACGGTGGCTGACGGTCAAACGCACCCGCGTGCGCAACGGGAAGTTCCGCGTGACGCTGCGCGTGCACCACGGCGGGCGCTACCGCGCCGTGCTCTCCGGCACGAGCAGCTATTCGGCCAGCCGCACCCCGGCCGTCCGCGTAGGCTGACGCGGATGTCCGAGACCCATTCGGTCAAGCGCCACCTCGACGTGGACTCCGAGGCCTACGACGTACAGATCCGCCGCCTCGTCCCGCACTACGACGACATGATCGAGACCGCGGTCGAGCTGCTCGCCGCGCTCGCGCCGCCGGCCGCGCGCGTCGTCGACCTCGGCGGCGGAACGGGCGCGCTGTCCGCGGCGGTCCTCGAGTCATTGCCGGATGCGCAGGTCACCGTGCTCGACGTCGATGCCGACATGCTGGCCGGGCACGCCGGCGGCTTGCCGCGTTCAGCGATCGGGTGGCCTTCCGCGAGGCGAGCTTCCTCGAGCCGCTCCCGGAGGCGGACGCCGTGGTCGCCTCGCTCGCGCTGCACCACGTCCACGACCTCGATCAGAAGACCGAGCTGTATCGCGCGATCCACGCGGCGCTGGCGCCCCGCGGCGTCTTCCTCAACCTCGACGCCGCCGTGACCGAGGGGCCGCGCCTCAACGCGCTCCTCTTCGACCGCATGGCGGCGCGCATGGGCGACCACGGCATCACCGCGGACGAGGCGCACGCGCACTTTGCCGCGTGGGCCGACGAGGACCGCTACTTCCCGCTCGACGCCGAGCTCGCCGCGCTGCGGCGGGCCGGATTCGCCGAGGTCGAGTGCTTCTGGCGGCGGGGGCTGTCGTCGATCTGCTGCGCGCTGCGCGCGGCGTAGCTACAAGCCCGCCGGGTGCCGCGCCACGTAGCCGCCGCTGCCGCGCAGCGCGCTCGTCCAGCGCGAGCCGGCGGACGAGCGCGCGCTCGTGTCGTAGCGCACGCCCGCGACCATCATGTAGGCGTGGCCGCCGTTGGCGTAGATCGTGATCCAGCGTCCCTTGCCGGAGCGGCCGTAGGCGGCGAGGTCGCCGGACGTCACCGCACGGTTCAGCAGGCCGGCGCCGTGCAGCGCGTAGCCCACCGATCCCGAGCAGTCGTAGCCCGCGGCGCGCCACGTCCCGTGGCCGCCGCCCCACACGTAGGGCTTGCGCGCGATGCGGTTGGCGGCGCGGATGAGGCGCTGGACGCGGGCGGGCGCGCCCTTCGGGACGTACGCGCGCTGGTGGGCGCTCAGGCGCAGGCGGCGCAGCGGGCGCCGGTGAACGCGGTCGCGGCGCGGGTGAACGACGAGCCGCGGCGCTTCGAGCGCCAGCGCGGCAACGCGGGGCTTGTCGGGCGGGGTGGCGGAGGCGTGCGCAAACGCGCCCACGCCACAGGCGGTGATGGTTCCGCACGCGATCACCAGCGCACGGCTATGGAACGACGGCACGACCAACGTCCTTGTCTCTCGATGCCTACGGGGTGAGCTGACGGGCTCGCGCGGAGACTCGCGCTACGCCGCCTCAGGACGGCGATTCGCCCCATGGCCGGTCGGTGACGACCGGACCGATTGGTTCCCCCGCTCTCCAGGCGACGACGCCCGGAGACTCGGCAGGGTGGATAGTTGCGGCGGCAAGGATAGCGGTGTTATTCGCGCCGTGCGCGGCTTGGCGCGACCCTGGGCGGCTCGTTGGGCTGCTTGGGATAGACCGGCGGCCACGGCGCGTCGAGCAGTCCGTTGGCGCGATCGCGCTCGTGCAGCGCGAGCAGCGGCTCCAGCGACTGCGGCGCGTCCTCGATGGCGGCCCACGGGTCGCCGTCGCGTTCCAGCCTGCCCGGCACGGTCTCGAGCGTCAGCTCGTCGGGGTGGATCTCGTCCAGCTCGTCCCAGCTGACCGGCGTCGAAACCTGGCCCCCGGGCCGCGCCCGCACCGACCACGCGCCGAACACCGTCTTGTGCGGGGCGTTCTGGTTGTAGTCGACGAAGATCCGCTCGCCGCGCTCCTCCTTCCACCACGCGGCGGTGAGGATGTCGGGGCGGCGGCGCTCGAGCTCGCGCGCCGCGGCCACCGCCGCGGAGCGGACCTCGTAGGAGTCCCACCGCGGCTGCAGCCGGACGTAGACGTGCAGGCCGCGGTTGCCGGTCGTCTTCGGAAAGCCCGCGATGCCGAGCTCGTCGAGCAGTGCCTTGAGCTCCCACGCCGCGGTGCGCGCCTCGGCGAACCCGGTACCCGGCTGCGGGTCGAGGTCGAGGCGCAGCTCGTCGGCGTGATCGGGGTCCTCGGCACGATTCGGCCAGACGTGGAAGCCGAGGCAGGCGAGGTTGACCGCCCACGCCACATGGGCGACGTCCGCCGCGACGAGCGCGCGCGACGGCGTGCCGTTCACGGTCTGCACCGTCGTCGTCTCGAGCCAGCCGGGCACGCCGTCGGGCACGCGCTTCTGGAAGAACGACTTGCCGCCGGCGCCCTGGGGGAAGCGCTGCATGAGCACCGGCCGCCCGCCCATCGTCCGCATGAGCGGCTCGCCGACCGCGTCGTAGTAGCGGACGAGGTCGAGCTTCGTGTCGCCGCGCTCGGCGAAGAGCACCTTGCCGGGGCTGGTGATCCGCACCTCGCGCCCGGCGAGCTCGAGCACCTGCGCGTCGTCGCGGGCCACGGTTGGACGGTAGCGCCCCGATCACGGCAGACTTCGCTCGCCTTGCCATCCGCCAACCAGACCAAGGCTCCCGCCGGACCGCCCACGAAGGGCCCGATCCGGCGCTTCGTCGCCGCTCACCTCGGATCGCGCCAGGTCTCGCGCGTCGTCTACGGCTCGATCATCGGGCTGGCGCTCGTCGTCGCCCTCGAGGCGCACCCGCCGCCGATCCGCGCGATGATCGCGACGCTCGTCGGGACAGCCGTCGCGGTCGCGCTCGCCGAGCTCTACAGCGAGCTCATCGGGTTCGAGACGTCGGGCCGCCGGGATGCGACGCGGGTCGAGCGCGCGGACCTGCTGGCCGACATGGCGGCCGTGTCGATCGGGATCGCGTTTCCCGCCGTGTTCTTCGTGCTGGCGGCGATCGACGTGTTCGACGAGGACACCGCGTTCACGATCTCGAAGTGGACCGGGCTCGCCCTGATCGGCGCCTACGGGTACGCGGGCGCGCGGCTGTCCGGCCGCAGCGTCACCGGCTCACTCGTGCGAGCGGCGGGCGTCGCGCTCATCGGCGCCTTCCTGATCACGCTGAAGGCGCTCGTCCATTAGGCCTCAGCGGCCGGCGGCTCGCGCCGGCGCAGCAGCCATTTGCGGATCTCGGACGCCACGACGATCGGCAGCCCGGCACCGATGCAGATCAGCCACTGGTTGCCGGTCAGGTCCTCGGTGTCGAGGATCCGGTGGCAGAACTGCAGCTCGGCCCCGAGGATGATCGCGACGGCCGACGCGAGCGACGCGATGACGAACGTGCGGTCCTTGAACGTGTCGAGGCTGAACACCGACTCGCGGTCGTCGCGCGTCGTGAACGAGAACACGAGGTTCGAGATCGCGAACGTCGTCAGCGCCATTGTGCGCGCGAGCTGCTCGGTGTGCGAATGCTCGGCGCCCGCGGCCACGGCCAGCGCCCCGATGGCCATCACGAAACCCGCGATGACGAACCACGTGGTGTCGGTGCGCGTGAGGATCGGCTGCCCGGGCTTGCGCGGGCGGCGCTTCATCAAGCCCTCGCTGGGCTCGCCATAGCCGAGGCCGACGGACTGGAAGACCTGCGTGGTGAAGTTGACCCACAGCGTCTGCAGCGGCAGGAACGGGATGCCGCTTGCGATGTTGAGGATGCTCGCGCCCAGGAAGGTGACGATGAGGCCGGCGAGCACACCCATCTGGAAGCGGATGTACTTGACGAGGTTGTCGTAGAGGCCGCGGCCCAGTTCGACCGCCCTGACGATCGTGGCGAAGTTGTCGTCGGTGAGGATCATCGCGGCGGCCTCCTTGGAGACCTCGGTGCCGGTGATGCCCATCGCGATGCCGATGTCGGCCTGCTTGAGCGCGGGCGCGTCGTTGACGCCGTCGCCGGTCATGCCGACGACGTGGCCCTTGCGCTTGAGGATGTCGACGAGGCGGACCTTCTGCTCGGGCGTGACCCGCGCGATGACCCCAATGCCGTCGATCTCGTCGTCGGCCTGCTCGTCGGTGAGCTCGGCGAACTGCGCGCCAGTGATCGCGCGGCCCTCGATCCCGAGGTCCTGCGCGATGGCCTGGGCGGTGACCGCGTGGTCGCCGGTGATCATCCGCACCTGGATGCCGGCCTCGTGCGCCAGCGCGATCGCGGTCTTGGCCGCGGGCCGCGGCGGGTCGACGATCCCGACCAGCGCGAGCAGCGTGAGGCCGTCCATGAGCTCGAGCAGGTCGGTGCCCGGGTCGAAGCTCGCGGGGTCGAAGTCCTTGCGCGCGGTCGCCATGACGCGCAGGCCCTTCTTGGCCAGGCGCTCGTTCTCGTCGAGGTAGCGCGCCTTGAAGTCCTCGTCGACGGTCGCGGCGACGAGCGACGGGTCCAGGTGCATCGACGAGCGCGCCAGCAGCTGGTCGGGCGCGCCCTTGACGAAGCAGCGCACGACGTCCCGCCCCGAGTCGTCGCTCATGTTGTGGAACGTCGCCATCAGCTTGTAGGCGGTGTCGAACGGCAGCTCGGCGACGCGCGGGTAGCGCTCGCGCGTCGCGGTCAGGCCGACGCCGCCCTTCTCCGCCAGCACGACGAGCGCGCCCTCGGTGGGGTCGCCGATCATCTCGCCGGTCGGCGTGAGCACCGCGTCGCACGCGAGCGCGAGCGGGAACATGAACTGCTCGAGCGGCACCTCGGGCTCGCCGGCCACGTGCGTGATGCGGCCCTCGGTCGAATAGCCGGTTCCCGAGATCTCGTAGCGTCGGCCCGGGATCGTGAGCTCGACCGCGGTCATCTGGTTGAGCGTCAGCGTTCCCGTCTTGTCCGAGCAGATCGCCGAGGTGGCGCCGAGCGTCTCGGTCGAGCGCAGCCGCTTGACGATCGCGTTGGCCTCGGCGAGCAGCCGCGTGCCGCGCGAGAGGATCGTCGTCACCACGGCGGGGAGGCCCGTCGGAATCGCGGAGATCGCGAACGCCACCGCGACCGTGAAGACCTCCTTGAAGCTCTGGCCGCGCGCCAGGTTGATGACGATCGAGGCGACCAGCGCCAGGGCGGCGATGGTGACGATCTGCTTCGTCAGCTTCTCGAGCTGGACGGTCAGCGGCGACTTCGTCTCGTCCTGGGCCTGCAGCATCCCCGAGATGTGGCCGACCTCGGTCGCCATGCCCGTCGCGGTGACCACGAACTCGCCGGTCCCGCGAGTGACGTTGGTGTTCATGTAGACCATGTCGGTGCGGTCGCCGAGGGGAGCGTCGACCGCCTCGATCGGCTCGACCGTCTTGCCGACGGGCAGGCTCTCGCCGGTCAGCGCGGCCTCCGCTACCTCCAGCGTCGCGGCGGCGAGCACGCGGCCGTCCGCGGGGACGACGTCCCCGGCCTCGACCGCGACCACGTCGCCAGGCACGAGCTGCTCGGCGGGCACCTGCGTGAGCGCGCCGTCGCGGCGCACCCGCGCCTTGACGATCATCATCTTCGCCAGCGCCGCCACGGCCGCCGCGGCCTTGCCCTCCTGGTTGAGACCGAGGACCGCGTTCACCAGTGTGAGCAGCAGGATCACGATCCCGGTGCCCGGCTGCTTGACCGGATAGATCGAGATCACGCCCGCCACCACGAGGACGATCTGCATCGGGTCCTCGTACTGGCGCAGGAACGCGTGCCAGCGCGGCTCGGTCTTCGCTTCAGCGAAGCGGTTGGGGCCGAAGCGCGCGAGGCGCTCGGCCGCCTCGTCGCCCGTCAGGCCGCGGGCAGGGTCGACGCCCTGCTGCTCAGCGACGGCGTCCGGCGCGAGCACGTGCCACGACTGGACCGCTTCGGGCGCCGGCTCATCGGCCGCGGGGGGTGGTGCTGCGGTTTCGGCCATGAGCTCAGGCCGCCACGGTCTCGGCCTCGAGCACCTTGCGTGCCTCGAGGTTCGCGGCGTGCTCCTCGGCCGAGACCTCCGGCCACTTGAGGTCCAGTGACTTCATGGTCTCGACGAGCACCTGCGCGACGAGCGCCTGCGTGACCTTCTTGTGGTCGGCCGGGATCACGTACCACGGCGCCCACGGCGTCGACGTGGCGGTTAGCGCATCCTCGAACGCGCCCATGTACGCGTCCCAGTGCGCGCGCTCGGCGACGTCCGCGGCATTGAACTTCCACTCCTTGCCGGGCGTGTCGAGCCGCGCGATGAAGCGCTCCTTCTGCACGTCCTTGGAGACGTGGAGGAAGAACTTGACGATCTTCGTCCCGGTGCGGGCGAGGTGGCGCTCGAAGCCGTTGATGTCCTCGTAGCGCCCCTGCCAGAACTGCTCGTTGCGATCGCCAGGCGGGAGGCGCTGCGGCTCGAGCCACTCGGGATGCACCTTCAGCGCGACGACCTCCTCGTAGTGCGACCGGTTGAAGATGCCGATGCGGCCGCGCTCGGGCAGCGCCTTCGAGATGCGCCACAGGAAGTTGTGGTCGAGCTCCTCGGAGGACGGCTTGCCGAAGGAGAAGACCTGCACTCCCTGCGGGTTGACGCCGGACATGACGTGCTCGATCGCCGAGTCCTTGCCGGCCGCGTCCATCGCCTGCAGGACGACGAGCACCGCGTAGCGATCGGTCGCCCAGAGCAGCTCCTGCGCATCGGAGAGATCCTTGATCCCGCGCTTGAGCGCATCCTTGGCCTGCTTCTCGAGCTCGTGGTGCGCGAGATCCTCGAAGTCGGGTCCGCCGGTCCAGCCGGAGTCCCTGTTGGCGATGCCCGCGGCTTCGCCGGGGGTCACGACGAGCTGCTCGAGAAGTCTGGTCCGCCTATCCACCGATCGTCCTTTTCGTTGTGGTTGCGGGGCGTTTCTACATGGCCGCGGGGTTAGGGTGCAACCGTGAATCGCCCGCACGATCTCGGTCGCCTGGTGCCGGGGCTCGCGCTGCTGCGGCGCCGCCGAGGCGGGGACCTGCGGCGCGACGTCATCGCGGGCGTCGTGCTCGCCGCGCTGCTCGTCCCGCAGGGGATGGCGTACGCCGAGCTCGCCGGCGTCCCGGCGGTGACCGGGCTCTACGCGACGCTCGTCCCGCTCGTTGTCTACTTCCTGCTGGGGCCGTCGCGGATCCTCGTGCTCGGCCCGGATTCGGCAGTCTCGCCGCTCGTCGCCGCAGCGATCATCCCGCTCGCGGCGAGCGGGGACTCCTCGGCACGGATCGCGCTGGCCGGGATGCTCGCGATCCTCGTCGGGGCCCTCATGTTCGCGGGCGGGTTGGGACGGTTCGGCTTCGTGACCGAGCTGCTCTCGATGCCCGTGCGGCTGGGCTACCTGATGGGCATCGCCGTCACGGTCATCGTCGGCCAGCTCCCGAAGCTCTTCGGGTTCTCGATCGAGACCGAGAACTTCCTCCGCGGCATTCGCGACTTCATCAGGGGGCTCGACGAGACCAACGGGAAGGCCCTCGCGCTAGGCGTCGCGTCGCTCGTCGTGATCCTCGGCCTGCGCCGGGTGGCGCCAAAGATCCCGGGCGTGTTCATCGCCGTCGTCGGTGCGACGGCAGTGGTAGCGGCGCTCGGCCTCTCAGATGACCTGCCCGTCGTCGGCTCGGTCCCCGCCGGGCTGCCGGGCTTCGGCGTGCCCGACGTCTCCCTCGACGACCTCAAGACCCTGATCCCCGCGGCGGTGGGGATCGCGTTCGTCGCGTTCACCGACACGAGCATCCTGTCGCGCAGCTACGCGAGCAGGCTGCGCCAGGAGGTCGACCAGAACCAAGAGCTCGCGGTCCTCGGCATCGCGAACATCGCGTCGGGGTTCTTCCAGGGCTTTCCCACCTCCACGAGCAGCTCGCGCACCGCGGTGGCCGAAGACGTCGGCGCGGGCAGCCAGATCGCCGGGCTCGCGGGCGCCGCGGTCTTGGCGCTGTTGCTGCTGTTCGGCACGGGCCTCGTGAAGGACCTGCCGATGTCGACGCTCGCCGCGATCGTGATCGTGGCGGTCCTCGGCCTCATCGACATCGCGGGTGCGCGCCGGTTGCGCACCTGGCGGCGCTCGGAGTTCGTCCTGGCGATGGTGGCCTTCGCCGGCGTCGCCGCGCTCGGCGTGCTCTGGGGCGTCGGGATCGCCATCGCGCTCTCGCTGCTGAACTTCATCCGCCGGGCCTGGCGCCCGCACGACGCGGTGCTCGGCAGGGTCGACAACCTCAAGGGCTACCACGACACCGAGCGCTATCCCGATGCGCACCTCATCCCGGGACTCGTGCTGTACCGCTTCGACGCGCCGCTCTTCTTCGCCAATGCCGACGCCTTCCGCCAGCGCGTCCGCGAGCTCGCAAGCTCCGGCGACGTGAGCTGGATCGTCGTGGCCGCCGAGCCGGTCACCGACATCGACGCGACGGCCGGCGAGACGCTGCTCGCCCTCAACGAAGAGCTCGAAGCGATGGGCGTCGAGCTCGCGTTCGCCGAGCTGAAGGATCCGGTGCGAGACCGGCTGCGCCGCTACGGCATCGAGGAGGCGATCGGCGCGCAGCGGTTCTTCCCCACCATCGGCGTGGCCGTGGCCAGCTACCTGCACGAGACGGGCGTCGACTGGGTGGACTGGGAGGATCGTCGGCCTGACCAGCACGCACTCCCCGAGCACTAGCCATCGCTGGCTGCCGTTCGGCGATCCGTCGCGCGCGCGGCGGCTGCTCAAGCTCGCCGCCTGGCTCGGCGGCATCGCGCTCGCCATCGTCGTCCTCGACCTCCTCGGCGTGGACGTCGGAGGGTGGCTCTCGAGCCTCTGGGACACGCTGACGGAGATCCCGGTCGGCTACCTCGTCGCCGGGTGGGCGCTGCAGACGGTGCAGACCTCGCTGACCGCGCTGGGCTGGTACTTCATCCTGCGCGCCGGCTTTCCGCGCTCCCCGGTGCTCTATCGCCAGATCCTCGCCGCGTACGCGACGGGCGTGGCCCTCAACGGCTTTCTGCCGGCCAACATCGGGACGGTCGTGATGCTGTTGATGTTCGTGGCGATCATCCCCGGCGCGAACCTCCCAGGCGTCCTCGGCGGGATGGTCGTGCAGAAGATCTTCTTCACCGTCGTCGGGACGCTCGTCTACGTCTACCTGTTCCTCTCGGTGCCGGGGTCCTTCGAGCTGCAGCTCGGAGGTCCGCACGACCATCCGGCGCTGACCGTGCTGATCATCGTCGCGGCGGCGGGCCTGATCGTGCTCCTCGCGCGGATCTTCTGGCGCAAGCTGAAGGGCCTCTGGGCGAAGGCCATGCAGGGAGGCGCGATCCTCGCCCGGCCCCGCGAGTACGCCGTCCGCGTGGTGCTGCCGTCGTTCGGCGCGTGGCTGGCGAAGCTCGGCGTGATCGCCGTGTTCATGGCGGGCTACGGGATCACCGTCACGTTCCACGCGGTGATGTCGGTGGTTGGCGGCAACTCGATCGCCAACACGGTCTCGGTCACGCCCGGCGGCGTCGGCGTCAACCAGGCGGCCAACGTCGCGGCGCTCAACGGCGTCACCGACGCTGCCACCGCGACCGCGTACTCGCTCGGCCAGCAACTTGCGGTCACCGCCTGGAACATCGCCTTCGCGGTCGCGTTGGTGATCTGGGCGTTCGGCTGGGCGGGCGGCAAGCTCCTGGTCGAGCAGTCCTACGCGGACGCCAAGGAGAAGGTCGCCGAGGAGAAGGCGCGCCGCGCCGAGCGCGAAAAGGCCGCGAGCTGACCGCCCGGCCAGGCGCGGGGACTCGCGTTGAGCCGCCGTCACTGGAAAGCTGCGCACGCATGAACGTCTATGGAGAGCACGTCGCGTGGGAGCCCGAGGTCCCGCGGTTCCGGCTCTGGAAGCTGCTGCTGTTCTGGGTCGTTGCCGCGGTGTCGGTGGTCGTTGCGGCGTGGGTGCTCCCGGGGATGGAGCTCAAAGACGCCGGCGCCGCCTTCGTCGCCGCCGCCGCGGTCGCGGTGCTGAATGCCGTGCTGCCGCCGGTGTTCGCGGCGCTGCGCCTGCCCTACATGGTCGCGATCGGCTTCGTGTTGATCCTGCTGGTCGACGCGCTGGTCCTCGTGATCGCCGCCGACGTGCTGCCCAGCGGCATCAGGGTCGACTCGTTCGGCGACGCGCTGCTGGCGGCGCTGATCATCTCCGCGGTGATCATGTTGCTCCAGGTCATCGTCGGCACCAACGACGACGACGAGTACACGCTGCGCGTCACCCGCCGCATCGCGGGGCGCCAGGGCGCGCCCGAGCACACCGATGTGCCCGGGATCCTCTTCCTCGAGATCGACGGTCTCGCGCTGCCGGTCCTGCGCGACGCGATGCGCGACGGCAGCGCGCCGACGATGGCGCGCTGGATCGCGGACGACGGCTACCGGCTGTTCGAGTGGGAGACCGACCTCTCCTCGCAGACCGGTGCCAGCCAGGCCGGCATCCTCCTCGGCTCCAACGAGGACATTCCCGCGTTCCGCTGGGTGGAGAAGGAGACCGGGAAGCTCATGTCGTGCTCCTCGCCGGAGGCATGCGCCGAGATCGAGCGACGGCACGCGACGGGCGCGGGCCTACTGGTCGACGGTGGGGCCAGCCGCGGCAACCTGCTTTCGGGGGAGGCCGACGAGGCGATTCTGACGGTAAGTCGCACGGAGGCCGAGAAGCGGGCGAACCCCGGCTATCGCGCGTTCCTGGCCAACGGCTTCAACGTCACGCGGACGCTGGTGCTCGTCTTCTGGGAGATCGTGCTCGAGGTGTCGGCGGCACTTCGCGCGGCGCGCCGGGACGTCCGCCCGCGCGGGCATCGGGGCGGCATCTATCCGCTCATGCGAGCGGCGATGTGCGTGTTCATCCGCGACCTGATCGTCTTCGCGGTGCTGACGGACATGATGCGCGGGCGCCCCGCGGTGTACGCCACCTTCGCCAGCTACGACGAGGTCGCCCACCACTCCGGGCTCGAACGTGCCGACACGTTGGAGGCGCTGCGCAAGCTCGACCAGCAGTTCGGGCG